>Ga0105160_1001183_pt1 | contig 10883 bp, 6 predicted proteins | sample GXS110809BmetaG_FD_89591 | JGI IMG/M metagenome (GOLD analysis project Ga0105160, IMG submission 89591) | Hot spring microbial communities from Gongxiaoshe hot spring, China to study Microbial Dark Matter (Phase II) - GXS 110809B | ecosystem: Environmental > Aquatic > Thermal springs > Hot... | reverse complement strand
GCGATTGTCGCGCAGCTCTAAGAAACCGTCTGCACGAGAGATCTCCACACGATATGGGGGAAACTCCGGTGCGAGGATGATTCTCCGGCAGTTCCTCAGCAGCACCGGCTCACCGGTGTATTGCTGCGGGAACACGCCACCGGCAGTATCTCCCTGAAAGGCTCGCGACAAGTAGGCACCTGGATACGCATAGATCCGGAACCCCGCCTCCTGTACACGGCTCCAATCGAGCGGCTGGTCCAGCTTCAGTTGGACGATGATCTGGCTGCCGTCGGAGCGGCAGATCAGGCGGTAGCCGGTCTTCCACTCTTCCAGTGAGCCATAGATTACAGCGGTGTTCGCACTTCGGTCGACCTCGCGCTTCAGTACCCTGCGGGTCGGGACTACCTGGCCGGGCTTGGCGAGGATGTAAAGGTCGCCAGAGTCCAGTAGCCGCTCGTCTTGCTGGATCATCTGAAGCCCACCCTGATAGCCCACCATGTAGTTGTTGTGGAACAGTAGGAATGAGAACCCGGGGGCTGTGAAGTATTCTTTTTCGTCCAGCGTGATCGGCTGGGCTATCGCCCCACTCGTCAGAGCTAGCGCCAGCCACGTTCGATGCCAACGCATGAGCAACCTCCTGTTCAAGCTGAGTCCCCCTACGCGATTCTCCGTTCCGAACTCTGCTGATACCCGTCAAACGTCGAAAATCGAAAGGGCTTGATCGAGCGCCGTCAGCGGATCAATGGTCGGCGAATACTCGTGGGCTACCCAGCCATCGAAGTTCAGCTCGGCGATCGCCCTGGCGATGGCCCGGTAATTGAGCTCTTGGTTGTCGTCCAACTGGTGACGACCTGGGTTGCCCGCAGTGTGGAAGTGGCCTATGTACTGGATGTTGTTGCGAATGGTCCGGATGATATCACCTTCCATGATTTGCATGTGGTAGATGTCGTACAAGAGTTTTACCCGTGGTGAATTCACACGCTTGCAAAGTTCCACGCCCCAGGCTGTGCGATCGCACTGGTAGCCTGGATGGTCCACCTTGCTGTTCAGCAGCTCCACGCACAGCGTAACCCCCAGGTCCTCCGCCATCGATTTGACCCGGTTCAGGAACATCACCGAGTTGTCCAGACCTTCCTCATCCGAAAGGCCTGCCCGGTCACCGACGAGCACGATGACGTTCGGAGCACCGGCCTCTGCCGCCGCTTTAATCGCAGCGCGCATCCGCGGCTCGATCACCGAGTGGTTCTCTTTACGGTTGATGCCGTTCTTGATATCACTGCCCCCGGGGACCATTGTGGGAATCAGACCGTACTTTTTGAGCACCGGAAACCCCTCTGGACCGATCAGGTCGAACCCTCGGGCGCCTAGGCGAGCCGCTTCTCTCGCCATGTCCTCGAGAGTAAACTTGAGCCCGCGGAAGCATCCACGAGTGACAGCTTGTTTAATCCGGCCCTTGCGCTGGACGGTGTGTTGAGCTCGCAAAGCGAACGGAGTGGCGATGGTCGTCAGAAACGTTCTGCGGTCCATGGCTCCTATGTTACCCCGGGGAGGGAGCGGTTGCTGGTAGCGTGCAAGTTCGATCCTGCTGATGGCATCCTGGGGGCGATGGCGTTTGCTTTGTGGTTCGAAGGGGACCTGGCTATAGCTCAGGGTACCCACGAGTACCGACCCATGGGCTGGGCAGTGATTGCCCGTACAGCTGTCTTTTCGCCGCGGGATTTCCGGCCACAACCCCTCATGCGGCGTCGCACGGATAGGGGGTTTGCGGGTCTGTTCGCGTCACTGAGCGAGTTGAATGCATTCCTCGTCAAAAGTCGTTCACAACCGAAACGGAAAAAACGACGGCAGCCTTCAACTCACTTGATTGCAATTCTTTAGACCTGGCTACACACCTCCGTTGGCCCTCGCTGCGCGGCGGTTTCTTTGATTGCCGCCCGTACAATAAGGTGGGACCTCCACTCGATCCAGTCCTACATTTCCCTAACCTCGAGGTGGCGAGTATGGCCGTGTCTACGAACCCCGAGCTGGTCGTGTCCTCATCCGATTGGCCCTCACGAGTCCAGCAGAATGCAAGCCCTCCCAGCCCTGCAATCCTGGAGGGCTTCGTCGAGCTCCCTGTGGAACTCGTTTTCCATTGCGTGTGTGAAACCACGGGCAACCGGATCGAAGTTGGTTTGGAGCGACGCTGGAAACCGGGTTGGGTGGTACATGCTCACCTGCGCCTTCGTGCCCCGCTCACTCCCAACCCCGTGAATGAAAACAGGTACGCCAACGCCACCGTTTACAAGAAACTTGCGGCAGGGCCCTTCGGTGTTCAGCTGGAAGCTACGGTGGATCTAAGCCAAGCGCCGGAGACCTTATGGGATGGTTTGGCTCGCGTCGTTCTCGGGCTACCTAGCGATCTTTCGCTCGCTGCGGCCCTGTCTGGCTGGGACGCCTGGCGATCGTTACCACGGCCTGTTGTCTCCCGGCTCACTGAGGTCCTTGGGCCCGTCAGGACGGCTGAAGACCTTTCCCAGCTGTGCGAGCAGCTTAAGGCGTTGGAACCCGTCGCACGACGGCTGACTGAACTCGTACAGCTGGCGGTCGGGCGCAAGCTCCAACACCAGCTGGCGCGTTGCTGGGCGCGGATTCCGGAAGGGGCCGAAGTCCTTCGATTGACTACGCCGGAGCAGGAAGAATCCCCGCCTTCACCATTGGCGCTTGCAAGCTTCCGGCAGGGCTTCGACGCGGCGAAGCATATCGCACCCCGCCTGGATCCAGCTTCCAGCTTGTTCCCCCCAGCCATCGTTATCGAGGTATGGCTTCCGGTGTGGGAAAAGCGGCGCTCGAAGGCCCGGCTCACAGAACTGCGCGATTGCCGATGCGAAGTCGACACCAGTGGACTCATCCACTTCTGGCCGCAAGATGCGGCCGACCCGTACGAGGAGGAGCTGACCAGGGGAATCCTGCTGACGCGCTACGGCTTCGCGGAGTCTCAAGCTGAGCTGGTCTTTCGCGACAGCCGTGCGGTACCAGTGACTCTGGCGCGCCACGCAATGCCTTGGATTCTGCAGAACGATAACGTAATCGGGCAGGTGCGAGAGCTGTTGGTAGGACTGGGAGTGGAAGAACCGCTCGAGATTTGCTTGGACGCCAGGCTACCGGTGGCCGAGCTGGCCATATGGCGACAGGCCCCGCGGGAGAGAACGTCCGAACATTACGCGCTGTTCTTGGAGGTCTCCCAAGCCATACAACGTTTGCTCCGGCGCTGGTTGCCCTACTTCTACTTGAGCCGGGCCGGAGCTCTCGCCTCCACAGAGGCGGCTTACGCCATGTGGGCCTATCGCGCCGGTAAGCCTTGCGCTCCTACGGTGCGCACAGAACTTACCTACGACCCTATGAGCCCAGCAAGCGTGAGACGCGCTTTGCAACCGGCCTTGCGGTCGATATCGACCTGGTTGGCTCAGGCACGTGAGCTGGCAAGGGAGCTTTGTCCAGAGGCTGAGATGTTTTACAGCAGCCGCCAGGCTGAGCGTGTGCGATCAATGTTGGAGACGAGCAAGCACTTCCGGGCATTGCTTGCTTTGGAAAGCTTAATCGTCCGCGAGCTCGTCCACTTAGGGAACTGGGCACGCGCCAGTGATGCCAACCCGTCGGGCCGTGACTCGTTGCCGTTAGCCTGGGCGAGTAAGTGTGCTCGCGCCATTGCCAAAGGTTTGCGCCACACTTATCCGGCATGTCAGTGGAGCTCGCTAGGGCTGCTGGTGCTGTTGGTTGCTACCGCGGCGTTTCGCAAGGTGCGCGGCTGCCAGACGGAGTTGAAATACTGCTTGCGCCTGCGCACTGGTGGCATGAGCTGGACATGGGAATTTAGCCCAGAAATACCCGATCCAGCAGTATAATGGCTCCTCCATAATGATTTCCGCAGGTTCCCAACCCGCGGTGGTCCGCGAGACTCGCTTGCGGGTGCGATACGCCGAGACCGACCAGATGGGTGTCGTCTACTACGCTCATTACTTCGTGTGGATGGAGATGGGGCGCGCCGAATACTGCCGGTCTCTGGGACTTCGTTACCGGGACATGGAGGCTGAAGATGGCTTGCTTTTGGCGGTAGCCGAGGCACACTGCCGGTATCTGGCTCCTGCCCGATACGACGACGAGGTCGTAGTACGCACGTGGGTGGGTGAAGTCAACCCACGAGCCATCCGTTTCGAGTACGAGATCCTTCACGCAGACACGGGCCGGAGGTTGGCCACCGGGTTTACACGACATATCTTCTGCGGACCGGATCTCCGGCCCCGTCGCCTACCCCAGAAATACTGGAGCGTCTTTGGAATTTCGGAGCGGAATGGACCGTCGCAGACAGTGCCCTGATAACGCCCCACTGCACTGACGCTGCTGGTTTTCGTTCCCTTCCCGCATGCGTTGCCTGCCAGTGGGCCGAACCCGTCGCTAGGTGCAAGGTGGGGGCATCGGTGTCCGTTTGGCGACGCGGCCACGCCGTATAGCTGGAAAGGCTCGTGAGCGGGAGTCACAACGTCATCACTCTTCGTGGGGCTCGATTTGCCTCTGCGCAGCTCATCCCCCCTTGTGCATCCCACCCGCCCTGCCATATGCTAAAGCCGCGCTCTTATGGGGGAACGGAACCATGCAGGCTCGCCTAGTCCGCTACCTCAGTATCGGTGGGATACTCGCCGGTGTAACCTTCGCGTTCTACCATCTCGCTGCTCGGCCCGCGAGCCAACCGCCCGGAGCGGCTTCAGCAGCGACGTTACCGGTTCGGGCTCTCGCTGTGCGGCTCCAGCTTGGGCTTTTGGACGAGAAACCGGCGGACTGGAGCGGTCAGTTCCGATTGCCCGCCGCTCGGGTGTTGGCGATCGAAGGCGTTGAGCGCAGCGGGGCTACGGGTTGGCGGGCCAAGTCCACCGTAGTGCCCAAAAACCTACGCCAGCAAGAACCGCCTGTGCGTCCAGCAGTTCTCCTAGCCACGCTCGACGTGGACGCGACCCAGTTAGTGGAGATCGAAACTGTACAAGGCCGGTTCGCGTTTCGGCCGAACGAGCTGGAGTGGGCCAAGCCTCGGGCATTTTTGAAGGGGGCAGTGACGGTCGAGCGGGTGCCGGTCAGTGTACCAATCTCAGCCGCACAGACCCACGATGATTTTCCCGCCTTGGCCCGTGCGCTGGATGGCACGGTCTGGTGCGTGTATGTCTCGTATGCTCCTGGAGACCCGGTGGACGAGGAAGCGGCGCGGAACGGTAAGTTTGACTCGCTGTTAGCTCGCAACAACGGCGACCAGATTCACCTGGCACGGTATCAAGCAGGCCAGTGGAATTACGTCGCCGCAGTCACAGGGGAGAAACGAGATGTGTGGAAGCCGTCGGTCGTAGTGACGGCAAAGGGCACTCTGTGGATCGTGTGGGCGGAAAACGTAAACGGCAACTGGGACATATACGCACGGAGTTTCGAGCCGGCGCGGAACGACTTCGGGCCTACCCTGCGCGTGAGCTCGGCCAGTGGACCGGACACAAACGCTGTGGCGGCGACCGACGGAGCAATGGGCGCGTGGGTCGCTTGGCAAGGGTGGAACGGCAAGGACTTCGACATCTGGTTGGCCCGCGTCCAGCCTGGAGGGGTCGGCCAGCCCATTCGAGTTTCCACTAGTCCGGCCAATGACTGGTACCCTGCGATCGCGACCGGGATCGACGGCACCGTTTGGGTCGCCTGGGACACATATCACAAGGGCGATTACGACGTTTACGTACGCGCGTTCAGGAACGGAGTCGGGGGCGACGCAATCCCCGTGGCCACTTCGCCTCGTTACGAGGCGCGACCTTCGATCGGGACGGATTCCCAGGGACGCTTGTGGGTCGCTTACGAGGATGCCGACGTCAATTGGGGGAAGGATTACGGGCAGCGCTGGCCTTGGAAGCAAGGCGTGCCGTTCTATCGTGAGCGCTTCATCAAACTGCGCCAGCTCACTGCAGGGCGCCTTGTGGAGCCTGTCGTTTCCATGACCGCTTTGCTCCACGATACGCCTTACGATGATACGTTCAAGGTCTCCGAATACGCACAGCGTACCAGCATTCCGGTTCTGGCCGTCGATTCCCTGGGTCGGCCGTGGATTTTTTACCGGCGGCATCCGCTAGCCGCAGGACGGGGAGAAATTTGGGCCAGTTACGCACGCTATTACCAAGGTGGGCGTTGGTCGGAAGAAATTGAGCTTCCCGGCTCGACCGGCCGGCTGGATGTCAAGCCAGCAATCGCTGTGGACAGTCGTGGTCTGTTCGTCGTTTACTCCACCGACGATCGTCGGCAGAACATCCGGGACTCCAAGGTCAGCCATTTGCGTCTGGCTTGGATCCCCACGTTCGGTACGGCAGAGGAGCCGGTGATGCGAGTGGTAAGTCCGGAGATTTTTATCGGGAGCCGGCCCGAACCTGTTCATCCTAATGAAGCTCAGGACGTGGAGCGCTTGCGGAGCTATCGCATCGGTCTCGGGACCAAAGAGCTTCGGTACTTACGTGGGGAGTTCCACCGGCATACGGAATTCTCGGCCCATCGGGATTGGGACGGGCCCCTGGAGGAGGTATGGCGGTATGGCTGGGACGTGGCCAACCTGGATTGGATCGGGCCGGGAGACCACGACTACGGCTACGGGTTGGATTATCCCTGGTGGCTTACCCAGAAACAGAGCGATATGTACCACGTGCCTGGTCGGTTCTTAATCATGTTCACCTACGAACGCAGTACTCCCTATCCGAGCGGCCACCGTAACGTGATGTTCGCCCGGCGGGGCATCCGGCCGGTACCGCGGCTCCAAGGCGACGCGAACGTGTTCGGAACCGCTGAGAAGGGCGCTCCCGACGTCAAGAACCTCTACGCATACCTGCGATACTTCGGCGGCATTTGTGCTTCGCACACTACGGCTTCCGATATGGGTACCGATTGGCGAGACCATGATCCAGAGCTGGAGCCAGTGGTGGAGATCTTCCAGGGGCACCGGCTGAACTACGAGGAACCCAACGCTCCGATGGCGCCTCGAGGCCCCGAGGATACCATCCAGGGCTTTCGACCGCAGGGCTTTGTGTGGAATGCTTTGCGGAAAGGCTTGCGCCTGGGCTTCCAAGCTAGCAGCGATCACTTGAGCACCCACATCAGCTACGCGATCGTGCTAGCAGAAGAGGCCACCCGGGAGGGCATCATTCAGGCCTTCAAGCAGAGGCACTGCTATGCGGCGCAAGACAACATCTTGCTCGATGTGCGTTGCGGCCAGCATTTGATGGGCGAGACCTTTGTGATCCGCGAATGGCCGCGGCTGGACATCAGAGTAGTTGGGACCGCTCCAGTAGCCAGCTTGCGCATCATCCGTCAGCTAGAGGGCCAGATGCCCACCTACGTGGCCAGCTTCGAGCCCAACCAACAGGAAGTCCAGCTGAGTTGGAGCGATCGAAATCTGGAACCCGGGACTCGTGTGATGTACTACGTCCGAGTGAAGCAGCACGACAGGAAACTTGCCTGGTCCAGTCCTCTGTGGATCGAGTACCGGCCATGATCGACGCTGCGAGCGGGACTGATGAGTTTTGGGTGTGCAGGAAGCAGGAACTCACAGTGACCGATGGGTTCACACTTGAAACCGGGGGCCCAAGATGAAACCGACGAGGCGAAGTTTTCTCGCTGGGTTAGCTGGCGCCGGCTTGCGCTTGCAAGGCGCTTCGAAACCTAACATCCTGTTCATCATCACCGACGACCAGCGTTGGGATGCTTTAGGCTGTGCTGGCCATCCGGTCTTGAAAACCCCCCATCTGGATCGCATCGCCCGCGAAGGAGCTTATTTCGAGAATGCTTTCGTGACCACACCGCTGTGCTCACCCAGTCGGGCTAGCTTTTTGACTGGCCAGTATGCTCACACCCATGGGGTGCGTGGCAACGGTCCCATGTACAACCAGCTGAGCCACAAACTGGTCACCTGGCCGCGCCTGTTGAAGGAAGCTGGTTATGAGACGGCTTACATAGGCAAATGGCATATGGGCAATGACGACCAGCCGCGGCCAGGTTTCGACCACTGGGTGAGCTTCCGCGGTCAGGGGACGTACGAGGATCCAGTGCTGAACATCAACGGCGAACGAGTCAAGGTTCAAGGCTACATGACGGACATCCTCACTGGGCATGCGGTGGAGTTCCTCAAACGGCCGCGTTCGCGTCCCTTCGTGCTTTATCTCGCCCATAAGGCCGTGCACGGCCCGTTCACTCCGGCACCTCGCCACAAGGGCCTTTACTCGACGGAGCCCTTGCCGCGGAGACCTAACGTGGATGCTCTACCGGAAGGCAAGCCAGTGCTCAGGCGTCGCGAGGTGACTGGGGACAAAAGCCTCAACATGGGACAGGCCCAGCGCGACGAGCTCATCCGAAACCAGCTGCGCGGGTTGATGGCGGTGGATGAGGGTGTGGGCGAGATGTTGGAGACGCTAGAGAGCACAGGCCAGTTAGATAACACATTGGTCGTCTTCACCAGCGATAACGGATACTTCTGGGGCGAGCACGGCTTAGGTGACAAGCGGTTCGCATACGAGGAATCCATTCGCATACCGCTGTTGATGCGATATCCGCAGCTGATTCGTCCGGGCACCAGGATCTCTGAGCTGGTGCTGAACGTGGACATCGCTCCAACGATGCTAGAGCTGGCTGGCTTGCGGACACCCGCGGGTCTCCACGGCATGTCGCTGCTAGGCTTGCTGAGGGGTCGAACCCGCAGGTGGAGAGAGTCTTTCCTCGCGGAGTACTTCCTCGAGCCCAACTTCCCGAGGACACCTTCCTGGCAAGCGGTGCGCACACGCCGGTGGAAGTACATACACTACACCGAGCTGGAGGGCATGGACGAGCTCTACGACCTCGAAGCCGACCCCTACGAGATGAAGAATCTGATCGACGAGCCGGCAGCCCGCAAGGTCCTGGTCGAGCTTCGGCGTCAGCTTGAGCACTTGTTGAAGACCACTTCCTGAGCGGACTGGGGCGCGGTCCTGCGTGAGTCGTCCCTGTCATCGCTCGCAGGCTACCCGCCTCGCTCAGTGTAATGCTGTTCGCTCATCTCGCGTAGCCGGGCCGCAGCTGCCTCTGGCGTCAGGTCTCGCTGCGGCATGGCCAGCATTTCATAGCCCACCATGAACTTGCGGATGGTTGCTGACCGGAGCAACGGCGGGTAAAAGTGTACGTGGAAGTGCCACTCAGGATATGGACCGCCGTCGCAAGGCCGCTGATGGAACCCCATCGAGTATGGGAAGGAAACCTCGAACAGATTGTCGTAGCGAGTCACCAAGCGTTTGAGAATCTCGGCGAACGCATCCCGCTCGGCTTCGGAGAATTGCTCAATGGAACCCAAATGACGACGGCTGATGAGCAGTGTCTCGAATGGCCAGATCGCCCAGAATGGGACAACTGCCAGGAAGTGCTCATTTTCCACCACTAGGCGCTCGCCTCGAGCGGCTTCCAGCTGCCAGTAATCGCATAGTAAGCACGAACGCATGCGATCGCGGTAGTCGAGCTGGCAGCGGGATTCCTTTTGGATTTCGTTCGGTAAAGAGTAGTTCGCCCACACCTGGCAGTGCGGATGAGGGTTGCTGCAGCCCATCATCTCACCCCGGTTTTCGAAGATCTGGACGTAGTTGATGTAGGGTCGCGAGGCCAGCTCGACAAACTGTTCGATCCAAGTGTCGACGACTTTCCGGATCGCTTGCAGGTCCATTCGTGCGAGCGTCAGATCGTGGCGAGGGGAGAAACAGATCACCCGGCAGACACCCGGTTCCCCGGTGGCCATGAGCAAGCTGCTGTCGTTCCAAGCCACGGGAGGAGTCTCCGGCAACAATGCGGCGAAGTCGTTGTCGAAAACGAACGTGTCGGTATAGTGTGGGTTGCGGCGTCCGCCGGCCCGGGCGTTACCCGGACAGAGGTAACAATCCGGTTCGTAGGGGTTCAAGCGCTCCGGTGGTAGGCGCTCGATTTGCCCTTGCCATGGCCGGCGAGTCCGGTGCGGTGAGACCAGCACCCACTCACCGGTGAGCAGGTTCAAGCGTCGATGCGGATGTTCCGCGAAATCGAGCGTGGCCATACCGGTAGCGTCTTCAATATTTGAAACGCTGCTTACTCAGCTGCAGCGGGTTTTCCCGCGCTGGCGAGTAAGGCCGAAGACGAACGGAGTACACATAACGATCGGGATATGTGCGGAACTCGGGCCGAACCGTAACGGGAGTATCCCCCACTCCAGTAACCCGATGGTCCAGGTTCAAGATCAGGCCCCGAGCTTTGCGGAGCTGATACGGGTAGACCACCCGGTCAAGGTTTTCGAACTCGTGCACGCTAGCGTTGATTTCTGGCTCGGCGAATACCGCCAGGCCTACGTCTTGCCCCCGCAAAGCGATCCAGCGGACTTCCGTAAGGTTTCCGTAATCGGTGCCGACGTAGTAGGGCACGAAAAACTCGCTGGCGGCCTTCGAGTGGAAGCCGATTTTAGCTCCCGTTTTGCGGTCTGGATAGGTCTCGAACGGCCCACGTCCATACCAATCGACTTGGCGGAGCTCGTCGGAGACCCTCATTTGAAGCCCGATCTTGGGCAACCAGGGCAATTCGTCGAGCTCCGGGGTCACATCGTGGGTCAGGAAGATATCCCCAGTGGCGAGGACCGTGTAAGTGTACTGGTTCCGGAATGTCTGACCCGGGCGACGCGCGAAGCTCACACTCCGAATCTTGATTTGCACTGCCTGAGGGCTGAGCTTGCTGACGGTCATGTCCTGGACTTGATGCCTCAGCTGGTCGAGGCCTGCGACGCGCCACCATTCCGCCTCCGCGATGCCCCATCGCGCAAGTTCGTTGGCGATGGGCGCGCGCCAGACGTTGAGCACGGGTCCTTGGACGAGCAGTTCCCG
>Ga0105160_1001182_pt1 | contig 10886 bp, 6 predicted proteins | sample GXS110809BmetaG_FD_89591 | JGI IMG/M metagenome (GOLD analysis project Ga0105160, IMG submission 89591) | Hot spring microbial communities from Gongxiaoshe hot spring, China to study Microbial Dark Matter (Phase II) - GXS 110809B | ecosystem: Environmental > Aquatic > Thermal springs > Hot... | reverse complement strand
GATTACTTCCAACTGGGCGCAGTTGCTGCCGAATGGCTAATGAAACTGGTGAAAGGCGAATGCCAACCGCCAGTGCAACAACTCCTTTCAGTCCCGCTCAAGGTGACTTAGCAATTTTGTAAAGAGACCGTTCAAATGCATTACACTACAACGCTCATTCGGGCAATAGTTCAAACTCAATTTTGTCAACCCACAGGTTTCGGTCTTCGCCTGTGCGAGGGTCGTAAGAGTCATTGGTGAAGCGAAGCCTGAAGATGTGCGTTCCTTGGGGCAATTCGGCAGTGACAAAATGGACGCTCCAATCATCGCTTCGGCATTCAACTTGACCCAGAACTTTGTCGCCCAACTCCAACGAAACAATAGGATAAACGCCTTTCATCGCTGTCCCGCGCGCCCAAACACCGATGCGGTATCGCCCCGACTTGACAACCCTTATCGTCGTTTCAACATAACCGTTCGTGCCCATGTAGATATGGTCAGTCTCACGCCTGAACCAAGCCAAGTTCGGTTGCGGGTTCATCCGCTCCGCTTCCAAAACTGTCACGAAGGCAGGACGCTTAAACTTCGCCCCTAATGCGGTCAGCAAACTCGCAATGAACCTTTGCGCCTTTCTCCCATTCCGTCCTGCTTCGTCCCAACGAATTGAGCAAAGAATCAACTTGCCTTTGCCCACAGGCACAACCACCAAAGCGGGTGGAGATGTCAACGCTTCAACTGCGTCTTTGCCCTTGACAGGTGCGATCAAGAAGTAATCAACCCACATATTTCGGTCCTCAGGTGGGCGATACGCATCGTTGACGAAGGCGATTGTCAAGCGCCTAATTCCTGCCTTGGCAAAGAAGGAGCAAGAGAAAAGTTGGGGCTTTTCACTGCTAATGCTCATCGTTCCAACCTTTTCGCCGTCAAGGTAAATCTCGGCGATGGGATAGATGTCATCAACGGGCGTCCCGCGAGCCATCACCGCAAAGTGATACTTGCCTGTTACGGGAAAGTTCACTCGCCAGTGGGCACGGCTATTTGCCCAGAACGAAACCTCAGTTTCAAGGACACTCACACCTTGTTTTTCTGTCTCAACACCTTTTTCCGCCTCAAACTTCATCGCTTCCGCCAACTTGATTTCTGTTGTGAAAATTGCTTCCGCCATGTCCACCGCAAGCGGTGTTGGCTCCCAATCAAGCCCAGTGACTGGACCAAGCCAGTAGAGGTCTTCGCGGAACAGCGAGTTGAGCAATTCGCTCTGTCCTTCAACGCGAGTCGCAGCACCTTTGTAAGGTTGCATCACAACGGGTAGGTTAAGTGCTGCCTTGACTTTTGCAAACTCGTCAGGATTTGGACGATGCCAGATAACAGTCCCACCGTTTTGAAGGAACGAACGAAGCACCGAAATATTTGCGATAGCATCACCATCCGATTGCAAGATGAGCACCTTGCCCTTCGGGTTTTTAAGTTCTTCCCAGTTGCCCAAAAGTTTCCAATCAACGCGCAACCTCTCAAGTTGTTCGCGCAAACTCGCTGGACTGAAGCAAAGAATTTCAGTTTGCGGAGGTCGGTAGTTCGCTAAGTAGTGCAACATTCGCTGCAACAGTATACGAGCCACCGGTTCGGTTTCAAACTTGCTCACAACCTTTAACTGACAAATCAACCACACGCCCTCGCCTTGACGGACCTCAACCAAAGGTGCATGTGAAACGCCCATCGCTGATCCTGTGACAACCAATGGCAGCATCCCCGCTTGGTTAGGTCTAACTGGCTCGTATTCGCTGACGATGTGGTCACCGCGCCACCAACGAAAGTCATCTTTGCTCATACCCTTCAAAATTGGGTGATGGGCGAAATGGGGAAATGCCATCGTTGAGGATTGTTGGGTCAAAGTGACGGGAAGCCAATCCGACGCTGCATCCGTTTGTTCTAAGACGAGCACCCGTCCGCCCGCTTGAACTTTTTCAGCGAGCCAATGCGTCTCCTCTTCAATTGCCCCGATAACCAACTCTTTCGCTCTTTTGCCTTCAAGTGCTCTTGGGGCTATGATCAAAATGGACCTCCCATCCCAGTCCTTAAGGCTTCTCAACTTGACAAATTGAACTGATTTTCGGTCGGGCGGTAGACCGACTCTCCAAGTCTGGTTTACGAATGACTTCGCAATCTGTGCGAAATGCCCTTTCGGGTCGTAAAGGGCAAATTGAGCCTTCGGCAGCGACAATGAAACGCGAGGGAAGACTTCAATTGAGTAATCTTCGCGGAATTTGGGTGCACCGGCGGCGGTGAGCATCAAACTTAAAGTCAAGGTTCGCTTTGACTGAGTTTGTGGCATCTGGACCGTCAAGACACGCTCAACATGGGCACCACTTTCCAGTTGCAAAGTTTCCTTGCCTTCAGCAAGCACTTTGTTCCTGTCCCTCAGTTGCCACCTGAACAAAACTTTTGCCAAGTCACGCATTGTGTCGTTGAAAATCTCAACAGTTCGGCGAACTTTTTCGCCGGCAAAAAACCTGCGGTCATATTCACGCAGGAACGCGGCGAGCGGGCGATACATATCCCTTTGGGCAACCCAAAGCGGGTTGGTTTCGTCAAGGTTTCCACCCTCAACAACTGTCCAAGGTGAAATACCGCTGACGCCATAGTGGCGATAAGCGAGGATTTGCATCCGCCATGCAATTGCTTTCGCTTTGAGCCAATAAGTGTGATGGTCACGATAGGCTTCATCACCGAAAAAGAGCGTTTGAGTTGACGGGTCACGAGATGGAACCCAGAGAAACTCACCGATGTAAAGGGGCTTTTTGCGGTCCCATAAGAACGGTTTGTTGTCCCAAAACATTCCGCCGCCACCGGTGATGAAGCGGGGTTCTTCCATCCAAAAAGCGTCATTTGGCCACAGCCTGCGGTCGGGAAATTCGTTCGGGTAGTGCATGCCAATGACATCGGTAACACCGCCCGGATCGCCGTCGGACTCGTAAGTTATCGGGCGTGTTGGATCCTCGGACTTGACAATTAGTCCCATCCTTGCCAAGTTGGCTTCAACTTCCGGGGTGTTGTCGTTTGCTCTTGAGCCGTAAAACTCGTTCTCCAAACTCCACATGACAATTGACGGATGATTGCGCAAGTTGCGCACCATTGCTCGCAAGTGGGCTGCGTAGTTTTCCCAAAACTCAGGGTCATTAACTCGGTAAACCGTATCGTCGTTCCAAACAGCACCTTCGGGTATCATCATCACTCCCACTTCATCAGCGACCTCATACCAAATCCGCTGCCAAGGTTGGGTGTGAGTTCGGAAAGCAACGGCGTTCATCGCTTTTATGCCCAAAAGTTGCGACTTGACAAATTCTCGCGTGACACCTTGAGTCGGTGGCCACCACGAAGTCGCCAACAAATGGACTTTTTTACCGTTCAAGTAAAAGTCACCGTTTTGACACCAAAACTCGCGCCAACCAAATCGTTCGCGAAGAACATCGGAGTTCGTTCGGTCAAACCCAAGTTCAAGCACATAAAGGCGCGGTTGGTGCGGGAACCAAAACTCAAGGGGTGGGTCGGAGAGTTTAATTGTGAACTGTTTGCGTTCACCAGCGTTGACACGGACTCTGGTGGAAGGGAACATAGCAACTGGCGAACCAACAACTTGCCATTGCCCTGCTTTATCTCTTCCTTTGCCGTCCCAACGGTAAATCCTCGCCACAAGGTTTGCGGTGAAATCTTCCTTAGTTGCGTTAACGATCCAAACATCAACTTCAAGCCGCTTTTGCCTGACGAGCGGACGGATGAAAACCTCGGCAAAGTGAACCGGTGGGACAACTTTCAAGGTCACGCTGTCCCAAATGCCATAGTCGGCGAAGCGACCGCCTATGGGAGCGATGATTCTGTCCTGAGGTGTTTCGCGCAAATCAGGGCGTCGTTCCTTTTCAAAGTCAACCTTTTCCCCAACGAAAATACCAGTCCAGTCATGAACGCCGACGAGCAATTCGTTTTCTGCACCGAAACGCACAGCATCGGTGATGTCAAGTTCAAAGGCGTCATAGCCATTAAAACAGCCTCCCACCTGCTTGCCGTTGACAAAAACTCGGCTGTTGTATTTCACGCCACCAAAGTGAAGGATGAGCCTATAGTGGCGCCATGTTTCTGGTGCGAAAAACTTCCGTCTAAACCAAGCCCGTTCGTAGTTGTATCCAAAGATTGTCCCGGGAATTTGAATCGGTTGCCATCCTTGAGTTGGCAGGGGAGCGTCTAACGATTTCACCCGCACGAATTCCCACTGACCATCAAGGGAAACATACTGCCTTTGAGGGCTAACGGGCAGCACGAAAAAGCCAACGAGAAGCAAAATCGTTGCCGCTCGCTTCTCCATGACCACTCACCCCAACTTCAAAAATTTAGCGCCAGAGATTTCAGTCCAACGCCAAGTTGGAAAAGACCGTCACCCATAAAGGGCGACACCACATCAATTTCCAACTTTGCCCGCCCGTTCGCTATAAAGGTCGTAGGCGATTCTGCGGTTAGTTTGAACGATGTCAAAGTGTGGCGTGTCGGTGACATTGACGAAACCTCGTAAGACTGCCTCGCCATCGGGTCGTCCAGTCAGTGGCTGGTCTCGGAATTGGAAAAAGTGAGCGCCAACGATCATTGGGTGGCGGATGGCGGTTTCAAAGTATCGTTCCATGTCCCGCGACCGTTGGCGTGGGTCGGGAGAAAGCCCTCGTTTGCTTCTGAAAGGAGTTTGCTGTGGGTCAGAATTGATGCCCCACTCACTGCTCAAAATGGGAATGTCAAGGTGGCGGTATTGGTTCACGCGACGGTCGGGTGGGTTGTCATAGACATTGTAGGAGATGACATCGCAGTATTCCCAAGCAAGTTGAACCAAAGCAGCGTCAATATGACCGTGAAACCGACAGCCAAGATATAAGTTCCTCGGGGCAACGCTCTTGACAATCCTGCGAACGGTTGAGAAATAGCGTTCGGCGAAAACCATGCCGAAGTCGCCACAGTCGCGCACGACTTGCTCGTTGTTCATGTTGGGTTGGAACGGTTTTTGCAGCACTTCCTCCCATGATTCAAACTTAACACCCCACGCTTCGTTGAAGGCTTGGACGCTGTCATACTTTGCCATCAGCATTTCAACGAACCTTCGTTTGCTGGCAACCTCAGGACCACACCGCATCACAGCCTCGCCAACCGCAGCGGCTCTTGGTCTCCATCCCCACCAAAGTTCGTTGTCAACGAAGTATCCAATGTTCCAAGGGTCGTTGGCTGTTGTTTTTCGTTCCTGCTCCATCCGCTCCCTCAAAACTCGTTCAAAGTCAGGGTGGAAAACATCAGGCATCTTGTAGTTGGGAATCCAAGGTCCGCCATAGTGAATTGCGACGGTGTAAGGCGTCCTGCGGAGCAGGTAAACTCTTGGGTCTGACCAGTTGCCGATGGTGTTAAACCCCCAACTCCTCAGCCGAATGTGCAAAAGTTCGGCGACAATTGGTTCGTAGTTTCGTCCATACTTGCGGTAAAGGTTTACTGCGGCGAAATCAAAGAAGAGACCTTGGGGGCGGCGGTGATAGAATCTGCCCCATTCTTTTGAGTTCGGATCAGGCAAGTCCTTGAACCAATGTTCCCGTCCAGAAATCCTTGTTAAGTCACCACCGAACCCAACTCCCGTTGGTCCGTAAGACCAGAACAAATGCCCGTGCGGGTCAATGAACCACCATTTGTCGTCAACCTTTCGGACATAGAAGTAGCCCGTCGCTTCAAATTTCGGTCCTTTCGCCCAACCGCCAAACTCGCACCAATCCTTCGGTCCAGACCAATCGGCAAGGTCTTTCCGCTCCTCTCTGATTTGCGGGACAAAATCGCGGTCACTGTAAATTTTCCCCGGCCAATCCGAGTGGATGTATTGCCCATACTTGTCAACGAACGGAAAGAAAGGAACGGGAGCGGGGTGACCTGTGCCAGCCGCGTAAATTGAGCGGATTTCAAGAACTTGCCCGCGAACTGGGTGGTCAAGCCAAACCTCAATCAACCTGATTTCTGCAGGGTCAACCGTGTTGTCGCGAACATTGATGGCGTCGTGATACATGAACTGCCCCTTGAAAGGTTCAAAGGTCGGATCCTCGGGGCGACGAATGAGCCTCACACGCAAGTTCTTGCGCTCGCTTGGCATCAAGACCGTCGCCATCCTACAATTGTCAAGCAGGTTTTCTGTATTGCCATTGGCGACCTTCGCGTAAACAACCATTGGTTTCGTTGAAGCGTTGCGGATTTCAAAGTAGACGGAGTCGTAGCGGGATAGATCCCACATACCGTTTTCTGGTCGGAACTTGACGCCGACAAATTCGCTTTCCTGCAAAACCTCAAGCCTCAAAACCCAACTTCCCGTTCGCTCATCGTAAACCATCTTCACTGAAGCGCTGGCATCGTGTTCAACGCGAGCACCTGTGATTTCCTTGCCAAACCGGATAAATTGCCATTCGTTCCGTTGTCCCATCAACCCAGCGAGTCCCGCCAACAACAAAAGCAGCCAACGGTTGAACACGACCATCACCCCTTCCGCCCAAACTTTTGGCTTGCGAAATTATAGCCGAACGACTTATGACAAGTGCACGGGATTTCGCCCTAATCTTGAGAGTTTGTGTTACCTCTTTGCTGTTTTTGAGCCATCCACTCATCCAACGCTTCCGCCAAAACCGATGCAGCCTTTTCGCGAAATTGCAGGTTGTTCAACCGCATCGCTTCTCTGCGATTGGATAAAAAGCCCAGTTCAACAAGCACGGCTGGCACAGGCGACCAAACCAAAACGGTAAACGGTGCAACATCAACACCCCTGTCCCTCAAGCCGAGTTTTTCACTGAGACGCTTCTGGAGCAATTCAGCCAAAGGTTTGTCTTCGGGTCGCCAGTAGAACACATTCAAGCCGTGAGCGCGACGGGAAGTGTGGCTGTTTAGGTGCAAAGACACGAAAACATCGGCTTGAACGGTGCTTGCGAAAGTTGCGCGTTGGGAAAGGCTGAAAGGCGTCCACTCACCATCACGAGTTGTGACCGCAATCCAACCTCGCGATTCAAGGTGCTTTCGAATCCGCAAAGCGATGTCCAAAACTATGTCGGCTTCGTTCAAACCGAAGTGACTTGCGCCAACATCAATGATGTCCGATTTGAAAGCACCGTGACCAGCGTCTATAACGGCAATGGGTCTGTCCTTGACAAAGTTCTGGCTACTTTGGTGACGGAAAATGGCGACAGCGAATAGGACAATTGCGACGAACAAAGTAGCAAAAAGAATGCACCGCTTACGAAAGCGCGACCTTTGCACCTTCTTTCTGTCAACTTTGCTCCTCGCCATTGGATGCCTTGCTGGCTGCATGTTCCTTTCACCCGCAAGACGCGCCGCCAATGAAGCGCTTGCTTGGCAAAAAGTGGCTGAGCAACTTGAGCGAACCAATGATGCAAACTTGAGCAGCGACCTGAACAAAATTTTGCGACCTGTAAGGCACAGCGAAAGTGTCAAGGATTTTCGCCGATTGGCGCAAGCGTTCAGTAATCACTCAAACGAAATGAAATGGCTCGTCGGGCGAACTTACCTTTTCGCTGGCATCGCATACATATCCGCTGCCCAAATATCCTTGACAAATCGCGAAACCTCAGATGCCCGACGGTTTTGCCTTCTCGCTTCCGAAAACTTTGTCAAGGCATTTCAGCGCCTGCCCTCGTGGGAACGAAAAAGTGTTATCCGCTGGGCATCGCAACTAAAGCAAATTGCAGGCAAACTTGAATCTGAGCCGTTTTACGCGCTGACGCACTTGAAAGCGATAGCAGTCAAGGCGAAGGCTCACGCGAAATTCGTGCCGCCGATAAGGGCACAGGTTAAAGGGTCGGGTTCTTGCCTCACCGAAAATTAGGCATGCTGGGAAAGAGACTCCTAAGTCCTTTAACTTAGGCTAACGATTGCAGCGTGGTCGGAGACAAGGGAAGGTGAAAGCGAATGGAAAGGAGAGCCATATTGCTGATTTTGGACGGGGTCGGTGTTGGCGAATTGCCCGATGCTGCCAATTACGGTGATGAAGGGAGTAACACGCTTGTCAACATGGCGAAAGCCGTCGGCGGTTTGAATTTGCCAACATTGCAACGGATGGGCTTGGGCAACATTGCACAAATTGAAGGCGTGCCACCAACCGATGAACCAATCGCTTGCTATGGCAAGATGCGCGAAATTTCCGCAGGCAAGGACACAACAACTGGACATTGGGAAATTGCTGGCGTCATCCGCACGAAACCGTTCCCGACCTATCCGAACGGTTTCCCACCTGAAATTATTGAAGCCTTTGAACAAGCCATAGGGCGCAAAGTTCTGGGAAACAAGCCTGCATCGGGGACGGCGATCATTGAAGAGTTGGGCGAAGAACACCTGCGGACAGGCTATCCGATTGTTTACACAAGCGCCGATAGTGTTTTTCAAATTGCTGCCCATGAAGATATCGTCCCCGTTGAGACCCTCTATCGCTGGTGCGAAATTGCCCGTGAAATTTTGCGAGGTGAACATGAAGTTGCCCGCGTAATTGCGCGTCCCTTTGTCGGGACGCCGGGGAACTTTAAGCGAACCCCACGCCGAAAAGATTTCTCAGTCCCGCCACCTTATCCTACATTGCTGGACGCATTGACCGAAAACGGCTTGACAGTTGTTACGGTCGGGAAAGTTGACGACATCTTTGCTGGTCGTGGAGTTTCAAGAGCCATCCACACTTCCGACAATCACGACGGGATGGAGCAGGTTGAAAAGTTAGTGGCTAAAGAGGACTTTGACTTCCTTTGGTGCACGCTCGTTGATTTTGATACCCTTTACGGTCACCGCAACAACCCGCAAGGTTTCGCCCAAGCCCTTGAAGAGTTTGACCATTGGCTTGAGGGGTTTTTGCCCAAGTTGCGTGAAGGCGATTTGCTGCTCATCACCGCCGATCACGGAAACGACCCAACGACACCGAGCACCGACCACAGTCGTGAGTATGTTCCCCTGCTGGTCTGGACGCCAACTTTACGGAAAGGAAAACCTTTGGGCACTCGTGCAACTTTCGCCGATGTGGCAGCGACGGTCGCCGACTGGCTTGGTGTCAAGTGGCAAGGCGCTGGTGAAAGTTGCCTCCCAATGATGAGCGAACAGTGAATATGCAGAGTGCGAAGTGCAAAGTTCGGGGAGTAAAAATGAGTGGTCACTTGAAAAACGGCTCAAACTTGACAATTACTTGCTCAACCTTTCCGCGACGCCAGATTGAAAATTTGACCGCATCGCCTACTTTTGCGCGTTCGCTCATTGTTATCAAGCGATGCCAAAACTCGTTGTCGCTGATGAACGGCTGACCGTTGACCGCAAACACGACGGCGTCTTTCAGCATGGTTTCATTTTGGCTTTCGGGAGTGGAAAGGACTTCAACTGCCCATTTGCCTTGAACCTTTGCTCCTTCAAACCATCGCTTCGTTAGCCAGTAAGGCGCATGAGCAGAAACTATGCCAAGCCAAACCGCTCTCCCACCACGCTTGAGAATGTTTTCAGCATTCCCGTAACCCTCTTGCGCTGCTGCACGGACAATTTCCCGCGCCCTTTCTCGCTTTCCAAGCCTCCAATTTGACCATGCAGTCAATTGCCACCAACTTTGTTCAAGTCGGTAAGCATCTTCAAAATCCGAAAGCGCTTCTTTCAACTTGTTTTGCTTCCAACGGGCAATTCCCCTGAGCATCAAAAACCAGTCGCTCCAACCTTCTTTTCTCGCAACAGGTGAGAACGCTGAAGTCAAAACTTGCTCCGCCTCCTTCCATTTCCCAAGCCTCAAAAGCAAACGAGCCTCCTCAAAGCGCCACCAAGGTGCATCATCGCCGTAAGCGCGAACGATTGGCAAAACTTTTTCGTCCGAACCGACCCAAAGCAGCAACTTCGCCAATCTTCGCTGCGCATCTTTATTGAGCAAAGGTTTTTGCATTGCCCGTTGCAGCGCTCGCTGCGAATCTTGCCATCGCCCAAGGCAAAAGTAGCTGTAAGCCAAAGAAGCCTGCGCCTCGCTGTCGTTTGAGTTTTGTTTAACCCTCTCTTCAAGACGCTGGATGAACCAATCGGGAAGGGCAGCGTTTCCGTAGTAAAGGAAGAAGCCGCCAAGAGGGTTTTTCGCGACGACTAAAGTTTCGCCGCCACGACTGAAAAAGTCATCAGTTTCGCAATACTCCCAACCAATTTGAATCAGTTGCCGCCGATACCAATTTTTGACCTTTTCAAACGGGTCACCGGTTCGGAAGTAAAGGTAGAACTGTGTCTCTCTGTAAACACCCATCAACGCCCTCCATGAAAAGCGGCTTTGTAGGGAGTTGGTTAATCGTTCGTCAAACTGGGCTTTTGGATAGATGGGCAAGTCGGGGACAATTTTCTGGATGTCGGCTAAGGTAACAGGTGGCGGCAATTCTTGCTTAACCAATCGGTAAGCGAAGAAACCGCCAATTCCGCAACTGCAAAAGACGATGAAGCCAATCACAAGGCTGCACCCAAATAGCCACCAAAGCCATCGCGGCACTGAAGGCTTTTGCTGCATCCTTCTTCACCTTCGCCGCGAGAGTTTATCCTGACGAAAGTTTGACACGATAACAGAGCGTTGCTCGTTGCAAGTTGAGTGCTAATTTTGTCTGTGCAAGTATACAAGCGTGCAGCGTTTGACAGTTTTAAGCATCACAATTTGAACAGAGATTCGGAAGTCATCGGAATCAAACGAATTCTTTTTGGGGTGAGAGCGATGGGTTGGGGCGCTAATGATTACCTTTTCGCTGCGCTCTTTGGATTGAGCGTTGTTTCTGGAGTCGTTTGTGGTTGGCAATTGCTTAAGGTCAAGCCACAGCCAGAAAAAGTGAGCCTGCTCACCCGTTTTCTGACAGCAATTGTCT
>Ga0105160_1001181_pt1 | contig 10887 bp, 11 predicted proteins | sample GXS110809BmetaG_FD_89591 | JGI IMG/M metagenome (GOLD analysis project Ga0105160, IMG submission 89591) | Hot spring microbial communities from Gongxiaoshe hot spring, China to study Microbial Dark Matter (Phase II) - GXS 110809B | ecosystem: Environmental > Aquatic > Thermal springs > Hot... | reverse complement strand
TGACCGGTTCCAAGGGCTTGCTCTTGCAAGGCGTAATCAATGCGGACACCCTCAAAAGAATTGCCGAACTTTTGCTCAATTTGCTGTCGTTCAAACCCGACAACGAGGATGATATGCCCGATCCCGGCGACTTTTAGCCCACGAATTAGGTGGCTTAAATTTGGTTCGTTTGCCAACTTTAAAAGCGGTTTGGGCTTCTTGACGGTGAGCGGGTAAGTTCGCGTTGATAAACCTGCAGCCAAAATCACCGCTTTGCGAACCATTGCTCATTACCCCCTAAGGCATGCAGGGTGCAAAGGCATTTTTGCTGACAAGTCCAAAACTGCGTCCTGCTACCCGACAATATGGTGAAGGAGGCATTTCATGAACTTGAGGCGGGAGCACCGACGCGCAAACTTTTCATCGTCTCCCACAAATCAGTGTAAACCGGAAATTGTTGGCACAATTCAACGACTTCGTTTTTAACCCGCTCAATCGTTTCATCCGTTGGGTCGCGAAGCACTTGAGCGATCCAGCGACCAATTTGTCTCATCTCATCTTCACGCATCCCGCGAGTGGTGCAGGCGGGTGTTCCAATGCGGATGCCGGAAGCCTTCATCGGTGGTCTCTCGTCAAAGGGAATCGCATTTTTGTTGACGATTATGTGAGCCTGCTGCAAAAGTTTTTCCGCATCGGCTCCCGTCAAGTTCGGATTGAACGGACGAAGGTCAACGAGCATCAAATGGTTGTCGGTGCCTCCAGAGACAATGCGGAAACCTTGACGCTGCAACTCTTCAGCGAGCGCTTTCGCGTTGGCAACGGTCTGAAATTGGTCGCGTTTGAATTCCTCGCTCATCGCTTCTTTGAAGCAAACCGCCTTCGCCGCGATGACATGCATGAACGGACCACCTTGAGTTCCAGGGAAGACTGCCTTGTCAATAGCCTGTGCCCATTCCGATTTGCACAAAATCAAAGCACCTCTTGGACCCTGCAAAGTTTTGTGGGTCGTTGTGGTAACGAATTCTGCGTAAGGGACAGGTGATGGGTGAGCACCTGCAGCAACCAGACCGGCAATGTGGGCGATGTCAGCCATCAAAAGCGCACCAACCTCGTCGGCGATCTCCCTAAACTTGTCAAATTCAACGGTGCGCGAATATGCCGAATAACCGCAAATGATGAGTTTCGGTTTGTGCTCTCTGGCAAGTTGGCGAACTTGGGCAAAGTCAATGGTTTCGGTGTCTTTGCTCACCCCGTATTGAACCACGCGATACAACTTCCCAGATGCTGTCACTGGAGCGCCGTGTGACAAATGTCCACCATGAGCCAAAGCAGGACCAAGAATGACATCGCCCGGTTGCAAGCAAGCGAAGTAGACAGCCATATTTGCCTGAACACCGGCATGGGGTTGAACATTGGCGTGGTCGGCACCAAAAAGTTGCTTCGCTCGCTCAATTGCCAACCTTTCGGCGATATCAACGAAGTCGCAACCGCCATAATATCGCCGCCCGGGGTAACCTTCCGCATACTTGTTTTGCATTGGATTCGCCAAAGCCGCCAGAACCGCAGGGCTCGTGTAGTTTTCACTGGCAATCAAGTTCAAGTAAAGGTTCTGACGCTCAAGGTCTGCGAGAATGGCTTCAAAAATCTCTGGGTCAGTCTCCCAAAGGATTTCAAACAACCGAGTCATTTGGGTCGCCTCCTTTTCGCTTCACCTTTGCGACACTGGCAGCAAAATCTTAGCGCATCCTTCAGCACCGTTGATAGCCAAAAGTATTGCATTTCACCTTGCGCAGTGTCACAATGAAGGCAACCGCAACGGAGAGCGATTTTGCGACCCGTTCGGAATGTCTTGCCGCCTCGGCGGCGGAAGGAGCGATTTAGTATGTCAGTGCCGAAGGAAGCAGTAGATGTGGTGTGGGCTTTCTATGACGCTTTAATGGAAGAAAACGAGGCAGCCCTCACCGCCGTTTTGGAGCCTCAAAGTGATGCCGCGCTTCTTTACGAACTTTTTGGCGAACCAGCGTTGTATGCCGCATCTGCCGCACTGCGCGGACCGTGCATCGTCCGTTTAACCCGAGCCCTTGTTCTGGGCGACAGTGTGTGGCTTGAAGGTGAGCAGGTCACCCAAGACACCCGCGAACCTATTGGTTATGTTGTCTTTCGCGTCCGCCAGCAGAACGGCGTCTGGAAAATCTCTGAAATCTCCCCATGGCACCTTGAAGCAGTTCATTATCTCAGCGACCGCCCCGACCCCCAAAGCGATCTATCGGTCGGTGTCTACTTGACATCTTATGGGTTGCAAATCTCGCCAACTGCCAGTTTAGATGGCGTGGAACAAGTTTTGATTGGGACGATGCAGCAGGAATATTACCCCTTGACATCCATTGCGCGAGCCGTTAGGCTGTGGCGCGATTTCCGGAAAGAAGGCGAATTGGCTGCTCACGACCAATCCGTTTGGGCTGCAGCCGTTCACCGAATCATTGACAAAATGGCACTTATTGACGAACCGCTGGAGCAAATCGCACTCCTTTACAATGTCCCTACACCCAGCCTCGCCGACGCTTACAACCGTATTGTCCGTCACTTGAACATCACCTACTTTGACCATCGCTACTCGCCTATCCCGGACCCGGGCGAACTGCTCAGGCAAGCGAAGGCAGCGGGAATGGAAGTCAGCGAAGAAGAAATCCCTACCGTTGCAAACCAACCTTTGCCGGAAGAGGTAGGGTAATTTGCGGCAACGGTTCACAAATTGACAAACTCCTTATTGCGGTCGGTCAGTTGTTCTTGCAGGTTGTGGGGAAAAACCTATTTCGTCGCTCAGGTTTCTCCCAACCTGCAAATTTTTCCGCCATCAGGAAACGAGTTCCTTATGGCTTTCTCGTTTCAAAAAGGCTTGCAATATCTTGTGGTTCTTCACCACCTTCACAGACTCCACAGAGTCGGCTTTTAACTCGCTGGCGAGCATCCCAATTCTCTCCAACTTCATTGGCTCGCCGTTAATTTCAACTTCACGGACATTGTGCAACTTCAGCATCCAACCCGACCAGATGTCGGGAATGTATTCGCGAAGCGGGACGAGAAAGAAGGCGAGAACCGCGACGAGCAAAAGAGCGATTAAAACGCTTTGGCTGCCAGTTAACAGAATGAGCACAAGCAGTAAAGAAGCACCTATGACCCCCGAGCGGACCAGAAAACTGATGAGGTTGGATGGGGATTGCTCAACTTCGGCAAATTTCACCCACTTCTCCAACCATTGAACGCCCAACCATCCCACACCCAAAGCAATTGCAGCGATAATCAACTTCAAACTCAATTCCCAAAGCAACTTGATTGCGCTCGCGGTTGTCGCCATGCCGAAGAGGTCTGCCGTAACTGTCAACGCGAGCAAAAGCAGGAAGGCGTAAACGAGAAGGGCACATGCTCGGACAATCGCTTCCGAGAAATGCTCCCGCATTTGGAGCGAAAACTTCTCCGTCAATTCCCGGGCTGCTTGACCTCGCAGAAAGTCAAGGAGCAACTTTATGAACCAATTGGCAAACCCAACTGACAACCCCACAATCGCTGCCAAAATCCAAACTCGTCCTAATGCGAAGCGGATTGCGTTGGCGATGTCCGTTAATTGATGCCGAACCATGAGCCACCAAGCAAATCCTGCCCAAACAGTCAAAACGCAAAGGTAGCCAACTGCATCGGACGGAGTTTTGTTTGCCCGCGAAGGTTTTTGTGCCAGAGGAAATCTCAAAACTTCATCTAAGCCGAAACTTTTGACCAACGATTTGACAATCGTTCCAGTGATTTTGCCGACGATTAAAGCACCAACAATCGCTGCGGCGACAATCAGCACTTCACGCTGCGAAGTCGTCAGCCCCTGCCACCATTTCCCCACTTCCGTTAGCCACGCTTGCAAGTTCATCACAGTGCCCTCACCTCCCTTGAGTAACTTAGGTCAAACTCCCGCTTGTCCAAAACAGACAGGAATTTGGTTCGCCTTTCACCAACCTCCGCCTCCTCCTCCACCGAAACCGCCGCCGGAAAAGCCACCACCGCCAAACCCACTGCTTCCCCCACCTGCTCCAGAACTTCTTGACGGCGACGAAGGGAAGACACTTCTCATTGACGAAACGCTGTCGCCCAAACTGTAGACAAAAGTTCTCGCGTTAAAAGTTGTCGGTGTCCATCTGTCGGATTCATACCAGTCAGGTGGTCTCTGCAATAGCCCGTCAAACTTCTCAGCCCACTCGTCGGCAACGCCGAAAACAAGCGCATAGGGCAAAACTTTGTCAAACAAGTTCGGGTCTTCTCGCAGCATTCGTTCTAATCGGTCTTTCTCCACTCGTCGGATGAATTCGCGAAAACCGAGTATGTGCCAGAGCGCCCTTGCGCCCTTGTTTGTTTTTCGCGGCATTGCAGGAGCGAAAGCGGCGATGGTGAAGCCGGTCAGCAAACCGCTAACTATGAGCGCCAATCCAGCAGGAGCATTGTTTGCCACGAGAAAAACTCCAATCACGAAAACCGCTACGCCCACGAAAACCCCCGCACCGAGGTAAGTGCCGCGAACCGTTTCAGGATTTTCCGCAAAGAATCCGTTGCGAGTAAGCGTTTTGTAAAGGCTGTCTTTTGCCCGTTCCAAGTAGGTATAGAAGCGTTCCTTCAACTCAGAGAGCCGAACCGATTGAGTGGCTTCACCAAGCCCCATTCTCAACCCGTTCAAAACAATTTGCTCGTGGTCTTTCAATTCGGCGTCGCCATCTCGCAAAAAGACGAACTCGTAATCCGTGCCCTTGAGAAACAGAAACCTTTGGGTCTCAACTTCGCGAATTTTCAAGTAGCCTTTGACCGCAAGGTCAACGACGGTCGCAACAATGTCAATGCTGTCCGCACGCTCGTCAAGCAAAACTCCGACTTCGGCAGGTGTCAAGTCATCCGGTGGACGGTATTGAGCGACGATGCTCTCGCGCCAAATCGGATCGCGACCGTAGTGCCAATATCGGTGAAACATCATTGCAAAAGTGAGCAACGGGAGCAAAATCGCAACGATGAAACCCCAGTTGTCGGCGAGAAACCACATCGTCGCTTTAGCAGCAGGTGGCGGTTGCAAAACCCCTTTGGGCAAACCGATAACAATTGTCAAGCCTTCGCCTTGACGCAAATGCCCCGTCGCGAAATGCCATTTGTTCCCTTCTCGCCACATCCGCCCTTTTCGCTCGTGCGAGCCGAAATACCCAGTGTAAAAAGTTGCCTTCACTTTGTTCATGTCCGTGCCTTCAGGCAGGTTGACAATGCAGTGAGCCCGCGCTATATCCCACTCCCATTCGTGACCAGTCGCGTTCCAGTAAAGTTCATCGTGGTCGTCAAAGAAGTTGATTGCGCGGGTGACGGAGTAAGTGATGCGGTAAGTTTTCAGCCCACTGACATATCGCTTCGGGTCGCCAATGCGCCAGAAAATGTAATCGCCCTCCCGCCATGCCTTGACGGGATACGAGTTCCCTCGCTCGTCAGTGACCGAAATCAGGCGGATGCGTAAGTTGTATGCTATTGGAACTCTTTTGACAGTCCGCTTGTAGCGGAAGGGAATTTTGCGGTAAATGCCGTGCCGAAGGACTTGACCGAAGTTAACGACAATGGTTTCAACGACGGTCAATGTGCTGTCACAGTGCAAGTCAATTTCAACGCGATAATCAGCGATGTAAGGCGGAGCGAACTGGGCTGAAACCTCCCCCGTCAAAATCGCAACGGTTGTCAACAGCAAACAGCAGTGCTTGAACATTTCGGCTCACCCGCTCAAAGTGTGCATTCTTTCAGGGCACAAGTCAACGGCATTGTTTAATTTCGCGTTGGGTGCAGTTTCAAAATGCGCTTTTTGGTTTCCATGAAATCCCGTGAAATGGTGGAGGCAAAATTCCCGCCAAGCCAAAACAGTTGCGGAGTGCGAAGAAAGGAGTTTCTGGGAGGGCGAGGCTCCTGCCGAGCCAAAATGGTGCTTGTCAGTCGCCTTCTTCTGACGGCGTAGCAGGTCTCGGAAGTGTATCGGTTGGGATTGAGTTGGGGTCGGGAATTGCGGGCAAGTTTTCGGTAATGATATTCGTCAAGTTGGCGGGACTTGGCAAAGTCGCGATAGTGCGAAGCCAAGATGCTGCTTCTTGACAAGATTGGCGAACTTGATATGGCGTGCGAAATGAATTGGCGAGTTTTTCCAAAACTGGTAGCGCTTCAACGGCGTTCAACTTGCCCAAAGCCCACGCCGCTTGAGTTGCAGCAAATGTATTCCTTCCCTTCAGTGCCACCAACAACGCTTTGACGATGGCAGAGCGATATTGCAGGAACGAATCGCGGACTCGTTCAATCGCTTCTTGATCTCGTTCCCGTCCCAGCAATTGTAAAATCGCATCCACCAATTCACCTTTGCCCAATTTCTCCAGTGCTACTTTTGCCGATTGACGAACAGAATCTTCTTGAGCGTTTGTCCATTCGTTAGCCTCATAGGCGAGCAGCGGGAGCAAATCAGGCGTTGCCTCATCGGCACCAATTTCGCCTAAAGCCCAAGCGGCTTTTTCCACAACGCCAGCGTCTTTGTGTTTTAAAGCGTCAATGAGCACTTTGGTCGCACTTTTCGCTTTGAGTCTTCCCAAACCTTCAACAGCGAGCCGATTCGCCCAAAATCCACACCAGTCTTCATAGGGCGCCATTTCAACTGGAGCGTTGAACGCCTGAATGAAGAGCGGAATTGCTTCATCGCCCATCTCAAGCAGTTGCTGAAATGCTTCCCTGCGCTTTTGTTCATCGTGGCTTCCAAGTTGACGAACGAGCGGATGAAGTGATTTGAGTTTAAATTCCCAGAGTGCAACGATTAAAGGCGTTGCTGCAATGACTGCCACTACAATGAGTGGGACCATACACAAAGTCGGCAAACCGATTGCCAGCATGAAGAATCCGACAAGCAAAATTGAAGCAAAGGAAACAAAAAACTCACCCCACTTCAACGCACCGCTTTGCCATCGTTTGACCTTGCGCTTTAACTTCTTGGCAATTCGCCACATTTTCGGTCACTGAACATTTAGCGTTCGGCAAAGGTTCAGGTTGCCCACACAAATTATGCCGTCCTTGGACACTTCATGCGCTCGCCATTGACAAAAATTTAGTTTTGCGTTTTAACTGGGCATGTGACAAAATGTGCGTGGGCAATGGAGCCTGCCCGTGAGCGGCACAGGTTTTTGCCGCTCCAAACTGCGCCGCAAACGAGCGGCGCTGATGGCTCCTGCATCCAAGAAGTGAAGCGGGTGCAGGAGCCATTTTTTGTTGGGTGCTTGTGTGGTGAGATTAGATGTTGACGAAATTTTGTCCACGATGCTTTGCCATGAACCCTGAGATAGCAACGAACTGTGAGCGGTGCGGAGCGAATTTGGACGAGCCGATTGGCAGCGACTATGTTGAGCAACTCATTCATGCCCTTGACCATCCCGAGCCAAACACGAGAGCCTTTGCTGCGTTGCTTTTGGGCAAAATCGGCGACGAGCGTGGGTTGCAAGCACTTTGCGAGAAAGCGAGGACGAGCAGGGACATGGCTTTGTTGGAAGCGATTGCGGAAGCGTTGGGCAATTTTCGCTTGCCTGAAGCAGTTGAAGCGCTGAAATTTTTGGCTCAATCTCGGTGGCTAACTGTGAGAGTGAAAGCGGAAGCGTCATTGCGACGCATTTTTGAAATGTAGTGTCGGTGTCAACCCGACGCTTTTCAAATTCGGCAGCGTCGCCCTCTATGTAGGGGCGCATGGAATGCGCCCGAAAAAAAACGGGCAGATTTCATCTGCCCCTACGGAAAATTTGCCGACCAAGTAGTGGCGCATGAAATGAGCCCGAAAAAACGGGCAGATTTCATCTGCCCCTACGGAAAATTTGCCGACCAAGTAGTGGCGCATGAAATGAGCCCGAGAAAAACGGGCAGATTTCATCTGCCCCTACGGAAAATTCGCCGACCAAGTAGGGGCGCATGAAATGCGCCCGAAAAACGGGCAGATTTCATCTGCCCCTACAGAAATTCGCCGACCAAAAAGTAGGGGCTCATGAAATGAGCCCGAAAAACGGGCGGATTCCATCTGCCCCTACGGAAAATTCGCTGACCAAAAAGGGCGCATGGAATGCGCCTGAAAAAAACGGGCAGATTTCATCTGCCCCTACAGAAATTCGCCATCAACTGTGGGCTAAAGCCCACAGCACGAACTCATGCGAACTCATGAGCGAAAATTCGCGTTTTTTGCGTAGCGTTTTTTCAACGCTCAACGCACAACTCACAACTCACAACGCTGAACGCCTCATCCATGCCATTGGCTTTGGTTAGCGGTTAGTGGCGAAACATGCGAGTGCCGAATTAATTCAGCGAAATTTCCTGCCGTCGGGAACGAGCCCTGATGCTATCAAGTTCGTGGGCTCAAAAACCAACGCTACCGAAAAGTTGGACGGTGAACTCAAATGGCGTTGAACAGCGACCAAAAAAGGTTTCTGGCTGCAGCGTTGACAGAACTTGAAGAGCATTTACTGCGATTTGAACGCCTGCTGCAAGCGGACGAGACCGTTACGATTTTTCGCAAAATCCCAAACCCGTTCTCACCCGAGCAACGAGCAAAGTTGCTTGAGTTAATAGAAGAGGTCAAAGGGCAACTGCGAGCAATGCGAGAGGCTTTTTGCTTGCCGACCGAAATCGTGGACTTGCGCTGGCAATTGACAGTTACCCTGCTCCATATCGCCACGACCCTTGAAGAGTGTCAGTCGCGCCGAATCAAAAGTTTCGGCGAATTGGACAACGAAACGGCAAAGCAACTTGACAATCGTTTGCAAAGCCTTACGGCACTCGTTGACGCGATTGGTCAAGCGGCGAAAAACCGCTAACGCTCGTCGCCCACTCACCTGTCGTCACTGAACTTCAACATCCGCTAACAATGCACCCGATTGTTTCAGCGCTTGCAAAATTGCGATCAAGTCGCGAGGCGTAACTCGTAGCGCTTGCAGCGCTTGCACCAAATCCTGAACCGTCGCCCCCGATTGCAAAACCGCAACTTGCGCCTTCTGCTCTTCGGCTTTGATTTGCGTCGTTGGGACGACAACAGTCGCACCTTGCGACAAAGGTGGCGGCTGAACGACGGTGACTTCCGGCTTGATTTCCACTCTTAATGCTCCATGGGCGACGGCAACGGGCAAAATCCGAACATTTCCACCCATGACGATTGTGCCCGTCCGTTCGTTGATGACGACTTTTGCTTTCATGTCAGGTTGAACTGGCGTTTGCTCAACTTGAGCCACGAAATCGGGAATTTTGCCCGCAAACTCTTCTGGCACTTTCACCCTCACTGCTGAAGGGCTAACCGCCTCCGCAACTGTTTTTCCAAACCGCTCATTGAGCGCCTGAGCAATCTTCGCTGCATTGGTTGCATCGGGAGCAATCAACCGAATTTCCAACTCGCTGGCATAAAAACCTTCGGTTGGTGCAAACGAGCGGACGATTGTCGCGCCGTTGACAACTCGTCCAGCCGTCGGGTGATTTTTCTGCACCGCTGCACCGCCTGCTTGGACATTGAACCCGCCGATGGAGATAGGACCTTGAGCGACGGCGTAAACTTCACCGTCCGCTGCTTGCAGTGGCGTTTGTAGCAAAATGCCACCGTGCAAACTTCGCGCATCGCCGATGGCTGAGACGACAACATCAACTCGGTCACCAACTTTCGCGAAAGGCGGCAAAGTCGCTGTGACCATAACGGCAGCGACATTACGCAACTGCAGCCGCGATGGGTCAACATTCACGCCGAAACGGCGAAGCATGTTTGCGATGGATTGAACAGTGAATGCCACTTGCCTTGAGTCACCTGTTCCGTCCAAACCGACAACCAATCCGTAACCGACTAACGGGACTTCCACGCCCCAATGAACCGTCGCAATGTCCTTGAGACGAACTTCAATTGGGGACGCAGGACGAGAGACGAGGGACGGTGAAGTTGGTTGAGGACTGACGGCTTGTGATTTTGGACTGGCAGTTTGGACACTTGGCACTTGGGACTGAGGATTGGCAGGTTGGGTTTGTGCCTGGGTTGAGCCGATGAGAAAGATTGTCAATGCTGCGCAAACTTGCCATCGCATCCGTTATCGCCTCCTTTTCACGCATTACGCTTCACGCATCACGCTCAGAACAAAACCCGCAAAACTCGGTTGAAGCCTTCAATGATGCGTTCAAGCAAATTCTTGCCCTGTCTCGTTTTCCAATCGCCTTTGAACTCCAAACGGGCGTCAGCGACTTGTGTTGACAGAACAGTGTTGTTGGGCGAAATATCTGTCGGGCGAACCCATCCCGTCAACTTGACAAATTGCTTGCGCTTGTCAATCGTGAACTCTTGTGAGCCTTCAATGCGCAGCAAACCTGTCGGGCTGACTTCCACAACGCGGCAAGCGATGGTCGTGATGACGCTCAGGTTTTTCCGCTCTTGCGCTTGTGATGCGAAACTTCCTTGATGCTGGATGCCTGCTTGCGGGATGAAACTGAATGCCCCAACACCTGCCTCGGTTTTCACCTTAACTTGCTTTTGCGTTTGGGTTTGCGATGTCGCTGCTGCAACTGTCGTTTGTGTCACCAAAACCGTCACCACATCGCCGACGCGAAAGGCTTTGTCGTCGCGGAAAAGGAAAAGCAGCGGGTGATAAGGTTGGTTGGTGGAAGTTTGGGCACTTGGCACTTGGGACTGGGGATTGGTAGATTGAATTTGCGCTTGGGTTGAACCGATGAGAAAGATTGTCAATGCTGCGAAAACTTGCCATCGCATCCGTTATCGCCTCCTTGTTTTCGTCGTTGTCGTTTGTAGGGCGGGGTTTTATACCCCGCTGATCTTTTCGGCGGCACGGTGTGAAACCGTGCCCTACTTGTTTGTGA
>Ga0105160_1001179_pt1 | contig 10897 bp, 8 predicted proteins | sample GXS110809BmetaG_FD_89591 | JGI IMG/M metagenome (GOLD analysis project Ga0105160, IMG submission 89591) | Hot spring microbial communities from Gongxiaoshe hot spring, China to study Microbial Dark Matter (Phase II) - GXS 110809B | ecosystem: Environmental > Aquatic > Thermal springs > Hot... | reverse complement strand
GTGTTAAAGCGCAGATTGGTCATTCCCTCCACAAAGCGAAAACGCCCATTGGCCACTGCAAGCACGCGGTCATCACGATCCTCGCCAGGTGGCTCGTCGTTCTCGTAAAGCCCGAGTGGCTCGAGCAAGCGCGGGCGGAAGATAAAATCCAGCAGGCCCCAATTGCGGCGCGGCACACGGCGCAGGTAGAGGTACTGGAAGATCTCTTTGCCGCTGTCGTTCGCAATCACTGGGTAACGCACCCAGCGTAAGCCGGTTGTGGGATCCACTTGGGGGATCCCAGGTTGCACGGTTACCTGGTTGGGCGCGTTGCCGATGCTTTTGTGGTACTGCAACGCAGCGAGATAAGGATCGCCATTCCATTTCTCCTGCACCTCGCGCGCCGCACGTCCTGGTCCAGCGTTGTAGGCAAGTCCGGCCAACACCACGTAGCCATGGAAGCGGTCCAGTTGCTCGCGGATGTAGTAACCTCCCGTGACCATTTGCACCAGCGCATTGCGCGCCTCGAAGGCTTGTGCAAAGCGCTGATTGAGCTCAGCGTCGCTGAGGGGAAGCGCGTGTTCACTGAGTCCCAGCGCTGCTAACTTGAGCGCGCGCGGGATGCGCGGGATAAGCGCAGCGCGTGTTGCGGGCGTTACCTGTAGCACACCATCGCGATGATTGAGGTTTGCACCCTCTACGCCCATGAACGCTTTGAGCAGCAACGGCGGCAGTTCAAGCAGCTCCGCAGCACGCTGCGTTGCAGCAACCAACAGGGTGTTGACTGGCATCGTGCATGAAAGCCTAACACGAGTGCAAGGCGCTCGCAACTCTAGGAGCAGCGCCGACAATGCGAAGCTGCGATGCAATCCACACGAGGGGACGGCTATAATGCCAACTGGTTATCACATCATGAGCACTCGGCAGCACGGCGCCCAGGCGCTCGATAAGCGCAGCCCGGTGCCGCTTTACCATCAACTAAAAGAAGCGCTTCAGCAGCGCATTGATGCCGGCGAGTGGCGAGCAGGAGCACGCCTGCCATCTGAGCGCGAGCTTTGCGCCCAATTCGGCGTCAGCCGAATCACGGTGCGCCAAGCACTCGCAGCCCTCGAGCGCGAAGGTCGCCTCATGCGCGATCGAGGACGCGGGACGTTCGTCGCGCAGCCGCGCTTTGAGCAGCACCTAACACACCTTACGAGCTTCACGCAAGACATGCTCGCGCGCGGTCAACGACCCGGCGCCCTCGTGCTTCGACAAGCGGTGCTGCGCGCGCCTGCGAACATCGCCCACCTGCTTCAACTCGATGCATCGCGGCGCCGTGTGATTCTGTTGCGCCGGCTGAGGCTCGCCAATGATGAGCCTGTGGCGCTCGAAACTGCGTACCTGAGCGAACACCTATTTCCGCAGCTCGTTCAAGAAAATCTCAATAACCGCTCGCTGTACTCTTTGCTCTCTGAGCGCTTCGGCGTCGTCCCAACACGTGCTGAGCAACAAATGACAGCAACCGCTTGTCCGGCACCTGAAGCTCGGCTGCTGCGCATTCGACCAGGCAGCCCAGTGCTCCACTTGCGCCGTGTGACCTACGCTCAAGACGATCAACCGTTCGAGGTTGTAGAGTCGTTCTACCGCGGCGACAAATACGTGTTCTACGCTGAGCTTCGCGTGGAAACGCCCTCCGCCAAGACGAGGTTGAGGGCGAACACAACCAAACTGGCTGATCACTCCACGGTTCAGCCCAAAAAGTGAGGAAGTGTCATGCAAAGATCAACCCTTCTTGCCCTCACGCTATCCACTTTGCTTGCGCTTGCTGCATGCGCACCGCAGCAAGGCGCCGTCGCCCCCACGCAGCCCGCTGCAGCCCCACCAAGCACCGCAGAAGCCGCTCCACCTAGCCAAGCAACACAACCCACAGAAGCACCGCAGCCTGCAACGGCCCCTACTGAGCCTACAGCCACTCCTAGCGGGCCCGCTATTCCACAGATGCAACCAAAGGGTGGCATTCGCAAGAGCAGCAGCAACTACAAAGGCAAATTAAGCTTATGGGTGCTTGGCTACACACCCGGCAACCAATTTGCCACACCGTTTGATCTCGCTGTTGCTCAGTTCGAGGCTGACAACCCAGACATTGACGTGGAGATCATCGGGTACCCGCCCAATGATGAGGGATTCACCAAGCTAACCACCGCGCTCCAAACAGGACAAGGGATTGACGTCCTGCGCTTGCCTTCTGACCGTCTGCCCGCGTTCGTCGAAGACGATTTGATCGCGCCCATTGATGAGTATTTGACCGAAGCAGATAAAGCAGACTACTTCCCCGGCACGTTAGAGGCTGTGCGAATCAAGGACGGCAAAGCTTACGCTTGGCCGTTGTGGGTAGTGCCGATGGGGATGTACCTCAACCTTGACGTTTTCAAAGAGGCAAACGTCCCGCTCCCGTCAAAAGACTGGACTTGGGATGAGTTTGTCGAGACAGCGAAGAAGCTCACCTTCAAGCGCGCTAATGGCGAGCAGGTGTATGGCTTTGCTGGATTCATTGACGCGGGCGTGATCAATACCTGGGGTCTTTGGATGAATGAAGATCCCAGCGTGCGCCCTGTGGTCAACGGCAAGTTCGGCTTCAACAATGAGAAGACAGCAGCAGCCCTCAAGCGCTTTGCCGAGCTAGCACTCGTTCATAAGGTCACGCCGCCTGACTTCGGCGCTCTCAAGGATGCAGATGTCAAGGGCGGTTTCAAGAGTGGGCAGTACGCCATGGTTGTAGATGCCACCGGCTTTAGCCCACAACTCAAGAAGGACGGGATCAATTTCGCGATCTATCCTCTCCCCTCCTACAACGGCAACCGACTCACTGTGGGCGCCATTGGTTTGATTGCAGTAGCAGCGACCAATGACAAAGAGAAAGAACGCGCAGCCATGGATCTCGCGCGCTACCTCACCAGTGCCGAAGTGCAAGAGGATGTGCCGCCCAGCGAAACGGCAGCAACGGGCTTCTATCTTGCACCTGCGGCGCGCCGCTCCGTGAAGGTTGCACCACCGCTCGACGAATTTGTGCCCATGCTGGACTACATGTGGATCACGCCGCTCACCCCAGCTTGGCCTAAGCTCACGCGGCTGTTCCACACCGAATACCAAAACATCATCTTCGGCAAAGCAGACCCAGCGGAGGCAATGGCGCGCATTGCTCCAGAAGCAGACGCGCTGCTCGCTCAACCGTGAAGTCGGCTTGTTTACCTTGCTCGGCGCAAGTACGCGCGTACTTGCGCCGAGCATCTGATGAACGTTGCAGGACGATGTTTAAAGTTCGCAGGTTTTTACAACGGCATGGGTGGAGCTACTTCTTCATCGCCCCAAGCCTAGCTACCTTTTTGATCTTCACGCTCATCCCGGTTGGCTGGTCACTGATCATCGCCTTCCAACGGTATAGCCTGGTGCGCGGCGCGCGTTGGATAGAGCCGTTGTATCAAAACTTCGTCACAGCGTTCACCCAGCTCAACGGCGTTTTTGTCCAAGCAATTCTCAACACGCTGTTCTACACAGTGTTCACGGTCTCTGCGAACATCACAGTGGGCTTGGTCCTCGCCAGCCTGATGCAGCCTCTTGGCCACTGGTTGCGCTCCTTCTTTCGCGCAGCCTATTACCTACCCGCCGTCACCAGTGCCCTAATCATCGGGCTAACGTGGGCATATATCTTCAACGCGCAGTGGGGGTTTGCCAACTACTTACTGCGCCTTGTTGGGCTCCCACCTGTGCGCTGGCTCTCTGACCCCGACATCGCGCTCGGGAGCGTGACGCTTTCCGCAGTGCTCACCGTGCCAGCGACTGCTGTTGTCTTGTTCAGCGCTGCCATGGGAAGCATCCCTCGAGAATATTACGAGGCCGCTGCCCTTGACGGAGCGAATGCCTTACAACGATGGTGGCATATCACAGTGCCACTCGTAAAGCCAACTTTGCTCTACCTCGTTGTCATCTACACCATTGCCAGCTTTGAGGTCTTTGAGCGCATTTACGTGATGGTGCCAAGCGGCGTTGCGAACAGCACGCAAACCATTGTGACGCAGATCTACAACACAGGGTTCAAAGACCTCAATTTTGGCGTTGCTTCTGCGCAAGCTCTAGTGCTATTCATGATGATCGCCGCAGTAGCGGCTTTGCAGTTCCGGCTCCTGCGAAGTGACGTTGAGTATTAGCGCACATGCTCCTGCAAAGTCCTTTCAGACGAAAACTGCCTATTGGGAAGCTCATTGCGATCTCGGTGCTCTCCGCCGTGGCTGTGGTGGCGCTCTTCCCTATGTATTGGCTCTTCGTAAACGCACTGACGCCGATCACCAGCACGCCACCGCTCACGCCAATTTTGATCCCCGCTTTTCGATTTGACAACTTCGAGCGCCTTTTTGGCGGAACTCGCTATTACACGAACTGGATGCTCAACAGCTTGATCGTCTCTCTTGCAACCACAGCTTGGCACGTTGTCTTTGACACAATGGCTGGCTATGCCTTTGCTAAGCGCCGATTTCCAGGGCGCGATCTGCTTTTTGCACTGCTGTTGAGCACGCTCATGGTGCCCATCCACGTCACCCTCATCCCAACCTACATTATTACGCGCGCACTTGGCTTGATTGACACCCTCCTGGGCGTGATCCTTCCAGGAACAGCAACGGTGTTTGGTATTTTCCTAATGCGTCAATACATCAAGACGCTGCCCAGCGAACTAGAAGAGGCAGCGCGCATTGATGGCTGCTCTGAGTTGCGTGTGTTCTGGGAGATCATCCTGCCTTTGTGCAAGCCCGCAGTTGCCGCGCTTGCGATCTTCACTTTCGTTCGGTATTGGAACGATTTTCTCTGGCCGCTTATCGTGCTCAACCGACCGCAAAATTACACGCTAACCGTTGGTGTAGCCAACCTACAAGGTGAATTCATGACCGACTGGGGCATCATTTTTGCAGGTGCTGCAATGGCAGCGTTACCAATGATTGTATTCTTCCTTGCTTTCCAGCGTTACTTCCTTGAAGGAATCCGAATGGGGGCACTGAAAGGATGAGCATACCCATCACTTTAGGGGTAGATCGGTTCCTCGAAAGCATTGCATCCTTAAGCGGCGAACGCATCGCACTGCTCACTCATGCCGCTGGTGTCACGCGCAAATTAGTGCCTACAACAGTTGCGCTATATCGCCTCGTTGGTGATAAGCTTGTCGCACTTTTTGCCCCCGAGCACGGCATAGAAAGCGCGGCACCTGACGCTTCTCCTGTACCATCAGCATCTCACCCTCAATTCGGCATTCCTATTTACAGCTTGTATGGCGAGACGCGGCGACCCAACCGAGCGATGCTCTCTAGTGTTGAGACAATTGTGGTTGATCTTCAAGACGTAGGCGCGCGATTCTACACCTACGTTTGGACGCTCGTCTTCGTCTTAGAAGCAGCTGCCGAATCTGGTATCCGCGTCGTCGTGCTTGATCGCCCTAATCCCCTCGGCGACAAAATTCGCGGCCCTGTGCTTCAGTCAGAGTTTGCCTCTTTTTTAGGGCGATTTCCCATACCCATCCAGCATGGGATGAGCATTGGTGAGCTTGCAAATATGTTCAACCCACTCTTCGGGATCAACGCCACGCTAGAAATCGTCCTCATGCATGGGTGGCGCCGCACGATGAGCTGGGAAGAAACAGGGCTTTCATGGGTATCGCCTTCCCCCGCCTTGAACTGCCTAGACGCAGTGCGCTTATACCCAGGCTTGTGCCTCATCGAAGGCACAAATCTCTCCGAAGGTCGCGGCACAGCACTCCCTTTTCAAGTTGTCGGCGTGCCGTGGATCCATGACGAGATCCGCCTTGCAGAACACCTAAACGCTTCATCACTGCCAGGTGTGTGCTTCCGTCCAACAGCGTTTATTCCCTGTGAGGGGAAGTGGGCAGGTCAAGTGTGCCGGGGCGTTCAGATACACATCACAAATCAGAAGCAGCTAGATGCGCTTCTGGTTGGGCTAACCCTGATTGCAAGTGTGCAGCAGTTATACCCCAACCAATTCGCTTGGCTCACCACAAGCCCAGAAGGCAACAAACCTCACTTTGACTTGCTAATTGGCAACGCCGATGTCCGCGCCATGCTAGAAGCCGGCATACCTGCAAAAACGATTTGCGAGGCTTGGTATGCAGACGAAGAAAAATTTGCAAACACACGCGAAGCGTTTTTGCTTTACACTCCCTTCGCTAGCTGAAGTGCTTTGAGCGCAGCGCCAACAGCAGGGGAATGTCTGGGTTCCACAACAGGCGTTTCAGCTTGGTAGCGCCTGAGCGCGCGTTTGAAAGCAGGGAGGAGTAAAGCAAGATGCTCAAATGCGCCGCCCACTGCTGCAACAGGCGTGGTAGGCGGCAAGTCAAGCCGCTTAAAGACGGCGCGCACCTGCTGCGCCAATAACGCTCCTGCATCCTCAAAAATGCGAAGCGCCACGGCGTCTCCTTGTCGTGCTGCACGATCGACAATTGGTGCTAAGGCGGCAAATTCCTTTGCGCCGAAGGCACCTCGATAAATCAAACGCTTAATGTGGTTGAATTGTTCTAAGCCTAGCGAATCGCAGAGAAGCGCAACCAGCCTGGTAGGCTCTCCTGTGCCATCCAGAGCGCGGCATGCAGCCTGCACACCTGCGCGCCCAATCCACATCCCGCTTCCCTCGTCGCCTAGCAACCACCCCCACCCTCCTGCGCGCGCTACCTCACCGCGCGTGTTCATTCCCCGCACATGTGAGCCTGTGCCTGCGATCACAATCACCCCAGGCCCGCCGCCATGCGCACCCAACAGCGCAATCTGCGCATCGGAGCAAACCACAACGCGCTCTACATCGAGCGCCTCTCTTGCGAGCGCAGCAGCGTGCTGGGCTTCTGGGGAATCGTCTTCCACAGTTGCCAGGCCAAGCACTGCCGCCTCGAAGGGCCTGGGAGTGAGATCGGCTTGCTGCCAAGCCGAGCGCACAGCTTGCTCCAATGCTGAGGCTAAGCGATCCGCGCCTCGTTCGTTTGCAAGATGCACAAGCCCATCGCCGCTCCCTTGTGCGACAACATTGCCTTGCGCATCCATGATCACACACTTCAAGCTTGTCTGTCCGCCATCCACGCCCAGCACAAACATCAGCGTTTGACCATGTTACCCCACATCCAACTGCTTGCTGTCGATCTTGACGGAACAACGCTCAGCGCCTCGGGCGCTGTTTCAGCACGTGTGCGCGAAGCCCTAGCACGCGCAGCGCAACGTCGTCTTTGGATCACCCTAGCCACTGGGCGGAATCTGCCGAGCGCACGCCCTTTCGCCGAAGTCATGCATATCAACGCGCCCATCATCTGCTTGCAGGGCAGCCTTATCTACGACTTAGCGAAAGAACGAGTGTTGAGGCGCTGCACCCTCCCTAGCACACTCATCTGTGACCTACTCGCTGCGCACGAAGTGCACTGGCCCGTCGCTGCATACCGCTCAGAGCAGATCTTCGTTGTTGATCCACAGCTTGCCCATACGATCTACGCTGCCATTCGCCAAGAACCTACACAGGTACCCGACTTGTGCCAAGCCCTATACCCAGAAGGCGCAGACAAACTCCTCTTCCAAGTCCCCGAACACGAGATCCCCCACGCGACCCGCGTCTTGCGTAACTTCGTCGGGGATCAAGCTCATGTCGTGCAGTCTGACAAACACTACGTCGAGGTTATTCCAAAAGACGCAGACAAAGGCAACGCCCTGCGCTGGCTTGCGCAGTACCTAGGCGTACCGCGCGAAGCCGTGATGGCGATCGGCGATCAAGACAACGACGCAGCTATGCTCGCATGGGCAGGACTAGGGGTTGCAATGGGCAACGGCAGCGAAGCTGCAAAAGCCGCTGCGGCTTGGGTCGCGCCGTCCATCGAGCAGGATGGCGCCGCAGTCGCCATCGAGCGCTTCGTCTTGCGATGAGCTTCAAGCTTCACAGGGATCGCGTCCTGTAAGGGCATGTAAGGCTCGGCGCACACTCCCCTCGTGTGCTTCCAGCACACGGCGCGCTCGCTCTGGCGAGCATTGCGCTAAATGCGAGACGATCGCAACTTTGGTCTCGCCTCCGCAGCGCTCCAGTAAGACGCCTGCTTCGTCCTCACGAACGCCACATGCCGCAGCAACAATACGCACCGCGCGGCGCCGCAGCTTCGCATTGGTCGGCTGCACGTCCACCATGAGATTGCCGAACGTTTTGCCCAAGCGGATCATCACCCCTGTGCTGATGGTGTTAAGCACAAGCTTCGTCGCGGTGCCAGACTTCATGCGTGTTGAGCCAGTGATCACCTCTGGACCGACCAGCGGTGCAATGACAATAGAGGCTACTTGATGCAGGGGTGTTTCTGGATTACAGGTTAAGCCCACAGTGAGCGCGCCGCGCTGCCGCGCTGCTTTAAGCGCAGCAAGCACATAGGGAGTGCTACCACTTGCCGAAATGCCAAACACGCAGTCGCGCGCACCAATGTGAAGCGCCTCAACGTCTGCCTCACCCTGGCTCGCATCATCCTCTGCGCCCTCTAGCGCGCGCCGCAGCGCTGCATCCCCGCCGGCAATGAGCCCAATGACGCGCTCAGGAGGCATGTTAAAAGTGGGCGGGATTTCACTTGCATCGAGCACACCTAACCTACCAGATGTGCCTGCACCCACGTAAACAAGGCGGCCGCCAGCGCGCATACGCTCGGCGATGGCGTCAATGGCGCGGGCGATGGCTTCGCTTTGCTCCGCAACAGCCTGCGCCACTTTCTGATCTTCCGCGTTGATCACCGCAACAAGCGCTGGTGTTGGCAAGCAGTCAATGTGCACTGTGTCAGGGTTAACCGCCTCGGTGAGCTGGGACGACGCGAGGCGCCGCGCTCTTTGACTAGCAGGCGTGATCTGCCCCAGGATGACCGCTTGCCGAGCACCTGTAGCGCTCGGCAGATTTCCCGGGCGTCCATGCCACGTTTCGTACGCAAGAACTGCAAACGCGATTGCTTCTTTCGCAGCTGCTGGCAGGCCAACGGCGTCAGTCGGTAACACCTCAGCGGGGGCGAGCAGCTCAGCTAACCAGCGCATTAGCGTTGCATTTCGCACCCCTCCTCCAGAGACCAGCACTTGTTTCGGCAAGCGTGGCAAAAAGCGGTGGTGTGCTTCAGCAATGGTGCGCGCCGTCAACAAAGTTAAAGTGGCGACAACACGCTCACCGCTCAGCCCGCGTTGAAGCGCTTTTTGCCAGATCTCATCAACGAGCGCTGTCCCAAACAGTTCACGTCCCGTTGTCTTTGGCGGCGGTTGCCTGAAGTAAGGATGTTGGAGCAGCTCTTCAAGCAGCACGAGATCAGGCTGCGCGCTCGCTGAGATGCTGCCTCCGCGATCGAACAACCACGCGCCTTTCGTCAGGCGCTGCACGGCAGCATCAATGAGCACGTTTCCAGGACCGCTGTCGAAGGCAAAAGGTTGCTCATTGCTTGTAGTTGGGGGGAGATAGGTAAAGTTGGCAATCCCCCCTACGTTGAGCGCGGTTCGCGCCAAGGTAGGATGTGAGAGCAGCAGCACATCGACGTAAGCAACCAGGGGCGCGCCTTGCCCACCAGCGGCAATATCACGCGCGCGAAAGTTGCTAACAACTGGCACACCTGTGCGCTCAGCGATCACGCTTGCTTCGCCGAGTTGCAAGGTGGCACGCCCTGGGATGTGCCAGAGTGTCTGACCGTGGCTCCCGATCAAGTCCACTGCATCAGCGTCGAGCTGCGCGTCGTTCATGCAACGCAGCGCAGCCTCGGCAAAGAACTCCCCAAGCGCCACGTTGAGCGCACAGAGGCGATCAACCGTTCCTTGAGCGGGCTGAAAGCAAGCAAAAAGCTCTGCTCGCAGCTCTGGAGGATACGGGACAAAGGTGTGCTGGAGAAGTCGCCAGCGAAGAAATGGGGGGGCACCCTGCAGCTCAACCAATGCTGCGTCAACCCCATCTGCGGAGGTGCCCGACATGAGACCGATGACGCGCATTTTGCTCTCCACTTACTGCACAATCAACACGTGCAGCAGGACGAGATTGTCCTTCGCAGTTGTCGTGCCTGGGTCACGCACGGGCAAGCGCTCGTTCCCAGCGTACAAGCTAATGAAAAGTGGATATGACCCTGGGGGGAGCGTTGATGGCAAGCGTAGTACGTAGGTGTCGTTGACCTGCGTGCCGCTTACCCAAAATTGCGTGGGCGCAGGCAGGCCGTTGTTCATCGGCGCGCGGTCATCACCTTGAGCAAGCACAACATTCGCATCGGGCGTGAGCAGATACCACCCCACAGCGTAATCCCGCCCCACTGGCGCCAACGCGCGCCATTGCACACTGAATTGCACCACCTCGCCGGGGCGGTAGCGCTCGCGCTGCAGCGTAACCGATTCAAGCACGATGGGGCTGAGATTGACGTTGAGCATCTTGCGACCGCCGCTGCTGATCGTCAGCGTGAGCGTTTGCCCAGCTTCGACAACGGATCCGGGAGGTGGGTCTGTGCGCAGGATAAGCCCACTGGGCGCGAAGTCGAACACCTCCTCAACGATCACGCGGAAACCAGCGTCGCTCAGGGTTCGCGAGATCGGTTCACCTAATGTGTTGCCTATCAGCCAGGGGGGAACAACAACGCGCTGCACAAAGCGCGGACTTTCGACCACCACGCTGACCACGTCGCCCGGCATCAACAACGTGCCCGGCGCTGGACGCTGCTCAACCACCGTGGTGATCATCGCGGCCTCGCTCACCCGCGTTTCTGCAATCACAACGCTGAGCCCCAATGCCGCCGCCTGCGAGGCTGCTTCCGTGATGGGCCGCCCCACAAGCAAGGGCACGCTCACTTGTTGCCCGATCACCACTGAGACGGTAGGCGTCGCAAACAGAGGCAGATTCGTCGCAGGTCGCGTGTAGGCGCGATATACCG
>Ga0105160_1001178_pt1 | contig 10903 bp, 7 predicted proteins | sample GXS110809BmetaG_FD_89591 | JGI IMG/M metagenome (GOLD analysis project Ga0105160, IMG submission 89591) | Hot spring microbial communities from Gongxiaoshe hot spring, China to study Microbial Dark Matter (Phase II) - GXS 110809B | ecosystem: Environmental > Aquatic > Thermal springs > Hot... | reverse complement strand
GGTATTCGTCTCCAACCCTACGGAGAAGGGTTAACCTTCTCCGTAGGGTTGGAGACGAATACCTCGCTCTCGACGCCTATGTTGACCAGCAGTAGGGTAGCTGAGACGGTGATCGTGGCCATGGCAACCATCATCCAGGTTCTGAGGGGCCTAGTTTTTAGAAACCTCTTCGCAACACTGAACGCGAGGGAGGAGGCTGCGAGGAGTGCGACTCCGCGCTGTGTCTTGACCTCGAGGCCTAGGGCTGGGATGCTCCAGACAAGGCCAACTATTACGAGTATGCTGTAGAGGAGGGCGGACCATCCCCACGCATCGCTAGGCAGGATTGAAGGATGAGAAGCAGCAATAAGGCTGAAAGTAAAGATACTTAGCAAGGACAGGCCAGCAGCTATACTAGACTTCTTCTCACCTAAGACTAGGTGGCTCAGGGAGAGCGCCCCCAAAACTAGGAACAATGGAAGTAGAATCCCACCACCCCATCTCACACTATAATCGTTTAATGCAGAGTTGATTCCTACAAGGTCGATGTAGGTTTTTCGGAGCAGTTGATACGCCTCACCCATGTTTCCCAGGAGATAATGCTCCCTCGAGGCTGCGAGACGCTCCTCAGCCTTTTTAAGCCTATCAAGCTGATAGCCAAGATAGATGCCAGACTGTGAAAGCCCTTGAAGCCTATAGCCGGTCACCTCGGTGAAATTCTGAACGGCGCCAAATGCTCTAGGGTAAATAGTGTGCAGCAGAGAGACGATTCGATTCTCGCCTATAAGGCCTGTAAGGTCTTCCATCCATCTAAGCCCTTCACCACCTACTACCGCAAACTCTCCATAAAGCCTATAGTCAATAGACTGTGGGACCAGAATTTCGCCATCTCCAAGACCTATCAACCTCTTCAGCACATCAATACTATGGCTCCAGTGGATCTCACTGGGATACCAAAGCCCTGCCCCCCACAGCTCAAGCCTATACCGGGCTGAGACGGGGCTGCCATCAATCCAGGGATACAGTCCAATAAACCTGACAATGGATGCCCTTTGAAGAACTATCGCCGGCTCTGAATCTAAATAGGGAAGGAGTTTGAGGATAGATATATCGACCGGAAGATATGTCCTTCCATCCTCAACTAACGGGCCCACAAGGCGAGAGCCCAGAACTACCGATGCTTCTAAACGCCCATCCCTAGTTTCTAAAAGTACCCGCTCGCCTGAAGGCTCCAACAAAATAAACTTCAGCCCGTCCTCCACCGGCATATAATCGTTATCTAATACAGTTATGACTATGGTGGTCGAGTTATCCCTAGCTGTATCCGTGTTTGCTGTAGCACATACTGTAAACAGCATAAAGATAACAGTCAGCGAGACAGGCGTCAAAGCTGCTAAACGGTAATCCAATCTACTCCTTGACTAGCTAGTGTGGTGTATAAATTTTATCCAATCCTCATCTATTAATTCTACGAAGCTTAATGACTAGGCCGGTTAATCGGAGATGAAGCTTGATGCAATTAACATTTTATACATTCTTACTTTGAGTGGTTTAATTTTAGCTGGTGCCACACTGCGCCTCTATAATTTGGATGCAGAGAGCGGATGGCACGATTATGATGAAGGAGTGCACCTATCGGCGGCCTTGCTTCTATCTAGGGGCTACACACCGTATGTCGACTTCTTTTTCGCCCATCCTCCACTCTCCCTCCACATCCTAACATACACTGTGGGAGATGGTGGGAGTGAGGCGTATGCACGGTCAAGGTCTGTATCAGCGGTTCTAGGATCTTTAACTTTGATAGTTTTAGCGGCTGCTGCTCATCTCTCGGTTGGAAAGATAACTGCGCTCGCGGGAACAGCTTTTCTAGCCCTTGATGGCTTCGTTTCATACAATTCGAGGATGGTCATGCTAGAGCCCTATACCGACTTCTTCCTCTCACTATCTGTCATATGCTACGTCTTGCTTAAAAGATGTAGAAATTCTAGGCAGGAGATTCTATCCTCGACTGGCTCTGGAGTTGCTTTAGGCCTGTCTGTCTCCTCGAAAATGACCGGGCTATTCGGAGCCGCTGCAATTATACTCCACGCACTGGTGTTCAAGAGGACTCGCGCTTCTTTATTCATAATTGCCTCAGCTGCCCTGACTTATCTCTTGATAAGCGCGAAATACATCTTTGCAGACCCTGACGCATATCTTAAACAGACAGTCCTCTTCCATATCGTCAGGCCGCAAGATGGTATACCTCAGTCTGAGAGGCTTCACTGGTTACTAACATCTATCTTGGATTTAGGGGTGATGTGGGCTGGTTTTCCAGCCCTTGCCGCCGCCCTACTCATGGCTCCACATCTCTCCCGCTCAAAAGTAATCTCTCATGAATCCTACATATGGATAATGTGGAGTCTTTCATACTTGATAGCGTTCTCCATGACAAAAACCTTCTTTGGGCATTACGTCCAACATATTATAACCCCCCTCTCCTTCGTCCCTGGCATGGCATTGGAGTTCGGGTCAAAGTTTAGGCTTCCACCTTGGAGAGGATCTATAGTCCATGTATTCTCTACCAGAATCTTACCGGTCTGGATAATATTCATGGCTCTGACACAGGCCGGCATAATATCTGCGGTTAATCCACCCGCCACGAGAGATGACACGCCTGTAATGGTGTCCATGCGGCTCATAGATCTTGGAGCAGCCAGTTTCTCCATAATCGCTTTTGAGCCCATCTACACCTTTTTATCAAAAACAACTCCCTCAAACAGAGTCATAGATTCCTATGGGTACATGATGTATGAGGGCATGGGGTTAGGGCGCTTCGGATTCCTAGAAGCGCTCATGAAATATTTCTCTGGTGAGCTCTATAGCTCTTGGCCAATATATGAGGAGAGAATACAGGAAAAAATGGTGAGGGATATTCTCGTCAGCGACTACGTCATAATTGACTGGCGCGCGAGATGGCAGCTTACAAGACCCTCGCTCTATACAGTCTATCAACACATGACCTGCCTCAATAGAGTAAGGGATATTGAGATCTGTGGGGTCTCATAAGTTAAGAGCCCTGGACTCGAGTTCTCGGGTAAATTCTATAAGTTCCCCGGCGAGAAAGTCAAGAAGCTCATATATCCTTTTAACGATTGGCCCAAACCTCCATTCAGAGCCAGGTCCCTTAATGGCTGTTAGGAGCCATCCAATCATCTTAGGAGACTCGTAGTGTTTTCTGAGAGCATCGTCAGGCGAGCTCGCGCCGGTTAGGTCAAAGTAAGTGTTTACGTGCAGCTCGTCGACGACGGAGCGCTTAAGCAGTCTTAAGAGTTGATTGTTTCTGTTTAGCCTTATCATTAAATCATCTACGGGAGCCACATCTGGGAACACTTTGGATAAGAGCTCTGACGTTACCCACTCGTAAGAATACCTAAATATCCCCCGCCTCCTTATCTGGACCTCTCTACGCTTCATCTCCCTATATAGCTGCCCTCCACTATCATCCACCACTTCTCGGATAATTAGAGGTGTTACAAAATGCCACTCCCAGTCGAAAGATATCCCCACCAATCTTCGAGAAATCTTCAAGCTACGCAGCCTCGAGTCTTTGAGTAGAATCACCCATCCATCAAGGTCCCAAGAGGCACTATCCACATTTTTCCCAAGTGCTAGCTTGATAACCTCTAATTCGCTCAATTTTTACCCAAGATATTTAGAGGAAATAGGGGTGAAAAAAAGATTTAGGGTACGAACTGGGCCGAGAATCTCGGCAGCACTACTGCGAAGAACTCTATAAGCCCCGCCAGCAGTATTGGCGCGCCAAATCCTAGGGATATTCCGGCTGCGACAGGTATAACATACGACTCAAACCTCCTAATGCCTATGGTCCTAATCATTATCACCTTAATTATTAGTGCAACAAGCCCTGAAAGCCAGGTCCATATCAGGCCCACCGCCATACTCATGGTCAGCGAGGTTGGATCTATGAAGAACCATGCAAACCTCGATCTCAGGAACCAGACTACGGCAACGATTATGATTCCAATCAAGCCGTAGGTGAGCCCTGGAGCCCAGTCAACCGCGCCGACTGGTACATACGAGGTGCCTCCAATGAAGTTGCTGAACTTCATGCCCGCAGTCCAAGACCATGCATTAGAGTTTGCAAGCCCACCTGCATGGTTCAGAAGCCAAATCCTCCAGATGTATCCGAAGACAACGCCAATCGCGATAATCGTGGCTGCTGATACAAGTGCGTCACGGACGTTTGTGCCTGTATCTCTAGCGATCTTGTAGTAGGATACTGCTGCTCCAGGCCCGAAGCCATTAACCCTCAGCGTCCACGTGTTGTTGAAGGGAATAGTTAGTATTCCTGTCGCGAAGAGCCCTGAGTTTGTTGTGCCCGTTGTCGGTACTGTACCTGGCCAGTAACCAAGGGCAACACCTAGCGGGAAGATATATGTTCCAACCCCTCCATTGTTTGCGAAGTCGTCGACGTGCCACCACATGGTCGCAGTTACTCTGGCAAGCGCGCTCCAGTAGATATATGCGAAGACGACCATTGCTAGGGAGATGATAAACGGCACACCAGAGGCAGTGAAGAGCGCTAGAATGGCTATCGTGACAATAAGTCCAAACCAAGCTATGGATCTCGTAGATAGTCCATATTCGTCTTCAGACTTTCCTGTCAGGGCCCTAGCAAGGTCAACAAATCTTGACCTCAGAGTTATCAGGGTAATTATACCCAGTCCCACCATCATTCCTAGTATTCCAACGGTTCTGTAGGGGAATGGGAACCAGTTGGCGGGTATGTCCTCCCAATTCCATAGAAACTCCATTCCTGGGTTGTAGGGGAGTGACCCAGTTATGACGCCGATCCACTGATAGAGTAGGCCGAAGACAACATACGCTAGTACGGCTGTTATGAGCAGATTGTTTGGGAGGAGTAGCCACAGGGCCACTTGGTCGACTTGGAAGACACCCTTTGCCATTGCTCCTGGCATTATGGATGGAAGCCCAAAGATCAATATCGGCTGTTCTCCCCAAGCAAATGCCCCGAATACTGCTAGTGGTGGCACGATCTCGCCGAAAACAGGAATAAGCGACGCTATCAGCCCGATGAAGAATGCGACCCAGAAGACCCTAAGGGTTGGCTCCTGTATTCGGAACCATCGAGACTTGTTGGTGGTCGGGTCAATGTCGGAGGCATTTCTAACCATGTATACCATAGGGATTGAAAGAGGGAAGATTAGGCGCTCAACATCTACCCATCTTCTCCCCCAAACGCCGAAGCCCAGGAAGAGAGCCAAGTAGTACATGAGGATGGTATAGAGTGACCAGTAGATTATTGGCGGTAGGAACTCTCCCCAAAGGATTTGTTGCCCCGGTGTTAGCCCAGTCTGCCAGGCCGCAATCATTGTGGGGTCTTTCGGGAACATCCACGGCGGCGTCATCGCCCTCCAATAAGTCCCCGTAGTGGGGTCATTCATCCCCGCCCCAACCGATACAATCGTCTTCTCGATATAGCCAGAGAGAGCCTCACCACCGCTCAAGGCACCTTTAGGATAGTACTTTATACTATTCACAAGCGCAAGTGCCGGAAAGATACAAACAAGCTCCTGTGCGGTGAGCCTCAGCCTAGGGTTTGACCGGCCTATAAGCTCGTTCAGCAGCACGATGTAGATAAACGGAACCCAGAATGCATTGATAGTACCGGTCTTTGATGTGTATAGCCAAGTCATGTCGCCGATTGCTTGGGCGACGATAACCAAGATTGCGCCGATCAATATTGACCTTGTAGTCAATCCCCTTATAGAGGCTATTTGTGTGCTCATTCTCAGCTAAGCGTAAATTATGCCAGTATATAAATTTTTTAACACGAATCATCGCACTTTAACTTCAAGCGTATAAACCTATAAAGCAGTCCGAATTAGTTGGGTTGCAACCGGTATGTCCACGGAGCTTGAGAAAACTTCACCGGTTGAATTACTTGAATATGGCATCTCGTGGAGGGTAATCCTAGCTATCTTGACTGCCGCTGTCCTTTTCATCCCCGTCTCACTATACCTCAACCTCATATCAGGGGCCCTCTCGCCCGCGATAGCTGTCACGATAATCGCTATACTCTTCGCAGAGCTGACCAGGTTCTTCGGAGCTCCACTAAGGAAACAGGAGCTGTTTGTAATATACAGTAGCGTTGCAGTTATGTCATCTACTCTACCACCCTATTACTGGCTAGTTTATAGAACATTTTATGTTACGACGCCGATTACCCAATACTTCTTAATTGATGGAACGCCCATCAATCAACTAGTCCCTACGTGGTTGGCACCACCTGCCTTTTCACCAGTCTATCAGCTGAGAACGCTTCTCCACCCCGACTGGACTTACGCATTAATCGTGACCGGATTATCATTCGCACTGCTAGCTATGGCGGAGATAGGCTTAGCCATCATGTTCACATACATATTTGTAAAAGAGGAGAAGCTGAATTATCCACTAGCGCATGTAGAAGCCTCCCTGATAAGCGTCCTTATAGAGAGGGAGGAACAGCACATGTCCATATACATTCTGGGCATAGTGACAGGTGTTGTCTACGCCTTCATGACTTATGCAGGCTTCCTACTCGGTGTGCCTCTTCTCCCGATACCCTGGTTCGATTTTGTCTGGATCACCGAGAAATATATTCCAGGAGCCCTGGTTGGTGTGGCGACAGACCCATTCACACTTGGGCTCGGAATGGTTCTCCCAGTCAAGGTCGCAGTATCAACACTGATAGGATCTATAGCAATATGGACCATCGCTAACACTATCTTCACCTCATCCCCCAACTTCTTCCCCCTCTGGTTCTCAGAATACTATAAAGGAATGACTATAGGCTCGATATATCAGCGGTCCTTCCAGAGAATCTGGATTAGTCCACAGTTCGGCTTCATAATCGGAATAGCAGTCGCCTTGATACTAGCGTTTCGAAAGACAATTCTACGGAGTTTTAGACTATTTGCATCGGCAATCGTTAGGCCAAGGGAGACAGAGCTCCCATTAAGGTTCGCACTAACTCTATTCCTAGTTGCATCGATTGGTTCTGTAATTCTCTTCCTGATATTGGTACCTGGGTTTCCCGCTTGGATTGCACTGGTTACTTCTCTTGTTTTGAGCTTCTTCATAGCGATGGTCGCTGCAAGATCTCTCGGAGAAGTAGGATACTTTCCAGCAATTCCATGGCCCTGGCAAGTTATTGTCTATTTCACTCCATATAATGGCTACGCTGGATGGGTTTATTCCCCCTACATAAACCTAGGATATACTGGCTACCTCTCACAACTTGGTAAGGTCAGCTACCTCACCTCAACGCGCCCAACCCACTATTTCATAGGAGTCGCAGGTGCATTCGCATTAATCGGCATAATTGGATTAATATCAATGGACTTCTTCTGGAGGCTATCACCTATACCCTCAAATGTCTACCCAATCACGATGATTTACTGGCCCATCTATGCGACTAACGATAGTCTATTCGCTACGCGCCAGATTGCCGTTATACCTGAACACATCGGCATAGGGGCTCTCTCGACTCTTGGAATAGTATCCTTGGAGGTCTTGTTCCGAAGGATTGGTCTGGCGTTCCCCACATTCCCAATAGTGCTGGGATTCTTCATACTTCCTCCATACGCTATAACTATACTAATAGGTTCACTGCTGGCGAATATTATCATTTCCAAGACGTTCGGGAAGGAAAGGTGGGAGGCCATAAAAAACTTCTTCATAGCTGGCTTCTTCTCCGGTCTAGGTATCACGGTTGGTGTCGGAATATCGTTTACGCTGCTTTCAAAGGCGTCCTGGATCTGGCCTTGGTGACTCAAACAATTATATTCACGTCTCAAAGGTGAATAGGCGTGAAGCTCTCATGCCAGGATAATCTTGTACCGGGCAGCACCTTGACTGAGAAGCTTGAGAACTTGGAGAAGCTGGGATTCAGCGGAATAGAGCTTTGGGGTAGGCCTCACCTGGGCGAGAATCTTAGAGAGGTGAAGGATACGCTGGCATCTTTTAAAGTGAGCCCATCGGTCATCTGCGCAGGGTACAGTGGAGACCTCCTCAGTCCTGAGCCTAAGGCAAGAGCTGAAGCAGTTCAGGGGATAGTTCAGAGGCTTGAATGGGCCAGCGAGATTGGGGCCGTAGGCGTCATATTCGTCCCAACATTTGGTGGAGCCAAACTTCCTGATCTATCACCGCTCTATCAAAACGTCATCGAACTTGAAAAAAGATTGCTGGTAGCTGAGTGTAAGACTCTGGCTAAGAAGGGGGAGGAGCTGGGTGTATGCGCCATATTAGAGCCGCTCAACAGATACGAGACACATCTGATAAATACTCTCAAACAAGGATTAGAGATTATAAGGGAAGTAAACTATGAAGGTTTAAGGCTGATGGCCGATTTCTTTCACATGAACATAGAGGAGAGTAACATCGATGACGCTTTGTCAGAAGCGTCAGACTACTTGGTGCATGTGCACCTAGCCGACAGCAACAGATGCCTCCCAGGCTACGGGCACACTGATTTCACACCCATAAAGATACTTCTATCAAGAGGGTACAGCAAGTATTTCTCGCTGGAGTGCAGAATAATTGGCGACCCACTGGAGGAGCTGAGAAAATTTGTAAAATTTATTTCTAAATATGGTGATGTGAGATGAATCCGATAGGTATAGTTTTAATTGGCTGTGGCGGCATAATGAATGTCCATGCAAAGAGTCTAATGACGTTAAGGGATGGTGTCCGCGTTGTAGCTTGTGCTGACATTGTGAAGGAGAGGGCAGAAGAGTTTGCAAATAGGTTTGGATGCGCGGCCTATACGGATCCTGTGGAAGCTGTGTCCGAGACGCATCCTGACGTCGCAATAATAGCTGTCCCGCCAAATGCACATGGATTTGAGGAAGAGATAATCGAGCATGGAGTTCACCTCTTGATAGAAAAGCCTGTGGCAATAAATCTAGAAGTAGCCTCACGCATACTGCGTAAGATTGAGAAGGCCGGAGTTATCAATAGTGTAGGCTACATGTGGAGATATCTTGATGTTGTCCAGATAGCGAAGAAAGAGATCTCCAACCCCGCTGATATCGGGATGATTTATGGACAGTATGTTTGGGCAGCGAACTTTCCGCCTGGGCACTGGTGGTTGAGAAAATCCCAGAGCGGCGGGCAGATAGTCGAGCAAGTCACACATATGGTCGACCTAATAAGATACTTCGCGGGGGAGGCTTCTTCAGTCTATGCAAGGCTTGAAAAAAGGCTCTCGAAGGATGAGGCAATAGACGTTGAGGATTCCTCCGTAATCACTATCAGGCATAAAAGCGGCGTCACATCCACGATAGTGGCCACCTGGAAGAGTACAAACACAATGCAGGATACGTTCATACGGATATTTGCCAGAGACCTAGTGGCAGATATTGTTGGGCATCAGAGGAAAGCAACATTCTATAGGACCAATAAGGTTGAGGAACTGAGGAGTGCTGTTGACCCATATCTTGAGGAGCTACGGACATTTGTTGAGGCTGTACGAACCGGAGATCAGTCTAGAATACTTTCACCCTATTCGGACGCATACAAGACCCTCGAGTTGACCATCAAGGCGAATGAATCTCACAAGTTGGCCAGGATAATCGAGGTTTGAGTGGTCAGCAGCTAAACAAAAGGTACGCAGTCGCCCTTTGCGTGACCCTCCTCTCTTACTGGCTATTTAGCAGTGGGGTATTCTCATATCAATATGTGCCATTGACTTCCATGCCGGCGTACAAGCCCTATTTTCAGGATGTCACGAGTGATTCAGGTCTCTTAGTAAGAGTAGTCGATGACCGAGAGATGGTATGGATCCCGGGCGGTGGGAGCTGTTGGGGAGATTACGATAGGGATGGCGACCTAGACGTTTATGTCGTGGGCTGGAATGCAACTGGAAGGTTATTCAGGAATGATGGCGGCCTGTTTACGGATGTGACGCGTGAGTCTGGACTTCTTATCGAGGGTATTGTTGCCGGGAAGGGAATGGGCTGCTCTTGGGCCGACTATGATAACAGTGGATTTCCATCTCTGCTTGTAACCTTCTACGATTCTCCCTATGGCAATGTTCACCTGTTTAAAAACCTGGGCGATGGCTCGTTTAGGCTTGTAACAGATGAGGTGGGCCTCTCTCTTAATCATGGAAGATATGCCTCTGGGGTCGCCTGGGGAGATGTAAATAGGGACGGATGTCTTGACCTCTATATAGGCTACTACATCAACCTCCGACAGGTCAAAGAGGGCGCAATATTCAGCCAAGGCTCTGGAAATCAGCTCTTCATCAACAACTGTGACGGCTCCTTCAGAGAATCCGCTGAAATCTACGGTGTCGTTGACTATGGCTATACATTCCAACCCATTTTCATAGACTACGACCTAGACTTTTTCCCTGACCTTTTCCTGGCCAATGACTTCGGATACACGAGGCTGTATAGGAACGAGGAGGGTAGGCGTTTCATCCTATCCGCATCGTCTATAGGTGCTGAGAGAGTAGGACAGTGGATGGGGGTAGCGTATGGGGACTTAGACATGGATGGATACTGGGATATAATTGTGACAAATTACGACGACAACCTCCTCCTAAAATATACAGGTGCGTATTTTAACGATATCACGGCAAGGCTCAGGCTAACAGATCCCTACCAGGTCGGCTGGGGAGTATGCATCATCGACATAGACAATAATGGCCTTCTCGACATAATAGTGGCTAATGGTAAGATAGGCGTTAGGACTGACAAGCCAAGCAATCAAGTTAACAGGGTCTTCTATAATGCTGGGCCATTCTTCTATGATGCCACGTGGCATGCGGGGCTCATAAGACATGTCAACACACGTGGATTGTCATGCGTGGACATGGACAAAGACGGAGGCGTTGACCTACTATTCTATGACT
>Ga0105160_1001175_pt1 | contig 10923 bp, 13 predicted proteins | sample GXS110809BmetaG_FD_89591 | JGI IMG/M metagenome (GOLD analysis project Ga0105160, IMG submission 89591) | Hot spring microbial communities from Gongxiaoshe hot spring, China to study Microbial Dark Matter (Phase II) - GXS 110809B | ecosystem: Environmental > Aquatic > Thermal springs > Hot... | reverse complement strand
ACGGGTAAATTTGCGGCAAATTAAACTTCGGCGCAAGAACGGGCTTAAAGCGCGTTTGTTAGAAAGCGAGTGCAGACTTCCATGCAACCACAACGGCTGTATCGTTTAGACCAAAAACTTGGCGGGATTTTGTGTCAATTCGTCGGCTTGTTTGCTCGTCGCCCCAAACGATTGCTGTCACCATCGGAATGGCGGCGCATCGCCGTTGCCAAATACATGGGTATGGGTAGCCTCGTTTTGGCGAAACCTTTGTTGCAGATTTTGCGTCGTCATGCCCCACAAGCGGAAATCGCCATCGTTACTGCAGCAAACCTTACCGATTTGGCTCGGATGCTGTCGGTTGACAAAATTTTCGGCTGGGATTTTCGCTCGGTAACTTCGGCGCTGAAAACTTTCCCGACATTTATCGCTTCATTGCGCCGTTGGTGTCCCAATGTCTTTTTTGACTTGGAGTTTTTCGTCAACACCTCGGCATTGATTGCGTTTCTTTCAGGCGCACCTGTTCGTGTCGGCTTCCATCACGCTCAATCGCCTCGCGGTTGGTTGCTCACTCACTATTTGCCAGTAACACCTCGCCACACAGCGGAATTATTTGCATCTCTGGCTTGGTCGTTGGGCATTCCGATTGAACCGATGCCTTCACTTTTGCGGCTGAATTACGACCTTGAACGGGTGCGAGACGAAATCCGCTTGCTACCGCGACCTTACATCGTTGTCAACCCAAATGCGGGTGAGTTGGCGTTACAACGAAGGTGGATGCCTGAACGGTTTCACAAACTACTGCGACGACTTTTGAGCGATTTTCCGTCCATCCAGATTGTCATCATCGGTAGCCGCAATGAGCAAGGTCATGTTACTTCTGTGCTTTCAAATTTGGCAACTCACCCCCGCATTCGCAACTTGACGGGGCTTTTGAACTTGGATGAACTTTGCTTTGTTTTGGAACACGCCCTCTTGCTCATCACGAACGATAGCGGTCCAATGCATTTGGCTGCAGCGTTGGGAACCCCTTGCGTGGCTTTGTTCGGACCAGAAACCCCTAACCATTACGGACCTTTGGGCGACGGTCATCTCACGCTTTACAAGCGTTTGCCGTGCTCGCCTTGCTTGACACCTTTTGACGGCAAACTCTTCCCTTGCCCGTTTGAAGTTCAATGCCTGCGGTCAATAAGTGTGGACGAAGTTTTGGAAGCAGTGCGAAAAACCGTTTCCTTGAAATCGGCGTTATAGCGGCGACGGATGTTTTTGCAAGAACTCTTCAACTTCTTTTCGCGTCGGCATTGAAGGTTGAGCACCGACTTTCGTGCAAGCCAAAGCGCCGGCAGCATTGGCGAAAATGACCGCTTCTTCCAAAGGTGCTCCTTCCGCCAAGCGAACTGTCAATGCCGCAGCGAAAGCATCGCCAGCAGCAGTGGCATCAACTGCTTGGACAGGGAAAGCGGGGAAATGGCGGACGAATCCAGGTGTTGCGAGCAATGAGCCATTTGCGCCTAAAGTTAAGACGACCGCTTTCGCACCTTTGTCAAGCATCGCCTTCACAGCCTTCTCGGCGCTTTCCGTGTCAACTACCGCAATTCCCGTCAAGCCTTCAATTTCGCGTTCGTTTGGTGTCCAAACATCAACCAAACCGAACCATTCTTCGGGGACGGGTTCGCGCGGTGCGGGGGCTGGGTTGACAACTACAATTGCGCCGTGTCGGCTCGCTTCGCCTATTGCGTAACCGACGGTTGAGAGCGGGATTTCAAATTGCACAAGAAGCGCCTTGCAATTGTCCCAAACCGTTGAAGCATTGTCAATGTCCTCGTGGCTGACGCGCCCGTTTGCTCCGGGCGCAACGACAATTTCGTTCTGACCTTTCTCGTCAACGAAAATAAGCGCAACTCCGGATGAAGTTTCAACATCTCGGCGAACGAAATCGGTGTGGACACCCGCGTCTTTGAAACTTTGCAGGAGCATATCCCCGAAAGCGTCGTTGCCCACACGACCAATGAACCAAGTTTCCGCACCTAACCGAGCACAAGCGACTGCTTGATTTGCTCCCTTGCCGCCACATGCCATTTCAAAACGAGTCCCCAATACAGTTTCGCCGGGTGCGGGAAGTTTGGGAGCGAAAGCAACCATGTCCATGTTGGCACTACCGACTACAACCACCTTGACACCCATTTTACTCACCCCGTCTGTTTTTGCTGAGTCTCGTCACTCTTTTTGTCCTTGCCCTCACCCTCGCTTGGCGTCTTTTCCTGCTCAGTTTTTTCCTGCGGTGACTTCTCCGAACCTTTATCAGGGGTTGGTTTAACTGAAGGTGCTTTCTCGCTCGTGCTGGAAGGAGTTGTCGGTGCTGGGGCTGGTGCTTCCGGTCTCATAAGAAAAGTTGTCAATAGCCACAAAGTCGTCCCGACATCAACTTCCCCTTGCGTTCGGATGGCAATCACTCGGATGTTTTCAGAATTTTTGTCCCTCCGAGCGATGAAGGCGAACAAACCCTTTCTCGGCGGTTCAACCATCACCATCGTCTCCCTGTTCCCGTCAGCGTTCCTGTTCCAAAAAACTCGCCTCCAACCTTGCGCCTCAAGCAGGCTTTGGTTCATCTGCACCAAATCTGAAGGTGTTGCACCTTTTTGGCGGAAATCATACTCAACTAACCAAAGCGCTTCCATGCTCGTGATTAGGTCGCGCAACTGTTCGCCTTGAATGATTTGACCGCCAGAATGTTGAAGGCTGAAGTAACCGAAGACCTGAGCGACGACAGGCAATAAGTCTTCCTTCGTCAACTGCAACTCCGTCAAAAGGGTTGCCCCCGATGGCACAAAGATGATGGGCTTGAGCGGAGGCGTAGGTTTTGTGGTTACAGTGTCTTCGGATTTCGGTTGAGTTTGAGCGAAAGCAAACGAAACACCAACAACAAGCGCCAAAGCGAAAATCAGTTTTCTCATTGTTGTTCACCTCGCCAACGAATTTGAGCGGCTAAGTCGGCTGCTTTTTGCCTCCAATGAGTTTGACCGTAGCGCAACCAAAAATGGTGAAGCGTTTGTCTTGCCTTCGCCTCATCACCTAAACGCCAATGCAACTCCACCACTTTCAGCAACGCTTGCGGCGTCTTGCTAAACTCTGGCACTTCCGCAACCTTTTTGAAAAGTAGCAAAGCCTCACGGTAGCAGCGATGTCGCTCCAATTGCTCGGCAAGGGCAAAAATCGTCTCTGCAGGCAAATTTTGGGTCAAGGGTTCGGAAGCGATTTGACATGCTCTCTGTAAAGCACTTTCGTCCCAAACCAAATGCCTCAGTGCGTTTTCCATAATTTCCTTTGCCCTTGAAGGCTCGTTCGCCCGCAAGAAGTTGTGCGACGCTGCCAACCAAGCGAAAGCGTTCATTGACATTTGCTGGGCGATTTGAGACCAGATTTCTGCCGCTTCAAACCAGCGTTCATCACTCTCCGCAAGTTCCGCCTTTCGCTGCAACCTTTCGCATAATCCAATGCGATGCCAACCGAGCAACAACGCAACGAGAACCCCAATGGAAAAACTTGTTAAGTGGGCGATGGCGGGTTTATCCGCGTTTTGAAAAGCGAGCATCCAAATTTGCCAGACAAACCACACTATAACCAGCCACCAAAGTGGCGTGAAAAACTCTCGGCTTCTCCATTGCCAGCCACGAAGCAATTTCCACTTGATGCTGACGGTTCGGAAGCGAACACAAAAAGCGCCCATTGAAAAAGCCACTATAGCGGATGAGCCAACTAATTGCAAATGCTCATCGTGACCTTGCCAAAGCCAAAAACTTCCTTGAACCTTCAAAGCGAGCAAATGAGCGATTAAAGCGAGAAGCGCGAATCGCTGCCAACCCATCGTCACTTCCACAAACCAACCGAACAGCCACAAACCTGCAAGGTTGACAATTGAGTGACCAAAATCTGTGTGAGTTAACAAACTGGTGAACGCTTTCCACCAGTGCGGGCTACTTGGGTCATAGCCAAACATTTCAAACCAATGCTCTTTCGCCGCAGGGGCAAATTCGTTCCTGCTCAAAAACACGAACTGCGCTAACGCCATCAACCACATGAGGACCGTCAAAACCGTCAAAATCGCTGGCAACTGTTTCGGTTTTTCTGTCAAGCCCACAGGCAAAATAATCGCCATTCCGCGTCACCTTGAAACTGCGTGATTGCTCGGAATTTGTCGGCTTAAGTCATGTTTGCTGCAATTGACAAGCGCAAAAAACGCGCTTTTGCCCGAGGCTATTATACCAAACCGAGAGGACAAAGTTCGCATTTGCTGGTTGCAGGAAACACAATGTCAACGCACTTCGGGCATGCCATAATTGCAATTCGGTGAGGCACGATGAATTTGAAAAGGCGAGATTTTCTGTCGGCGGCGGATATTTCGGCGGATGAAGCACTTGCTTTGTTTGAACTGGCGAAGCGCTACAAGGAACAAAGGCGAGCAAGGCAAAAACACGAAGCGCCTTTGAACGGCAAAACGGTTGCCGTGCTTTTCCAAAAGCCTTCTCTGAGAACTCGCGTCACCTTTGAACTCGCAGTCCACGAGTTGGGTGGCTACCCAGTCATCTTGACTCAAGCGGAAGTTGGACTTGGGCAGCGTGAAGCGGTCAAAGATGTCGCCCGAAACCTTGACAGGTGGGTTGACGCAATTGTCGTCCGAGTTTTCGCCCACGAGACTTTGATTGAAATGGCGGAGTGGGCTCAAGCACCGGTGATCAACGCGCTCTCCGATTTGGAACATCCTTGTCAAGCCCTCGCAGATTTGTTCACCCTTTGGGAACGATGGGGCGATGTTCGTGGACATCGGTTAACTTTCATCGGCGACGGTTTCAATGTCGCCCACTCACTAATGCTGCTTTGTGCTGTGCTGGGGACTCACTGCACCGTCGCAACGCCGAAAGGTTACGAACCGAAAGAAACTGTCATTCAAAAGGCGCTTGAACTTGCGAAGAAAAGTGGAGCGCAAATCGTCGTCACCAATGACCCAGTTGAGGCGGTGCGAAACGCGGAAGCGGTTTACACTGATGTTTGGGCGAGCATGGGTTTGGAAGCGGAAGCGGAGAAGCGAAGACGAGATTTCGCTGGCTTCCAAGTAAACGCTGAGTTGCTTCGCAACGCCCCGAGCGATGTCGTGGTGATGCACTGCTTGCCTGCCCATCGGGGCGAGGAAATCACGGACGAAGTTTTGGATGCACCGTTCAGCCTTGCGTGGGAACAAGCGGAAAACCGCCTTCACGCTCAAAAGGCGTTGTTGGCTGCAATCTTGGGAGGGGGTTGAAAAGATGAACGCTGAAAGATTGCCCGATACATTGGCGAAGTTCACGAAGGTTTTCGTTTACCGAAAATCGGCGCTGATACCTTACCTGCTCGCTTGCGCAACGGTCTTCGCAGTGATGGGCTTCTTCATGTGGGTTTTTGACCAGTGGGAAGCATTGACCTTTTCAACCGCTGCCTTACTTTCCTTGCCAATGGCGCTGACAGCAGCATATACGCTGTATCTGTGGCTTGTCGGTAAGACGGCAATGTTGGTCGTGACCGAACACGGACTCGTTTACAGCGACCGGTGGGTTCGTAGGGCACTTTTGTGGAGCGAAGTTGATGCTATTACTCGGTTCGCAATACGGAGCAAAAAGGGCAGGGGTATCGCTTTAAGGCTTGGAATCAAGGCGATTGAGAACTGGCAGGATTTGCTCAACATTGCCCGCGAATTCAGCGACGCGAGAATCTCGGTTTGACCGCACGCGCAATTTCGGATCAACTCTTTCGTTTTGAAAAAGTGTCGGCAAAATTTGGCTTCGGTGATCGGTCAGATGGAAGTGTTTAAGGTTGACAAAGCGGAGTTGACAAGTGTTAACGACTTGCTCGCTTACCATGCTCGCATTCGCCCTTTCGTGTTGCGACGGCTTGAAGAATTCCGTGAAATTTGGGAGAAAGGCGACGAAGCGGTGTTTGAAGAACTTGTCTTTTGCATCTTAACAGCGGGCGCATCGGCATTGATGGGGTTGAAGGGGGTTGAAGCGCTTCGTCCGGTTCTTTGGACAGCAACGGTTGACGAAATAGCCCAAAAAATTCACTTCCACCTTTACCCGTTAGCCCGTGCTCAATACATTGTCGCTGCCCGCGAAGTTGTTCAAAACGAGATGAACGGTCGGTTGAAAACTTGGATTGAAAATTGGCGTGGACATAACACGCGCCGAGACGCTTGTGTCCAAAAGTTCAAAGGCATCGGCTACAAAGAGGCATCGCACTTCTTGCGCAACATCGGTTTTCGCGGTTACGCCATACTTGACAAACACATCCTTCGCTCTTTGCACGCTTTCGGTGTCATAGACAGCGACCGACCACCTTCAACCCGCAACCGCTATTTGGCGATTGAGCAAAAATACATTGACTTTGCCAAGCAAGTCGGGATTGACCCAGACGAACTTGACTTGACCTTGTGGGCTTCTCGGACAGGGATGATTGTCAAGTGACTCAAGGAGGGGACGAAAGTTGACACCTTACGAACTTTGGGAGAGGGTTTTAAACGAAGTTGGGAAAGTCGTGATTGGGCAGGAATTGGTTTTACGGCAAATAGTCGCTGGGCTTTTGGCAAACGGACATGTGCTTATTGAAGGTGTGCCGGGAATAGCGAAGACGCTGATGGCAAAGGCGCTGGCGAGGGCACTCGGTTTGACTTTCAGTCGCATCCAATTCACGCCTGACTTGATGCCGTCTGATGTGACTGGGACGATGGTTTTTGACATGCAAGCGACGAGTTTCAGGTTCAAACGAGGTCCAATTTTCGCAAATATCGTCCTTGCGGACGAAATCAACCGAACGCCGCCTAAAACTCAGGCTGCCTTGCTTGAGGCAATGGAGGAACGGCAAGTGACTGTTGACGGGACACCTTATCCGCTTCCCCAACCTTTCTTCGTTCTTGCTACCCTCAACCCCATTGAATACGAAGGCACTTACCCTCTCCCTGAGGCTCAACTTGACAGGTTTTTGCTAAAGGTCATCGTTGACTACCCTGACGAAATGGACGAACGCGAAATTTTGCGACATGCCCACAAGGGAGTGAACATACACAAGAGGGTTGAGACCGAAATTCAACCTGTGGCTGATGCCGAAACCGTCCTTGCAGTTCAAGAATCCGTTGACGCTGTTACCGTCATTGATGAAGTTGTCAACTACATCACCAGTTTGGTTCGTCAATCCCGTCAACTTTTCGCCGTCAGGTTAGGAGCATCACCACGCGCTGGGGTATACTGGCTGCGAGTTGCGAAAGCGTGGGCTGCACTGCAAGGTAGGGAGTTCGTTATACCGGATGATGTGAAAGCGGTGGCGAAGCCAATTTTGAGGCATCGTCTGCTCTTGAAGCCTGAGGCTGAACTTGAAGGGTTGACACCAGATGCGGTCATAGAGGCTCTCCTTGACAGTGTCCCTGTGCCTCGGTGATCTTTAATCCCAATGTGGTGCGATTGTGATTCATTCAGTCAAGTTTCCTAAATTTTCAAGGCGGGAGCGGATGGGAATCGAACCCACCCACCGCCTTTTGGGCGGTGCACAGGATTTGAAGTCCTGGGAGGGCACCAGCCCTCAACCGCTCCCGAAAGAACCCGATAAAAAATTAGCACACAAAAATCGGAATTGGATAGGGTGCGTCAAATTCAAACGAAGAACGCATTAAGGCTGCTGAGGTGTCTGCCGATGCGTTGGGCATGTGGGACTCAATGTTTGGAAGCAGAATTTCAACAAGGCAAAATGTCAATCAACACATTCCTATCAACCGCTTCATTGCTCGGCTTTGACGGAGTTGAGTTTGACGCAAAGCATTTGCCGTCAATTCGTCCTAATTACGCTCAAATCCTTCAACAGCAATTGGTGGAACAAGAACTTACTCCAGCCGTCATAAGTTGTCAAGTCACGGCTCCGGAGGTTTTGACAAAAGCGGTTGAGCCAATGATGGTTTTCGCCAAAACCCTGCGTTCCCGCGCCTTGTGCTTGGTCGGAGCAGCAGATTGGAACTCATTTGCAAGCGAGATTAGGAAATTGGCAGAGATCGCGGAGAATTTATCGCTCCCTATAGGGTTGTCGTTTCCGACCGAAATTGGTGCTTCCCAAAAACTTTGCGACTTGCTTGACGAAATTGCTTCTCCTTATCTTGGCATTTGCATGGAAGTAAGAGCGGAAACAACGCCAGAAAGTGAACTCTGGCAGGATTTAGTTACGGTCGCTCCTTTCACCTTGCATGTCCATTTGCGGTTCTCCAACTTCGCAAAATCCTTGACATGGTTGCCTGTCATTGAACTTCTGCGGGAGGTTGAATATGATGGCTTCATCAGCATCGTCCAAGTGCCGGAACCCGCAGAGGACTCGTTGAAGATTTTGTCAAGTCAACTCTCCCTCATCACAAGGTAACGCCTTCCGCTGTTGGGGAACTTTTTCGCCTATTGGAATCCGCCCACACAATTTAATCTCCGTTTGCGTTTTTACACTCAGCATGCATCTAAATCATGGAGGCGCGAACGGGTATGGACGAGATGGAATTGATTCGCAGGGCAAAGTTGGGCGATACTGCTGCTTTTGAGGCTTTAGTTCGCTGTTACTGGGGTAGGGTTTATCGGCTTGCGGAAAGCATAGTCGGACAAGCGGATGCGGAAGATGTGACCGTTGAGACTTTCGTTCAAGCATGGAAAACCCTTGCACAGTTTCGTGGTCAATCATCCTTTGGCACTTGGCTTTTCCGCATAACTGTCAACCAAGCGAAACAATGGCTGCGGAAAGCATCATTTGTCCAGTTTGAGCAACTTGAAACTGTTTGGGATGATGAGCAATTTTCGCTGAAAGAAGTTGAAGCAATCGCTTGCGAGCGAGATTGGCGTCGGCGAGTTAAAGCAGCCGTCCAAAACTTGCCTGAGCATTTGAGGTTGCCTTTAGTCCTGCGTTTTTAGAACGAACTCTCCTACCCGGAAATCGCCCAACTTTTGGGCATTAAAGAAAGCACAGCGAGAATGAGAGTCACTGCTGGTTTGAAAGTGTTGGCTTCAATTTTGGGATTGACAGAAAGACCGAACAGGGGGCGAAGAAAATGAATTGCCGGCAAATCCATCGCCACTTGCTTGCTTGGATTGAAGGCGAATTGGACGAAGCAACTTGGCTTTCAGTGGCACAGCATTTGGAAGGTTGCGAAAAGTGTCAAATGGAAACGGAAAGGCTGCGGCGAGTAATTGAGACGCTGAGAGTAATTGCCAACAGTGACGACATTTCACCTATACCTCAAAGACTTTGGCGGAAGTTAATTCCTCAACGCAAACGGCTACCATCTTTTGCAGCCATATTTGTGACCGCGTGTTTGGCTTTTCTGATCGGTTGGCACGCACGAGGCATCGCATCTTCAAACCAATCTTTTCAAGTCAATGCTTTTGAGACGGCTGCTGGAAACGCAAAAATTGAGCAAGGACAAAATGCTAAGCCCAAAAGTAACCTCAACTTTAGAAGCAACTTGGAAAACCCATCGGCGAAAATCCTTAACATTAAAAGTCCGCGACGAGGTAAGCAAATGTTTTCGGGCAGATTGTTTTCTGTCCCTACAGTCTTTCGTCGCTCGCAATCGTTGATGCTCAGTGGTGCAACTGCATTGGCATGGGGTGAAAAAGTTTTGAGCAACCGCTTGGGCATTAACTTTGGCGCGGGAATTGATAAGTCGCTCTCAAGCCAATTTGACCTTGCAAAAGATTCCGTAAGCGACAAATCACAACTTGCCGAAAATGATGCTGAACCCGTCGCCGATTTCGTCTTGGTTTTTTTGCCAGTCGAAACACCACAACCGACCGAACCACAGCCTTACCGAATTTTCGTGCAAGTGACCGATTCAGAAACTCAAACAGTTCGGACAATCAAAGTTGACACAACTGAACCGCAACACATAGTCGCCGAATGGAGTGAAATAAGCAACAGTGAAATTAGTAGGTAGGCAAGCGAGCAGATTGGAAACGAAGGCGTAACACTCAAATCGCTTAGTTTCAGTCAGCGGTTGATAACGAAAATTTGCTGGAGTGGCTTTAGCCACGACCAAATTCTCAGAGACTAAAGACCAAAGTCGGGACTAAAGTCCCTCCTACGAGGGCTAACTTCACCTTCAATGGAGGTGAACTGGAATGCGTTGGCGCATTTGGGCGTTGACGCTCGCCGTAGGTCTTTTAAGTCTTTGGCTCGTTTGGGCGCAAAGCGAAAAGCGGGTGACCATTGAATTGAAAGATGCTCCCATCGCTGATGCCTTTGACCAACTCTTTCGTGCTGCAGGCGAAAACTTCATCTTGCAGCCGGGCGTTCCTAAAGAGTATCGGTTGACCATGCGCCTCGCTGATGTGCCTTTTGAAAAGGCATTAAATTTCCTTTGTGACTTGACAGGACTAAGGTGGGAACAAAAGGACGGCATCTATGTCATCAATGCTAAACCACCAAAGAGCATTGAGGCGACGGGTGGGGTTATCGCATTGCCGCAGATAGGTGTTTATGATGTTCCTCCAACCCCTCCGCCAATTGCTTTAGGCGGTCCTGCAATTGCTATGCCATCAATTCCTTTGCCATCTGAGATAGCGCCGCCAGTGGCAGGTATACCTAAAGCATCACTTCCTTTCAACATTTGCACTCGTTGCAGGCAAATTGTCACTCGTCAGTGTCCAAAATGCAAGCGCCCGATGGAGTTCTTTTGGAATTTCTGCCCTTACGACGGTGTAAAGTTACCACCTGCACCTGAAAAGTGCCCCAAATGCGGAGAACAATTGCTGAAGACACCTGAGAAGAACAAGGAAAGGGAGGAGCGACCAAAGGAATAGCGAGCAGAGAAATGCTGTCTGGAGTTGGAATCAGCCAAACAACTTGTTTTGGAACTGGAAGTTTGTCAATCCTCCCCTGATAGCCATTCTCTTGACAGTTTGT
>Ga0105160_1001173_pt1 | contig 10926 bp, 3 predicted proteins | sample GXS110809BmetaG_FD_89591 | JGI IMG/M metagenome (GOLD analysis project Ga0105160, IMG submission 89591) | Hot spring microbial communities from Gongxiaoshe hot spring, China to study Microbial Dark Matter (Phase II) - GXS 110809B | ecosystem: Environmental > Aquatic > Thermal springs > Hot... | reverse complement strand
GAGCTGATTGGTCACGCCGCTCATGGCGGAAACGACTGCCACAAGTCGTCCGTCAGTCTGGTAAGCCTCGCGAAGAATGTGGACCACCCGCTCAATTGCTGGGGCGTTCCCGACCGACGTGCCACCGAACTTCATGATGCGCATTGACTGTCCTCCTCCCGCGAGAGGCGAACACCACTTCCGAAGGGGCAAGGATACCCGGTGGGGGACGAGGCGGCGAGTCTGCGCCTGCAGACAAACGAGTCCACCGCTCTGTGACTAGCAATCGCGCAGTCTTGCAGAAACGGTAATGAGTATCGCAGGAGATCGGTTGCTCGCAGTCGCCGATGGTGTGGTGTGTATGTTGACCCTTTGGACGGGGAGGACAAGTCCGGGTCGCTGAGACAGTACAGCAGACCTGCTTGTTTGTCCTCCGCCGCACGTGCGTCGGGGCGGCAGCAGAACGCACGAGGTGTTGAAAGCGAGAGTACGCAACATGACCGGTAGGATTGTGGATGGGTTATGCCTGTGCTGGAATGCTCCGTGGGTCTAGTGGTGGATAAGCATCCCATGGCTTTCGTGCTTGGAGCGGTGGTGAGTCACCGCAGATTCGCGAGGGCAGTGGTTCATGTGGGAGAACGCTGCTGCGGAGATCAGAAGGTGCAAGATCACCCGCTATGTATGACGCCTAGGCACGGTGTGAGGCGGGGTAGGGCGATACTTCTGCGATGAGCGCTTCTCCCACTGGAGTGAGCTACTGGGGTACTGCGCCCGTGATGATGTGACAACTCGGTGCGCACTGAGCCAACCGGTGACAAGTCGAGTCAGTCGTAGAAAGCGGGCATTTTCAGCCTGCGGACGCGATCGCGCCGCAGGATGTTCTTGGGATCACAAGAGCGTATCAACAAGACTGCAGAAAACCCTTCCCCCGATGCGTACTGGCCATGGGGAGCGATCAGTCCCAAGCGGAGGCGCGAGTAGTCGTGAGACGTGGTGCATGGTGATTTCGGGTCTCTGGAGCTGCTTGCTGAGCCGTCGACCGGTCTAGACCGGTTGGAGGCGATCTGGGCAGGGTGCTGTGGGTATGACGGGGCTCGTGCATCAGATACTCATGAGAAAAACGTCTAGCGTTTGACAGAGTTGCCAATGGTTCAGTATACTCCACCCGCTGTGACGCTGTGCGAGACAATCGGAAGGCGCTCACCATGTCTGTTGAGTTGCCCTTTCCAGACTTACAGATATCAGGTATCTCCTGTCCGCACATGAGAACTCGCAGGGGATTACCTCGGGAACCGCGTATTCTCTCGATCAGTAAGCGGACCGATATTCCAGCTTTTTACCTGTCGTGGCTACTCGAGCGTCTCGACGTCGGCTGGGTCGACGTTCCGAATCCAATGCTAGCGGGACGGCTGCGGAGTATCGTCGAACAGTTTGCCTCAGTGAGCGATTTGCGGCAATCTGGTCGGATTGCTCATCGGCGAGCGTTGGACGAGGCCTTGCAAAAAGCCCCTTGGGGGGATGCGGTCCATCGAGACGGGCAGCCGCTGGATCGTCTGGTGGCGCAAGCGACGACCCATGTCTCACTTCGCCAGAAAGATGTCAGAGCGGTTGTGTGGTGGTCGAAGAACTACGCGGTCTATCTGCGTCTCGCGGCCGAAATTGACGTCTACTGGAAAGATGTGCCCCAGTACTTTCACTTCACGATTAATCCGCGTCGGCCGGATCTGAGATGGCTCGAACCGGACGTACCGCCCCTAGAGGAGTCGAAACGCCAGCTGCGGGAGCTCGCGATGCGAGCCGGCCCTCACCGCATCTCCTGGAGGTACGATCCCCTAGTCTTTTGGCGAGAGCGCGGTCAACTGCATAGCTCCTGGGATCGTGATTTCTTTGAGGAGATGTGCTCGTTTTGCGCGGAACTTGGAGTCCAAACATGCGTGACAAGCATCGCTGATCACTACAAGAAATTCGTCAGGCGTATGAAGCGTTTCCAGCCGCACCTTGAGCTAGTGGATCCTGATGAGACTGAAATTCGGCGTGTTGCCGAGGAGATGGGAGAGGTCGCCGGGCGTTACGGGATCAAGTTACAGGCCTGCACGGAGTCCTCTTTGGCTCAGCTCCACCAATACGGGTTCTCCCCCGCGTCGTGCATAGATGCGGAAGCCCTGATCGGTACGAATCTTGGAACAGCGAGCGATCGGCGTTTTGCGCGGCGGGTATCCTGCGGTTGTCACGCGCACGTGGACATAGGCGACTATGAGTGGCAAGAATGCGGCTATGGCTGTATTTACTGTTACGCGAATCCCAATCACCGATACTACCCAGTACGGGGCGAGGCGCACAGGCGGGATAGAGTGGACAATTCGGCTCTTGCTCGCCCTGGTGCAGCGGAGGATACGGCTGAGCGATGTTAATCCGGAGAGGATATGATGAGCGAGCGGGTCGCTCGGACATTGGAGGCGCTCCTTGTCCCTGGGAACCGCTATCGCCTTTCTCCATTTATCGAGTCTACTCAGCTTCAAGTGCTTTTCAAAGAAAGCCCTGATGATCGCCACCGTGCGGAGTCGATCCGTGCGATTTTACAGCGACCTGACGTACAGCAAACGATCGACGAACTCGCTCGACAGTATGAGGGATTTGCCAGAAAAGGGAAGAAGTTCTTCGAGCAGGGAACATACCACGGTTCTTTCCTCGCTATGTATCTTGCGTACTATACAACGGTCCACGCGCCAAAGCTGCAACTGCTCCTCCTTGAGTTGGTCCGCTTGGGTAAGCTACGCGGCGAACTCCGGGTACTGGATATCGGAACAGGACCTGGGACGACAGCGCTCGCACTTTTTGATTTCCTATTGCTGTGGGAAACCGTTTGCCGATTCTGGGATGAGCCGTTTCCGGTCACCGGAGTAAGGTTAATCGGGCTGGATCGGAGCCAGGAGGCACTCGAATACGCGCAGAGGGTGTCCCACGCCTTCGCAGATCGTGTCGAGGCGTGGCTCGCAGCACGTCAGGCACTTCCCCGATTCGAGTGGGGGACCCGTGACGATCCGGGTGCTCTCGAGTGGGCGCGTGTTGTGGTTCGATCAGCTCGGGATGCAGTCTGGCACCGTGTTGACCTTACCTCTCCGGAGGGGCGTAGAGCTGCTTGTGATCTATGCCAAGATTCGTCTCTGGTAGTGGCGAGCTATGTCCTCAGCGAGCTTCGTGCTGCAAAGGTCGAAAGAGCACTAAGCGAGATCCTGCGTAACACCCAGCGGGGCACGATCGCCCTGGTCCTCGAGGCGGGCAACCGGGACGGCGCGCAAGGACTGATGCGTTGGCGCCGAGGATTCCTGAAGCAGGCACCCGCATGGCGCACGTTGCTTCCCTGCGGTCAGGAGTTCGGCACGTCTCTGCCGGAGCACTGTGTGTCGTGTTGGCCAGCACGTCGTCAGGCACTTGCACAGCCTGAACTCTACCGCATGCTAGTCGAGCGTATCTCGAGTTTTGAGCGGAATCCCGATCGGTTCGATGAGGTAGAGAATGAATTGTTGTCATGGTCATATGTTGTTCTTGAACATGGTCCAATGACTGCAAGCGCGATATCAGCCGAGTACCGCAGTGGGAACACTCGTTTAGTCCAAGGACCTGGCCAACGAACTGGAAGGGTAGCGCGCATGGTCGGAAGCTGGCTTCGAAAACCGGGAGCATCCGACTGGCTTGTTCCCGCCCTGCCAGCAGACTGTGTGCCTCAGTCAGGTCAGCGTGCCGTGAGCCAAGAAGAATATTTCCTTAAGTTGTGCCCTGCTCACCTGGGAACGCCTTGTCGACCTGTGTTGATCCCCGTGAGCCGTTGGAATGTGCAGCATCGTCTCGTCCGCTATGGGGAGCTCCTGCACTTGGATGAGTTGAAGTGGGAAGAAAAGGAGGGGAACTTCCTTTACAACGGAACGTGGCGTCGATTCGAGGATCCTGCAGCGGGTAACTACGGGGAGCCAGGACAGCTGGGTGGGTCGGCGTCCGGTCAGTGGTCTGGAGCGAGGAGGGGGGGCACTGCACTTGATGATTTGGCCTATCGGCTGTTTGGCTTTCTTGCGCTCCGACCGTTTCAACGCCGTGTAATTGATCGCGTCCTGCGCGGACAGTCGACCTTGGCAATTGCTGCGACTGGTTCCGGGAAAAGCGAGTGCTTCATTCTGCCCGCCCTGCTAATGCCAGGGTTTACAGTTGTTGTCTCACCGCTGAAGTCGCTGATGCAAGATCAGTTCGAGCAGCGGTTAAGGAACCGCTATGGGGTCGACCAGATTTGTACCTTCATTAACGGGGACATTCCGGTGCGCGAGCGCGACGTGCGTCTCAAACTCCTCGAGCTGGGTTATTGGAAACTGGTGTATATTACTCCGGAGCAGCTGGAGCGGGACTGGGTCATCGAGGCGATTCGGCTCGCAGATCGCGGCGTGCCGGGGGGGCTGCGTTATCTGGTCTTCGATGAAGCCCACTGTATCAGCCAATGGGGGCATGACTTCCGACCGGCCTATCTGAATATCGTGCGACGTTTCCGGCAGCATGGTCTCAATCCGACGATTATCGCTCTTACAGCCACGGCGAGCTGGCGTGTCAGGGAAGATCTGTGTTTTGAATTGGGGTTGGACCCCCGGCCAATCGAGGAGGGAGGCGATGTGCTGTTGGACGTCGCCAATCGGCCAGAGCTCAACCTCGTCGTTCGGCTTGTTCCTGATCACAAGACGAAGGCAGAGGACATCCTTGATCGGTTGCTCGAATTAAAAGGTGCCAACGAGGATGCACGCGTCCCTGGTGCAGCAATTGCCTTCTTGCCCCATACCGGTAGGGAAGATTTCGTCAAACCAGATCCGGAAAGTCCGCGGGTGACTGACTTTGCTGCTTGGCTTGAGGAGGAACTCCAGGAAAATGTGGCAATCTACCACAGCAAGATGGATGCGGATACCGCTGATACTTTGGGGCTGGGCGAGGAGGAGGTTATCGTCGATTCGAGGCCCCGGGTCCTCGGCGAAATGACTGGTCGAACGCGACGTGAGGAGCAGAACCGGTTTCTTCGCGGCGATTGCTGGGTGATGGTGGCAACTAAAGGGTTCGGCATGGGGATAGATAAGCCAAATGTGCGTCTTGTCCTCCACCGGACACCTCCATCGACGCTGGAAGCTTACTGGCAGGAAGCGGGTCGCGCTGGACGCGACGGAGAGATTGCGACAGCGGTTCTGTATTTTGCGACTGATGTGCCCGACCGCCTGGCGCAGGCTGAGCCAGATCAGACCAACGATGCCTGGTCCGACTATGATATTCAGCATTTCTTCATTGAGCAGCGGTACGTCGATACAGAACTTGTTCGTCTGTTGGTTGACTATTTGGCCACCGCTCCGCGAACTCGAGTAGGGACAGTATATGTTACTGGCGACGAACTTCTCGAGTTTCTGAACTCTCGGGGTTACGAATTCCCGAAAGCGGGAGCGCGGCGGAAATACAAGTTCGAGTCTGAAGAACATGCGCGGATTCTTGATCGCGGACACTTGTACGAGCATCGGATGAACTACCTCGATCGGGCCCTGCAGATGATGCTCTCGCATCGCCCAGTGATTGGTGGTCAATTCAGGACAATTTTGGAAGAAGTCCACATGTGTAGTGCTGAGGTTCGGGACCTTCAGGTGAAGCGCGAGCCAAAGGAGCTCTTGAACCTGTTTGAGTGGCTCGCCCCGTTTCGCCAACGGTTCAAAGATGACCCCGAATGGCGTGAGCGATTTTGTACCTTGTTCGAACGGGATCGTCAGTGCCTATTCCTTGACAGGATTGCGGAACTCTTCGGACTGACGCTTCACGAGGCGCTCGGCTTGTTGCACGATTTCAGGAAAGCAGACGGCTACTTCGCCCAGACTGAGCCGCTCGATACTGTAACCGGCCGAGGGCGAGTACGCACCCAAAAGAATACGCGTTGGGTCAGCAATGTGCTCGACTTCAAGAGCGTTGTGCCGCTTCGAGGGTCGGCGAAAGGTAAGGAGGGACTCGAAGCTTGGCTCGAGTATGCGGGGGCGTGCAAGCGTGCTAGTAAGGAGGAAGCCCAAAGGCGGGCCCAGAGCAGAGGACGCCAAAGCCCAGAACGAACCGATTGGTTCGGGTGGAGTGAAGCAGCATCCCGGCGCGGGTGGGAGATCCGGTTGGGTGATGCCTTTGCTGTAGAGGGGGTGCGGCAAGAGATTGTCGAGGCGTTCATCACGCACATTGAACGACGCAAGCAGTATGACTGGGAGAACTACCATCGGCTCCTCAGTGACTATGTCGGTGTGGAGCACGTGGACGGGCGTTGGCGGCCGCGGACGGGGCAGTTGCCTTGTCTCCGCGCTGTCATGCTTGGCTATCTCGATACCGGTGAGACAGTGGTCGGTGACAATTGCTTGAGCTGCAGCCGTTGCCTACCAGAGCTGACCTTCTCGAATGATCTTGAAGAACGGAAGAGACGCGTCACGCGCCTCTCGGCGGACCTGGTTGAACTCCTGTTCCGTCTGGAAGGGAACTCCCGAGAATGGCCGGAGCCAGAAATTCTGGATCGGCTCGCCGACTTCGTAGAGCGGGAGCGGCAGCAGCACCGCCAGGTGGAGGGATACCTGCTTGGTTGGACCGACCGTCTGCTGACCGAGACGCCAGGACACCGCGCGGCGGTCTCGGTGCGCTTTTTCGCTGCATGCCGCGGGTGGATTGAGCTTTCCGCAGATGAACTCCGGCAGCTGGCGCGGCAGCTGATCGAGCTGTAAGGAGAGGGGAGGACATGAACCTGCGTGCGTTGCTGTCTTCCCTGCTTGGTGTGTCACCGCCAGGGAGTCCCACTGGGTCGAAGGAGAAGCCCGTCAGCCAGGAGAAGCGAGTCGATCCTGACTTCAGACTCATCGAGCGGCTCCTGCTCATCGAGACCGCGGCAGTACTAGACCGTGTGCCAGCATTACGAATCGAGCGAGCACGCTGGCTGGAATGCACCGGACGGGTCCGCGAGGCGATCGCAGAATTGGAACACGTGGTTGAGACTTCGCGTGGAGGTCCCAGAAAGAACGACGATCTCGACCCCGAATTACATCGCGAAGCATTGGAGGCACTTGCGCGCCTCTTGGAGCGCAGCGCCGAGTATTCGCGGGCGCGTGAAGTCTGGGAAGCGCTCGCCGCGCAAACCTCGTCCCCAGAAGAGCGTCTTAGCGCATGGCAGGCAGCCTACCGCTGTGCGGAGCGTTCAGGTGCCGCAGAGGCGGAGCGACAATCGCTGGCCTTACGTATCGCGCGACAGCTATCGGGGGCCCCACAGAGCGACGAATTAGCAGATTGGTATCAGCGCGCTGGTCTCGCATCATGGCTGCCTTCGCAGCTCTTAGACGAGTACGTACAACTTCTGCAGTTTCCTGGGTCAAGGGTGGGACACACAGTGCCTCATCTCCACAGGGTGGTACAAACGTTGACTTCGCTCTGGCTTTCGTCACCGAGGTCGAAGCAGCGCCGGGATGCGCTGGTGGCACACCCTTCCTGGTCGACGCTGAAATCGGATCACCGCCGTATCGTGCTGGGTGCTATCGTGGAGTGTCTTGGGGATCCTCGGGGATGGGCTCATAGCCTCGTGGGGGCATACGCCGTTGAGTGGCTCCTCTGGGAACGCTCCTCTCGAACCCCGATGCTCGAAGCGCTGCTCGCCGCCCGTTGTGGCACCGAGTGTGGAGCCGTACATCGTGTGGTTCGACTCATTGATGCGTTGGCAGACAGCGTGGGGCCGCGCTGGGCACAAGTACTTGAGTACTTGCGACCACGGTTGGGTGGTTGCTCTAACGAAGAGGCACTACGGGTGCTTGCAGAGCGAATGTTGGCTTTGGATACGTCGAGCATTCTGCTGATTAGTGAAGTGCTCGTACAAGATTGGGGCCAGTTACGCGGTGCGGTAGCCACGCCAGATCTCCTGGATGCGCTCCTTGATCAGGCCGGAATGATGGCGCTGCGCGGCGATGACTGGATCCCGATCTTGCGTGCGATTTTCACTGCTCTGGAGCACGGTTTATCGACGGCCGAACACGGACGGCCTCTCAAGCGAACGGTTGAGATTGCTCAGACCGAGGGGTTACTGTCACTCCTCGAGGACTACCCGCGGCTGGTGACCGGACTGCGCGACCTTCTCCCTCCTGATCATGCCGAAAGGGTTCTTGCACTCCTGCTTTCCGAGCGCGAACACCCATTTCGCGACGTGGCAACGGCTACCGCGCTCCTTCAAATTTTGAAGGCAATGCCCGCGGATGACAAAGTGGCTGACTGGTGGCTGAATCTCCTTCGTCGCTTGAGAGTGAGCGAGACTAGCCCCAGGGATGAATGGGACAGGTACATTGATCAATGGAATCGTGCAGTGCCACTTGCTGTGCGGCGTGTTATCCAGCGTGAGGTGGGGCTCGCAGAGGAACTTGGGCAGCAGCTGGAGCGGATCGGATCACCCGTAGCACGGCTACTGGCTGCCCGCATTGCCGTGTGGCGTGGCGATTATGACGGTGCGTGGAGAGCCATTATCGCCGCGATCGAGAGTGGCGGACCAGCCGGGCAAACGAGCGCCCCCATTGCCAAGCAGGCTCGTGTGCTGGTCAGCTTTTTCGAGGAGTGGAGTGTGCTACAAAACCATCTTCACGAGGCGATGCTCCTCGACTTCCTCGGTGCGTGGACTCGGAGTAGTACACGGTTAGCTGTTCTGGCGTCGCAGCCCGGACAGACGAGGATTCTGTTCAAGCATCTCTTCGGATCGGTAGCTCCCGATGTCATAGGTCGTTTGAGTATAGATCTTGTCATGCGGGTCCTCTTGTCTGTTGACTGGCCCGATCAGTACCGAGCAGAGATTATCCACCTTTGGGTTGACGGAAAAGAGAATGATCGAGAATCGTTGCGACGCTTTCTCGATCAAGCTGAGTCGGCAATCGCGGCGGTGCGACAGTCAGCTGCGCTTCGCTCGGTATTGAGAAGAGTCTTCTTGCTCGTCGATTGGTGGCCGAGCGCACCGGATTCTGGCGCACTTTGGATCGAGCTACTACTTGAGGATGAACAGTGGGACGTCGCCTTGAGTGACGTGTTTGCCCGACTTCTTGAGCGCGCTGCAAGCACAGCACTGCCATATCAGGTGGTGCGACGCATCACGCAAGTGGGAGCTGCACAGGTAGCGTCGCTACCAGATGAGACGCTCTTGCAGGTGTTTGCGCTCGGCGTCAACGTTGCTGACCCAGAGACAATCGATGAGGAAATGATTCGCTGGCTGCTGGATGTCGGACGACGTTCTCTCCAAAGCAATCCAGAGGCTGCCTGGCATCTCTGGTTGGAACTACTGCGCCTCTTGACTATGCCTCAGATGATCCAGCGACCGGAAGGTTCCCGCCTCCTCAAGAAGTGGTGGAATTGCTTGTTTGAGGTCACTCGCTCACAGGGGGCGCTGTATGCGAACTTTTCAGTCAGTTTCGATGAGGCCCTTTGCTCCGAGCATTGGGTGAGTCTCGGGCTCGTTGCGACGAGGCTTGCCGTTGCAGGGGGGCATACGCAGACCGCCCAGTCCTTTCTTGAGGAAGCACTGCTTCGCCTCGCTGAGGCATCGGAAAAGATGCCTGCTAATATTGTCGATGTACTCGTGTGGGTGGCAGTTCAAGAGCTCGACCAGTGGAGAGGCACGATTTCCACCAGGCTTGCGCTGGCGCTTTGTCTTTTGGTCGAGTACGCCCAAGTGACCGAATTTGTCACCGATCGAGTACTCTTGCAGCTTAGCGAGGCACTGAGTCAGATGCCGCTGGGTGATCTTGCCGAGCAACTCATCAGCTTAGCGCAGCGAGGGAAGCCAGTGGTCTTACTGCTTCGGTTGTGGTACGCCAAAGCTGGCCCGGCTCAACGAGACGAGTTCTTGAGGCTTCTCGCGGAGAAAGGGCTCTTTACATGCCAGGCTCCGTTGCTCCCTGACTTCATAAAGGAGCTGGTACGACTGATACGGCCCACCGATCCACAACAGCTCTCTTTTCTCCTCACCCTCGGGGCCAGTGATCTTGCCCGGGTAGTCCAGCTTGTCGCTGATGCTGTCGACCAGGGAGAGGCTATGCCAGACGACTTGGCAACTCTTGCACATTGGACTCGTGTTCGTCGACTGGAGCATTCAGCCGCGGATTGGGCTGGGGAGGTCTTGTCTCGCTCCTGCGGGAACGCGAAGGATCAGGTGCTCTGTTTGCGCTCGTGCCTTTACGTGATTGCAGGTCCGGCAGGGCTCTCGTGGTTGGAACGAGCGCTTGCTGAACAACCACGGTTGTTCTGGGAAGTAATTGAGCAAGCGGACCGCAAACTGGTGGCTGATCCTGATTTAGCAGACGCTGTTTCCGCGCTACGGATCACGGCCAGGTGGCTCGAGACACGGGGGCAAGCTGTCCTCCGGGCCCGGTCGGTTCACCCACCTACGGAGGATTTGCGAGCACTGGAGATGGAGCTCGCCGACGATCTGAAGAGTCAGGAAAAGGCTCGAGGATGGATCACTGCCGTGCAGGACGTCTTTGGGTGGGCGAGGGTGAGTCAAGCAGCATATGATCAACGGACTTATGACTCTGCGATGCGCCTCTGTCGTGTGGCTTTTGACCCGCTAGGGAGGCGGCGCTGGTGACGCGTTCCAGTAGTGTCTAATCAACTTAGGAGTGAATTGTGATTCGTCGACAACATGCTGCATCGTCTCCCCTTTCTGCCCTCTCAGATGACCAGCTCATTGAGCAATGCCGCGCTGGAGCTCTCGAGGCGTTTGAAACCCTCTACGAGCGTTATCGCGACCGTGTCTATGACTTTGTCGCCCGGCTCGTCGGTGACCATGAGGTAGCAGCCGATGTCACTCAGGAGACGTTCGTCAAGGCGCTCACCAGCCTGCGGGCACGCCGGTTCCACGGTTCACTCCGCGCCTGGCTCTTCACGATTGCCCGGAATACG
>Ga0105160_1001172_pt1 | contig 10929 bp, 10 predicted proteins | sample GXS110809BmetaG_FD_89591 | JGI IMG/M metagenome (GOLD analysis project Ga0105160, IMG submission 89591) | Hot spring microbial communities from Gongxiaoshe hot spring, China to study Microbial Dark Matter (Phase II) - GXS 110809B | ecosystem: Environmental > Aquatic > Thermal springs > Hot... | reverse complement strand
GTGGCGGGTGACGGACAAGCACGTGATGTGGGGGCTACCCTGGCCTCCACCACAGCGTAGCCCGTGAAACCTGAAGGGATGCTTTTTACACCACTTGACGGGACGTGGTCTCAGAAGGAGACCCTGTCGGTCGCGATACCCCGTTTACCGCCCGGAATGGAGTTTGTCGAGTTACAGCGTTGTATTTTGGCTTGTCTCAGTTGGTTCCCCGGGACAGATGGGAACAGCTGCTCGGTTGTTCAACTAAGGCAAACGTTCTTCCAGCAGCTCCACCACTGCCCGGGCGATCTCCTCCTTGCCCTCCGCCACCCGCAGCACCTGCCCGTCAGGGCCCACGAAGTAGCCCCGGTGCACGCCCCGGTCGATCTCCTCCAGGTCGTTCGCCACCATGACGTCCGCCCGGTTCCGCACCAGGGACTCGTGGGCGATGCGCACGAGTTCCTCCCGGGCCTTGCCCACCTCCAGCTTGAAGCCTACCAGGAACGTGCGGGGGCTCAGCTCCTTCACCAGCTGGATGGCTTTGGGGGTAGGCACCAGGCGGACCACCCACGCTTCCTCCGAGCCCACCTTCTCCCGCCGGACCTCCTCGGGCGCGAAGTCCAGGACCGCCATGGGATGGACCACTGCGTCGTAGCCGGTGGGAAGCTCCTCCCGGAACACGTTCACCAGGTCCTCCACCGTCTCGATCGGGATGAGGCGGAGGTGGTCGCGGCCGCGGGCGCGGATCTGGGGGAGCTGGGCCCCCCGACCGTACACGTAGGTGACGGAGGCCCCCGCCCGGAGGGCCAGCTCCGCCACCAGGGCGCCCGTGCGCCCGGAACCCTTGTTGCTGATGAACCGCACCGCGTCCAGGGGAGCCCGGGTGGGTCCCGAGGTCACCAGGATGCGCTTGCCCCGCAGCAAACCCGACCTCCTTGAGCCCGTGCGTCCCCTCTATGCTACCTCGGGCAGGGCCATCCGGGCGGAGCAAGACCCGGACCACGGGGCCAGCGGAAGCGGCGTCCCGTTTATCGCAGGGGACCGAACGCACCCGCGTTGACGGCCCTGGGGCCCGTCCCTACAATGCAAGCGGACTTCGGGAGCGGGGGTGTTGTACGGTCGCATGAGCACGAACCCGCAGCAAGCGGTGGAGGCAGGACAGATCGTCGAAGGGGTCGTGGCCAAGATCACCACCTACGGCGCCTTCGTGGATCTCCCGGACGGCCGCAGCGGGCTGGTGCACATCTCCGAGATCGCGGACACCTTCGTGCGGGACATCCGCGAGTACCTGCGGGAGGGACAGACCGTCCGGGTCAAGATCCTGGGCCTCAACGAACGTGGGAAGCTGGACCTGTCGGTGAAACAGGCGCTGACCCCGGAGGAGCGGGCCAACCGCCAGAAACAGCGCACCACCTTCGAGGAGAAGCTCAAGGCGTTTCTGAGGCAGAGCGAGGAGCGCCTGCTGGACCTCAAGCGCAACACCGAGGCCAAGCGCGGCGGCGGGCGCCGGCGCCGCTGAGCCGGACCCTACCACCGCTCCGGCTGGTCCCCACCGCTCAGCGTCGCCGGACGGACGCCCGCCACCTTACCATGGCCCCGTGGCGTGGGAGCGGGTGGCCACCATCGTGGTAACCGTGGTCCTGGCAGTGCTAGCCGGGAGCCTGTACAACAACCGCCGGATCGACGACGTCCACCGGCGCATCGACGACCTGCGGTCCGACATGAACGCCCGCTTCGCACAGGTCGACGCGCGGTTCGCACAGGTGGAGGGCAGACTGGCACAAGTCCGGGAAGACCTCCGGGAGATCCGCGGGATGCTCCAGGAGGCCCTCCGCGCTAGGGCCTCGTAGGCCCCGGTCCTACAGCACGCCCAACAGCGCCGCCACCCGCTCGAAGGTCTGCCACACGACCTCGTCCCGGGCCAGGGCACGGGACTCCGTTCGGAGTCCCTCCCGCGCCTCCAGGGCCTCCAGCTCCCGGTTCATGGCCCGCAGGGCCTCCGCCAGCTCCGGGAGGGGGGCCACCCTCCCGTCCTCGGGCAGCCGCGAGGCTAAGCGCTCCAGGGCCCGGCGCTCAGTCTCCCGGGCCATGCGGTCCAGCTCGGCCCCCGAAAGCCGGGTGAACGCCACCAGTCCCCGCCGCTCCGCGACCGCCTCCCGCACCAGGGCGCGGAGCTCTTCGATCAGGCGCCCTTCGTCCCTCATCCTCCGCCTCCCGCTCCAGACCTCGTCCAGCGCCGCTGGCCCGTCTGCAGCCGGTATAGCTTCGCGTACACGCCGTCCCGGGCCATCAGCTCGCGGTGCGTCCCTTCTTCCACCAGACGACCCCGGTGCAGGACCAGGATCCGGTCCACGGCCTGCACCGTGGCCAGGCGGTGCGCCACCACGATGGTGGTCCGCCCTCGCAGCGCGCCCCGCAGGGCCTCCAGCACCTGCTGCTCGGTCTCTGCGTCCACGCTGCTGGTGGCCTCGTCCAGGATCACCAGGACCTGGGGGTCGTGCACGAGGGCCCGGGCCAGGGCGATGAGCTGCCGCTGGCCCGCGGACAGCCGCACGCCCCGCTCTCCCACCTGGGTGTGGTAGCCCTGGGGCAAGCGCTCGATGAAGCCCTCCGCGCCCGCGCGCCGCGCGGCCTCCCGGACCCGCTCCATGGGGATCTGGGGATCCCACAGGCGGAGGTTGTCCAGGATCGTACCCGAGAACAGGAACACGTCCTGCAGCACCAGCCCCACGTGCCGCCGGAGGTCCTGCTGGCGGAACGCGCGCACGTCCACCCCGTCCAGCAGCACCCGGCCCCGCTGCGGGTCGTAGAACCGGCACAGCAGCTGCACCACGGAACTCTTCCCTGCGCCCGTGGGCCCCACCAGGGCAACCCGCTCGCCGGCCTCCACCCGGAAGGACACGCCCCGCAGCGCCCACCCGACGCCGTCCCGTTCTGCCCCCGCGGCGTCGTAGGCGAACCACACGCCCTGGAACTCCACCGTGCCCCGCACCCGCTGGAGGGGGAGCGGCTCGGCCGGGTCCTGCAGGGTCACGGGCTCGTCCAGCAGCCGGAAGATCCGCTCGCTGCTGGCCATGGCCTGCTGCAGGAGGTTGAACTTCTCCGCCAGTTCCCGGATGGGGTCGAACAGCCTTTCCGCGTACTGGATCATGGCCACCAGGACCCCCAGGGTCACCCAGCCCTGCACCGCACGGCCTCCGCCCACCCACAGGAGCAGGGCCACCGCCAGCGTCCCCATGACCTGCACTGCGGGGAAGAACCGGGCCATGTTGGACAACGAGGCCAGGTTGGCGCGTAGGTAATCCTCGTTCAGGTCCCGGAAGCGCGCCCGCGCCCGCCCCTCCTGGTTGAACACCTGTACCACCGACATCCCCGTGATCTGCTCGTTCAGGTACGCGTTCAGCCGTGCCAGGCGCACCCGGACCGCCCGGTACGCTTCCAGGGCCCGTACCCGGAACTGCTCGGTGACCCCGTACACCAGAGGCAGGACCGCCAGCACCACCAGCGCCAGCCGCCAGTCCAGCCACAGCATGGCCGCCACGATCCCCACCAGAGTCACCAGGTCCCCGAACACCGCCACCAGGCCAGAGGTGAGCAGCTCGTTCAGGCTGTCCACGTCGTGCGTGACCCGGGTCACCAGTCGGCCCACGGGATTCCGGTGGAAGAAGGCCACGGGCAGGCGCTGCAGGTGCCCGAACAGGTCCGTGCGCAGGTCCGCCATGGCCTGCTGGCCGACGGCCTGCATCAGCACGTTCTGGGTCCAGCGGGCAGAAAACCCCAGCCCGAGCACCAGCAGGTACACCGCGGCCACCCAGGAAAGCCCCCACACGTCCGGAGCGCCCGCCCGGGGGGCGATGTACCGGTCGATGGCGATACGGTACAGCTGGGGACCGGCCAGTTCCGTGGCCGAGGCCACCAGCAACAATCCCACCGCCGCCAGCACCCGGAGCCGGTAGGGGCGCACGTAAGCCAGCAGCCGGGCTGCCGTCCGGCGGTCGAGTCCGCCGACCGCCTCCTCCTCGTAGGGCTGGGTCGTCACGGCGCCTCTAGCTCGAGAGCCTCCCGCAGGCGTTGCTGCTCGTACAGCTCCGCGTACAGCCCGCCGTTTCGGAGGAGGTCCCGGTGTGTGCCCTCCTCCACCACCCGCCCGGCGTCCAGGACCACGATCCAGTCCACCTCCTCCAGGGCCGCCAGCCGGTGGGTGATCACGATGGCCGTTCGGGAGCGCAGCACCGAGCGGAGCTCCGCCAGGATCTCGGCCTCCGTCTGCGCGTCCACGCTGCTCAAGGCGTCGTCCAGGATCAGAATCCGCGGGTCCCGGGCCAGGGCCCGTGCCAGGGCTGCCCGCTGCCGCTGCCCGCCCGAAAGGGTGACCCCCCGCTCCCCCACGAGGACGTGGTGGCCGCCCGGCAGCTGGTCCAGGTCCTTGGCCAGCCGTGCCATCCGGAACGCTTCCCGCACCCGGCGGTCGTCCTCACTCCCCAGGGCCACGTTGGCGTAAAGGGTGTCGCTGAAGAGGAAGGGGTCCTGGGAGACGAATCCCACCGCGCCGCGCACGGTGCGAAGCGGCAGCTCCCGCAAATCCACCCCGTCCAGCCGCACGCTCCCCTGGGTCGGGTCGAACAGCCGGGGCACCAGGCTCACCAGGGTCGTCTTACCCGCCCCTGTGGGGCCGACCAAGGCCACCGTCCGGCCCGCGGGGATGTGGAGGTCCACGCCGCGGAGCACGGCTCGGCCGTCGTACCCGAACCACACCCCCGAGAACTGTAGGTCTCCGCGGACCGCAGGCAGGACCACGGGCGCTGGCGGGTCCTGCACCCGCGGCTTCGCCCGGAACACCTCCTCCAGCCGGGCCATGGACGCTCGACCCTGCTGCCACAGGTTCAGCACCCAACCCGCGGCGACCATGGGGAAGCTCAACCGCGCCAGGTAGTACGAGAACTGCACCAGCTGCCCGAGGGTCAGCTCGCCGGAGGCCACCAACCGCCCGCCCTCCCACAGCAGGGCCACCGCCGCGGTACCCAGCACTAGGCCCACTGCGGGCCACAGGGCTCCCTGGACCCGCGCCAGGCGCACCTGGGCCGCCGCGAGATCCTCCACCGCCGCGCGGAAGCGTCGGACCTCCGCGGCTTCTCGGGCGTAGGCCTTCACCACCCGGATGCCGCTGAAGTTCTCCTGGCTCAGCACCGACAGGTCGCTGAAGCGCTCCTGCACCACTTCGAAACGCCGGTGGATGCGCCGCCCCAGAGCCACGAACAGCACCGTGGCCGCGGGGAGGATGGCCATGGTGACCGCAGTGAGGCGCGGGCTGGTGGCCAGCATGAACGCCACCGAGCTGGCCACCATCACCACGGTGTGAAAGGAGCGCATCAGCCCCACGCCGGCGAACCGCTGCACTGCCCGCACGTCACTCACCGCGCGGGCCAAGAGGTCACCAGTACGCCAGCGGTGGAAGAAGCTCGCGTCCAGCCCCTGCAGATGTGCGAACAGCGCGTCCCGGAGCTCCGCCTCGATGTGGAACGCCGCCCCCAGGATCTGCCACCGCATGGCGTAGCTGAACGCCGCCTCCCCCAGGGCCAGCCCCAGCAGCGCCGCGGCGAAGACCTCTACCCCCGGAGCCCCCCGCTGCACGCGGTCCACCGCCGCCCTCAGGACCCACGGGGCGACCTGCGCCGCGGCCACCGCGCACAGCGCCGCCGCGTACCCCAGCAGGTACGCCCGGAGGTGGCGCCGGATGAAGCTCCAGAACCTGCGACTGCCCATGGCGGGACCTCCAGCAGGGTACACCCGGCCGGGTAGGGCTGTCCTGGATCGGCCGGGTGCGGTCAGACCCCCGCCCGGGCTCGCTCCTCCTCCGCCAGGGCCCGCCGCAGCACCTTGCCGATGAGGGTCTTCGGGAGCTGCGGCCGCACCTCCACCGCGCGGGGGACCTTGTGGGGGGCTAGGTGCTGCCGGCAGAACTCCACCAGCTCGTGCTCGGTGGCGTGCTGCCCTTCCTTGAGGGCCACGAAGGCCTTCACCACCTCGCCCCGGACGGGATCCGGGACTCCGATGGCGGCCGCCTCGCGCACCGCGGGGTGCCGGTAAAGCACCTCCTCCACCTCCCGCGGGAAGACCTTCAGGCCGCCCACGTTGATCATCTCCTTTTTGCGGTCCACGATGTAGAAGAAGCCGTCCTCGTCCATGCGGGCCATGTCGCCGGTACGGAGCCACCCGTCGTGCAGCACCTGGGCGGTTTCGTCGGGCCGGTTCAGGTACCCGCGCATGACCTGCGGTCCCCGGACCTCCAGCTCCCCCACCTCCCCCGGCGGCAGCGGAGCTCCGGTCTCCGGGTCCACCACGCGGGCGTCGGTGTCCGGCACCGGGATGCCGATGCTGCCCTCCTTGCGTACCCCGTACAGGGGGTTGCAGTGGGTCACGGGGGAGGCCTCGGTGAGTCCGTAACCCTCCACCAGCCGTCCGCCCGTCACGGCTTCCCACTGCCGCTGGACCTCCCGCGGCAGCCCCATGGCACCGCTGATGCCTGCCCGCACGGACCGGAAGCTCACCCGTTTCAGCTCCGGCGTGTTCAGCAGCGCGATGTACATGGTGGGGACGCCGTGGAACAAGGTCGGCCGGTGACGCCGCACCGCGTCCAGCACCAGCTTGGGGTCGAAGCGGGGGACCAGGACCACCGTGGCCCCCAGCCACATGGAGAAGTTCAGCACCGACGTCATCCCGTAGCTGTGGAACAGCGGCAGCGCCGCCAGCGCCACCTCCTGCCCCGGCCGCAGCTGCGGGTCCCAGCTGGCTGCCTGGAGCAGGTTGGCCACCAGGTTGCGGTGGGTAAGGACCGCAGCCTTGGGCACGCCCGTGGTCCCACCCGTGTACAGGTACGCAGCAGGGTCCTCCGGGCTCACCGGCACGGGCTGCGGGGCCCCTTCGCGCAGCAGCTCCCCGAAGGGCCGCACACCCGGCTCCGGCCGGACGTCCACCCACTGTCCCTCCCGCCTCGCCTTGAGCGGGTACACCAGGCGCGCAACCGGTCCCATGAACTCGTGCAGGGCGGTGAACACCACCTCCCGGACGCGCGCCTGGCGCGCCGCGGCGGCCACCCGCGGGTAGAACAGGGTCAGGGTGACGGCCACCTCCGCGCCGCTGTCCAGGAGCTGGTGGGCGACCTCGGGCTCCGTGTACAGGGGGTTGTGGGGGACGACCACCCCACCGGCCCGCAGGATCCCGTAGTAGGCCACCACGAACTGCGGGCAGTTGGGCAAGTGCAGGGACACGGCCGTGCCCCTGCCCACTCCGAGCCGCTGCAGGCCCGCGGCGAACCGATCCACGAGGCGATCCAGCTCCGCGAAGGAGATCCTGCGCCCGAAGAACACCAGGGCGGCGCGGGTCCCGTAGGTGCTCGCCGCCCGCCGCACGATATCGTCCACCCGGATGTCCGGGACCTCGAGGTGCCTGGGCACCCCGGGGTCGTAGTGACGCAGCCAGGGCCGCTCCACCCGGACCTCGCTCATCCTCCACCCCCCTTCCCCGCCGCGCTACACGGGGTAGCCTCCCACCTGCGTCACCGCGTCTGCCACCGCCCGCTGCAGGGCCACCAGGTTGGCCGGGGTGTAGCGCAAAAAGCGGCGCAGGCCCGCCAGCTCCGTGCGCAGGCTGTCGCCCTCGTCCACCGCCGCCAGCGCGTGCCGTGCTGCGGACTCCACGCGGGGCAGGCCCTCGTACACGTAGGCCCGGGTGAGGGCCGCCAGCAGAGCGGCTTTCGGGTCCTGCCGTGCCGCCGCCTTCTGGGCCCGCAGGACGGCGCTCTCCGCGGCGAACACCTCGGTGGCGAGGTCCGCGATCCAGCCCAGGACCTCCTGCAACTCCTCCAGCCGGTCCAGCTGCTTCTGCACCGCCACGCCCGCCACGAGGAGCGTCGCCTTGCGCATGCCCTCCACCAGGCGCGCCTCCTCCCCCAGCGGGCCCTCGGGGAGTTCTGCGTCCGAGGCCGCGGCGGTGAGTTCCCCGGCGACCCGCTGGATAGCGGTCATGAGGTCCAGACGGCCCCGCAGGGCGCGCTTGGTGAGCATGTCCACGATCAGCAGCCGGTTGATCTCGTTGGTGCCCTCCCAGATGCGGTTGATCCGCGCGTCCCGGTACCCTCGGGCCGCGGGGTACTCTTCGATGTAGCCGTAGCCCCCGTAGATCTGCAGCACCTCGTCCACCACGAAGTCCAGCATCTCGGTGGCGAACACCTTGTTCATGGACGACTCGATGGCGTACTCCTCCAGGGCCCGCAGGACCTCCTGGCCCGTCCGGATGCCGCCTACGGCCGCCTCCACCAGGCCGCCGGTACGGTAGACCATGCTCTCCACCGCGTACAGCCCGGCGGCCATCCGGGCCAGCTTCTGGCGGATCAGGCCGAACTCCGCGATGGGCTTTCCGAACTGCCGGCGCTCCCGGGCGTAGGCCACTGCGTGCCGGAGGGCTTTCTTCCCTGCCCCCAGGCACGCGGCACCGATCTTGAACCGTCCCAGGTTCAGGATGTTGAAGGCGATGCGGTGACCCTTCCCCACCTCCCCCAGCAGGTTCTCCACCGGCACTTTGGCGTTCTCCAGGAACACGCTGCGGGTGGACGAGCCCTTCACCCCCAGCTTGTGCTCCTCGTCGCCGAGGCTGAGCCCCTCGGTGTCACGGTCCACGATGAAGGCGGTGAAGTGCTCCCCGTCCACCTTCGCGTACACGGTGAACACGTCCGCGAAGGCGGCGTTGGTGATGAACTGCTTCTGGCCCGACAGCAGGTAGAACCGGCCGTCGGGGCTCAGGGTGGCCCGGGTCCGGATGGACAGGGCGTCTGAGCCCGCGGTGGGCTCCGTCAGGGCGTACGCCCCGATCTTCTCCCCCCGGGCCATGGCGGGCAGGTACCGACGTTTCTGGTCCTCGTTGCCGAAGAACGCGATGGGCAGCGTGCCGATGCCCACGTGGCCGCCGTAGCTTACGGAGAACGACGAACCGGACAGCTCCTCCGCCAGTACCAGGGACGTGAGGCTGTCCATACCGCCGCCCCCGTATTCCTCCGGCAGATCCGGGGCCAGAAACCCTAGCTCGCCCAGCTTGCGCAGCAGGGACCGGGTCAGTTCCCAGTCCTGCTTCTCCAGCTGGGCGTCGCGGGGCAGTACCTCCCGTTCCATGAAGTCCGCGGCCGCCTTGCGGACCATACGGTGGGACTCGTCCAGGTCCTCCGGCGTGAACACGTCCTCGGGGCTGGTGCGCGCCACCAAAAACCCCCCGCCAGGCAGCGCCGCCCGCTCCTTGGTCTCCATCGCCTCCGACCTCCTCTCCTCGAAAACCCACAGCCTACGGTCTCTCGAACACTCCCGCGGCTCCCATCCCGCCGCCCACGCACATGGTCACGACCCCGTACCGGGCGCTTCGCCGGCGCATCTCGTGCAGCAGGGTGGCGGTGAGCTTGGCCCCTGTGCAGCCCAGGGGGTGCCCCAGGGCGATGGCACCGCCGTTGGGGTTGACCCGCTCCGGGTCCAGCTCCAGCCGCCGGATCACCGCCAGGGTCTGGCTGGCAAAGGCCTCGTTCAGCTCCACCAGGTCCACGTCCTGCAGACGGACTCCGGCCAGCCGCAGGGCCTTCGGCACCGCCTCCACGGGCCCGATCCCCATGATCTCCGGGGGCACCCCCGCCACGGCAAAGGACCGGAACAGCCCGAGGGGCTTCAGGCCGAGTTGGGCCGCCTTGCGGTCGCTCATCACCACGCAGGCGGCAGCACCGTCGCTGGTCTGCGAGGAGTTGCCCGCGGTAACCGTGCCGTCCTTGGCGAAGGCGGGCTTCAGCCGGCCCAGCGCTTCCAAGGAGGTGTCGAACCGCACCCCCTCGTCCACTTCGAAGACCAGCTCCCGCGCGCGGGGCACAGGGCCGTCCTCCTCCCAACGTCGAACGCGGACAGGCACGATCTCCTCACGGAAGCGTCCCTCCCGGATGGCCGCGGCGGCCCGCTGGTGGCTGCGCAAGCTCCACTGGTCCTGGTCCTCTCGCGACACCTCGAACCGGCGGGCCACGATCTCCGCAGTGTTGCCCATGGACAGGTAGACGTCGGGCCACCGCTCCACCAAGTCCGGGTGGGGAGCGAACTTCCAGCCCGTCATGGGGATGAGGCTCATGCTCTCCACCCCTCCGGCCACCACCACGTCGGCCCAGCCCGCCAGGATCCGCTCCGCGGCCATGGCGATCGCCTGCAGGCCGGAGGCGCAGAACCGGTTCACCGTGACCCCGGGCACCGAGTCCGGCAGCCCCGCCCGCAGGGCCGCCACCCGGGCCACGTTCAGGCCCTGTTCGCCCTCGGGCATGGCGCAGCCGAGGATCACGTCGTCCACCTCCCGAGGGGCGAGGCCGGGAGTCCGCTCCAGGGCCTGCCGGATCACCTGGCTGGCCAGCTCGTCGGGCCGGGCGTCCTTGAGGGACCCCTTGGGCGCCTTACCTACCGCGGAGCGCACCGCGGTGACGATCACCGCCTCCCGCACCGCACACCTCCCCTACACGGACTCCACGCGCAGGCTCAAAAAGCCCTGTCCGACCTCCACCTGGAACCGGAAGTGCGGGCAGCACCGGCGCTCCAGCGTCAGCCACTCCGCCACCTTCATCACCCACGCGTCCTCCGGTGGGAACCGGAACACCTCGGGGGACTGGGGGTCCGGGCGAGCCACCTCGAAAAGCTCCTGGACCAGCCGGTCGTGCCGCGCCCGCTCCGCGGGCGTGAACACGCTGGGATCGCACACGTGCGCTTCCACGGCGCCCTCCTAGTTGCGGAGCGGCCGGCCCCGCTCCAGCATGTGGCGGATCCGTTCCTGCGTCCGCCGCTCGCCCAGCAGGCTCAAGAACACCTCCCGTTCCAGGTCCAGAAGGTGCTGCTCGTCCACCCGAGCACCCTCGGGGACGTCGCCCCCGGTGAGCACGTACGCCAGCTT
>Ga0105160_1001170_pt1 | contig 10939 bp, 10 predicted proteins | sample GXS110809BmetaG_FD_89591 | JGI IMG/M metagenome (GOLD analysis project Ga0105160, IMG submission 89591) | Hot spring microbial communities from Gongxiaoshe hot spring, China to study Microbial Dark Matter (Phase II) - GXS 110809B | ecosystem: Environmental > Aquatic > Thermal springs > Hot... | reverse complement strand
GATAGAAAATGGCGACTACCACACCTAAAATCCATAAAAAGGGGGGATATCGGTTTTCTGTTGAACATTACTAAAGACGAACTTCTTGGAATTTTTGTAGCAGAAAGTGAAGCACAGATTAGTATTGACCCAAATGCTTGGAATGGAAAATTTCCTTCTCAGGTTAAAGTAAAACTAATTGGAGAATTACAGAGAATTCCTAATGCTTCGAAGGAATTGGAGAGAATCGTTCGGCTTAAAGAAGTAAAAAAGAAAATAAAAAATGGGACAATAAAAATCACTTATATGGTTCCTGCAGAAAACACTTATGGTCCAGATATTACCAATAGAGTATTGTCTTTGTTTAAATTGCCAGAGGAATTGGAAAAATATTTTAAAGCAGCTTCACAAGAAGTAGAGATTGGTGTATTTTCCGAGTATAGGTTGGATGATGTTGCTGGTTTAGACGAAGTGAAGGATTTTATATATCAGCGAATTATAGCACCGTTTGAAGATGAGGAGATTGCTTATAGATTGGGGCTACGCATAGGAGGAGGTGTTTTACTTTTTGGTCCTCCAGGTACAGGAAAAACACTTATAGCAATGGCAATTGCCAATCACATTCATGCAAAATTTATAGAGATAAGTCCTTCTATTATCATAGGTTATCCAGGTGAAGCTGAAAAGAAAATAGAGAATATCTTTTCGTCGTTAGAAAAAGAGCCACGTGCTGTAGTTTTTCTTGATGAAGCAGAATGGATTTTATGCAGGCGTGAAGAGCAAACGTCGTCAGTAATGCAAAGAGTAACACCTGTTCTTTTAGTTCAGTTAGGTAGGATATTCAAGCAAAAAAAGAAGCCCATAGTTATCATTGCTGCAACTAATAGACCGGAAATGATAGATCCTGCTTTTTTACGGCCAGGAAGATTTGATAAAATTTTTTACGTTCCCTTGCCAGATAAAAAGGCAAGAGAGAAAATTATAGAAATACACTTACAAAATAGAGAAAATGAGTTAAAAAAGGATGATATAGCAGAAATTGCAGACAAACTGGAAGGTTATTCAGGTGCAGATATAGCTCATATTGTTGAAGAGGCAGCATATAACGCTTTTAAGAGAAGGAAAACTCAAAATGCTAAAATAACAAAAGAAGATATAATAAAAGTTATTGAACAAACTACACGATCAATTACGGCGCAAGAAGTAGAAAGAATAGAAAAGTGGGCAACGGGGTATAGAATACCAAAAATAAAATAAGGTTAAAGTATAGAAAATTTATTTGATGTCATTTTTTCTATAATTTTTTCCCATCCAATATTTTTTTGTTCTATGGTTTTTTTAGCGTTTTGTCCCATTTTTTCTGCTTCTTTTTTATGTTTAAACAAGTAATCCATAGCTTCTGCTATTGATTGTGGTGTTGGATCTACAACTAATCCATTAAAATTGTGTTCGACGAATTCTAACGGACCACCACTATCTTTACAAGTTATAACAGGCTTGGATGAATAAAAAGCTTCTAATGTAATATATCCGTAATCTTCATCAAATGGGGTAAATAAAATTGCTAAACATTTTGAATAAAGTTCTATCTTTTTTTCCTCTTCTACAAAATCCAATATTTCTAACTTTTCAACAATTTGCTTTTCTTTCAGCAGTGGTTCTATTTTTTTTCTAAAATACTTTTCATCTTTTTGTCCTGCTATGACAAGTTTATAATTTTCTTTTGTGTGTTTTAAAGCTGAGATTACTAAATCTTGCCTTTTATTTGTTGCTAACCTGCTTGGTAAAAAGAAGAAGTTTTCTTGGCTTTGAGAGAAGTATTTTTCTTTATTTGGTAAAGGAGGATATAAAACTTCAGCATTAATGCCATTGAACTTTTCCAATCTATTTTTTACATTATTTGATATAGCGAAGACTTTTTTACATTCTTTTAGGAAAATATTGTCATATTGAATTATCTTTTCTCTTAATTTCAGATATTTTTCTTTGTTTCTACGTAATATATTAAATTCTGTGTCCCATAATTCATAAAGATATCTTATGTGGTGCATGAACCATACAATTTTGTTATGATGTTTTATCGCATAGCTAAAAGGTCTTGAGGTTATTGCTAAATCTCCGTAATCAAATTTAAGCTTTCTTAATCCTTCTATTTGTTCTTCTAACAGGTCAGGGTTTATTGAAAAAGGAATAAAAATTTTTTCTACTTCAAAGTATTTAGACAACTCATTTTCTAAAGAATTGATAAATACACTATCCCCGCCATAGATAAAGGGATCTTTTGTTGATACTAAAAGGATTTTCCTTACTTTTTTAAAGACTGTTAATACTTTTTTAAGAAACATTAACTTCGTTCAATTTGCAGTTTCCTTATGTTATTTTCTATTATTATTTTTAGTAATTCTTCGAATTTAATTCCTGTTTTTTCTGCTTCTTGTGGCAATAATGATACTTCTGTAAAGCCAGGAATGGTATTAACTTCAAGAAAATATAGTTTATTTTCCTTTGTTATTCTATAATCTATTCTTACTGCATCTTTGAATCCCATATATTCAAAAATTCTTTTTGATATATTTTTTAAGTATTCAAGAGCTGTTTCTTCTAAGTTTGGTGGTATAATGTGGTTTATTTTTTTTGTATATTTGTTTTCATAGTCAAATAGTTTACTTTCTTTTAGTTCTAATTCGCAGGGTTCTAATGGCATGGTTTCATCATCTTTTTTTATAACACCAACAGTTATTTCTCTTCCTTCTATGTATTCTTGTATTAATGATATTTGAGGGTCTTCTTTAAATGATTTTTCTAACGCTTTTTCTAATGATTTTTCTAAATCCTTTATATTTTCGATAATGCTTAATCCTACGCTGCTTCCCGAAAAATTAGGTTTTACTATTAAGGGGGGATATAAAAAATGTTGTTTCATTTTTTCTAAAACAAAATCTATTCCTCTTTTTTCATATTCTTCTTTTTTTACATAAACTGTATTAGGAATAAAAAGATTGACAATGTTGTTTTCTTTGATAAATTTTTCTATAACCAAATTTGTTAAGTATTTATTCATTCCTATCATACTTGTTACGGAGTTTGAAAAAGAGAAGGGTATGTTAAGGGTTTCTAAAAAAGTTTGTATGACACCATCTTCTCCATTCTTTCCATGTAGAACGATAAAAACAAAATCGTAATGATTATCAAGGATCTTCCTATAAAAATCTCTAAAATCATTGAGAACGTATTTTTCTACATTTTTATAGATTGATTGTAGTTTATTAAATACATTTTCACCGGATTTTATGGAAATTTCTCTTTCGGAGGATAATCCCCCCATTACTACCAAGATTTTCATACTTCTTTTATATAATACACTAAAAATTCGACATTACCTTTATCCCCTTTTATTGGAGATTTTATAACTTTTATAAATTTGAACCCTTGTTTTCTAATTGTTCTTAAGGTTCTCAGTAATACGGAAAACATTTTTTTATTGTCTTTTAAAACTCCCTTTTTTAAGAATTTCAATTCATTTTTTTGTAATTCAAAATTGGGTTTAATAAGAATGACAATATGTATTGGCTTGCCGAATTTTATTTTACTAATTGATTGTGTTATTAATGTACAACTTATAAATGAAACATCTATTGTTATTATTTCAATTTTATTTAATATTTCTTGCAATATTTTATTTTCGAAGAGTTTTTCTAAATTTCTTGCATTGAACTCTTCTATGTTAATAACGTTGGGATTATTGAGTAGTTTGGGGTGTAGTTGATTTTTACCGTTGTCTAATGCAATCACTAATTTGGCTCCATGTTTTAATAGGCAATCTGTGAATCCTCCTGTTGATGCTCCTATATCCAAACAAACTTTATCATCTACTCTTAACCCTATTTTTGAAAATTCATCTAATGCCGCTTTAAGTTTATATCCTCCTCTTGAAACAAATTCTTCTTCCTGTATTACATTGATATTTGTGTTAATATCGAATTTTTGTGCTGGTTTATATAATACTTTCCCCTCAACTAATACTTTTCCATCAAGTATTAATTTTTGTGCTTTTACTCTCGAATCTACAAGTTTTTTTATGACTAATAACTCATCTAACCGATATTTTCCCATTTTGTTTTAATTTTCTCAATAATCAATGAGGCCAAGGATATTTTTGCCAAATCTCCGATAATAAATGGTAATATTCCTAATTTTATGCTGTTTTCTATTCCTACAAATAATGATAATTGGAGAATGCCAAAAAAGTATATAACTATGTTTCCAAGAAGTAGGATAAAAAAGATTCGAATGAATAGATTTTTATTAGGTAAGATTGATTGGTTTTTTAGAAGACTTCCTATAAGGAATGTTGCAAAAATAAACCCTAATAAGTATCCTCCTGTTGGACCTAACAGAACTTGTATACCTCCTTTGTAATTTGCGAATACTGGTAATCCTGCTATACCTTCAAGGATATAAGATATAACTACAAATGTCCCATATTTAGGACCTGCAATCGATGCAATCAGAAATATACCTAACGTTTGTAATGTCATTGGAACGGGATTTAAGGGAATACTTATTTGAGAACACACGATTAGAAATATGTTAAGAATTACTAAAACTGCTATTTTGTAAGCGAAGGATAAATTATCTATTGCTCCTGATAGCATGATTCCTTACCTCCCTTAAAGTGTCTTCTAATAATGATTTTGAGTTTATATCAACATTTGTAAGTATTTCTAATTTTTGTATTTTTTCTGTTATTGTTAAATTTTCATCTATTTGATATCCTAACATTTGGATAAATGCATTGATGAATTTTTCGAAATTTTTCTCAATTTGGTTATGGTTGTTTGATTTATCAAGGTAATTAAGGAAAGACAGTGTGAGTTTAAAAATTTGGTTTTCCCTGTGGTTTTCCGGCAATGTTTTCCTTATTATTTCTAATATTATTTGAGATAAAATTTTTTTGTAGAAAGAGTTTCTTATGTTTTCAAAATAGTTTATTACGGTATATTGTTTTATAAAAGCGTATTCCTTGTTTGTTTTTGTTTGGAATGAAATTAGGTTAAGGGTATCCAATTTTAGGTTTTTTATTTTGTAAGGGTAGATGAATTTGGTTAATCCTGAATTTTTGCAAAAGATGTATAATAGATTTCCTTTGAGGATTTTTGTTTTTTCAATGATTATTCCTGTTAAATATTTATACATTTTTTCTTGTTTTAATTTTTCCTTTATTTTCTTGGAATGGATGGTATATATTATTTACGAGGATGTTGAAAATTCTTTTTGATGCTAATCCATCACCATATGGGTTTGGAGCATTTGATTTTTGTAATTTTTGTTTATGATTAAGGTATTTTAATGTTTTTGATATTATTGATTTTTTTTCTGTGCCAGCAATGATGATGAATTTATGTTTTATTCCTTCTGGTCTTTCTGTTTTATTTCTAACTACCAAGCAAGGTGTTCTAAAGGTGGGGGCTTCCTCTTGTATCCCTCCAGAATCCGTTATTATCAACTTTGCATTCTTTATTAAACTTAACATTGTTAAATAGTCCACGGGTTCTATTAGATTTATGTTTCTGTTTTTTGATAGTATTTCAAAAGCGGGTTTTCTTACATTTGGATTGTAATGGACGGGGAATATTATTTTTAATTTTGTAAAATATTGTATTTCATTTATTGCTTCCAATATTGATAGCATTGTTTTGCCAAATGATTCCCTTCTGTGTACCTCCACTAATATGAAATTATTTTTTTCTACGTCGAATTTTTTTTCTATATCTACTGTGTCAATTAGTTTACTTATTGATAATAGGGCATCAACAACAGTATTTCCTGTTATAAAGACGTTCTCTTTTATGTTTTCTTTGTATAGATTTCGTGCTGATAATTTTGTAGGACAAAAATGATAATCTCCTACTACACTTATTAATCTTCTGTTTATTTCTTCTGGAAATGGTTGATGCTTATCAAAGGATCTCAAGCCCGCTTCTATATGGCAAACTTTTATATTTAAGTAAAAGGATGCAAGTGATACGATGAAAGCTGTTGTTGTGTCACCTTGCACAAATACGAAATCTGGTTGTATATGAGAAAGAAAATCTTTTATCTTGGACATGACATTTATTGATATATCAAAAAGGTCTTGGTTAGGTTTCATGATGTCGAGGTCAAAATCGAAGTTAATGTTAAAAACTTGGTTTGCCATGTTAAGTAGCTCTTTGTGTTGTGAGGTTGATAAGACTATTGTTTCTTGGTTATTTTGTTGGAATTCTTTTATTACGGGTGCAGTTTTTATTAATTCTGGCCGTGTCCCCACAACAAAACAATACCTCATAATATATCATTTCAATACTACTTTTTACTTGCCTGTTTTTTATGATCAATTTTTTTTATTTTTAACAATTTTTTTATTAATTTTTAACAATGTTTTGAGGAAAATGAATGATTTTCTTAGAAATTAAAAAAAGGGGTGAATAAAAATGGAAAAAAGAGGGATGATGTTGTATTTATGGCTTTCCTTATTTACTATGTTTGTTAGTTTTTTCAGTATAATATTGTTTAATTATGTAGGTGCGGATATAAAAGCTGTAAGAAGTTTATATTTAACAAGTAGAAAACATTTTGATTATCGTTCGATTGCAATGGTATTAGCAGAGATGTATAAAGAAACAGGAAGAACAAATGGAAACTATATAACAAACTTGGCAGGAGTAAGATATAATATTGATTATCGAATAAGAAGATTAACGGATACAGATATAATGGTTGAATTAATAAAAAATAATGAGGTAGTAGGAAGGAGCATAGTAAGGATTAAGAATAAGTTCGATAATTTAGCATTGATAACAACAGATGACAATGTTAATCTGCAGGGTAGTGATTATTATTCATCAGGATGGATAATGGGTAATAGAGTAAATGTGCAAGGGGGAAGTAATGGAAAAAAGGTATTGAGTTGGGGAGTAATAAGACCGGATACGATAGTAAATGGAAAAGGGGGATTTAATGAGGAAAATTTAAAAGAATTGAGAAAATATGCAGATTTTGCATCCTATGGAGACTATAGACAAGTTCTCTTTTCATACTATAACCAACTGTATGACCAAATAAGCAATATGGCAAAAAATTACAATGGGATGGAAAATTACTACAATGTTAATAGGATAAGTCCTAATCATCCACACAATTTTATCCAACTTACACCATCCGGAATTTTGTACATAAAGAGAACTAATTTGTATCAAAAAATTGTATTGAGATTTAATAATTTTGTTAATAACCAATGGATAGATATATATGGCTTAGATTACAGTAATAACTTGATATTTATAGGTGAATTTGATTACTATGATAATGTTGCAAGAACAGTAAGTTATGGAACAATACTCATTTCAAACGATCCTGATATAATGAATCCTAATGGTTATTCCCCAACAAATGCTAATTATCTTTTTTATCCAGATTATTATCTATATTCAAGTTGTTTAGGATATCAATATGGAGACCCCACTGTTGATACTATTATAAGGTTTCCTCGTCAAATAAAACCTGTAATGATTATATATTCAGAAATGCCAATTGATATAGTGGGTTTTAGTAATACTACTCCACAGAGCAAAATTTCTCAACAAATAATGATTATAACGAAAGAGATAGTGACTATTCAAGATGATTTGTTTTATTTGAGATTTAATGAGTATGAGTTTATATATACTTTTAGGAGTATAAGCATGTATAATTATACAAATCCAGAACCATTATTTACAGTTTTGGCTCAAGAGATTGTGTTTGATTCTGTTTGGCCAGATGTTTATTCCGCTTATCCAACTATGTGTGACTCATATACTGGGCCTGATTTTGTGGTAGTTGGTGATTATATTGCAATGTTTGATAGTAATAGCAGAATTTCATGGGTTTCAGGGTATGCTAGTAACTTTTATATATTTGGATCACTTCAAGGGGCTAATCTTGATATATTAAACGCTAATATTGGTAAATACTTTGTAAGTGATAACAGATTAACGACAAAAGATCCGAATATAAAACTTGTGCCGAATTTAACTACTGATAGTTTATATTTAAACACGCTTACTCCTGTTTTTACCGAGGTTATAAAATGAGGAAGAGAAAGATAGAAAGGAGGTTGGGAATAACTATAGTTGAAGTAATTATTTCTTTTTCTATTGCACTTATCCTTATAATGGCTTTGTATATGATAGTCTATTGGGGAACAAATTATAACCCAGTAAATGAAAAAATAATGTCGATAAATAATATTTTAACATATATACAAGCTGATATGGTGAATAATACTACAAGATATTTTGATTATGACAGTAATACAGGAAGAATGTTTCCCAAAGGTAATATAGACAGTATTATTATGGCAAGGTTACAAGAGGGTAGGTATAGGCTTGATTTTATAAAAAGTATAAAAGTAGCGAGTTTTGAAAATGAGATAAAGCCGACAGGTGGTAGGTTTGACAATATCTATAGAGTAACGATAATTGTTGAATGGCAACACAAGAATCAGATAAAAAAATATGATGCTCAGATTATAGTAAGTAGTTATGACTACAAGAAAATAATGGCAAATCAAAGACCTAATGAAACTACACTTACCCTTAGATTGCCTCAGACATTCGTTAATACAATATATCAGACAACAATAACACGACCATAATTTTGTATCTCAAAAAAAATTTTATTCAATATTTCTTTGTAAATTCTTCTAAAAGTTGGATAGATTTTTCAAAATGTTCTTTGTATATTTTTATTCTTTGGTATATTTCTATTGCTATTTCTTCGTTATATATATGTGTTGATGTGTTTCTATCTTCCAACATATCAAGGAATATTTCATCATTGGGAATTAGTCCTGTTTTGAAAGCAATTTTTATACATTCTCTTGGGCTGCTGCATTCAAAACCACTGTATTTAAGAAATATTTTTATGGTTTTCCAAAAGGTATCAAATGTAAATTCAAACCGTTGAATTAAACCATCTCTTTCTAATTCTGTTATATTTTCTTTATCTAATCCTTCCTTGAGCTTAAGGAATGATTTTTTGAATTTATTTAGTGCTATTATTATTTCTATTTTTTTCATAGATTGTTATTCCTGTTTCTTTAATTATTTCCTTAAATTCATTTGATGTTTGTTCCAAAAATATTAAATCGACTGAATATATTCCTGATAATTCTTCAATCTTATCTTTGATTTTTCTTTTTGTTCTTATGTCCAGTTTCTGTTTTGTAACTATTGCTATATCTATGTCTGAGAATTTTTTGTTTTCTTTTTTTGCTCTTGACCCAAATAGTATTATTTTTTCTACTTGAAATTGCGGATCTTTTAGGAATTCAACTATATTATCTATTATTTCTTTTACTGCTTTCATCAAATTTATTATTCTATACTATCATTTCGAAAACCTACATTCAAATATTAAAAAAGTATTAAAAAAAGTATTAAAAAAGGAGTGTTAAGGAATTATTTGTAATATATATATTATGAATGAGTTGTATAAATCTAAAAGCCCTTATCTTTTATCCCATAAGGATAATCCTATAGAGTGGAAGTTGTGGAATGATGAAACTCTGAATTATATAAGACGACAAGATAAGCCTGTTTTTTTATCGATTGGTTATTTTACTTGTCATTGGTGTCATGTTATGGCAAGAGAAGTGTTTGAAGATGAAGAGGTGGCAAGAATACTAAATGAAAATTTTGTATGTATAAAGGTTGATCGAGAAGAAAATCCTGATATTGATGGTTTTTATATAAACGCATTGGGTTTGCTAAATGATGGTAATGCAGGGTGGCCTGCTAATCTATTTCTAACTCAAGAACTCAAACCTTTCTTCGGAATTACTTATCTTCCAAAAAAACATTTTATAAATCTTGTAAATAAAATAATTCAACTTTGGAAGTATGAAAGACAAAGTTTAATTGAATACGCAGAAAAGATTTATAGTTACCTATCGACCAATTATCTTGAATATATAGACAAAGATTTACCCAAAAGTTTATTGAACATAAATGAATTGGAAAATTTTTTTTACAATTGCGATAAATTTATCTTTTCTAGATTAGATAGTAAAGGAGGTTTTAGTTTTAGACCTAAATTTCCTCCCCACCAGATTCTCGAATACTTGCTTTTAAGAATGGAGGATACTCCAAGTAAATATGTCCTGGAATGTATTGATAGAACTTTAAGTAATTGTATTTTAGGTGGAATGTATGATGTGGTAGATGGGGGATTTTGTAGGTATAGTGTAGATGAAAATTGGATGATCCCTCACTTTGAAAAGATGCTTTATGATAACGCTTTATTACTTTATATATATTCTCATGCTTCTGAAATTTATAAATCTATAAATTACCAGAAATCAGTAATTTTCGAATATATATCTTTAAAAACTTTCGAATTTCTTTTGAATTTTTTATATAGTGGAAATGCTTTTTATAGTTCTTTATCTGCTGAGTCAAGGGATGAAGGATTAGAAAGAGACGAAGAAGGAGCATATTACTTGTTTTCAGAAGAAGAAATTAAGTATTTGTATGAAACTTTTGTTAGCGAATTTCACGATTTATTTGGCACTTTTAAATTTGTTAATTTTCATACAAATTACCAAGGTTTTATCGTTCATTTCAAAAACCAAAACATACTTTATGAAAATATTCAAAGAATAGAAAAATTAAGAGAAAGATTAAAAGGAATAAGACAAAAGAAAAATAAGCCTTACTTAGATAATAAGATTATTCTATCCTGGAATGCAATGTTGGCTTTTTATTTACTTAAAAGCTATGAGCTAAAAAATTATAAACAATTTTTTGATGTAGCTAAGAATATTATAGAATTTATCCTCACAAAAATGATGAAGGAGGATAATTTTTACAGGATAAGCGTTGATGGTGAGTCATATGGGGATGCTTTGCTTGAAGATTACTTATGGTTATCTTTGGCT
>Ga0105160_1001168_pt1 | contig 10942 bp, 8 predicted proteins | sample GXS110809BmetaG_FD_89591 | JGI IMG/M metagenome (GOLD analysis project Ga0105160, IMG submission 89591) | Hot spring microbial communities from Gongxiaoshe hot spring, China to study Microbial Dark Matter (Phase II) - GXS 110809B | ecosystem: Environmental > Aquatic > Thermal springs > Hot... | reverse complement strand
CCTTCTTTCTGCAATATCAAGAGCTGACATAATTTTTATCCTTGATACCATAGGTGCAAGCAAGTGTTTTGGAATTCTCATTATTTCGTGCAAAATTCCGTCCATTCTATATCTTACAACAACTTCTTTAGGCCATGGTTCTATGTGGATATCTGAAGCTTTATCAGAAATAGCATGAAAAATTATTTGATTAACGAGTTTAACTATTGGTGCTTCATCAACCATTTCTTTTAACTTATCAACAGATATTTCTTCTTCGTCTAATTCTCCAATCTCAAGATTAGATAACTCTCCTATATTTATTTCAGCAATCGATGCACTAATGTCATCGGCTTCCGCAATTTCGGCGCTACCATATATCCTGTTAATAGCTCTTCTTATATCTGATTCAGTAGCCATAACAGTTTCCACATCAAGTCCTGTCATAAGCATTATATCGTCAACGGCATTGGTATCCAGCGGGTCAACCATAGCTACTACCAACTTTTCACCATTAAATTTTATAGGTACAGCATTATATCTTTTTGCTATATTATCAGGTAAGAACTGAGCCAAGTCAGGCTTAAGTTCTATTTCAGAAAGATCAACAAATTCAAACCCTAAATCTTCAGCCAAAATTTGGTATATTTCCTTTTCAGTTATATAACCAAGTTCGACTATAGCCTTATCGAGTTCTTTATTTTCTTCTTCTGCTTTTTTCAAAGCTTTTTCGAGTTGTTTTCTGGTAATATATTCTTTTTTAACAAGTAATTCTCCTAATTCTTCTTTTATTTTTTGTTCAAGCATAATAAACCTCCCATTCTGAAAACTATCTCTATATTTTTATTTTGACAACTAATCAAAAACTTCCTTTATACTTATCTTTATTTTTTTATCCAATATTTCTGAGAAAGCTTTTTCTATATTTTTTTTGTATTTTTTAAGGATTTTACTGTTAGAAAAGATGATAAATTTTTGGTTATCAGAGTTAATTACATGATAGACCAGTGGTATGAGGTTAAGGGGGAATGGGAAATGGCGGAGGGAGAGGGATTCGAACCCCCGGTGGGGCTGAACCCCACTGCGGTTTTCAAGACCGCCGCCTTCGACCGCTCGGCCATCCCTCCCCATCAATTATTCCTATTCTACAAAAACTCCCAAAAACCTGCTACTTCCAAACAAGGAACATAAAAATAAAAGCAAAATAATATTTATGGGAATGAAGGATTTTTTTAACAAACTCCTCATCTTTATAATCATCGTTTACAGTTTGTTTCCAATAATCATTACCTTTCTTTTTTCATTATTACCCAACAAATCAATATCTCAGGGAAAATTTTCAGATTGGACCTTGAACAATTACTTATTTATACTAAGCGACCCAAACATATTGCATTACATATACAACAGTATAACTGTTTCATCCATTTCTGCCACTATAACAACATTCCTTGGCTTTATACTGGCTTATCAAGTAGTAAGAAAAAAACTACCTTTCTCTAATTTGATAGAAAACCTCATATTAATCTTTAACACTTTTTTAGTCCTTGGGGTTCTAATCATTGTCCCAATATTCGAAATAATAGTTAAAATTGGTTTATACAACACTTTAATAGGATTAATTCTAATATATACTTCCTTAGGATTAGTTTTCTCTTTCATAATATTAAGTAGGTTTATTAATAATTTAACCAAAGATTATGAAGAAGCAGCACTAATAGAAGGAATGAATGAAATACAGATAATGTTTTTTGTTGTTTTGCCACTAATAAAACCCGCATTCATAAGTGTATGGATCCTCCAATTTATAGGCTTTTGGAATGAATTTATATTCGCATTGACTTTGACTAATGAAAGCATAAAAAGAACATTGACAGTAGGAATAACCTTAATAAGCGGCTCAGACATATTTGAAATTCCATGGGGAATGATTATGGCAGGAGTTTTCATATCTATCTTCCCTCTAATTCTCATCGTATCATTCTTAGAAGAATACTTAGTAAAGGGAATAGCAGGTAAATAAATAATTTTCCCTATGTTCTATAACAAAATCCTGCAAACACACCAAGACCCAAATTTTGACTTCACAATTCTAATAATAAATGAAAATTTAGATCAAGATGAATTACAAAAAATCAATGAAAACTCTGAAACCAACTTAATTACTGATTATAAAAATTTACATAATATTCTTAAAAACTTAAAGAAAAATTTTATAGTCCTAAGAAAAGAACAACCGCAAACCATAGAAAACCTTTCAATGATACTACAAAATATAGGGTACAAATACTCTAAAGACAGCTTACAAGAAGGTACATTCTCAACAAGAGGAAATATTATCGATATCATAACAGACAAAGGAATTAGGATTGAAGTTGACAACGATGAAATAGAATCTATAAGAATATTCGATAAAAACACACTACTAAGTATAAAAAAAATCGATTCCTGTAAAATTTATTATCTAAACGAAGATATAAAATTTTTAAATGATGAAGTTAAGATTCTTTTTTTAACACTTGACGAATTAGAAATAACAGAAAACATTATCACAAAAACATTGAAAAATTCGGAAACGTTTAAATGGGAAATTAGGAAAGCTAATCCTCCCGCCTTTCGAAAACGCATAAATTACAATGAATTAATAAACATATTGAAAAACCAAAAGGAGTATAAAATCGTTTTTAGTAACTACAAAACATATGAAAAATTCTTAGAAAAAATAATAAACTATTGCAAAATCAAAAAAATCAGTATAAATGAATTTAAAATTGAAAATTATGAAATATTGGAAACCAACTACATTTTTGGGTTTATAGACGAAAAAGAAAAAACAATATTCATTACGGAAAAAGAAATAAAAACTGAAGAAATAATAATAAATACAAACATATTAAATTCGATAAAAGAATTTAAGGAAGGGGATTTAGTAGTAGTAGAAGGATATGGAATAGGTATATATTTGGGGATTCAAAAAATCAAGATAGCTCACTTTGAGGAAAAAGAATTCGTGTCCGTGCTATTTAAAAAAAACAGAAAACTCTATTTCTCTGTTGAAAGTGTAAACATACACAAATATTTATCCTCTGAAAAAATAAGTGAAAGAATAAAGGAAAAAATTTTATCAATTCCATCTTTCAAGTCGTGGCAAAAGAAATTAGAAAAGGTATACCTTGAAGTTAGGGAATTAGGTCAAAAAATACTTGAAATAAATGCAAAAAGATACCTTACAAAAGCACCTCAACTATTACCTAATCAATATGATCAAAAAATAGAAGAGAGCTTTGAGTATGAATTAACCGAAGATCAAAAAAAGGCAATAAATGATGTTCTTAAAGATTTGGAAAATCCATTTCCTACAAATCGCTTAATATTAGCAGACACAGGATATGGAAAAACTGAAGTAATAATAAGAGCAATCACAAGAACAATATCAAATTCCTACAAAGCCATTCTTTTCGTACCAACAACAATCTTAGCATACCAGCATTTTTTGAACATCAAAAAAAGACTGAAAGATTTCAGAATAGACCTAAATACTTCTATACTAAAAACAACAAAGAATTTTGATTCAACAAATCTTTTAATATCAACACCTTTTGATATAACGAAACACAAAATAGAAAATGTTGGTTTAGTGGTATTAGATGAAGAACATTTAATGGGAGTAATTTTCAAAGAATCGTTAAAAGAAAAGTTTGCAAATGCTCATTTTTTATACTCATCGGCTACACCAATACCAAGGACATATTTTATGGCTCAAACAGGAATAATAGATGTATCAATAATAAACACCCCTCCTCCAACACATAAACAACCCCAGACAATAATCCTAACTTTTGAAAACTACAAACATAAACTCCTACTATTAGAAAAAATAATCTCTAAGCACACAAAACTAAAAAACAAAATAATATATGTTAACAACAACATAGATGAGTTATATGAAATGTGGTTCAATTTTAAAAATTACGGTAAATGTTCAGTAATCCATGCCCAATTACCATCCAAAGAAATACAAAAAATATTCATTGAATTCATTAAGGGTACCTTAGATATAATTTTATCAACGACGATAATACAATCGGGGATAGATACACCTGAATTTGACGTAATGATAATAGATAACAGCCACAATTTAGGTATATCCCAAATCTATCAATTGCGAGGTAGAGTAGGAAGAGGTAGTAAAAATCCTCATTGTTACATAATGATAGATGAAAAATTTTTGAATACTCCAACATTTGATAGGATATCGATTTTTGAGAAGGAAGATTTAACAAATTTGGACGTGGTAAATAGGGATCTTGATATCAGAGGACCGGGATCTTTACTGTCTAAAAAACAATCTGGACACATAGAACAAATAGGGTTGATACAATTCATTAAAATGGTTAATCAATATTTACAAAGAGAAGAAGATCTACCAGAGATAGAATGCAATCTACCTACTTACCTACCAGAAAGCCCAATAAAAAATAAACTATACAGACAATTATTAACAGCAAGAACACTCGAAGAACTGGAATTGATAAAAAAACAAATAATAGACGTATATGGGAAAAATCTTCCACAACCAACCATTAACCTCCTTAAAGCCATAGAATACAGGATAAGAAACAAAGGGAAAAAAGAAAAAATTAGAATAAAAATAATAAATGGAGAAGTTGTTGAAGTTTAGTTTAGTTTTGGCTATAATACTGGTTACCTTTAGCTCATGTCAGAAGCAAATAAAAAATGAAAACCTTAAATTCAAAAATTTGACCTACTACGTTAATAACGAAACATATTTTTCTGTGAAAAATGGAATATACCAAAACAGTCAAGTTTATTTTGAAGAAATGATGATATATTTCAAAGGGGGTAGAACGAGAATAGTTGAAGGAAGAATGAATCTGAGAGAATTAACTATAATTCCAAAACCTCCTCTACAAGTAGAAATAAAAAATTTATTAATCGATATAAAAAAAGATCCGATTATTAACTTAAAAAAAATGATGATAGAAGGATATGATGTGGAAATCATTAATAAGAATAAAAAAGAGGAAAAAGTAGTAAAAGCATATAAAATTAACATTGACCTAAAAGAAAACAAGATTTATACTTTACAAAACAGAGGAGTATGGTAATAGACCTTAAAGAAATAAAAAATATAAAATCTAAACTCGCAGAATACTATCCACTTATACAAGATTTAAAAAATAAATTAGAGGTTTTATTAAAAGACTTAGAAAACCAAATTAACCCAGATTTCAAGAAGATAAAAGAAAGGAAAAGGCTTGAAGAATTAGTTCTGAAGTATGAAAAATTATATAAAGATGTCCAAGATTTTGAAGAAATTTATAAATTATACGGGGAACAAAGCGAAGATATAAAAGATATAGAAAAAATTTACAACGATATAATTATAAATTTTGAAAAACTATCGATAGATTTGTTATTAAGTGAGGAATACGATGATTATGATGCGATATTAACGATAACTGCAGGAGCAGGTGGGACAGATGCTCAAGACTGGGCTCAAATGCTAATGAGAATGTACTGTTTATGGGCTGAAAAAAATAAACTACCCTACACAATAACAGACATAACATACGGACAAGAAGCAGGTATAAAAGGATGCGAAATAATTATTAAATCAGCATACGGATACTTAAAATCGGAAAAAGGAGTTCATAGATTAGTAAGGACTTCTCCATTTAATGCACAAAACAAAAGGCACACTTCTTTTGCTCTCGTGGAAGTTATCCCTAAAATAGAAGATAACATAAATATTGAAATAAAACCTGAAGATTTGAAAATAGAAACATTTAAAGCAGGAGGGGCTGGAGGACAACATGTAAATAAAAACGAATCCGCTGTTAGGATAACACATATTCCTACTGGTATAACAGTAACATGCTCAAATGAACGAAGCCAACATCAAAATAAAGAAACAGCTCTAAAAATACTTAAAAGTAAAATATACGACTTGGAAAAACAAAAAATTAGCCAAAAAGTGGATAGTTTTAAAACTAAACAACAAGCTGCTTGGGGAAATCAAATAAGAAGCTACGTTTTACACCCTTACAAAATGATAAAAGATTTAAGAACAAACACAGAAATCTACAAAGTGGAAGAAGTTTTGGATGGGAATATAGATAAATTAATCCTTGATTACCTTCTTTTCTACAATAAACAAAAAGTCCAACAATAACAATGTTTGGAGGTAGAATACTAAATAAAATAAGTAAAAACTGTTGTTCTACCTTATCAAAAATAATAAAGTTTAAGAAAAAAAAGTCAGAAATTGATGAGATTATGGCACAAATTTTTGAAAGTTTAGCCAAAATTTTTGACATCCTTTCAATACTTGACACTCTTATTTACCAAAAATACAAATCCACCAAAGAGATATTAAATTACATTCCCATTATTAGCATACAAACCAATCTCATCGTTTTAATTTTAACAACAAAAATAAAAATTTCCAAATCATTAAAAGTGGATATAATTATAATCCAGCAAATAATACTTTCAGTAGTAAAGGGAAATTTAATGTTAATAAAAGCAAATAAATAGAAAATGCGTTTATTTTATCTAATACTTCCTTTTATTATTTTTTGGTTAATATTTAATGTTTTATCAATAATAATTGGTATTTTTTATGTTTATAGAGAAAGTTCAATAATAGAGAGTTTCAGATTTGTATTAAGTGATAATCTTTTTTGGGTTTCGTTAAAGAATTCGTTTTTTTATTGTATAATAGTAATACCGTTGCAGTTAATTTCGTTTTTTATTGCTTTTGTTATTTATAAATTATCGGACAAGCAAGCTTCGTTCTTCAGGATGATATTTTATTTACCAGTTGTTATACCGATTGCAAGTATTGGTTTTGTTTTTAAAGTAATGTTTAATGATGAGGGAGTGGTTAATGATTGGTTGTTTAAATTTTTTGGGCTAAAGATTCCTTTTTTGTCGAATTATTATTATTCTATGTTGGTAGCTTTTTTATTGACTTTTTGGAAGGGTTTAGGGTATTATGTTTTGATTTATCTTTCTTCATTATATTCTATTTCGAAAGAGATAATAGAGAATGGTGTTTTGGATGGGATGAATTTTTTCCAAAAGATGTGGTATATTTATTTACCATTGGTAAAGGGGACATTTTACTTTGCTTCATTTCTTTCGGTTTTGTCTGCTTTAAAAGTTTTCGCTGAGATTTTTATTGTTACTGAAGGTGGGCCAGGCACTTCAACTTACACTCTAATGATGTATATATATTCGAGGGCGTTTTACAGTTTCGATTTACCAACTTCAATAGCAGCATCTTTTATTTTATCATTTATTGTTATTTTAGTAAGTTTATTTATTTTTAAGAAGCAGTTAGAAAGTGCAAAGATAGTATAATACATTTACTTGATACCTTTTGTTAAAGTTTGCTGTATAACATCGTGGGAAATTAAAAGATATCAAAACAGTTCACTAAGATACTGTATAAATTCAATTTCTGTCTTTCTTGTATTTAACTATATAAGTGCAATACAAGTGGTAGAGATTGTAGTGTATTCTTGTTGTAGGATTTCGTGGGTTTATTAACACGACAAAGAAGTGTGTTTTTACTGTATTTCAAAGTTTTTATCTTTGCTTTATTTTTCTTTGTTTTTAAATTTGTTCACATTTTTTTTACAATTTTAACATTTTTATCGATATTTTTACAAAAATTCAATAATTTTGTAACAATTTGTCAATAATTTGGTAAAAAATTTCATAATTTTTTAATAAATTTAACAATTTTGTAAACTACTTTTATACATTGATTTTATTTGGTTTATAAATTTTAACAATTTATTAATAATTTGGCAATAATTTTCATAAATTTTTTACAATTTTTACATTTTGGCAAAAATTTTGTAATACTTTTTTAAAAAATTTTTAAAAAATTTTTAACATTTGAATTGTAAAATTTGTAAAAACAAAGTAAAATTTGTAAAAAATCTTTTAATTTTGTAAAAAAATTTTTCTGTTAACAAATTTTTTACAACAGATTAACTTTTTTGTTACAATTTTAAGTTTTCATTTACAAATTTAACATTTTTTCAATAATTTTTTAACATTTTTTTTAAAAAAGTTCAAAAAAACGATAAAAATCAATTTTTTTTGCATTTTTTTGTCTTTATAATTTCTTTTCTATCAATGCTTTATAAAGTTGTAACAATTGGTTAACAATTTTTTTAGAAATTTAACAATTATGTAATATTTTCAATAATTGTGTAACATTAAGCAAGAAATTTTTAACAAAGTTAACAATTTTGTAAAAATTTCACAAATAGAGTTTTCCACATCCTCCCTGACTTTTCCACCGACTTTTCCACATTTTTTCCACATAGTTTTCCACACCCCAAAAATTTTTTCCACATCCCCCCCCCAACTTTTCCACATTTTTAACAATTTTTTCCACATGTGGAAAACTTTTGACGTTTTTGTGGAAAACTTTTAATTTTTTGTGGAAAAACAGGAGTATGTATGTGGAAAAAATGTGGAAAACTTCAGAAAATAAAAAATTTTTTCCACATACTTTTGGAGTTTTTCCACACTTTTTCCACATCCCCCAAAAACCACAATCCATTGAAAATACTTATTTCTAAAAAGTTTTCCACAAATGGGGATAATTATACTACTACTATCTTTATATGTATATATATAGTAGTAGTAAGCACTACTAACAGAATTAATTTTTTTTATAAAATTTTTTATAAAAATTTTTATAAAATTTTTGGGAAAACAGCGAACCAAATAGGGAAAAATTATTCACCAGTATGAATCATTTTTTTTTCAAATCAAAATTAGTATAGGAAAGGATTTAAAACCACGAAGAAATAAGAGGAAAAGATAAAAAAAGGAAAAATTTTGAAAATAGGGAAAGAAAAACCGCGGGGCCCGGCGGTATATAAACCCCCACACCAAAACAATATGATCGAAAACAAACAACTAACACACTACCAAATTAGATCGACATTCCTGGAGTTTTTTGAAAAAAAAGGACACAAAATCTTACCATCTTTTAGTCTAATTCCTGAAAACGACCCTTCTCTTCTTTTTGTTGCAGCAGGAATGGTTCCTTTCAAAGCAGAATTCGCTGGAAAAATCACTCCTAAATATAGACGAGTATCTACATGTCAAAAATGTTTCAGAATGGATGATATAGAAAACATCGGTTTTACCCTAAGACACCATACTTTCTTTGAAATGCTCGGAAATTTTTCTTTCGGTGATTATTTTAAAAAAGAATCTATCTACTGGGCTTACGAATTATTAACAGATGTATATAAAATCGACCCTTCTAAACTATACTTTAGTTGTCATACCAATGACGATGAAGCAGAACAAATATGGTTGAGTTTAGGTATAGACAAGGAAAGAATAGTTAGGTTGGAAGATAATTTTTGGGGACCTGCAGGACCCACTGGACCTTGTGGACCATCCTCTGAAATATTCTACGAAAATTTTTATTGTCCAGATCCTAATTGTAAGCCTGGGTTTGAATGCGTAGAGTGTGAAAAAAAAGAAAGATTTATCGAAATATGGAATATCGTATTTACCGAATATTTCAAGGAATCTGACGGGACTTTCTCTCCTTTGCCTCAAAAAAACATAGACACTGGAATGGGACTTGAAAGACTTACTAAAATACTACAAAATAAAGAAAACCAATACTTAACGGATTTATTCTTGCCTCTTATCGAACATATCCAACAATTAATTCATAAAGACATAGAAGAAGTATATAATGAAATGAAGATTAAATTTGATAAAGAAAAATACAGGGAATACGAAGAAATTTACAAAAGAATAGTTGCGGATCATTGCAGAGGAGCAGTTTTTCTTATTTCCGATGGTGTTGTTCCTTCCAACGACGGAAGAGGATATGTCCTAAGAAAACTTATTAGAAGATCTTTACTGTATTCTAAATTACTTGGAATAAAAAATAACTTCCTAAAAACAATCCCTGATGTTGTTGAAAAAATATTTAAAGAAGTATATCCTGAAGTTTCAAAACGGAAAGATTTTGTGAAGAAAGTATTGGAAAACGAAGAAAATGGATTTTATAAAAATTTGCTTCGTGGCTTGGAGTACCTCTCTAAATTCAATATTAAAAAATTAACAGGTAAAGATGCCTTTTTCCTCTATGATACCTTGGGGTTCCCTGTTGAATTAACCTTAGAAATAGCCAAATCTCAGAATTTCACTATTAATATGGAAGAATTCTATAAAGAATTGGAAATTCAAAGAGAAAGATCAAGACAAAGGGAAACAGATATAAAAGTTTTTTCAGTAAAAGAAAACTTTTCTACTGATTTTGTAGGGTATGAAAAATTGGAAACAGAGGCTAAGATAATCGGAATAATAAAAAAGGAAAATGATAAATATATTTCACTGGATTATTATGATGGTAATGAAGATTTTATAATAATTACGGATCAGACACCTTTTTATGCTGAAAGTGGAGGACAAGTCGGAGATAGAGGAAAAATTGAGAATTCAGAATTTTCTTTTGTTGTCAATGACACTCAAAAACATATAGAAGGCTTTATTTTCCATATTGGTAGACTTGAATGGGGAGTTGTAAAAAAAGGAACTAACGCTTTGTTAAAGGTTGATAAAAATAAAAGATTTTTAACTGCTGCTAATCATACCGCTACTCATTTACTTCATGCTGCTTTAAGAAAGGTTTTAGGACACCATGTCTATCAAGCTGGTTCATTAGTCCATTTTGAAAAACTAAGGTTTGATTTTACTCACTTCGATAACCTAACTGATTCAGATTTAGAAAATATTGAAAATTTGGTTAATGAAAAAATAGTAGAGGGTATTGATGTTGAAGTTGAATACAAACCTTATAGTAAAGCCATAGAGGAGGGGGCTATTGCACTTTTTGCCGAAAAATATCCTGATGTTGTAAGAACAGTAAAAATTTCAGATT
>Ga0105160_1001167_pt1 | contig 10944 bp, 11 predicted proteins | sample GXS110809BmetaG_FD_89591 | JGI IMG/M metagenome (GOLD analysis project Ga0105160, IMG submission 89591) | Hot spring microbial communities from Gongxiaoshe hot spring, China to study Microbial Dark Matter (Phase II) - GXS 110809B | ecosystem: Environmental > Aquatic > Thermal springs > Hot... | reverse complement strand
ATCCGAGTTAGCAGCCCAACCTGTCAACACCCGTCCCAAAGGGGGCGGTTGCACCCTAACTTGGTCGCAACCAGCGGCGTTATTGAGCCAAAAACAAGCGCGGACGGTGTAGACGCCCGAAAAAGATGGGCAGCGCCACATCTCAAAGTTGCGGGTGTAGGGTTGCACCAAGACAAGGTAAATACCCCAGTGGGCAGACGGGTAGAGTTCGTCGTAGTCCTGCTGATACTGCATGACTGCCAAGCCAACTTGTTTAGCGTTGGACAGGCAAGTCGTCTGCCTCGCCTTATCACGAGCCTGGCTGAAGACGGGAAACAGGATGGCGGCGAGGATCGCGATAATCGCGATCACCACCAGCAACTCAATGAGGGTGAAACCACGAAACGACTGACGACGCAACATCACAAATCACCTCCTTTTCTGTGGGCAGGGAAGGCACTCATCCTTCCCTGCCCAATTTGGGTTTTTGTCCGTCAATACAAGTTCCACATGAGGTAGCGATCATCACCCGACAACGCAATGCCGTCTTCGTTATCGGATTGCTGGAAGGCAACAGTGGCTTTGTAGGCTTTTGCATGCCCATCCAACAAGACGAAATTGCAGAACCCGTCCATTGGCATCGGCAAAGTGTCATTAAATTGGGTGTCGCGGAAGGGGCGAAACTGAGTGGCGAGATGACGAAACTGCGGGTAGTAGCCAGGGCGTGGGTCACTATCGCCAACCCAAGGTGGTCGGCGATACATTGCCCAACCAGGTCGCCCTTGTGTCGGCGTCCAGCCCGTGGCATTGAAGCCTGTGTCACCAACGGCGATAGTTTCCGCAGGCTTGCGAATTTCAGCAAGACTGTAGCCTGTCGTCCGACGGCAACTACCAACCCAACTCCCGTCCCATTTAGACCAAATGTGCTCCGCCCAACCGTAGCCAGTCGTATCACTATACATCGTTCCGTCCCATTCATTGCGTGGGGCGTTAGGACAAGTAAAGATTTGGCGGTTGCGCACATACGGGTTGATCTGGAACATCCAACGCCCGCGGCACTCGTTAATTGTGCCTAAGGTCGGCAAAGTTTCGTCCCAGTCTTGGGCATACATGGAAACACCTAAAGCCAACTGACGCGTATTGGCTAAGCATGCTGACTGCCGCGCTTTCTCACGAGCCTGGCTGAAGACGGGAAACAGGATGGCTGCGAGGATCGCGATAATCGCGATCACCACCAGCAACTCAATGAGGGTGAAACCCTTACGGGCGGCACTGAGACGACTAACCATCTGACATCCCTCCTTAACTGAGTTTTTTCGCCGCCAGCGGGATGCTGGCGGTTCTCTGCCTAAGGTGACTTGCGCCGGTCCCACATCGTCCAAGGGTGGGCGCAGCCTTGACCACTGCGCCCACCAACCCTTCCACCGTTTGAACACACGCCACCAATTTGCGGCAGGATAGGTTGGTCTCCTCAACTCAATAAGCGGTATCACTCGTAGCCACAACTGGCTGAGTTGGGATCAGGACCGATGACGCCATCCACATCCCAATCTAAGCCTTCCATCGGCAGGTTGATCTGTAACTCCATCGGGTCAACAGGTGGGGGCTGAACGCAGTTGTTATAGCGCACGCCCACTCCTTTCAACCATTTGGCATGTCCGTCAGCAAAAGCATAGTTGGCACCATCCGTGTGGATGAACGCTCGCACTCGCCCTTCAGGGCGGTCAGTGTAACTGCCAAGCGGTGGATTATCAGGACGAGCCAAACGGCGCCCCAAGTGCGTCGCTGTCCCACCTGTGCCGCTGTTGGGAATGAAGACCAACGCCTGACGGGAATCAGGGTCGCCGTTGGCATCAGGGAAAGACGGCGACTGTGCCGGTAGCGGAATGGCTGCCAAAGGTAAACCGCCACTTGCCCCAAAGTGAAAGTTGTAAGTGTAAGCGATGATGTTCTGGTTACTTGGGCAACGGAAAATCTGGTCGTTTCTGATGTAGGGCTGCATAATGGTAATCCAGTTGAATGCCGAAGAACCAGCCCCACCGACTCGGTGTGGGACACATCTCTCATCATAATCCTGCGAGTATTGGGCAGCCCCCAAGCCGATTTGCCGAAGGTTGGAAAGACAGGACGCTTGCCGCGCTTTCTCCCGCGCCCGACTGAACACAGGGAACAGAATTGCTGCCAGGATCGCGATAATCGCGATCACCACCAGCAACTCAATGAGGGTGAAGCCGTCCCGCACAAGGCGTTGTTTTGCGAACCGCTGCGAACACAACCGAATGTTAACGCCCGTCATGGCACATCCCTCCTTTTGGTTTTTGTGGGCAAGATGCCCACTTTTCGCTTGCTAAACCGAAGTTGTAGACGCCCGAACGACCAACCGGCAGGGCAGCACCAACACTTTGGAGGGCTCAGGTGGAGCGGAAAGGCGTTCTTCCAACAGTTGCGCCGCCAATGCTCCCAGTTGGTCAAAGGGTTGTTGGACAGTCGTTAGGGGTGGGTCTAACAATTCGGCGTAAGGGGCATCGTCAAAGCCGACGACAGAGACATCTTCGGGCACCCGCAGTCCCATCCGTCGCAGGCACTTGATTGCCATCCCTGCCAAGCGGTCGTTGTAGCAAAAGAGCGCCGTGAACGCCAACCGCCCTCGCTTGGGCTGGATGAACGACGGCAACTTCTCCATCAGTTCGCTCTCGGAGTCACTGCTCAGCCGAAGCACCCAATCGTCAGGAAACTTCTCGCCCCTCTCTTGCCAAACCTGTTGTAGCCCTCGCAAACGCTTTGTGCTGGGCAAAGGGTTAACCTCGGAGAAGACCATCCCAACCCGCCGATGCCCCAGCGCCCAAAGGTGCTCGCCGACCAATCGTCCACCCCCTTCGTTGTCCACGCCAACCCGCCACACCGAGACACCCTCTGGCACCTCGCCCACGGCAATGCAAGGGACTTCTCCGATGGCTAACTCATCGGGATGGTTGCGGGAGCCGACAAAAATGACCCCGTCCACTTCTTGGCGACGGTAGAGTTGCTGGGCGACGCTGCAGGCTTGTTTTCGGTCGTGGCTCATGTGAACAAGGACGCGAAAGCCTTGCTTGCTGAGCAGGTGGGAAAGTTCCAACACGGTGCCGCTGATAAGCAAGGAGTCAGGGCGAGGAGGGCAGAAGAGCGCGACCCGTTGCAATTGGGGACCGCGTGCCCGCAACCGCTCCAACGGATAGCCCAATTCCTTCGCCACTTCCCAAACCCGCCGTCGGGTCTCTTCACTGACGAAGACGCCATTGCGCCGCCCCGTTAGGGCTGTTGAGACTGTTGCCGGCGAAACGCCCAACCGTTGGGCAATGTCTCGGATCGTCACCCGTTGCTTGCCCAAACCCCTTCACCCCTTGCGGTCATATGAACGGACGCCGCTAATTATGGCAAACTGAGGGTCGGCTGTCAAGGGGCTCGCTTGAGGGTGTTCGGAAAGTGGCGTTCAATCAGCCGTAGGGCATGAATTCATCCCGTGCCGACGAAAATTTTGGCTGGCAAGTTCGCCCGCCAATGAATTGACGGGCTACGATGACGAAGCCCGCTAAAGCGGGCTCTTTGTCGGCTCTCGCCGACTTCGTGAAAGTTGCCCAACCTTTCAATGCTGAGCAAGGATGTTCGGAAAGAGGGATTGGGCTCAACGGGAGTTTCGCCCTCCCACTTACGAACACCATTGGCTGTAGGGGACAGGTTTATGCCGTGCCGACTAAAAATGTTGGTGCAGGTTAAGACGGCGTCCTAAGCGGGGATGTTCGGGAAATCACGCCTTGAATAACCGTTGTTCGTTGCAGCGGACATCGCCATTGTCATTGTCGCGGCTAATAGCCGCTCCAACAGAAGGTTGCGGGTTGCTCATCCTTGTTGGAATGGCTATCAGCCACGACCAAATAGGAAGCCTCATCCTGAACGGCTCGTCGGAATTTCGCCGACTTTGTATCGGCACGGCGGCTGGTAGCCGCTTCAACGGGATGGCGGTCAGCAATTTGTTCATCTTGTTACGGCAGGAGGCGAAGGGTTATGAGCGATGTTGTGGGGTTTGCCGTCGTCGGGTTAGGCATGGGACGCCAACGAGCCCGCATGGTGACCCACACGATGGGCGCTCGCTTGGTCGGTGTCGCCGATTTGCGGGCAGAGTTAGCCCAGAAAGTTGCCGAAGAGTTAGGCTGTGAATGGCACACGGACTTCAAAACCTTCCTTGACCGCTCTGATGTCCATGTCGTTTGGGTCATGACGCCTTCGGGGCTTCACGCAGACATCGCTATCCCATCCTTAGAGGCGGGCAAGCATGTTATTGTCACCAAGCCGATGGAGGTGACTTTGGAGCGGGCGGATGCGATGATTGCTGCCGCTGAGCGAAACGGTTGCTTATTGGCGGTGGACTTTGACATGCGCTTTTTGAAAGGCGCATGGCAAATCCGTCAAGCCATCGCCGAAGGGTTGTTCGGGAAGTTGATTTTGCTTGAGGGGCGGCTCAAGTGGTTTCGCTCGCAGGAGTATTACAGCCGCAGCGGTTGGCGGGGCACTTGGCGCTACGACGGTGGCGGCTCATTGGCGAATCAGACCATCCACCTGATTGACCAACTCATCTGGCTCGGTGGCGAAGTGGCGAGCGTGGAAGCCGCCCGCATCGGCGTCTTCGCCCACGACATTGAGACGGAGGATTTGGGCATGGCAATTTTGCGCTTTCGCAATGGGGCAATGGGGACGGTGTTAGGGACGACGACTTGCCCTCGCGATTTTTACGCTGTCGTGGAGGTGCACGGCGACAAAGGGGGCGCTATCTTGGATATCAACGGGCAGGTGCGTTGGTTTTTCCGTGATGAGTCGGTCGCGCCTCCTGAAGTGAGTCCGCCCTTCGCTAATTCGGCGGAAAACATGGTCGCAGCGTTACGAGACGGTGCGTCCCTCGTTTGCGACGGTCGGGAGGGGCGCAAGTCGTTGGAACTTTTGACCGCCATCTACCGAGCGGCTCAAACGGGACAATCGGTCGCATTGCCTTTGTGACAACGGTCTTTGGGAGGGATGGAGCGATGGAGGCATGGCTGGCGGATTTTTGCACTCTCGGGCGACTGGGCTTAGCCTTCCTGTTGGTCATCATCGGGATGGAAGCCCGCGAGCCAGCCCAAGCCGTCCATCAAATCACCTTGGGGCTCTTAGCGGGATGGACGGCAGACATCTTGGATGGCATCTTTGCTCGTCGGTCTTCTTGCCCTACCCGATTGAGCCGTTGGGATTTTCCGCTGGACATGGCGATGGTGACAGGGAGTGTCGTCGGGTTGACGATGGCGGGATTGTTGCCTTTGGGGCTAACCGTGAGTTACTTTGCTCTGGGAAGCCTTGTCCTCTTGCGCTATCCCAGCAAAGCGACGGCGATGGCGATTGCCTGTCCTGCGGTTTTTGCTCCTTTCGTTTTAGCCAGCCGTTGGGCTCCCGGCGCCTTTCATTGGGCGGTCTTTTGGGCAGTGGCGATGTTGGTCTGGCAATGGCGACGGTTTGAGGAAGTTGTCTTGGAGTTTGTGGACACTTTTCCTGGCGGGCACTTAAAGCCCTTAGGGACGATTTGGCGGCGGTGGCGGTCGCTCCACCAGTCTACCTCAGCGACTTGAGATATGCCACCAGTGCTTCCAAATCTTCCTCGCTGCCTTCAAAGGCGGGCATCACGGTGTTGGGGTTGAGGGTTGTCGGCTTGAGCAAGATGGTTCGCAATTTTGCCTCGTCATACTTTCTGCCGATGCCGTCCAGTTTCGGTCCAATCGTCCCGCCAATGCCGCCGATGGCGTGGCAGGTGGCGCAACCTGTCTCATCGTAAACTCGCTTGCCTCGTTCGGCGAGGTTCGTCGCCTGCGTCGGTGTCCGCTCTGTCTTCAGGTTTCTCCGAGGCATCGGATTTGTCGTCGGGTTCGCCTCGGTTTGCGTCTGTCGCTTACAACCGAGAAAGAAGAGGCAGAAAAGCAGGCACGCTGTTAGCCAGCGCATCGCTGCTCCCTCCTTTGGCAAGTTGTATCATCGTCGTGGCTAATAGCCACTTCAACAGTTTGGCGGTTCGCTGTCATCCTCGCTGTTCGTCCTCGTTGCTGCTATTCGTCAAGGTGCACTTCAAACTCTTCCACGACAGGGTTCGCCAAAAGGCGGCGGCACATTTCTTCGGCTTGCCGTCGGGCTTCTTCGGGGGGCACAGCGTCATCCAGCCAAATTTCCACCAACTTGCCGATGCGCACTTGTTGGACACTGCCAAAGCCCAAATCCCGCAGCGCCCGCGCCACGACCCGTCCTTGAGCGTCATCCAAACTTGCTTTCAACCGCACCAACACCGTGATTTTGGGCAATCGGCATCCCTCCAAAGCGCCATGAACCGTCCCAAGCGACATCAGCACAAAGGCTTCTCCAAATGTGTCACACTTTGCCGACGGTGGCGTTGAGATGGCGTGGATTTACCTCGTCCGACATGGCGAAACGGTTTGGAACGCCGAAGGGCGCTTGGGTGGCAGCAGCGATATTCCGCTCAGCGATCGGGGGCATCAGCAAGCGAAAGCGTTGGCGGAACGCTTGCGGGATGTCCCGATTGCTGCCATTTACAGCAGCCCTTTGCTTCGGGCGCGCCAGACGGCTGAAGCCATCGCAAAGCCTCATCGCCTGTCCGTGCGCTTTGTCCCTGAATTGAGCGAGATTGACTACGGTGAATGGGAAGGGATGGCGGTGGCGGAATTAGCCCAACGCTTTCCCGAAATGGAGCGCTGTCGCACGGACGACCCGATGCGGTTTGTGGCGCCCAATGGTGAATCGTTTGCCGATTTTGTAGGGCGAGTGACGGCGGCGATGGAGCGACTGGCACGGCAGCATTCCAACGAGAGGATTGTTTGCGTGGCACACCAAGGGGTCAATCGGGTGGTTTTGTGCTGGGTGTTGGGGGCAGATTTTTCCCTCTGGCGACGATTACGACAAGACCCATGTTGTGTCAACCTTTTGCAAGCCCGCAACGACGGGACTTGGCGGCTTTGGCTCGCCAACGACACCTGTCATTTGAGCGGTGCCTTCCCGTTCCCTTCCTTGCGGGAAAATAGCCAACTCGGTGATTTGGGGTGATGTCTATGCCATCGTTGCGACGAGCCCGTCGGAAATTGCAAAAGCATGCCGTCCGCCTCGCCATCTGGGGAGGCTTCTTTCTCATCTTCCTCATCGGCACTTTTACCAGTTTCAGTTGGCGCAGTTGGCGTCCCGAAGGGATTAGTCTCCTGCCGACGGTCGTTGCCCGCATCAATGGGGAAGATGTCCCTCGCATGCTTTATGACCAAGCCGTCGCCCAGATGGCGCAAGCGATGCGCCCTTCCGTTTCCGATTGGGCGTTCATTAAAGAGGGTGCTTTTGACCAAATCGTCCAGCAAGTGTTGTTGCGTCAGGAAGCCCAGCGGCGTCGCCTTTGGGTGACCCGTGCCGATGTAAACCGCTGGGTGAACGAGCAAGTGCAACTGGAACTGGCTGTCGCCCGCCAGCGCTACCAGCGGGACAAAGCCTTCCGCGACTTCATCCGAAAACGGTTTGGCTCGCTACAGGGCTACGAAAGCGAACTGCGCCGTCAATGGGAACAGCAAGCCGATGGCGTTCGGGAGACGCTCCTTCAGCAAAAATTGCGGGACGAGATTTTCAGGACCGTCAAGGTGACGGAAGAAGATTTGCGGGATGCTTACACGCAATTTCACCTTCGCCATATCTTCGTCAGTTTCGCCCGCTTCCTTCCCCAGGGCAAAAACCCAACGCCTCAAGACCAAGAGCAAGCCCGACAAAAAGCCCTTGAACACGCCCAGAAGTTGCGCCAACGGCTCTTAAAAGGCGAGGACTTTGCCGCTTTGGCTCGCCAAGAGTCCGATGATGCGGCGACGAAGGAGAAAGGGGGCGATTTGGGGGAGTTGAGTTTAGACCTTGCCCGCGCCCGCTTGGGCGATGCCGCCGCTCAAATCCTTCCACGATTGAAAGTCGGCGAGGTTTCCGAGCCCATCCAAGGTTGGTCGGGCTATCACCTTTTGAAGTTGGAAAGCAAGCGGTTGAACCTTCCGCCTGACTATGAGCATGTCCGCTATCGGTGCGAGGACAAAAAGTGCGGCAATACATGGGTCGGAGAAAAGGGCGCCCGCCAATGTCCCAAGTGCAAGGGGACGAAAATCAAGGTCGTCGGAACCCGCAAAGCCGAGTTGCTGGCGCAACTACGGTCGCAACGACAAGGGGAAGCCTTTCAACGCCTCCTTCGCGACCTGCGCCAGCAAGCCAAGGTGGAGTTGATAGACCCAGAACTGCGCGCCCTTGACGCTCATCGTCATGGCGACAGAAAAGAAGCCCGAAAGGCTTATCAAGAAGCCTTGAAGTTGGCGTTGCAATCGCCCGATGCCCGCCGCCATTTCCTCTACCCTGAAGTCCTCTACTTGCAACTTTCTCGGTTGGCGATGGACGAAGGCAAATTGGCGGAGGCGGAACGCTTCGCCCGCGAGGCGCTGAAATACTCTGACGACAGCGAATTGCACCTTCATCTTGGGTCCATCCTGATGCTGCGGGCGAAGCGGGACGAAGCGCTGAAAGTGCTCTTGAAAGTCGCCAACCGTTCCCTTGAACCTTTTCAACGGCAAAGGCTTGCCAGTTACTTGGAACAATTGGGACGGAAAGACTTGGCAGAGCAACAACGCCGATTGGCGGAGAAGGAGCGACCAACTTCAGGAGGGGTCACTCTCCCGCTCCGATTGCCTTGACGGTTGGGCATATCCCGTTGGCTCTCCGATGAGAAGAGGGGGTCACAGGGCGATGGAACGCACCTTGCGCCGCAAGCCATCCAGAAAATCGGAGACGCTTCTGGCGAACGAATGGACGCTGACAGAAGAGCGATTGCAAACCTTTGCCTCCCAATGGCAGGGACGACGCATTTTGGTCGTCGGCGACTTGATGCTGGACGAATACATCATCGGGAGCGCTGAACGCATCTCGCCTGAAGCACCCGTGCCCGTGATTTTGTGTGAGCGGCGCACTTACGGCGCTGGCGGGGCAGCCAACACGGCGATGAACTTATTGACGCTGGGGGCGCAAGTCGTCCTCTGCGGCATCATCGGCAACGATGGAGCAGGCGAAAAATTGCGAGCCATTTTGACGGAAGCAGGCATAGACACGACAGGCGTTTTGACCGACCCATCCCGACCGACGACCGTCAAAACGCGCATCGTCGCCCACAACCAACAAGTTGCCCGTGTGGATGTGGAAAGCCGAGCACCTCTCAATGGCTCCTTGAAAGCGTCCCTTCGGGGGATTGCTAAAGAGTTGGGGCGCGATTGCGCCGCCGTCATCGTCTCCGACTACGCCAAAGGCGTCGTGACTGACAGCCTTTGCACGGGTTTGCGAGAATTGAAGGGCAAAACCTTGCTGGCAGCGGGACCGAAACCGTCTAACCTCTCTCACTTCGCCCGCTTTGATTTCCTCAGTTTGAACCGAAGCGAAGCGATGGCAGCCGTCAATGGGTTGACTTCCGTGACGGAAGCGGGTGAAACTTTGTCGGCTCGCTTAGAAGTGCAGGGGTTGGTCATCACTTTGGGCGGGGACGGTTGTGCCTTGTTTTGTGACGGACAGTCGGTGGCGCAGTTGCCCGCTTTACGGGTGCAGGTTTACGATGTGGCGGGAGCGGGCGATACTTTTCTCGCCGCCTTAACCTTGGCGTTGGTGGCGGGAGCGCCCTTCGTGGACGCCGCTCAAGTCGCTACTGTCGCTGCCGCCGCCGTCGTCCGCAAAAGCGGTGTGGCGACGACAAATGTCGCGGAGATGGTGACCTTGTTGAGAGGTGTCAAGTGAAGCAAACCAAATGGAGGGCGGAGGGACGATGGCACATCCCTTCATCACGGAACTGGCGCAGCGATTGGGCAAAAGCGAAGAGGAGGTCCTTCGGTTTTTTGACACACTCTGGCAACTCGTCCCGCCTTCGCCAGAGACGCAGCCTTACTTCTTCCGCTATCTGGACGAACGCTTCGGGCGCATAGAAGACCGCTACGAGTTTCTGCGCCAAGAAATGGAACGGGAATTTGCCCAAGCGGAGGAGCGGGACGAAGCCTTAAAGCAGGAGATGGAACAAGGGTTTGCGCAGATGGCGGAGCGGGGTGAAGCCTTAAAGCAAGAGTTTCAACGGCAGATAGAGGGGTTGAGGCGGGAGTTTGGGCAGCAGGTAGAGGGACTACGCAGGGAGATGGAGCAGGGGTTTGCCCAAGCGGCGGAACGGGATGAGGCGTTGAGGCGAGAGTTTCAGCAGCAAATAGAGGGGTTAAGGCGAGAGACTCAGCAGCAGATAGAGGGATTGCGCAAGGAGATGGAGCAGGGATTTGCGCAGATGGCAGAACGGGATGAGGCTTTGAGGCGGGAGATGGAGCAGGGGTTTGCGCAAATGGCGGAGCGGGATGAAGCATTGAGGCGGGAGTTTCAGCAACAGATAGAGGGACTGAGGCGAGAAACCCAGCAGCAGATAGAAGGGCTACGCAAGGAGATGGAGCAGGGGTTTGCGCAAGCAGCCGAGCGAGATGAGGCTTTGAGGCGGGAGTTTCAACAGCAAATAGAAGGGCTAAGGCGAGAGACTCAGCAACAAGTGGAAGGGTTACGCAAGGAGATGGAACGAGGATTTGCGGAAGTAGCGGAGCAAGGGGAAGTCCTGAGGCGGGAAATCGTGCGGTTGGAAAGGTGGCTGTTCGCTTTGACCGTGCCCGTCTTGGTGGGGATCGTCGGCATTATCGGGATGCTTCTGCAAATCATGCTGAAGTGATGGGAAAAGTTTTGGAGGGACAACACCAATGGTGACAGAACGGGACGCATGGCGAGTGTTGCTTTTAAGTTTGGGCTTTTTTCTGGGCGCTCAGGTTGCGATAGCGTCTTTGGGGGTTATCCTTTGGGCGATGGAGATGGACATCAGGGAATTTCTTCGGCTGGATT
>Ga0105160_1001166_pt1 | contig 10954 bp, 9 predicted proteins | sample GXS110809BmetaG_FD_89591 | JGI IMG/M metagenome (GOLD analysis project Ga0105160, IMG submission 89591) | Hot spring microbial communities from Gongxiaoshe hot spring, China to study Microbial Dark Matter (Phase II) - GXS 110809B | ecosystem: Environmental > Aquatic > Thermal springs > Hot... | reverse complement strand
TTGCTCAGCGAATTGCCGATCGTGGGGCGATTGCTGTTCAGCAGCGATGTGGTGGTATATGCCAGCTACGTCTTGATCGCGATCACATGGCTGTTCTTCTATCGCACGCGCGCGGGCTTGATGCTGCGCGCGATCGGTGAACAACCCAACGCGGCATTTGCACGCGGCGCCGACGTGATCCGCCTTCGCTACCTCTATACGCTCATCGGCGGCGCGCTGATGGGCATTGCGGGCGCTGCGTTCTCGCTTGACTTCAAGGCGGGGTGGAGCTTTCGGCACACCGGCGGCTACGGATGGATCGCGCTGGCGATTGTGATCTTCGGTGGGTGGAACCCCCTGCGCGCAGCGTTTGGCGCTTACCTCTTCGGCGTGTTGCAATCGCTTGCAAGCGTGGCCCAGGATCAATTCCAAGGCGTCCCCACCCAGGTGCTGAACGTGGCGCCATTCGCGCTGATGATCCTATTCCTCGTGCTCACCTCGGCAGGATGGCTGGATCGCCTGCTCGTGCGCGCGCCTGCAAGCGTACGTCGGCGCGTGTTACAAACGCTGCGCACAGCGCCCCCTGCCGCGCTCGGCAAGCCGTTTGTGCAAGACTGAGCACGCGCGCATAACCTGTAAGCGATGCGCTCCACCATTCCACTCGAAGCGCTCAAGCGCCACCTCGTAGGCGAGGGCGCTGTGCTCATCGAGGGCAAACGCGCGCGCTTCGTGCTGCCACCTACGCCCGCTGACCGCTACGCCGATGCGCAGCTCGACGACTACCCACACACGTTGCCGCGCCAGTTCACGCGCCAACCGCCGCAGACGCTGGTGGTGCGCGTGCGCTTCTCGCACCCGAGCGGCGCGCTGAAAGGCACAGCGGGCTTCGGATTTTGGAATCATCCCTTCACGCGCAACGGCGACGTGCTCGCGCCGCCGCGCAACGTGTGGTTCTTTTACAACTCGCCCGAGAGCATGCTGCGCGTCTCCTCGCAAGGCGCGGCACATGGTTTCAAAGCTTCGGTGCTCAACGCGCGCCTGCCGTTTTCCGAGCGCGGGCGATTCGGCAGTGCGGCGCTTTGGCTTGCCAACCGCGCCCTGCGCATGCCTTTGCTAGCGCGCTTGGCGCTGGCGCTTGGGCGCCGCAATGCTGGCGCGCAGGAGCAGTTCCTCGATCTCGACCTCACGCAGTGGCACACCTTTGCGCTCGAGTGGGGATGCGACGAAGCGCGGTTCTTCGTGGATGAGCAACTTGTGCTGCGCGCGACTAACCCACCCTGTGAGCCGCTCGGCTTTGCGATGTGGATCGACAACTACCGCGCCGCAGCCGACGCCGCGTATGGGTTCGCTTACCTAGCGATTGCCGAAGAGCAATGGATGGAAGTGGAGTGGTTATGAGCGCATCAGCAGGCGCACAAGCACCACCGCAGCCAACGTCAACGCTACCGCGCCAACCCAAGCCAGGTTGTTGATGAGCAACAGCGTGCCGCTCATCAGCAGCGCCGTGAACACCAGCGCCCAGGTCAGCCGCTCCACGCTGCGCTCGATGCGGCGCAAATCATTGGTGGAACTTGGGCTGAGCTGCGCGCGCACTTCGAGCTGACCGCTTAGCGCGCGCGAGAAGAACGCCTCACTCTGCCCTGGCAGTTGCACCGCCTGGCGCAGCAGACGCGCGCCCTCGTTGATCACGGTGCTCACCGTGCGCTGGCTGAGCTGTTGCTGCTGCTCGGCTTGCTGCGCGAAGGGCTGTAGCGCCTGCCACGGATTGAAGTCGGGGTCCAGCGCCGTGAGCATCCCGGCGAGGATGTTCGCCGCCCGCCCCAGATACAACACGTTCTGCGGGATCTGGAACGGCAACGTGGAGAGCAGATCGCGAAACTCCAGCCCGAAACGGTACATCTCCTCGAACTCCACGTTGCTGAGGTCGTTGAGCGCGACGCCCCAGAAGCGGTCGAACAACTGCGCGATGGCTTGCTCCACGCGCGCCAGGTCAGCATCGGGCAAAAAGAAGCCAAGGCGCTGCGCGGAAAGCGTCCAACGATGCGCGTCCTTCAGCGTAACGGCAATGATGAACTCGCGCAGCTCTTGCACGAAGTTCGGCGGCAGGCGCCCCATCATGCCGAAGTCCACATAGGTGAGGCGAAAGGGGCGCCCTTCGCCGATCGGCACACGCCACGCGCGCGCCGTCTCAATATCCAACGGCTGGACGAACAAGTTGCCTGGGTGCGGGTCGGCGTGAAAGAAGCCATGGGTGAAGACCTGCTCCAAGTACGTCTCGAACAGCTTGCGCGCCACCTCACGCCGCGAGACACCAGCGCTCGCAAGTCCTTCAAAATCGGTGATCTTGATGTCTTCGACGTTCTTGAGCACGATGACGTGCTTGGTGGTGAGCGCGTGGTACACGCGCGGCACGCGCACGCTGGGATCGCGCAAGAAGTTGCGGTTGAACGTCTCGGCGTTTTGCGCCTCGCGCAGGTAGTCCAACTCCTCGAACACCACGTCGGCGAACTCCTGCACGAGCGCGTCGAGGTTGGCGCGGCGCCGGATCGGCTCGTAGAGCTTGAGCCATCCCACGATGGTGCGCAGCGACTGGAGGTCGGTGCGCACGATCGCCTCCATGTGCGGGCGCTGCACCTTCACCACCACACGTTGGGGCGTGGGCGGCTTGCCGTTCTGCACCGGCACGAACTCCGAACGCAACACTGCCAAATACACCTGACCGAACGAAGCCGCCGCCACAGGTTCGGGGTCGAACTCCTCAAACACACTGTGGATGGGACGCCCCAGCTCGCGCTCGATGCGCGCGAGCATGATCGGTGTTGGCTCTGGGGGCACGGCGTCTTGCAAGCCGCTCAGCTCTGCGATCACCTCGGGCGGTAACAAATCCACGCGGCTGCTGAGGAACTGCCCAAGCTTGATCCAAACCCCGCCGAGGTCCACCGCCAACGCCCGGAAGCGCGCCGCCAGCCGCACCAAACGCTTGATGCGCGTTTGCTCCACGCGCGCCTTGCCGATCAAGCGCGCCATGAGCACTTCCCAGAAGATAAACGAAAGCACCATGCGCGCGCCGAACCACAACGCGCGGCGCGCGCGCCGCTTGAGCACACTGGGGCGCAAGGGTGGCTCGGGCACAGGCTGCGGCAGTGGCTGCGTAGCCTGCGCCTTGTGCTGCGCGATGGCTTCAGCGGAGATCATGATGCGTGTTCACCATACCCATCTCATGTGAGGAAACGCTGAGTCGTACACTGGTCGCATGAACGTCCTTTATCTCTGCCCGCTGGGCAAGCAGCACCAAGCTTGGCGACTGCAAGCCGCGCCTGCCGATGTGCGCGTCGTGATGCTGCGCTCCTCCGAAGCGCCCCGCGAACGCGTGCAGCAGCATCTGCGCGATGCCGATGTGCTGATCACCGAGCGCAGCGGCGCAGTCGATCGCGCCTTGCTCGAGCACGCGCCAAGGCTGAAGTTGGTCCAGCGCATCGGCTCGCTATACCACGACATTGACCTCGACGCCGCGCGCGAGCGTGGGGTCGCTGTGTGCGTGCGCCCGATCATCGGCACGATCGCTGTCGCGGAGCACGTGCTGCTGCAAATCCTCGCCGTGCTGCGCCGCGCCATGCCGTTGCAGCATGTGCTGCGCACCTCGCCCGAAGCCTTTCTGCACACTGGTCCGCGCCGCACTGATGAGGACGTGTTTGCCTTCAACTGGAGCAACCAAACGCGCATTGCGCTGATCTACGGCAAGACGATCGGCATCCTCGGCTTCGGCGAGATCGGCGTTGAATTGGCGCGCCGCTTGCAACCGATGGGCTGCCGCGTGCTGTACCACAAACGCCATCGCCTGCCCTTAGCGGTGGAAAAGGCACTCGGCGCTGAATACCGTGACGCTGAAGCGCTCCTGCGCGAGAGCGACATTGTGGTGTGCCTGCTCCCCTACAGCACCGAGACCGATCAGTGGCTCAACGCGGAGCGCCTCGCCCTGATGAAGCGCGGCGCGTGGCTGATCGAAGCGGGTAGCGGCAGCGTGGTGGACGAGCGCGCGGTTGCCGAGGCTGTGCGCAGCGGGCATCTTGCCGGCGCTGCGTTCGACACGTATGAGTGGGAGCCGATCCCGCAAGATAACCCGCTGCTTGCGCTTGCCGATCAAGACCCCGAGGCAAACCTCTTCCTAACGCCCCACATCGGCAGTTGCAACGACGCCGGACCCGCTAATGAGTTCGCCGCGTTCTACGAGAACGTGATCCGCCTTCAGCGCGGCAAACCCCTTGTTGGGCGCATCACCTGATCACTCCATCTGCTGCTTGATCTTCGCCCATTCATCCTTCAGCGTCACCGCGCGGTTGAACACAAGCTTCTCGGGCGTTGAATCGGGATCAACGACGAAGTAGCCCAAGCGCTCGAATTGATAGTGCTTGCCAACGGGCGCACCCGCGACGCTGGGTTCAGCATAGGCTTGCACCACTTCGAGCGAGTTGGGGTTGAGGTAGTCAAGGAAGTTCTCGCCCTCCTCGAGGTCTTCCATGTTGGCGCGCGTGAAGAGATGATTGTAAAGGCGCACCTCGATAGGCAGTGCGTGCGCAGCGCTCACCCAGTGAATGGTGGCTTTGACCTTGCGCCCGTCTGGGGCGTTGCCGCCGCGCGTCGCTGGGTCGTAGGTGCAACGCAGCTCGACCACATTGCCCTCGGCGTCCTTCACCACCTCTTCGCACTTGATGAAGTAGCCATAGCGCAAGCGCACCTCTCGCCCAGGTGCCAGGCGATAAAACTTCGGCGGTGGGTTCTCCATGAAGTCCTCTTGCTCGATGTAGAGCACGCGGCTAAACGGCACTTGGCGCGTGCCGGCGCTGGGGTCTTCGGGGTTGTTGATTGCCTCCAGCCACTCCACCTGACCCTCGGGGTAATTCTCGATCACCACGCGCAGCGGACGCAACACCGCCATGACGCGCGGCGCTGTTTTGTTCAGCTCCTCGCGCAGGCAATGCTCCAGCAACGCGATGTCCACCAAGCTATCGGCCTTGGCGATGCCGATGCGCGCACAAAAATCGCGAATGGCGCTGGGCGTGTAGCCGCGGCGTCGCAAGCCGCGCAACGTCGGCATGCGAGGATCATCCCAGCCGCGCACGTAGCCGCCTTGCACAAGCTGGATCAACTTGCGCTTGCTGAGCACGGTGTAGCTCAGCTTCAAACGCGCGAACTCGATCTGGCGCGGCTCGAAGATCTCCAGCTCGCGCAAGAACCACTCATAGAGCGGGCGGTGATCCTCATACTCCAGCGAGCAAAGGGAGTGCGTGATGCCCTCGATGCTGTCGCACTGGCCGTGAGCGAAGTCATAGGTGGGGTAGATGCACCACTTGGTCCCCGTGCGGTGATGCGGCGTGTAGAGGATGCGATACATCACAGGATCGCGGAGGTTGATGTTGCCCGAAGCCATGTCAATCTTGGCGCGCAGGGTGCGGCTGCCCTCGGGGAACTCGCCGCGACGCATGCGTTCGAACAGCTCCAGGTTTTCCTCCACGCTGCGGTTGCGCCACGGGCTTTCGCGCCCCGGCGTGGTCAGCGTGCCCCGGTATTCGCGCAGCTCCTCAGGCGAAAGATCGCACACGTAGGCTTTGCCCTTTTTGATCAGCTTGACCGCGAACTCGTAGAGCTGCTCGAAGTAGTCGCTGGCGAAGTACAGCCCATCCCACTCATAGCCCAGCCAACGCACGTCTTCGATGATCGCATCTACGTACTCCTGCTCTTCTTTTACAGGGTTGGTGTCGTCGAAGCGCAAGTTGCACGTGCCGCCGAACTCGCGCGCGATCTCAAAATCCACATACATCGCCTTGGCGTGGCCGATGTGCAAGTAGCCGTTCGGCTCTGGTGGGAAGCGCGTGCGCACATAGGTGTAACGCCCAGAGGCGAGGTCGTCGCGGATCGCCGTGCGGATGAAGTCTGACTTCTCGGGTTTGGTTTCTGGTTTTAAAGTTGCCGAGGTCGTCTCTGTGGTCATAGGCGGAGAGAGTATAAGCAGGAATCAAGCCGCTGCGTGTGCTTTCTCAGCGCTGATGAGCAGCGCGCCGATCGCCGTGGCGTAGCCGGGGCGGTTGGGGATCAGCACGTCCGCGGCGTAGAGCTGCGCGACGGCTTCGACGACGCGACGCGCTGAGCTCATGTCCATTAGGTGACCTACGAACACGATGGGGAACAGCGCTTCTGCGCGCGCTGCGTTCACCGCCGTGATGCTCACCACCTGCGCCACCATCGTCACGATCGCAGCGGCAAGGTCAGCGCGCGCGAAGTCCGCGCGCTCGAGCAGGGGCACGCGCCCGAAATTCACCGCCGTCGCATCCGCAGGTAAGCGCCCAATCGCGCCGCCAACCGCGTCGCGCAGCGAGAGATCAATCGCGTTTGCCTCGCCTTGGAGTGCGAGCGCATCCACCTCGCGCGGGTCCATGCTGCCGATCAACAGGCGCGCCAAGCCGAGCAAGGTGCCGCCACCTACGGCACTGCCGCTGATGTGGTTCACGTGCCGACCGCGCACCGCCACCACCGCCGTGCCTGATCCGCAACTTGCCACGGTTGCAGCCTGGAGCTCAGCGCGTGCCTCGCGCGCTAAGCGCAGCGCACCACACCCCACCGACTCCAGTTCGTTCGCGTGATGAAGGGCAAAACCATCCGCCGCAGAAAGCAGCCTGTGCCGTCCGCCCGTCACCGCAAGCAGCCGCACGTCGTTTGGCGCAACCGCGAGCGCGTCAAGCACTGCGCGCACCAACGCAGCGCTTGGTTCGTGGTGCCCGCGCAGCGTCACCATGCGCCACGTGTGAAGCGGCGCTTCTGGCGCCGCTGTTGCAACAGCGTCGAGGTTGGAAAGGCCGAAGTCAATACCAACGTACACGCGCGTCTCCTAGCGCTTGGCTTCGCGCATTAGATCAATCAGCGCGAGGATTTGCGCATCGGTGAGGCCAACGCGCCCGCCGTTCGCCGGCATTGCTTGCCCGCTGAAGTTATCGGGCGCGTTTGCAGCGCGCCCAGCGCGCATGAAGGCGAGCAGCTCCAGGTCGCTGCGTTCGCGCAGAAACTCGGGGCGCACCCAGATCATGCCGGCGTTTGCTGGGCCGTGACATCCGATGCACGATTGGTTGTAAATGCGCAGCGCTTCCTCGCGCGTCGCGCGCAGCGCAATCCCTTCGCTCGGCATGGGCAAGCTCACGGGCGCAGGCGCCGCGGTGGCGCGCTGCGCGGTCATGACGCCGCTCAGCACGAACAGCGCCACCACCGCCGCGACTGCAACCCCCACTGAGAACGCAGGTGAGAAGCCCAGCAGCGGTCCTTCCGCAAGGTAGTCAAGCTGCACGGCGCGATTGGCGCGCAACGCGAGCGCACTGCCAACGATCACAATGGCAAACGCCACCCACGCGAGCATGGGGATGGTGATGAAGCCCAGCCAGTTCAGATAGTCCACCGAGCACGGCACGCCCACCCGGCACGACTCAAACTGTGCAAACGCCGGCACTTTTTGCAGCAGGATGTGATACGTGGACGCCAGAATGCCGGGCACCGCCAAGACAAGCGCATAGCGCGGCGTGTTGCGATCACGTGCGATCAACCCCGCCGCGAGCACCACCGCTAGCGGATACATGGCGACGCGCTGATACCAGCACCACAGGCATGGAATCCAACCGAGCACCTCGCTCATGTAAAGGCTGCCCGCTGTGGCGACCCAGGCAGCAAGCAGGGCCAGGTATAAGCCTGCGCGCGCTACATGGGCAGCGAGGGGCAAACGCACAGTCTCGGTTTGTGTCTCGCGCATCGGGTCTTGATGATAACGCTCGCTCAACCCGCCTTTCTCTCACGCGCGCGCATCTCGTGAAAGGCGCAGCCCCTCCCAGCGTTTAACCAAGTCGTTCTCAATGCCGATGCGGTCGAGCACGCGCCCGATGATCTGCGTCACCACCTCGTCTAACGTCTGCGGCTGCGCATAAAACGCGGGCACCGGCGGGAACACAACGCCGCCCATCTCAGCAAACTGCGTGAGCGCGCGCAAGTGTCCGACATGCAGTGGCGCCTCACGAAAGAGAGCGATCACAGGGCGCCCTTCTTTGAGGCACACATCTGCCGCGCGCGCGATCAAGTCGTCGGTGAACCCGTAGGCAATTGCTGCGATTGTCTTTACCGAGCAGGGCGCGATCACCATGCCCATGGTCTTGAACGACCCACTGGCGATCGCTGCGCCGAGATCGGTGTGCGGGTGTACCACACAGGCGAGACGTTCCACGTCGGCAAGGCGCCAAGTCGTCTCGCTGCGAATGGTGAGCCGCGCCGCTTTAGAGATCACCAGATGCGTTTCGATGTCCGTTGTGCGCAACACTTCGAGCAGGCGGATGCCGAGGATCGCGCCGCTGGCGCCACTCATGCCGACGATGAGCCTGCGCGGGGTGGTCATGCGCGGCAGTATAGCGCGCCAATGCGTTCAACCGCCGTTGTATAGCCTCTCCAACGCGCCGATGCGCTCCGACCAATCGAAACGCGCCCACAGGTGTGCCTGTGCCGCGCGACCCAGCGCCTGGGCTTCGGCAGGATGATCGAGCAAGAAGCGCAGCGCCTCACGAAAGGCCGCTACGTCGCCCGGCGGCGTGAGCAAGCCACATCGCCCGCCGTCGAGATACACACGGTTCATCCCAACGTCGCTCACCACCATCGGTTTGCCGCATGCCATGTAATCCATCACCTTGCCGCTGCACTTCGCGCGGTTGATCGGTGTGTCGCGGTAGGGGTAAAGCGCGATGTCGGCAGCCACCAAGCGCTCCACCAGCGCCGCGTGCGGCATGAAAGCGTGCCATTCGACGCGCGCTGCAAGCCCTGCTTGTTCGATCTGCGCGCGCAGGTGCGGCACGCCCGCGCCGCTGGCGATGATCGTCCAGCGCCAAGGGGCATGCACAAGCGTTGCCAGCGCGCGCACGGCGACATCGAGGTCGTGGTTCAGCGGCACCGTGCCGGCGTAGATCAGCACTGGCGTTGTTGCGTCCCAGCCGAAAGCGCGGCGCAAGACGTCGCGGCGTGCCTCAGCCTCGGCCACCTCCACGCGCCAGCGTGGGTCTGGACCGTTGGGCAACAGGAGCACCCCCGCATCGCGCCCGCGCAGGGCGTGCGTGCGCGCCACCAACACCTCGCTCGCGCATGTGACGGCGCGCGCGCGGCGCAACGCCCAGCGCTCCTGCGCGATCATTACCCAGCGCTGCAAGCGCGGATACGGGTTCACATCCACCCAGCCGCTGCGCCCCTCCCAGTCGTCGTTGTCCACGAACGTCGGCGGCAGGCCAAGCATCGCCAGCGCGCCCACCCCCACTGGCTTAAACACGTGAACGACGTGCGGCTGCAACCGTTGCACGTGGCGCACGAGTTGACGCGCTAATGCGAGGTGTAACGCGAACCCTCGTGCGCCACCTGGCAATCGCATGTTGACGAGATGCACGCCGTCGTCTGCCCACGCGCGCCCGCTCTCGCCCGGGTTGTCATAGGGTGGGATGAGGATGTGCACCTCGTGTCCGCGCCGAACGAGCGCCTTTGCCATCGGCAGCATGCGCGCGCTCACGGTGGCTTTCGGCGCAAACGCAAAGGGCGCAATGAACACAATGCGCACGGCGCCGATGATACCCACAGCGCGCGCTCAGCCAAGCGCGCGAGAATTAGCACGATGGACGCAGTTGGGATCTATGTGCACATCCCCTTCTGCCGCGCGCGGTGCACATACTGCGATTTCAACACCTACGTTGGGCAAGAGGCGCTGTTCGAGCCCTACGTGCAAGCGCTCGAGCGCGAGATCCGCGAACACCACGGCGAAGGACACACGCTGTTCTTCGGTGGCGGCACACCCTCGCTGCTCGCGCCTGCGCAAATCGAGCGGATCATCCGCGCGTGCCGCGAAGCGCTGGCGCTGCCGCACGACGCGGAGATCACTGTGGAATGCAACCCGGGCACCGTGACGATCGAGTATTTGCGCGCGCTGCGCGCGATCGGCGTCAACCGGCTGAGCTTCGGCGCGCAAAGCGCAAACCCCAACGAGCTGCGCTTGCTCGGGCGCGAGCACGATTGGCACACCGTCGTTGCCGCGCTCGAAGCCGCGCGCGCCGCTGGGTTTGACAACGTCAACCTCGACCTCATTTTCGGCTTGCCCTACCAAACGCTAGCACATTGGCAACACACGCTGCGCGCAGCGCTCGCACTCCAACCCGACCACCTCTCGCTGTATGCGCTCACCATCGAAGTGGGCACACCGATGCACGATTGGACGCGGCGCGGCGAGATGCCGCTGCCCGATCCTGATCTCGCAGCGGCGATGTATGCGCTTGCGGAGGAGTGGCTCGGCGCTGCTGGCTTCGTGCACTACGAAATCTCCAATTGGCATCGCCCCGGCAAGGCGTGTCAGCACAACTTAGTGTATTGGCGAAATGGGAGCTACTTCGGCTTTGGCGCTGGGGCACACGGCGCCACGCCCACCTTGCGCTACTGGCGCGTGCGCAAGCCCGCGGAGTACATCGCGCGCATCTGGCGCGGCGAGAACACGATCGCCGGCAGCGAACCGATCACGCCCGAGACCTCGCGCAGCGAGACGATGATGCTCGGGCTGCGGCTGCTTGAGGAAGGCGTTTCGCAAGCGCGGTTTGCTCAACGCTACGGCGCGCCTATTGCCGCGTTCTTCGCCGAGGCGCTTCGGCGCGGGGAACAACGAGGTTTGATCGAAGTAACGCCAGAACGCGTGCGCTTGCGTCCCGAGGCGCGCTTTGTGAGCAACCAGGCGATGATGCTGTTTGTGTAGCGCCGCTACGCTGCGAACGCCTCACCTTCATCTTCGCGCGTGCCCCAGCCCACTACCATCGCGATCGCATACTCGCGCTCGTGCGCGAGCGAGAGCGACCAACCGACGATCCCGAGCTGCTGCGCGCGCACAGCAGCGGCGCCATACAAGCGCACCTGTGGCTGTCCACGCGCGTTGTTC
>Ga0105160_1001165_pt1 | contig 10956 bp, 7 predicted proteins | sample GXS110809BmetaG_FD_89591 | JGI IMG/M metagenome (GOLD analysis project Ga0105160, IMG submission 89591) | Hot spring microbial communities from Gongxiaoshe hot spring, China to study Microbial Dark Matter (Phase II) - GXS 110809B | ecosystem: Environmental > Aquatic > Thermal springs > Hot... | reverse complement strand
CTGGCAGTCCGAGCTTTCAGGCACAACTGCTGGACGCCGGGAATAGTGTAGTTTTCACTTCGGCAGCGAGTACGACAAGTCCGATTACCTTCACGGTGCCGGCGTCGCTGGCGAGCGGAAACTATTCTGTGCGGGTGGTCTCGGGCAACACGCAGAGTGCCACGCAATCTATACAGGTCATCAATCTGAGCAGCTTCACCTGCAGTGCGAACGCAACGAGCGTCGTCGCCGGGAATCCTGTAACCTTCACGCTGAGTAGTGGGGCGGGCTTTCCGACTTCGGGCTCGCTCAGTGTCACTTTTGACCCGGGCGACGGAAATCCCCCTTCCAACCTTGGTCCGTACACGCTGCCGGGCGGGCTCCCAGCGAATCATTCTTACACTTATACGACGCCGGGGAACTATGCAGCGCAGTTTATAGCGAGTCTGGGCGGCTGCACGCACACCTGCCAGTTGACCATTGCGGTCACACCGCCCCCGGCGCCAACCCTCACCCTGAATAACCTCTCTCATACGCAGGTATGCGCGGGCGGCAGCGTACAGGTGAGCTATACGGCGGTGGGCTTTCCGCCGGGCACGCAATATACAGCACAACTCCTCAGTGGCAGCACCGTCATCGCCTCAGCGAGCGGCGCCAGTCCTATCACGCTCACAGTGCCATCGACGACCCCGACCGGTATATATACAGTGCAGGTTCAAGCAAACACAACGCCTCCCACTAATAGCAATACCCTGACGCTGAATGTGCTCAACCTCTCTGCCTTTACGCTGACCTGCAGCGCGAATCCCACCACCGCTAACGCAGGCACTTCTATCACGCTGACGGCGAATCTGACCCCTGCACCGCCCTTCCCTGTAACTGTAGAGATGAACCCCGGCGATGGCAGCCCTGCACAGAGCACTGGACCGACGACTACTTTCCCGCAGAGCTTCACGCACACTTACAACCTGGGGGGCACTTACACGGTTACCTTTACGGTCAGTAATCCGGCACCGGGCTGTACGCTGACCTGCACCCAGACGGTGACTATTACTCCTATCATCACCCTCGTTGCTGTCGCCGAGACGGTCTGCGCCGGCGGTAGCATGAATGTAGAATTCACAGCGGCGGGCTTCCCAACGGGGACGACCTTCGAAGCGCAGCTCCTCAATAGCAGTAATACCGTCGTCGCCAGCGGCACAGGTACCAGCAGCCCCATTACCATTAGCATCCCCACCACTCTACCCTCTGGCACTTACACCGTACAAGTGGTCTCCGGGAGCACGCAGAGCGGTACAGCTACTGTGAATGTGGTCAATCTCTCCGGCATCGTCTGCACTGCCTCCCCTACTACTGTCCAAGCAGGGCAGACCGTCACCTTCACTATTAGTGGAACAAACCTTCCGAGCAGCGGCACTTTGAATGTGGTTTTCAACCCAAATGACGGTAGCAATAATCAGATCTTCAGTTACACCCTCCCGGGCGGACTCCCCGCTACGATAACCTACACCTACACCACAGCAGGCTCTTATACGGCTATCTTTGGCTACTACTACAGGAACTGCTCCGGCACCTGCGGTACGAATGTAACAGTAACGGCACCCGCTGCGCCCCAGCTCATTATTGGGGATATTTCGTCTCCTGTATGTGCAGGGGGAGGGATTACGGTGCCTTTCTGGGCAGTAGGCTTCCCACCTAATACCACCTATACCGTGGAGATCGCCCCAGCTGGCTCTTCTACCTGGACGCCCCTTTGCTCTGGAACGAATAGTCCCCTCTCCTGCACCACAGATCCCCAGATTGCTGGCGGAAGCTACTCCATACGCATCAGCGCAGGTAACCCAGCCGTCTATAGCCAGACGCGTTCCTTAGAGATAGTCCAGATGAATGACCTTACCTGCACCCTTTCCCCTGCCCCCGCATATGTAAATGAAACTGTGACCCTGACACTCTCGGGGAGCAACTTACCGGGTGGACCTTTCTCTGTGGAGTGGTTGCCAGATCTTAGCTTGCCGGCGCAGGCTCAGACCGTAGCAAGTCTGCCCGCTAATCTCACATACACATATACCACAGCGGGAATATACTATGGGCGAGTAACGGTTGTCCATGTACCTTCTGGCTGTCAGGGGCGCTGTGAGCTGCCGATTGCTGTTCTTACACGCTCAGCGAATAATGACCCCACCAGCCTTGTTTTTGTCTCACCAGACGGAAATACCCTGCTTCTGAATGGCGTTCAACGAGCGGAGATATTTGATGCGCTCGGACGCACTGTTTATGTCGGTGATGGCAGAGAGCCGATAGCCGTACTGCGAGGTACACTCTACATCTTACGCCTGTGGGTAGGCGATAGCGTGCATATACAGCGCTTCTACCTGCCCTAAAAGGACACGACTTCCAAAAGCTACGAGGGGCGAAGCTGGTCGCACTTCGTCCCTCGTGTTCTTTTATAGCGCTGCATGTGCAGCGAGAGAGATACGCATAAGAACGCTATTTGCTCTCTCCTTGCAAGCTTGACGAAGGGCAAATACAGCTAACTCCCACGAAGCCCCCTATTTAGCCCCTGAGGGTCAAAACCGCTCGGCACTGGCATGGAAGCGGTAACTTTATTTTTTTGGTGGAGATGAACTTCCTTATCATCAGGCTGAGTAGCATGGGGGATGTCGTACTGACGACGCCGCTTATTCGGGCGCTCCACAAGCGCTTTCCTGAAGCGAAGCTACACTTTCTCACCAAGCGCCCTTACATGCCTATTTTAGCCCATCATCCGCTACTCTATGCTGTTCATGCGTGGGGAGAGCATGCTGGACTGTACCAAGAAAGGTGGGCAGGAGTGATAGACCTTCAAAAAAACCTTCGGACGCTACCCTTGCGGTGGCGATTGCGGTATGAGCGCTTCACCACTTTTCCCAAAGAGAACCGCAAAAAATGGCTCATGGTGCGGTGGAAGCGGGCGATTCCGATACGGCACGTTGTAGAGCGGTATGGGGAAGCGCTGCGTCCGTGGGGCATTACCTCGGAAGCCCTCGGACCGCTGGAGATTCACATCCCTCCGGAAGTGGAAAGCAAGGTACAGGCAGAGTTAGCCCATAAGCTCCCGTCGGGACCGTGGATAGCCGTGGGCTTAGGCGGCACCTATCAGACGAAGCGCTGGCTCCCGAAGTACTTTCAGACGCTACTCTCACGGCTTGAGCTCCCAGCAATTCTCTTAGGAGGCAAAGCAGAAGAGATAGAAGCCCGCCTTATTGCAGAGGGTTTGCCCGTGCCGGTCGTGTTGGGGGCTGGACGATATTCGGTTTTAGAGACGGCAGCGGCTATAAAGGCAGCCACGGTACTTATATCGCACGATACGGGGACGGCACATCTTGGGGCAGCTGTCGGTACGCCGACCGTGGTGCTGTGGGGTAATACTATCCCCGCTTTTGGCATGACGCCGTGGCGCGTGCCCTATCTCGGCATAGAGGCTAAGTATCTTACCTGCCGCCCTTGTAGCAAGCTCGGCTTCCCTAAGTGCCCCAGACAGCACCATGACTGTATGCGGGCGCTCACGCCCGACTTCGTAGAAAAGCAAATGCGTGCCTTCTTGGATATGCTCGGTTTGGTGTAAGTTTGCCCCGTCGTATGGAACTCGTCCTGCCCCAGTTCGGGCTATTTTTCTGGAGTGCAGTCATATTTCTCCTCTTTGTGTGGCTTTTGTCAAAATACGCTTGGAAGCCTATTTTATCTGCTTTGGATGCTCGGGAGAAGCGGATCGCCGAAGCTCTTTCCGCTGCGGAAAAAGCCAAGGCGGAGGTGGAAGCCCTCCGCGCCCAGCAGGAAAAGCTCCAAATAGAGGCGGCTCAAGAGCGTGAGCGCATTCTTGCTCAAGCCCAGAAGCTACGGGACGAGATTATAGAAAATGCCCGAGCCGAAGCCCGTAAGCAAGCGGAAAACATCCTCCAAGCAGCCCAGCAGCAAATACAGCAGCAGCGGGAGCGGCTCATGACGGAAATGCGCAGGTACGCAGCGCAGCTCGCCATCCAAGTCGCTCGTCAGATATTGGAGGAGCACTTCCAAGATGAGGAAAAAGCCCGCGCTTACGCTGAAAAGCTCGCCGCTGAAATTCGCCTCAACTAATGAGTCCCCGCACGATTGCCCAGCGGTACGCAAAGGCGCTCTTTGACCTTGCCTTGCGGCGAGGAGAGCTGGAGCAGATTTATGCTGAGATAGAGCACTTTCTTACTTTGTATCGGGGTTCCCGCCTTTTGCGTAGCCTCTTAGAGAGTCCGATCCACCGAAGCCAACAAAAGCTCGGCTGGCTTCGCCCTATCTTGGCTGATAAGCTATCCCTTTTGCTTTGGACCTTCATAGAACTGCTTATACGACGAGGGCGCGAGTCCCTTCTCAACGAAACCTGCGAAGCCTTCATAGAGCTTTACGACACTCATCATAAGCGCATCCGTGCGCGCGTGCACAGTGCTCACCCCCTCTCCGAATCCGCTCAAAACACCCTTATCCAGAGACTCAAAGCGGCATTCCAAGCCAGCGATGTGCTCTTAGAAGTGGACGTAGAGCCATCGCTCATCGGGGGCTTTATTGTAGAAGTGGGGAGCCGCGCAGCCGACCTTAGTGTGCGCGGACGCTTGCATGAGATTCGCAAAAAACTACTCCAAGCCCAACCTATATGAAGACCATAACTGACCTTCGTCCTGATGAAGTAACCGCTCTCTTGGAGCAGCAGCTTGCCGGGGAGCTTTCTGCGAAGGAGTTAGAGGAAGTCGGGATCGTCCTCCAAGTCGGGGACGGTATCGCCCGCATCTACGGCTTGACAGAAGTGGAAGCTGGAGAAATGATAGAGTTCGCCAGCGGCACTAAGGGCATCGTACTCAATCTGGAAGAAGATAATGTCGGCGCTGTCATCATGGGGAGCTCCAGTACGGTTCATGAGGGCGACCGTGTGAAGCGCCTCCACCGCACCGCTTCCATCCTCGTAAGCGAAAAAATGCTCGGACGGGTCATCAACCCGCTCGGGGAGCCGTTGGATGGAAAAGGACCGATTGAGGGACCTTTCTTTGAGTCGCCCTACGAACGGAAGGCACCGGGGGTTATTTTCCGTCGTCCAGTCCATCAGCCCTTGCAGACAGGGATCAAAGCCATAGATGCCATGATCCCGATTGGGCGGGGGCAACGGGAACTGATTATCGGAGACCGTTCCACTGGTAAAACTGCCATAGCCATAGACACCATCATCAATCAGCGTGAAAACTATGAAAAGGGTGAGCCGGTCTATTGCATTTATGTAGCCTGTGGGCAAAAAGCCTCTACTATTGCGCAGACGGTCGCTACTTTGGAGAAATACGGGGCGATGCCGTACACCATCGTGGTAGCGGCATCCGCATCGGATCCGGCGCCGCTGGTGTTTTTGGCGCCATTTGCTGGAGCAGCTATTGGTGAATACTTCCGTGATAGTGGTCGGCATGCTCTGGTGGTATATGACGACCTTTCCAAGCAAGCTGCTGCTTATCGGGAAGTGTCCCTGCTTTTGCGCCGTCCGCCTGGACGCGAAGCGTATCCGGGGGATATTTTCTATCTGCACTCTCGCCTTTTAGAGCGGGCAGCTAAGATTATAGACTCCGACGAAGTGGCCCGCCAGATGAATAACCTACCTGAGAGCTTCAAGCCCATCGTCAAAGGTGGCGGTTCTCTGACTGCGCTCCCTATTATAGAGACGCAAGCGGGAGATGTGGCGGCTTACATCCCAACGAATGTGATTTCCATCACGGATGGGCAGATTTATTTAGAGCCGGGGCTTTTCAACGCTGGTGTGCGCCCCGCCATCAACGTCGGTATCTCCGTCTCCCGGGTCGGCGGGGCTGCCCAGATCAAGCCCATGAAGCGTGTCGCCGGGCGCCTCAAGCTGGAGCTTGCCCAGTACAGGGAACTGGAAGCCTTTGCTAAGTTTGGCTCAGACTTGGACCCGGCGACTTTGCGGCAAATAGAGCGTGGACGCCGCCTTGTGGAGCTTCTCAAACAGCCTCAGTATGAACCCGTGAAGGTAGAACATCAAGTCGCCTCCATCTTCGCCGGCACACGCGGCTATTTGGATAAACTTCCCGTTGAAAAAGTGCGAGAGTTTGAGGCGCAATACATACGGTTTCTGGAAGCAGCCCATAAACCCCTGCTGGAGAAGATTCGCCAAGGGCAGCTGGATGAGGCGATGGAAGCGGAGTTAGAAAAAGCTGCGAAGGAAGTGCTTGCTGGCATGGGCATCAAAGTCTAAGCCATGTCTTCTGGAAAGTTACGTGAACTGCGCGGGCGCATCCGAAGCATCGTCTCTATCCAGCAGACGACCCGCGCGATGCGCATGATAGCCGCCGTCAAGCTCCGTAAAGCCCAAGATAAGCTCTTTCGCCTGCGTCCTTATCGGCAGCAGAGCCAAGCGCTTCTTCAGCTTCTGCTGGCGCAGCTGGAGGAGCCGCATCCTCTCCAAATCGCGCCCGACTCTTCCACTACGCTTTATGTGGTGCTCTCCTCCAGTCGGGGCTTATGTGGTGCTTTCAATAGTGGGTTAGTGCGATGGCTTACCCCTCAACTCCCCGAGCCAAAGTCCGCCGAACTCCTCATCCTCGGTAAAAAAGCCTACGAAGCCCTCCGCCGCTCACCGTACAAGATAGAGTTTCAAGACCTTTTTGGAGCAAAAGATATTCGCCCCGAAGCGGTGCAAGCTATCGCCCAGAAGCTCTATGAACGCTTCCGCTCCGGAAATGTGCGGGAAATTGTCCTTATTTATAACCGTTTCGGTGGCGTGGGTAGGTCTATTCCTACACGGGAGACGCTCCTTCCTTTGCCTATGCCTGAGACGAAGGAGATACGCCCGTGGATTTTAGAGCCGTCACTGGAGGAGCTACTTGACACCTTTATTCCGCAATATGTAGAGACGCTCTTGCTGTCGGCTGTGCAAGAGTCGCTCACCGCCGAACAAGGCGCCCGTATGGTCGCCATGCAAGCCGCCACAGATAACGCAGAAGAACTGCTACGCACCTTGCGTCTGCAGTATAACAAAGCCCGTCAAGCCTCTATCACAAAAGAGCTTCTGGAGATCGTCGCCGGCGCCGAAGCTCTCAAAGGATAAACGCACTTTCTCATGGCTGTCGGGGAAAATGTGGTGCGCATACAGCCATCGTCTGTACTTAGTCTCGGGCTTAGGGAGCTGTGGCAATATAGAGAGTTGCTTTTCTCTCTGGTCCAGCGCGAGATCAGCATTCGGTACAAGCAAACGCTTATCGGTGTGGCATGGGCGCTTCTGCAGCCTGCGACTATGGTGCTGACTTTCACGATTTTTTTCGGTCGCTTAGCTAAAATACCCTCGGGTGATCTCCCATATCCACTTTTCGCGCTTACAGGCGTACTTCTTTGGTCGTATTTCTCCACTGCCCTCTCTGGTTCTGCAAACTCCTTGGTGGATTATCGGTACCTTCTTTCTAAGGTCTATTTTCCTCGCTTAGTCCTTCCGCTATCGCCCGTTATCACTGCGGCGGTAGATTTTGCTGTGGCTTTGGGGCTTCTGGTTGGAATGATGCTTTTCTACGGCATCCTTCCTTCTTTGACTATTCTACTTGTGCCTGTATTTCTTCTGCTGACGGCGCTTACTGCTCTGAGTGCGGGGTTATGGCTTGCCGCTCTCAACGCTATGTACAGAGATGTGCGATATGTTTTACCATTTTTCATTCAGCTATGGATGTTTGCTTCGCCAGTGGTATATCCCAGTAGTTTATTACCTGAGCGGTGGCGCTGGGTATATGCGCTCAATCCCATGGTAGGATTGATTGAGGGTTTCCGATGGAGCATCACCGGTGTAGGTGCTATGCCGCTCACACTGGGTATATCCTTGAGCGTGGTTGTAGTAGTGCTGCTGGGGGGAATAGCTTACTTTCGGAAGGTAGAACGGACCCTGGCGGACTGGGTATAATCCAGTCCACTGAGTTATCTTTGAGAGGTGGCCATGAAAAAGACTAAGGCTACGGCTACTGCGCTTACTGACCCTATCGGGCGCGTTGTGCCGCAAGCAGTAGATATAGAGAGGGCATTACTTGGTGCGCTGCTGATAGAGAAAGATGCTATTGCCAAAGTCATCGATCTCCTCACCCCAGAAGCCTTCTATGACCCAAGGCATCAAAAGATCTACGCAGCGATACGGGGGCTTTTTGACCAAGGCTTACCAATAGACCTTATCAGTGCCCAGGAAGCTCTGCGCCGGTCCGGCGACCTCAAAGAGATAGGTCCCTATTACCTTGCTGAACTGACGCTTGGGGTCGCTTCCAGCGCTAATGCCGAGACCTACGCCCGCATCATCGTAGAGAAGTATCTCCTGCGACAGATTATTGCCATCGCAGGCGAACTGACAGAGAAAGCTTTCCAAGAGGAGGTAGATGCGTTTGAGCTACTGGACACAGCAGAAAATCGTCTGTATGAACTCTCCCAACACCACTTGCGGCGGAGCGTCCAGCCAGGACAGCGTGTGCTACAAGAGGCTTTGGCTCTATTAGAGAAACTGCGCCATAAAAATCAGCCCCTTACAGGGGTGCCTTCAGGCTTTCCAGAACTGGATCGCATGACCGCTGGCTGGCAGAAATCCGACCTGATTATCTTAGCCGCCCGTCCCAGCATGGGAAAAACCGCCTTTGCCCTCAATCTCGCCCGCAATAGCGCCATGAGCGGCTATCCCGTCGCCATTTTTTCCTTGGAGATGTCAGCCCTACAGCTGATGTACCGCTTCATTAGCATGGAGGTGGAGATCAGTTCCGAAGTGCTTCGTACAGGGAAAATACCTCCTGAGATTTGGCTTACCTTACCACAAAAGTTGGAGCGACTGGCACAGGCGCCGATTTTCATAGATGACACCCCTTCCATCACCATATATGACTTGCGAGCCAAGTGCCGGCGCCTCAAAGCCGAAAAAGATATTCAACTCGTTATGATAGATTACCTCCAGCTTATGGGGACTACCCAACGCAGTGCTAACCGCGAGCAGGAGATAGCCTCCATATCCCGCTCTTTGAAAGCGCTGGCACGGGAGTTAGAAGTGCCGATTATTGCGCTCTCACAACTCAGTCGGGCAGTGGAGACGCGAGGCGGCGATCGACGCCCCCAACTTTCTGACTTGCGCGAAAGCGGTAGCCTGGAACAAGATGCCGATGTCGTGCTCTTCTTGTACCGCCCTGAATACTACGGTATCATGCAGGACGAAGACGGACAGCCTACCCAAGGCATCACCGAAGTTTTGCTCAGCAAACAGCGAAATGGCCCGATCGGCAAAATACGGCTCCGTTTTATAAGCGATTACATGCGCTTCCTCTCAGTTGAGCCGACTCTGATGGGCACAGATAATGGCGGCTATACCTTCCCTTCCCGAGCCAACGACTTACCCCTTCCTCCAGAGGAGGATGACAGCCTCCCGCCTTTCTGATATGCCTGGGAATAGAAGCACTGAGCATTAGGGACTGCGGGGCTGCTCATACTCAGGCAGCTAACGCTTTATGCTTTGGTCTAACACAGTGGGCAGAAACGTCCCGCTGCTTCTCCCCGCCCCACAAGTGCAAAAGCCCTCATAGAAAGCGTGCGCAATAACTATCTACCTCAATAAGGTTAGCTTTGGGCCGTGTCAAAGCCCGCTTTTCACGCGCTGGATGTGGATGCCGTAGCGCAGCTCCTTGCAACAACGCCCCGAGGGCTCTCCACAAAAGACGCAAAAGACCGTCTGCAGCGCTTCGGCGCTAATACCATCCAGAAACCCAAGCCTATCTCGGTCTGGCGCATTATCGTTCATCAGTTTGCCAGTCCTTTCATCTATCTGCTCATGGGAGCAGCGGTAGTTGCGCTTTTGATGGAAGACTATGTGGATGCGGCGGTAATCGCAGCAGTTCTACTGATCAACGGTATCATCGGCTTTATCCAAGAGTACAACGCCGAAAAAGCGGTAGAAGCTCTGCGTTCGCTGACTGCGCTTCAGGCGACCGTGATCCGAGAAGGACGAGAACTGCGTATCCCCGCAGACACCCTGGTCCCTGGCGATGTCGTCCTGCTGGAGTCTGGGGTGAGGGTGCCAGCCGATATTCGTTTATTCGAGACCACAGTCCTTCAGGTGGATGAATCGCTCCTCACCGGCGAATCCGTCCCCATATACAAAGGCACCGAACCCCTTCCTGAAAATACCCCGCTGGCTGACCAACGCAATATGGCTTTTGCTGGGAGTATTATTGTGTCTGGACGCGGACGGGGGTTTGTCGTAGCTACCGGCTCTCAAACCGAACTCGGAAAAATCGCTCAAAGCCTCACAGAAGCGGACTCTGCGCGCATACCGCTCTTGGAAAGGATGGAGCGCTTTGCGCGCCTGCTGGGGGGCTTTATCATAGGAAGCATTGCGCTGATTTTTGGAATAGGGCTTTTGCTGGGGTATTCTGCGATGGAAATGTTCAAAGTAGGGGTGGGGATTGCTGTGGTGGCGATACCCGAAGGGCTACCGATCGTGCTCACCGTCACGCTGGCGCGGCGGGTATGGGCAATGACCCAGCGCAAAGCGCTGGTGCGTCGCCTCGCCGCCATAGAAACCATAGGAAGCGCCACAGTGATAGGCTCTGACAAAACAGGCACCCTCACAGAAAATCGCATGACCGTTCAAGCTTTTTGGACGGCTGATGGAGTCTGGAATCCCACCAATGCACGCACAGAAATGAATGAACTGCGTCGCCTCGCGCTTTCTATCGCCGTGCTGGCAAATGAAGCAGACCTACCAGATGAAAACAATAGAGACAGTGCTACGGGCGACCCTACCGAAACAGCTCTCTTATGGGCTGCTTGCGAGGCAGGCCTCTCCCCACGCATGTTGCGGACAGCACAGCCCGAAGTGCATAAGATTCCCTTTGAGTCCGAACTGCAATATGCAGCAAGCTTCCGGCAAGGGGAAAGTTCCTATCAACTATATCTTAAAGGGGCCCCTGAACG
>Ga0105160_1001163_pt1 | contig 10963 bp, 9 predicted proteins | sample GXS110809BmetaG_FD_89591 | JGI IMG/M metagenome (GOLD analysis project Ga0105160, IMG submission 89591) | Hot spring microbial communities from Gongxiaoshe hot spring, China to study Microbial Dark Matter (Phase II) - GXS 110809B | ecosystem: Environmental > Aquatic > Thermal springs > Hot... | reverse complement strand
TCTTGAATCCTAAAAGGAATTGAAAGTCAGGACTCGCCTGAAGCTCCCCGGCCCTGTAGATTTCTTGAATCCTAAAAGGAATTGAAAGATAAGGAAGTTAAGCTGGTCGTAGAAGCCGGTAAGCCCTTGAATCCTAAAAGGAATTGAAAGGCTCGCCAGTCCTCGCCCTAATTGACCATTGGTACATTAGACTATACTGTGGAGGGGTCAGTAGGGGACGGTTGATTCCTGCCCAGCTATCTGTAACGATCCTTAAGAATGCCAAACAGCTTTTAGCGAATGTTTAAGTTTGTCCAAAACCGGTTAGAGTAGCGGTGAGAGGTTCCACAGGTCAAGAATCTGTAGCCCTTATCTACCAAATAGTGGGGAACTTAAACTATGAGCGCGTCCAATACGTGGTTGAGAATAAGACAAGAAAAGTGGCAAAATTCTCCTCCCTAGCTTTAGCTAGACACTATATAAACGAGGGGGCGGAGGCAAGAGTCGAATTTCTAATCCCACTAAGCATCAGAGAGCCTCCAGTGGACGAGAAAGGCAACTTACACCTACAGTCCTTCACTCAGAAAATAATGGAGGAGCTGGAGACTGATGGGGAAGAAGATGTAAAGATAGGTGTCTCTCCCATCCCAGCAATAGGCAACTACAGGCTAGGCGGGAAATACTATCAATTCGAGGCAACGCCCCAATCCATAGCCGCAACCGTCTTCTTCCACATGCTAGAAGACGTAAACCTGATAGAAGACGACCAGAAAAAGGTCAAACTAATACTAGATGTATCGACAGGCCACAATGCCTACATCCCGCCACTATTTGACGCGGCAAGGGCAATCACAGTATTGGACAAAATACTGGGAGGGCTGAAAAACTACAAGTTAACGCAGGTCAAATACGCCGTAGCAGAGCCAGTGAGTAGAGACATCAAAAAGGACAGTTACCAGATATTCCTAATCGACTACAATGTAAAAGCATTCATGAGCTTCCCCTACAATCATACAGAACTCGACAAAGCCGCCAACATACCAGCCTACATCAAGCTCGAACCCCAGGAGAAAAAGAGGGTAGCAGACCTTTTCGGAGATAGGGAGGAGTTAAAGAAACTATTACGCCAAGCACTCCTAGCCTTCAACGCGGTGAAATACAACGCCCCCCTAGCCATACTAAACAAAGAATTAATCGAGCTGGACCCGAAGAAGGCCACAGAAGTGATGAGAAGTCTCGCCAGCCTCTTCAAGGAAATACTCAAACCAACCATATCGGAAGGGCGCGTCAAAGTCACAGAAATAGACTTCAGGTCACTCGCCAACCTATTCATATCACTCACCCTCTACATTTTCATCGCGCGTAAAGTCACGACACTAAACATCCCCATCCACGAGAAGGGCGTCGACATCGAAAAACTCTTAGTTTTTGAAGACATCTACAGGCTCATCGACATGCAAGTAAACTCACTGATCCTCGAGAGCGAAATTTTAAAAATTAAGGGAGAAAGACCATCCGATATCAAGAGAAACTTTTTCGCACATGCAGGACTCTCCAAAGATACAATAAAGGAGGTCGAGGAAAACGGCAAAAAATACGTAAAATACAACCAAGGAAAGGTAAACGAAATCAGGGCGTGGTTAAGTCAACCATACACAGAGAAGACAAACAACCGTCCCAAAACCAGCCGCAAAATTTCTTAAGTTTAACACAATTCACTCTCAGAAGAATATTCACAAGCCCCACATATAAGACAGCTATAAGCAAGACAATCGAAGTTTGAGAAGCTGCAGCGACGACTGGGCCTATAAAAGAGCCGCACTATTTAGCTGCACCCCCAGAGTTCTTTTACCCAACCCATTTAGCCACTACACAACTCTGCAAACTCGGGGAACGACATCATCCTCACATTTGACGGGAGAGGGAGAACATGATCACGTTTAATATGCATAGAGTGAATGGTCCAGACTTCTATCTCTCCCTCATCCAGCCCCACTATTCCAATCTCACGCAGCCTCCGTAGGAGAGTCAAGCATTTCCCGAGTTTATCGCCTAACTCTTTTCTATTTGTAACCTCGTTAAAAACTAATCTTCCATCCTCCGACAAGACTATAGCGTCGAATTCGTTGATCACACCGTCCTGCCCAACTACATTCGGATTAAGATGAGCATTAAAACTAAACAGGACATCATTTTTAAACAAAATAGCATAGAGCATAATTTCACAAAGTCTCCCCCACCTATTACTTAACTCAGTAGCTGGATTGTGACTATACAACGATAAAGCCATGTCTATAGTCTCTTTCATTAGTCTCGTTAAATCACTACGAGCACGCTCTATTTTTCATCTTCAATAGCCTGTCTTTTACGGGCGTCCTCAACCAATTCTCCAACAACCTTTTCTTTAGCCTCCTCACCTTTAGCTTTAGAGTATTGCTCAAAGAATTTTGTTTTATCGAATCGATAGGACGTAAACAGGTATAAGAGAGTATCCAATGTCTCTATATGATAACTATCCGTTAACTTTAACGTGAAAAGCGTCCATTCAGTCTCATCCTCTTCTAGTATGTCTAATTTTCCAATTAGGTAGTCAGCACTCCCAATATTTTGTTTGCGATATTTTCTTGCGTACTCTTCTATTAGCATATTTTGTAGAACGGGCCTCAAGCTCAATAAGCCTCTTAATTGCTCTTCACTCCTTTTAACACTAAGAGTATGTAGCCGTTGCGCTAACCGAGAAATATAAATCCTAGCCAAGGAATCTGATAAGCTCCTACTGAATTCTGCTGAAACTGTGCTGAGAATCTTCTCAACCTTTTCTTTTAAAGGCGCATTATTCTCGATTTGGGTTACAATAGAATTACATAGCCTAATCGCTTGACGAAACATAATATAGGTTAGCGAGTCAGACATAATATTCATTTTGCGAAGCCAATCCTCTAATCTTGCTCTAGTATCTTCAAGCCTATACTCATCGAGTAGTTCTATTATTGAGTTGTTAAAGAGATCCCTTGTATTTAGCTTCACTAGCTTCATGCACTATCCGGCAAGAACATCTCTTATGAATTGTTTGAGGCTATAAGTTTTCCAGCTTGCCGGCGATGCTAACTGTTTGAGCATGGTTGGGAGGTCTGTTTTCTCGGAGAGGTTAAGGACCCTGAAGTACGATTTGTCTGCCTGGAGTTCGAGGTGGCCTATGCCCCTGCTCCTCGACCCTCCCACCTCCAGGCCCTCAGACTCGACATACCTCAACGTTGCCGCCAAGACCCTCGCCTCTAGCGTGCCCCTCTCAACATTGTCGACTAGTATCCGTAGAGTTATCGAGCCATCTTGGGGGATCAAGGTCTCGATAATGTAGAGCCTGCCCTCCGCAGCTGTCATTGTTTTCCTATCAATGCCAACACCCGGCTTAAAATATGAGTAAGCCTTCGCGGGGGTGTCTAGAAACCTGACCTTGCCAGCCACACCCTGGGAGCCGTAGAGGGATGTTATTGGGTAGAGCATGGCTAGGTATCTCTGGAGCAGGGTTCTACCCCTCCCAAACAGGTATTTGCACATACTTTCCCCATCGCGGAGGCCTTCAATCTCTCTGAGCAACTCGCCATTCCCGGCGGCTAGCTGGCGCAGGGCACTCATAACACCGCCGTAGCGCCGAGCTAGATATTCCCGGAGCGCGTTAACATGCTCCTTCAAAACCTCACCATCGATCCTAAAGTACTCGCCGCCATCCTCGTAATACAGCTCCCTCAGAGTGGACTGTACGCCGTCAAGCCTCATCGACTTAATGATCCTCTCGGAGAGTGCGCGGAAGGCTCCCTTCCAAGTGGTGGCTGGTATGAGCAGCATATCGCCGATCTTCAGGGGGGTTTTGTACAACCCCTCTCCGCCAGCCCCCACGTGTATACCTGTCTCGCACGTGAAGGCTAGCCGGCCTATGGTCCTAAAAGTGAGGGGGTTTAAGTGCATGCTACACCACCTCTTCTAGCGGCTCTCTGCTGAAGGGGTAGAGCATGCAAAACCCGTCGACATAGCCGCTGTCAAGCCTGACAGGCGCTCCGAAGTATCTCAGTGCCGCCAGCGCCCTAGCCTGGTCGTCAGTCCTCTGCCTCCACCGATATGCAACTATGCTTCCGGCGCTAAGACAGTCGATCCTCTCCCTCGAGACGGAGGCTCCGTGGGGCCACCCCGCGACCATTTTTCTCACCGCCCTTCCAAAGGCGGCGGGCCTCCCGCCGGTGTAGATGGGCTCGAGCACGCCGTCAACCCCCTTGAGACCATACCTCGAAGAACACTCCGCTAGGTTGATCTGCCCGGCGATGAATCTCAACGGGATCGGCGATACAGCATAGAAGGCGGCCTCATCGCCTACACTCTGGTCGAGGGGCGGGTCTGTAAACCTCTCTTCAACCCTGACCACCGCCCTCCCATAACCTCTCGAAGCGCCCCTCCCAATCTTTACATCAAACTCGTCCGGTATTTCAGACCCCCCGCTCGAGGCTAGTGTAAACCAGTATTCTTGGCCAGGCTCTATCGCGGTGTACTCGTATAGGAGTCCTATCTGGGACGCCGCTGCATGCCTGTTCATCCCTATAGACACTATCGACTGGACGGCAACTCTCGCCGCCCTCCCACCCTGAGGCGTCACAGGCCTCGGATGCAGGGATTTGAGTGGGTGGGACTGCTCGTCTCGAAGCGCTATCAGCCTCTCCTTGACGACCTCCCACCCGTGCCGCATGAGCTCTAACAGGTTGGCTTCCCTGAGGGTGGAGACGACCAGGCCTTCACAGACCTTACACTTGTAGTAGAATGTGTGGGCGGGGAGGGTTTTATGCCCGTTAAGCACAGGGTATGCCGGCGACGAGACCAGCATCCTGTCAGGGCTCACGCTCCCGAAGAGGGCTCTGTTAACCGCTCCACCAACCGTGTATCCTGGTAATGCTTCGGTGGCCGTGTAAAATCCCCTTGCACCCCTTTCATTGCTAATCACTGTGGGGGACCTGATCTGGAGGACGCACCTATACACCCTCATCCCAGGCCCACACCCCCAGATATTCGAGCAGGATGGAGTATTCTCCCAGACCGCTCAGGACGCCTCTAAGCTGGTCGGCATTGGCTATCCTTAGGTCGATCAACCCACTCCTACCCGCCCTATCAGTCCTCAGAGCAGCCATGGCCACCAAGAGTGGAGCCAGCCTTTCCACGCCACCGTTATACTCTATCCTGCCCTTGAAGATCGAGCCGGGCTTAACATACTCTGACGTGTAGAGCGCCATCTCCCTAGCAGTCCCGGCGCTATCGTCTAGCGAGACGTGGGTGAGTGATACGGTGCTCCTCTCTCCAGTAAAGTCGCTGACCCAGACGCGCCCCTCAGAGCCGGGCGCTCCGAAGAGATAGCACGAGTCGCAGTCATCAGATGCTTGGGGCCAGTCGCCGCAAACCTTTATCCCGAATGCGTGTGCCACCCTGCTCAGCGAGGATCTCAAGACGCCCTTAACACTCGAGCCAGGTATCGTCGGAACGTAAACGTTCTTATCAGGGTCTCGCGTCCTGTGGACGGTTATGTCCAAGTGGGTGTGGATGGGGGTTGGGCCTCCCACGAGGAACAAGCCCAGAGACTTCAGCTCCACGTCAAACCTTATCATATCCCTCCACCCCCAAGGATCTTGGCCGCGGCGTCGAGATCCAGTAGTGGTGCAGCCCTCAAGCTTTCGGCGGCCTGGTCAGTTAATTGCCGCCGGCACAGCTCACCAATATCCCTGAAGACTCTTCTCAATACCTCCTCCCTGCTATTGTCGTTCGACTCTCTATAACAGTACAGGGTGGCTATCTTTAGTGCGGACTCCCAGTTACCCTCATCCCACCTACCAAGCATGGACGTGCCGCACTCGACAGCAGCTCTCACAGCCCTCCTAACAAGCCTTAACCGCGAAATGGTAGGGTTTCCCGAGCCATCCTTCGACGGCCTGTGGCTGTATGCATGCCTCATAATGTCAGCCGGGTGGTAGTCTAAGCTATACCCAAAGAAGGATAGCAGGTGCTTCAAGCTGAATCCTGACCTGCTTTCAACAGGGATTGGACGGGCGGTGAGGCCGTTTGACCTCTGCACCTCCAGCCTCCTCAAGACAGTCTCACCGGATAACAATCCCTGCTCAACCGCGTCAAACGATATGGCCGACGCGGGGCCCCTACGGCCTATCTCGACTTTCGCAACCTCCATCAACTCGTCGGCCGCCCTTATAGCGTGCCAGACGCTGTGTTCCGGAGGGATAACAGCTATTCCGATAGATAAGGTACACTTCCCACCCATCCCCGATTCAAACTCCTTCGCAAGTATGTATGAGAAGGGGAGCGACAGCCATGATGGGCATAGTATTAGAAAGTCGTCTCCACCCATGTAGATGGTTCCGAGCCATATCCTGCACGCGTCTCTCTCACACTTACCATCGGCACTATCGGCTGAGAGTATGGCTTGGAGAGCCTTTCCATAAGCTGTTTTGAGGGAATGGTCTAGGCGGAAGCTCCTCTCAATGGCGTCTGAAATAGATATAGACTTGGAGAAGAACTCCCCCATCCTATTCCCGTCACCCTTAATCACCGCTACGTTAAGCTCCCTGCCCGTGAACGGGGGCTCCATCCCGGATATCAGCTCGATAGTATTCAATGCAATGCTATCCGGATCTTTTTCATCGCCATATTCCACCCCCCACACATCTCTTGGAACTATCTTCTTCTGCCCGAGTATGAATCCACTCATCCACTTGGTCCTAAAACCGAGATTCTTACCAAACTCGACCAGTCTGCTGCAAGTTGCGCAGAGCTCGCCTATACTCGCTTCCTCCCTGTAACAAAGTGTGCATATTCTGCTGGGCTCTATGCCTCCTGAAACGTCAGTAATGCTTGAGCCTGGCCTGGGAGAAATCTTCGCCAGAGCCATATCCTTATTCACCTCGTCCCACATGTGCGGGTAGTGTTCATGAAATTGGGCGACGGCTACCTTGAAATCCACCTCAATCGGCTTCAGTCGTCTAGACAGCTCCTCAACCACCCTCAACAGAGAGTCCGCCCCTATCCTTCCAGGAAGGATGCCCGCAACATTCGCCCCCGAAGTCAGCAGGAACGACTCTAGGGGAACCCACACACACTCTTCCTCCTCAAACCAGGATTGGATGAACACCGGGAGGATGGCGGAGGTTAAATAGTCTATGAAGAGGCTGGCAGCAGCCACGGCGCTGAGCTTAGGCGAGCGATAGACAAACTGCTGGACCCCGCCGATATCCACGAGGAAGTAGCTGAGATCGCTATAAGGTCTCAAACTAGGCCTGACCTCAGACACGCTACCTAGCCTCTCAACAAACTTCTCCGACAACTCCCTAATTTTTCCAGGCATCCTCTCCTCCACGGTTGCCCAGAAGTCCCACGCATCCCTCCCCCCTCCATATGCCAGCTCGAACACATCCCTCTGATACCTCGACGCCATCTCCATAAACTCGGGGGTTCTGAACTCATTACCAATCAGCACCTTTATGACATCTCTTATCCTGTCGATGGCCGCCGAAATCTGGTCCGCTCTACGTACAGGACTTTTCTCATCCTTGTGATGCTGTTCAACAGCCTCCTTAACCTCATCCACCTCCTTCTTATCCAATATATTGCTCAGCAGCGAATTCACCAGCTCTCCAAAGACCTCAACCCTGTAATGCATTCTGGGCTCGATCGGCTTAGCTATATCGTGTAGCTGGGATGATATTCTCTGAATAGCCAGGTACCTGCGGTCTTTAGTGGAGTTGTAGTTGTACGCCAGCGACCAAGCTATCGCCGGTGTGGTTAAAAGGTGTGCTACTAGGCTCGACGTGTTTGCCCCCGGTCTGGTGTCGGCTGGAAAGACGAGCCAAGCCTTAGTAATCTTCGCCCTCAGCCCTTCATCAATAAATGACTCCACATCCACCATTCTGATAAGTGTGGGGAGATAATCCACAGGAGCCCTACTGAATTCTTTTAGAAATTGCTTATTGAGTCTTAGAGCTAGGTAAAGACTCGGGGGAGACGGGGCTAGGCTTAGGAGAGGCTCAAAGGTTAGAGGCGCCTTGAAGAAGAATGTTATCAGGTCGGCGACTAGTTCGAGTTTCTCAGCCCCGGCCAGCTCGCCGCCACCAGCCCTTCTCGCGATGCTGAAATTGGTTTGGAGGAATCTTCTGAGATCTACTTTTATGAGCTCCTCCCAGAACCTCCTATCCTCCTCGGTCACCTCCCTTACACTCCTGCCCTCGAACGGTATTGTATAGCTCCTGTAGACGGGTATCCTGTCAGCCAGCCCTCATCACCCTCAGCGCCTCTCTATGCTCGTCGACCTGTCTAATGTATGGTCTATACTCTTCATAAGCCGCATTTAAGGCCTTGGCAAGAATGTTCTCGAGCTCGGCCCCCTCGTATCTCGAGCCGGAGCCTACACCACCACCCGAGCACCTTGTGGAGGTCTTCAAACAGTTCACTCGGTACACTACCCTGCCCATTATCCGTTCTCCTAACCCCTTGTACTTGTGCGAGCCTAGCAGTACCGGTATAGCCTCGGCCCTCTCCCCGGACAGCCAGTACCCCATCCCGATAAGGAGGAGTCCAAGCTCATGCAGCCCAAGCCCCCGAAAACTTATCGACCCGTGAAACCTAGAGCCCGGCTCCGCAGCGAATAGCTCCTCCGACCCCTCCCCGACCTGTATCAACTTCCCATCCCTCATATAGAAAGTGCCAAAGTCTATAATCGATGATAGCCCCGGAGCCCCGAAGAGGTTGCAGACGACGCAGACATTCCTGTCAGCCGTTACGTTACAGGGCGGGCCTCTATCGTATTGGAGGGATTGCTTCCAGACACCATAATGCCTCCATCCATGACTACCCTTAGGCGGAGGTGCTCTCAACCCTCTGGCGGGGTAGAGACAGGCTATGGCTGTGCCACCGTATGGCTGAAGTGTGAGCTGCAGCCTAGCCTTTACATTCCCCTTCACCGAGGACCCGGGTATGATGTAGGCCCTCCCTCCGGCACGTGGGTCGAGCAGGCTCTGGAAAGCCCTCCTCCCAATCTGTATCTCATTCGCATATCTTCTTAACACCGACTCGTTCCACCGGCTTTCACTCAACAACTCCCTTAACCTCTCAGCAGGGAAGATTACTTCCTCCTCGCCGGAGCTGACGAAGAGGTAGGAATCGAATCCGTGAATCTTTTGGCTGCAGACGACTATTTCCACGTCGAGAACCCCCTCGATCGGGTTGAAGCTTCTACGATCCCTGTAGGGAATCCGCTTAACGCTTACTCGCTGAGACTGCATAATCCTTCCACACCCTTCTAAGCTCTTTCAAGAGCGCCTCGAGCTCGGGGCCCCTAAATATGATCCACCCGTCCCTCACATCGCTTGGTGTCAGAGAGACACTCCTATCGCCGGGGTCTCCCAGCGTGTCGAGCCTGTCCGCCTCCCCGGAGATCGGTGAGTAGTGCTTAACCATTAGGCTCACATCCGTTGCTCTCACTCTTCCGAAGCCCCTAGACTTGAACCCGCCCACTCGGATCAAACCGTCGTCAAGGAGTGTGAAGACCTCGGCTAAGAGGCCGAGAGCGTAGTTGGGGAGATTGGTGGAGTTGAGGGAGAAGCTGAATAGGGCGCCGGGCTCGACATACTCGACCCTGTAGAAGGCACCCGTGGCCACGGCTCCTGTTGTCCTATCGATCGCAATCCCCACCTTTATCCCTGTTGGGACGCTTGTCAATTTGCCTCCCTCGTCCACCGGGTATGCGTCTTCGAAGACGATCTTACTCCTATAGGTCGGAGCCCCGAAGACCTTACAGAGGAGGCAGGCGTTATCCGCGAAGCTCTTAAGAGCGTCTCGGATCGCATTCTTCTTGAGTAGTGTTTTCACAAAGTCTTCCAGAGTCTGCCCCTCAACCCTCCTCGCCGCCATGCAGTTGTTCTTAGACAGCCCAGAACAGGGGTCCGGCTTAACCCCCTCAGACTTGGCTATAGACTCAGCCGTGCTCCTGAAGACCCCCTTAAGTGATGAGCCTGGAATGTAGGGGACTTCAATCCCACTCCTCAGCTCCTTAACTCTTATGACTGGCAGGTCCGTCGTAACGTCTGGAGTATCCACCTTCCCCATCCCAACCCTCAGCGGCTCAAGCGTGCGGAGCCGACCCGTGATCCTCACCTGGCGGAGTAGGGTGGAGTGTGATATCCAGGGTGGATAGGCTTGCTCAGCCATCCCCTAGATCTTCACCTCGACGACTCTCAATTCCCCGTCCGCTACCATCTTCTTCCAGACCTTCAGATACTTCAGTGAAATCACCCCGGCGCCCACACTCTTCCTCCCGCCAAGCTGCAGCTCTCCGCGACCCATGCTCGAAATCAATAGGCGTAGGAGCCTAGGCCTAGGATCCTCGGCCCCCTCATCCTCAATCGGTATATTCATGATCTTCATGTTGAAGGACCACTCCACGCCGGGAGAGACATATTCTTCGGAGAAGGGCCCTATACCTGGCTGGACCCCGCCGAAGTCCCTGTTGATGCCTATGCCAGGCTTTAGCATAATTGTTGGACTGTTCAGCGGCAGGGAATCCCTCACGACCAAGTGGCTAGCCACCTTGATGCTCCCGAATATGCCGCAGACCGCGCAGATCATATCTTTCTCAAACTCCTCCTCTGCTTTGTTGGTGTCGAATGGTGGGTGTACTGCATCAGGGCCGTAGATGGCGGCCGCTAGCCTCTCGACGTGACTTCTCAGCACACCCTTAAGGGATGATCCGGGAATGTAGGGAACATCCCTCCCGCCATTCCAGCTTATCCTCATTATGGGAAGATCAGACGGGCTTCCAAGCTCCTCACCCCTCCCCACCCCAACCCTAAGCGGCGCCTCATTGACTAACCTACCCTCAACCTCATAGACAACCCTGAGGGAGTCGAAGTCAGCAACTCTATCGCGTCGGAGGTGGAAGTTAGCGCCT
>Ga0105160_1001162_pt1 | contig 10963 bp, 8 predicted proteins | sample GXS110809BmetaG_FD_89591 | JGI IMG/M metagenome (GOLD analysis project Ga0105160, IMG submission 89591) | Hot spring microbial communities from Gongxiaoshe hot spring, China to study Microbial Dark Matter (Phase II) - GXS 110809B | ecosystem: Environmental > Aquatic > Thermal springs > Hot... | reverse complement strand
GCGAGACCTCACGACCGTCCACATCGCGCAGCGTGAAGTCTGGTGCGGGGTTGACGGGCGCAGGCGTTGGAGTCGTGGGGAGGGGCGTGGCTGATTGCAGCGCAAGCACAAGCGGCGTTTGCACGGGCGTGGGCGAGGGCGCCGCAAGCACCAATGGCGTTGCCGAGAGCGGCGCGCGCGCTTGCGAAGGGCGCGGCTGCGGTGTGCTAAAGCTGACGAACAAGCTAATGCGCGCTTGGCGGCGTTGCTCCAAGAGCCAACGTTCTGCGGCTTGCGCATCGCCAAGCTGCTGTAGCGTTTGCTCGACGAGCAGCAAGCGCTGCACGGCGGCGAGCACCTCTTCGCGGCGCAAGCCGTGAGCGCTCAATGTTGCTTCAAGCTGGGCCTCGCTCACGTTCCAGCGCGTCAACAGCGCACGCAAGCGCGCCTCAGCTTCCGTCAGCGCGGGCAAGGGGCGTGATCGCGCTTGTTGCAACACAAGGCGCTCATTCACCAAGCGTTGGAGCACCGCTTCGGCTTCGGGCACGGGTTGCCCTGCCAACGCACTCATGGCGCGATCAAGTGCTAGGGCGTGCTCCCACTCCTCGCGCGTGATCCCTTCATCGTTCACGCGCGCCACCCAAGCTTCTTGTGCAGAGGGCACTGCCTCGCGCGCTGGAACGCGCCCACAAGCCACCAGAAGGAGCGCCAAGACGAACACGCCGAAGAGCAGCATCCACTTAGGCTTCACAAAGTCGCAGTGTACCTTGCAAGACCTGGGAAGGGATAATGGCGCACAAGCGCCCCAAATCGCCGTAGAATGCGCGTGCCCAACCGGTGAGCGTGCAAGTGCACCGCTTGGGTGGTTAGCGTTGATCATGCCACCTCCGAGAGCGCAAGAGTATGCCGTCATCGGGCTGGGGCGCTTTGGCTCCAGCCTTGCGCGTACGTTGATGAGCCGCGGCGCTTCTGTGCTCGGCATTGACCGATCGCCAGAGATCGTCCAGCAGATGGCGGACGAACTCACGCAAGCCGTGGTGCTCGATGCTACCGACGAGAACGCGCTGCGCGACATCGGCATCACCGACTTCCACACCGTGATCGTGGCGATCGGCTCCAACTTTGAGGCGAACCTCTTGACCACCGTCGCGCTGCGCGAGCTGGGCGTGCCCAACGTGATCTGCAAAGCGCTTACCATACGCCAGCGCGACATTTTGCTTAAGGTGGGCGCCACCCGCGTGATTCTCCCTGAGCACGAGGCTGGGCAGCGCTTGGCGCTCGAGCTGCTCAACCCAGGCATGCTCGGGCAACTGGAGCTAGGCCCTGGCTATGCTGTGATGGAAATGTGCACGCCGCCGAGCATGGTTGGCGAGCCATTGGGCAAAACCGAGCTGCGCAAGCGCGGCATCAATGTGTTGGCGATCAAGCGCGCCGACCGCGTCATCGTTACGCCCACGCCAGACACCGTGCTCAAGCCCGACGATGTGCTCGTCGTATTGGGCAACGCTCAGGAGATCGAGCGCTGTGCCCGAAGCGGCTAGCAAGCAACACCAATGCGCACCCCCGTTGGTCGCCTCGGGCTTTGGGCAATGATGCCCATTCCGCTACGGCTGGTGATGGGCTTGATCGTGCTCGTGGTGCTTGGCAGCGCGGCGTTGCTGTTGCCCTTCGCAGCCGTGCGCCCGCTCTCGCTCGAGGAAGCGCTCTTCACCGCCGTTTCTGCGCTCACCGTCACGGGCTTATCCATCCTCGCCCCAGGGCGCGACCTCACCGTGCTGGGGCAAATTGTGCTTGCCGTGCTGATTCAAATCGGCGGCGTGGGCTTCATGGTGATCGCTGTGATAATCTTGCGGCTGGTCGGGCGGCAGATCATGCTGGATGACCGCCTTGCCCTGCGCGACTCGCTAGGTTTGCTCAGCGCTGCGGAGATCGTGCAGCTGGTGCGGCGCGCGCTGATCGCCATCGCGATCATGGAAGGAAGCGGGGCGCTCGCGCTTTGGCTGCATTGGCGCAACACCCTGCCGCTGAGCGAGGAGCGCGTGCTCCTCTACGCCTTTTTCCACGCCATCTCAGCGTTTTGCAACGCTGGCTTCGACTTGTTCACAGGGCTGCCCGAATTTCCCGAAGGCGTGCCGAACGACGGCATCACGCTGTTCATCCTCGCAGCGCTTATCGTGCTCGGTGGGCTGGGCATCCCCGTGATCGGCGATCTCCTCACGTGGCGCTGGACGCACAAGCTCTCGTTGCACACGCGCGTGACGCTTCTGCTCTCGGCAGCGCTGACGTTCGGCGGCGGTGGTTTGATCTTCCTCGCTGAGACGCTCTCACGGGGGGCGATCTCAGAAGCGCCCTGGAGCGCGCGTCTCGGGCTCTCGATCTTCCAAGCGATCTCAGCGCGCACAGCAGGCTACAGCGGCTTCCCGAACTTCGATCACATCTCCGCGGGAGCGCAGTTGACTTTGGTCAGCTTGATGTTCATCGGCGCTGCGCCCGCTTCGATGGGGGGCGGCATCACCACAGGCACGTTCGCCGTGATCGCGTTGGCAGCGTGGGGCTACTTACGGCGCTTGCCCGAGACGCAAGTGGCGCAACGCACCATCAGCCACGACACCCTGCGCCGCGCCGTTGCCGTCCTCGTGGTCTCGCTGATGCTGCTTACGGCCGCCAGTTACTTGCTGGTGATCACGCACCCAATGCTGCGGGTGGACCAGGCTGTGTTCGAGGTGGTGTCTGCCTTTGCGACATGCGGCCTGTCGCTTGGCGCAACGAACGCCCTCACCTCTTTTGGACACGCCGTGCTGATGGTGGTGATGTTCTGGGGACGGCTTGGGCCGCTTACGGTGGTCGCTGCCCTCGCGACGCCACGCCGCCAGCGCCACCTTGCCTTCCCCGAAGGCCACATCCTGATCGGCTAAACGCGCGCTATCATCCACACCGTGGCGCGCGACTTGTTCGATCATGCTATCGAGGCGCAGCAACAACGCGAGGCGCCGCTCGCAGCGCGCATGCGCCCGCGCACGCTGGACGAGATTGTGGGCCAAGATCACATCATCGGCCCTGGGCGCCTGCTCCGCCGCGCCATTGAAGCCGATCGGCTGTTTAGCGCGCTTATCCTCTGGGGGCCACCTGGCAGCGGCAAGACCACGCTCGCCATGGTGATCGCTCGGCACACGCGCGCGCACTTTGAGACGCTCAGCGCCGTCACTGCAGGCGTCAACGACATTCGGCGCGTGGTGCACGAAGCGCGCGAGCGTCGCAAACTCCATGGGCAGCGCACACTGTTGCTCATTGATGAGATCCACCGCTTCAACAAAGCCCAGCAAGATGCCCTGTTGCCACATGTTGAAGACGGCACGATCACGCTCATCGGCGCGACCACGGAAAACCCTTACTTCTCGGTGAACAGCGCGTTGCTCTCTCGCGCGCGGCTCTTCGTTTTGCAACCGCTCGCCGAGGAACACATCCTAACGCTGCTTCGGCGCGCGCTGACCGACCCAGAACGCGGCTACGGCAACCGCAGGGTGCAGGTTGACGCCGAAGCGCTGCTTCATCTTGCGCGCATGGCGAATGGCGACGCGCGCAACGCACTCAACGCGCTTGAGCTTGCCGTGGAGTCCACACCGCCCGACGCAGCAGGGACAATCCACATTAACCTTCCCATCGCCCAGGAGAGCATCCAGCGCCGCGCCGTGCTCTACGACAAAGAAGGCGACGTGCACTACGACGTGATCAGCGCGTTCATCAAGAGCGTGCGTGGGAGCGACCCCGATGCCGCGCTTTACTGGCTGGCGAAAATGCTCCACGCAGGCGAAGACCCGCGCTTCATCATGCGGCGCCTGCTCATCCTCGCCAGCGAGGACGTGGGCCTTGCTGACCCTATGGGCCTGGTGCTCACGGCTGCGGCTGCGCAATCCCTCGACTACGTGGGGATGCCCGAAGGCGTGTATCCGCTTGTCGAAGCCACGCTCTACCTCGCTACCGCGCCGAAGAGCAACTCCGCGACGCACTACTTTCGCGCTGCTGCCGCTGTGAGCGAGCGCTCAGCTGCGGATGAGGTACCCGACCATCTCAAAGATAGCAGCCGGGATGCCGCCGGCTTGGGGCATGGGCGTGGCTATCGCTACCCCCACGACTTCGAGGGACACTGGACGCCGCAGCAGTACCTGCCCACCCACCTCCTCGGCGAGACGTTCTACACGCCAAGCAATGAGGGCTACGAGCGCGAGATCGCAGCGCGCCTCGCACGCTGGCGCGCCGCGCAGGAACGCGCGCGCGAGGCAGAGACAAAACCAACGTCTGCACGAGGCTAAGGCGCATGTTCAGCGCAGTCTTGTTGGCGATCGGAATCGCCCTGTTGCTCCTTGCAGTGTGGCTTTGGCGGCGCAGCGGCTTACCGCTCGGGCGGGTGATCTACAGCGATCCTCACACTTGGCAGTCCAACGCGCGCACGTTTGTCTCGCAGCGCTACGGCTTAGTAGGCCGCCCCGACTACCTCGTGCGCACGCCGCGCGGCGTTGTGCCCGTCGAGGTGAAAAACACACCTGCGCCTTCGCAGCCGCATCCAAGCCATGTGATGCAGCTTGCGGCGTACTGCCTGCTCCTGGAAGAGACCTACGGCGCGCCGCCCTATGGCATTCTGCGCTACGCCGATCGGCAGTTCGCTGTGGACTACACGCCCGCCCTGCGCGAGGCGCTCCTGAACACCTTGCAAGCAATGCGCGCTGCGCTGGCAACAGCACACGCTGAGCGCTCTCATCACGAGCCAGCGCGCTGCTTCCGATGCGGCTACCGCGATCTCTGCGATCAGGCGCTCGCGTAACGGCGCAGCGCTACACACGCTGGCTCAGGCGTGCAACCACAACACCCAGCACAACGCCATAGACGAGGTAAGCAAGCAAGCGCGCGAGGTCCAAACGCGCTGCGAGTGCTGAGATCCCAAAGGCGTAGGCGATCGCGGACTCCGCTAGCCACCACGCAGTGCCGCAAGCCAATCCCCACATCGTGCCTTCGACGTAGCGCACGCGGCGCTTGCCCATCACCACGCCGAAGACAAGCCCAACAGCCGCCATCACCACCATCTGGATCATCGTGGTGCTGACCAGCGCGGCGGCGCTGCGCAACACGAACCACTGATCGCTGCTCATGAACGCTCAGAGGCGCGAAGGAGATCGCCGTGCTCGTCGAGAATGCCGTCTAACGGCGCGAGGAACGGCGAGAAAACAGGGCGCGTCACGCGTGGGCGCTTAACGAGCAACACGCGCAGTGGATGGTCAACCAGGCTCTCGGTGATCTCGAGGGCTTCGGTTACCGTGCGTGCGGGGATGAAGTGGCTGCTGCGCGCGAGTTGCTCACGCGGAGTGCCAACGGCGATCACGCGATGCCGTTGCAGCAGTTGCGCCAAGAGATAAGCGCGCTCCTCGCCCTCGCGCAAGGTGCGACCGCGCAGAAGATGCACAGCTTGCTCAGGGGAATCCGCGTTGGTAAGCGCATCGTAGAACGCTTGCGCAGCTTGGGATTCATCGCCCATGCCGTCCGTCACGGGCACGATCAACGTGCCCCCTTGCGCCAGCACCGAGGTGGGCGATAGCCCCTGCGCAACGACGGCAGAGACCGCGTCAAACAAGCTCTGGGGTTGACGCCGAGGAGCCGCCAGCACCAACGCATCGTAGGCGGCATGCCGCACAGGCGCCTCGCGCAATTCGGCGAGCCGTTGCTGCATCACCGCGCGTACCTCAGAGGGCACGCCTGCAAAGACGGCGAGCACATTTCCCTGCTCGTCCTCGAGCGCCTCGACTGCAAAGCTCAAGCCCACCCGACGCGCTAATTCTTGGAGCACGCGCTCCAGCAGTGGAACAGCGAACGCCGTTGTGCGCTCCTCGTAAAAACGCGCCTCGCGCAGATCGCGCTGCGTGCTTTCACCAGCAAGGCGCAACAGCGTGTGATAGCTCCCCAAGTGCGTGTTCTCGTCGTCCAGCCGCAACACGCTGATGGCGATGAGCAGATCAGCCACAACAGCGTGATAGTTCACCCAAAGCGCGATGCCCTCAAAGACTCCCAGCGTTTCCAATTCGCGCTGGTCATTGGGCACGTGCGGGATGAACAGGAGGCGATCCCGCAAGTCTATGGGGAGCGCCGCCTGATCGACAGGGGCGCTGCTCGATGGAACGAGGCAGAGGATTTGGACAGCCGCTTGCGCCTCGGTGATGATCTCGCGCAGCACAGCGCGCAGCAACACTTGGCGCGTGTGGTCTGCGGGAAAGGCGTCGAGGGCGATGACGATGCGCTGTTTGCCAGCAGCGAGTTCGCGGAGGGGCAATCCTGCATTCGGGCGCGCGAGTGCGTCTGCGCTCGCAGCTTCGACGTCGAGCGCTTCTGTGCTGCGTGGCGCGGCAACGGTCTCAATGTGCCACCGCGCCGGCAAGCGGTGCTTCACCGACGCGCGCAGTGTGTGGCCCACGTTCGCATCCTCGCGAGAAGATTATACCGTTGGGGGCGCACGTGCGTCACGACTGAGAAGCGCTGCGCTCGGAGGCGAGAACGCGCCGAGTATGATCGCGCCGCTATGCGGTTTCTCATCACAGGTGGCTCGGGCTTTTTGGGGATCAACTTGACGCGCTACTTGCTCGCAAAGGATCAGGACGTTGTTTGCTACGACATTGCCGACTTCAACTATCCCGAGCGCGATCGCATCACGTTTCACAAAGCCGACATTCGCGACCGCGCCGCGCTGGATCGCGCCATGCCTGGCGTGGACATCGTGGTTCACACGGCAGCCGCGTTGCCGCTTTACTCGAAGGAGGATATCTACACCACTGATGTGATCGGCACGCGGAACGTGCTGGAATCCGCCTTCGCGCACGGCGTTCAGCGCGTGATCCATATTTCCTCAACAGCGGTGTATGGCATTCCAGACCATCATCCGATCTACGAGGACGATCCGCTGCACGGCGTCGGTCCTTACGGTGAGGCGAAGGTTGAGGCGGAGCGCATCTGCTTAGAGTTTCGTCAACGTGGGCACTGCGTGCCGATTTTGCGTCCCAAGTCTTTTGTCGGTCCAGAGCGGCTTGGCGTGTTTGCGCTGCTCTACGATTGGGCGAGCAGCGGGCACGGTTTTCCCATCCTCGGCAGCGGCAAGAATCGCTACCAGCTCCTCGATGTAGAGGACCTGTGTGAGGCGATCTGGCTGTGCAGCACGCTGCCCTGCGAGCGCGCCAACGACACCTTTAACATCGGCGCGAAGGAATTCGGCACGGTGGCAGAGGACTTTCAAGCGGTGTTGGATTACGCAGGCTTCGGCAAGAAGGTGCGTCCTTTGCCGGCGGCGCCGTTGATCTGGGCGCTGCGCGTGTTGGAGTTCTTCCGTCTCTCGCCGCTTTACAAGTGGGTGTACGAGACTGTGGGGAAGGATTCATTCGTCTCCATTGAGAAAGCGGAGCGCGTGCTGGGCTTCAAGCCGAAGTACAGCAACAAAGAGGCGCTGATCCGAAACTTCCAGTGGTACCTTGCCAACAAGCACACCTTCCAGGGGCAAGCGGGCGTCTCGCACCGCGTGCCATGGAAACAAGGCGCCCTGGCACTGGCGAAGCGGTTCTTCTGAAAGCAGAGCGCCCTTACTCAAGTTCCAGCTGGAACTCTAGAGCATCGCTTTGCTGATTGCTTGAGTTGACAGACAAGCGCTCTAGTGTCTTGGCATCGTATAGCCCCACCCGAAGTGTGTAGCGACCGAGGGGCAAGGGTGTGAGCTTCGTGCGTTCAATGGAGATCACATCGGGGATGAGATCACCCGCACGCCAAACAGAGCTTGGGTAGCACCCTCGGCGAGGGGGCTGATCGTTTTGAGCGACAAGCTTCCCTTGCGAATCGAGGAGGTGCAAGAAAACGGTGTAGTCTGTTTCGATATCTTCTCGTGCACGCCATGTGAGTTGCACGACAAGGTCTTCATATCGTTTTGGACGCTTGGGTATCTCCGCCGAAAGGAGCGCGATCTTGGAGCCGAAATAAGCCAAAGGCGTGCGCAACGCAGCTCTGGAGCGTTCAAACCAAGGGAGTGATACCGGAATATTGCTGAGGCGGTTGTGGCACTGTTTTTCAGGGTCAGCACAAGACCACGGCATGAGCTCGTTCGTTTGTTGATCGAAAAAGTTGAGTGCCACGTAAACCCTTGTCGGGTAGTCACCGCGGTGTAATGGAATGCGGTAGACATCAGCGAAGATAAGCCCTGGCGTTAAACGCCAAGTGGGCATCGTGCCGTTGCCTAGCGTTTGGCGCCGCTGTATCTCCATGGATGTGCCCTCGCAGTTGAAGACATCGAGCTGGACCCCATACCCACGCTCTGTGGGTTTGAGAACTTGCCAGTAGACTTCGAGAGCGATCTTGTCTCCAAGCGCGGAGCGAGGTGTGAGCGTGCGGTACCCTAACATGCGCAGCGCATCGCCGAAGGTCACACCTGTCTCGATCTCGAGGCGCTGGTAGGCGGTCTCGAGCGCGATGGGCTGAGGTGGAGTGTAGGCAGGTCGCAGCACTAACCAAGGCGACAAGAGGCTAACGAAAGGAAGCCCCATGAACAACGGGCCGCCGAGCCACAAGCGTGCTTGGTAGCTCAGTGAGTCAATACCAACAGCAGCCCATAGAGCAAAGCTAGGAAGGGCTACAAGCAGAAATCGCGGAGCGAACAGCGCAGGTGCGTCAGCATTTACAGCTCGAGCAAGCGTAATCCCTGTAACGAGCAAGAGCAACCAAATAGCCAATGCCATAGGGAGACGCATTTTCTGACGACGGAGTGCCACCAGCCCGAGCAAGGCAAGTACACCCCCTGCAGCTGTCGCAATAATTTGCCAGGATAGCGGAAGCCGCAGCGTGCCCCAGCTGTATGCAGCGAAGAGCGACGTATATGCAAACCAGGCGTCACTGCGCAGTAACTCAATCGCACGTACAAGCCATACTATCAGCCGGGAGCGAGAAGAAGGGGTTTCAACATGCTCAGCTTCAGCCGAGACCTCCAGAGTGCTACGGACAATTGATGCCCACTGCAAACTGCGTCCCTCCGATAGGGCTGCGCCAGCCACAATAAGTGCAAGCAGAGAGAACGAGAACAGCGCTAAGCATGGCAGGCAACGCCGTCTTGCTGCTGTGAGCAAGGACACCCCAATTGCCGCCACGATGAGTGCGAGGCTGTTCGACTTAACCCAAGTGGATAAGCCTGCTAGTGCTCCCAAGACAACCCAGTCCATCCACCGAGGAGACACGAGCAACCGCGACATTCCCCAGAAAACTGCTGCTCCCATCACGACCATGCCAACGTCATTGGACAGGGTGCCACTCTGAAAGAGAAACTGCGGCCAAAAAGCAACGAAAAAAGCACCATTCAGGGCTATCCGTTCTCGAGTTGGGAACAGCGTTCGCAAAGCCAGAAAGGTGAACACAACAGCAACGCTGCTCAACGCCAGCGAAGTGAAGCGCCCTAGTCTTAGTGCGAGTGCCGTGCCGCGCCATGGAAAGCGGTCCTCGGGTGCGGGCACAACCCAGTTCTCACCACCTGCGGAGAAGACGGGCTGAAGGTCCTCATCTTCTGCTGCCACGAGCATCATTGGCAGAGCAACAATGGTGTAGTAAAGCGGTGGCTGGTGGGTCTCGTCGAAGGCAACGAGCTTAGTGCCGAGTGGGGGTAACTTACGGTGAACAGCGATGTAGCGCGCGAAGGCATAGTGCCCTGTCTCGTCATACGCTTCCCATAGAGGGGTGCTAAGGGAGAAAAACACCCCTAAGATGGAGCGGACGACGAGCATGGCAACTAGGGCAAACCATGGAGACTTGAGGAAACGAAGATAGGCTTTAGTCAGCTTTGAACCCATTTCTTCACGATGCAAACTCTTCTCCCTTAACACATGCGCACTTCGATTTCAAGCTTGCGTCCAAGCTCGCGCAGCGCGAGCGCGGGTTGGTTTGTTTGCCCATTCCGTTCTTGGGCAAAGGAGAGGCGCAGTGCACGCTTTGCGCGCGTGATGCCGACGTAGAGCAGCCGCAGCCGCTCAGCGATGTACTCGAGATACGCGCCGCGGATCAGCACACGCACGTCATCCACGGGAAGCTTTGCGTGGAGTTGCTCGAGCACTGTGCGCGCCTCCGCGCGCGGATCGTGCCCGTTGAGAAACCACAGCTGTCCTCGAAACCGCCCCTCAGGATCGTGCGGAAACTCCCACTCGTCCACGCCGATTAGGTAAACGCGATCCCATTCTAACCCCTTCGCTTTGTGCATCGTCGTCACAGTAACCTGCCCGGGCACTGGCTCAAAGCCACCCTCGATCAACGTGTTGCTGAGGTAACGACGCTGGTTTTCAGCGATCTCGTGCAGCAGCAGCGCTGCATCGGAAAGCTGCGCGGCAGGAGCGTTCACCACGTAGCGCCGCAAGCTGACCGCGATGCTATGTGCGATGGCAAATTCGTTGTCCTGATGCAACACGTCTTGCGCAACGGTGAGGACGAATTGATCCACTGGCTGCAGACTAGCGCGCAGCCAACGCGCCGCGAGCGTGGTGAGATGGTGCAAGGCGCGCGTTTGCGCCTCGCTGAGCGTCACACTGGGCGGCAGCGCAAGCAAGGCATCTGGGGTTGGGAATAAGCGCTGCTCGATGTGGGCGCTGCGCAACACAGCAGCAAGCGTGCGATCCTCAGCGAAGGGCGCCAACGCGGGCACGCGCGGCGCTACCTCACGCAAAAGCTCAGCCAGCGCATTCTGGCGCGCAGGTGAGGCACAAAACCGCACCACAGCGCCCAATACACGCGCCACATCGCGCACTGGTTGTGCGTTGCGCAATTGGTCTTGGTAAATCGGTCGCGTGTGGAGTTTTTGCAAATCCGCAAGTTGAGCGACGACTAGCGAGCCGTAGAAGTTAGTCGGCGCCAACACGGCGCACGTGCGCTCAGGGTTTTTCAGCACATACTCGGCAGCGCTTTTCGCCACGCGCTTTACTTCATCATCAATGGT
>Ga0105160_1001161_pt1 | contig 10966 bp, 11 predicted proteins | sample GXS110809BmetaG_FD_89591 | JGI IMG/M metagenome (GOLD analysis project Ga0105160, IMG submission 89591) | Hot spring microbial communities from Gongxiaoshe hot spring, China to study Microbial Dark Matter (Phase II) - GXS 110809B | ecosystem: Environmental > Aquatic > Thermal springs > Hot... | reverse complement strand
GTTCTCTTATTGATTATGATGTGGTTTTTGATGGTTCTGTTAATGAGTCATCAGGCCCTCCAAGATTTTTGGGAATTGTTTTTTCTTTTGATTTTGGAATTTCAGAAAAATTTACTATTAGACCTTCTTTGAAGTTTTTAATAAATACTTTTAATTACAGTGGATTAGTTAAAAATTTAGGTAATTTTAACTTATACTTTTCTCAGGATATATTGAGTATAGTTTCTTTTGAGATTGTATACTCGTTTTAGGGGGTAGTATGAGAGTATGGATTATTATATTCTTTTGCTTTTTTAGTCTTTATGTTTTTGGACAGGATAAGTGGAGAATAGGTATAGTTGATATAAAGAGTTATGATATTAGAGGGAGTAGTATTGCTAATAGTATCAAAAAATCATCGCTTCTTCTACTTTCTAGGGATTTTTATACTTTTGATATCCAGACAAACATAACTTCTCGTTATGATTTGGTTAAGTTAGGTATAGACAAAAAAGTTGACTTTTTGATATATGGTGTTATTCGTATCAATACCAATGATTATTATTTAGTTTTACAATTGATTGATGTTGTGAACAAAGAGGTTAAACTAACTAGAAAGTATAGTTTTGTTTACAATCCTGATGAGATATTTGATACTATTGATAGAATAGTATTTGACTTTAAAGAAGGGATTTTTAAGGTTATTCCGAAGTATGAAGAATCGTTGGCTTTAGAAATTCGGAAAAAGATAGAGGAAAGAGAAGTTAAAGTTGAAATACCTGGTGAGTTTTCGGTTAGTTTTTATTTTAATTCACTATTCTCTTATTTGATTTCTAATGGATATTTTTCGGTTGCTTTTAGATATGTAAATGATAGTATTGGTGGTATTTTTGGTAATGGTTGGTTTGGTGGGTTTTGGTTTTCTGAGTTTTTAGGTAGTATTAAGTTTAGTGTGAGTGAAAACTATAATTGGTTAGATTATCAAGGGGTAGGAAAACAATTTAGTTTGTTTCTAGGGACAAAGATTTTTAATTATTTGGGCGTAGGTTTGAGTTTTTTGTTGGTTAGAAATGTTCCTGTGATTGAAAATAATGTTTACGGTTCTAGTAGAAGTATTAGTTTTTTCTTTAGACCCGTTTTTTATCTGAATTTTTTCAATTTTGGTGTTTTTATTACGCCATTATACATATCTAAAAATGGTTTTTCTTTTGGGATACCTCTTATGTTTGATAGTGATATTCAAGATTTAAACTATAGAGGTTTAGATATTGGGATGTTTTTTAGGTTGTTTCAGGAGTATTATATAGAAGGTGGAGTAATTTTTGAAAATTTGAATGGAATTGGTCATGGTGGAAGATATTTTGAGGGTAGTGATTTTATGATAAGTGTTGGAGTTTCTAAAGTATTTCGTTTCTAAAAGTTTGATTTATTATATTTAAGATAATGGATAAAAAATTCTTAAAGGCTCTTCCAGAACTTCCCGGAGTTTACATAATGTATAGTGAAAATGGTGAAGTTATATATATTGGTAAGTCTATTAACCTAAAAAACCGAGTATCTTCATACTTTACTTCAAAAAATTTGTCCAGAAGAATTTTAAATATGGTTAGCAGAGTCGCTAAGATAGAATATATAGTTGTTAACAATGAAGCAGAAGCATTGATACTTGAGGCAAACTTAATAAAAAAGCATAAACCTAGATACAATGTTTTGATGAAAGATAGTAAGTTTTATCCGTTTGTTAGGCTTTCAAAAGATAAGTTTCCATATATAAACGCTACTAGAAAGTATGAACCTTCTGAAGAGTTTGAGTATTTTGGTCCTTTTACTGACAATAGATTACCTTATATGCTTGTAGATGTAATTCAAAGAGTTTTTAGGATTAGGACATGTAGGGTGATGCCTAAAAAGGTTTGTCTTAATTATCATATTGGTAGGTGTTCTGCTCCTTGTGAAAGCAAAATTTCTTATGAAGAATACTCTAAAGATGTGGAAAATGCTAAAAAAGTCCTTAGGGGAGATATTGATGAAGTTATTGAAGAACTTAATAAAGAGATGAAGAAGGAGGCTATGAATCTTAATTTTGAGAAAGCATCTTTTTTAAGGGATAGTATAAATATCTTAAAGGAACTTAAGAATCAGGAACAGTATGTTTTTTATTCTGGTAGTAATGAGAGTGCTGATTATATTTCTTTTTCTGAAGATGGTGGGTTTGTGAATTTTTATGTTGCTCATATTCTTGATGGTAAATTTTCTGGTAAGGAAAGTATAACATTTAGAATTGATGAAGAAGAAAATCCTTTGGAGAAGTTTTTATCAAACATCTATCTTATTAGTGAAGAAAATAGGATTATGAAGGTTGTCGTTGATACTAATATTTATAATAGGGTTAAGGAATTTTTTGATAAAGTCTCTTTGAATGTAGAAGTTTGTGAACCTTCAGAAGAGAGAGAATTTAAGATCCTTGAACTTTGTAAGAGAAATTCGGAGTTAGTTTTGTCAAATCATCTTGCCAGAATTGATATGAAAGACAAAGAAATAGAAGAACTATGTAAAGTTTTGAATTTAGAAAATATATCTATTATAGATGGGTTTGATGTTGCGAATTATGGTGAAGAAGTAGCGGTGGGAGCGAGTGTTAGGTTTGTTGACGGAGAACCATTTAAAAAAGGTTATAGAGTTTTTAACATAAAGACTGTAGAAGGACAAAACGATTTTGGTATGATTAATGAGATTGTTTTTAGAAGGTATAAAAGAGAAAAAGATAATGGACAATTACCTGACCTTATACTTATTGATGGTGGTAGAGGACAACTTAATTCTGCTATTGATGCTTTGAATGCTCTAGGTTTGAAGATACCTATTGTATCGTTAGCAAAACAAGAGGAGAAAATAGTTATTCCTGATGGAACTGAGATAGTTTTGCCTAGAAACTCTTATGCTCTTAGACTACTTCAGAGAGTTAGAGATGAGGCTCATAGGTTTGGTAATACTTTCGTTAAAAAAGTTAAGTTAAAGAGAATGGTTAACAGGAAAAGATAGTTATCTTTTAGGTTTGATCTATTAGAGTTTCTGGTATTTTATGCTATGTTTTGAGGATGTTTGATAGTTAGCAGTTAGGAGATGTGAAGAGTAAGAAATATGGAATGAAAAGATGGAGAGTTTTATGGGTTTTTAATTCTATGACTTTGTCTAAGAGCAAAATTGTAAACTTTTAGCAAATTATGTCAAAGTCTCTCTATAAGGTTGTATTAGTAATACTAAATGTTTTAAGAATAGTTTAAAGATGGTTATGAAAGTTAGAAGTAGATTGTGTTGGTATGGTTTAGAAAGAGAGAGTGTAGTATTTTTATAATGTTTTTATGGTTGGAGTTATTGATTACGGGGCTGGGAATATTAGGAGTATGGTTAATTCTATAGTTAGGGTTGGGATGAGTTCTGGAGTTAAGGTTATGGTATCTTCTGATGTGGATGTATTATCTTATTGTAATAAAATTATATTACCCGGAGTAGGTGCTTTTGGTGATGTTATGAGGAGTTTAAAAGAAAAGAGGTTAGATGTATTTATAAAAGAATGGATTAAGAAAGGTAATAAGTTTATGGGGGTTTGTGTAGGACTTCAAGTGTTGTTTAAGGTTGGGTATGAGAATGGAACTTATGAAGGACTAGGGGTGTTTGATGGAGAAGTTGTTAAGTTTTCAAAAGCAGAGCCTATACCTCATATAGGTTGGAATCAGATAAAAGTTGTTAATGAAAGTATTTTTTTATCAAAAGCAGATGAAGGAAAGTATTTTTATTTTGTTCATTCTTACTATGCTAAACCTAAAAATCAAGAAATAATCAATACCATTACAGAGTATAATGGTGAAGAGTTTGTATCTTCGGTATATTGGGAGAATGTTTTTGCAGTTCAATTCCATCCAGAGAAGAGTCATATTAACGGAGAAAATGTTATTCGTAAATTTTTAGTAGATTTTTAGTATGAATATAAAGGAAGTTGTTGAAGAAATAAAGAATAGGGTAGTAATAGAAGATGTAATAGGTAGGTATGTTAATTTAAAAAAGTCTGGTAAAAACTATGTTGCCTTATGTCCGTTTCACAAAGAAAAGACTCCTTCCTTTACTGTATCACCAGAAAAATCTTTTTATCATTGCTTCGGTTGTGGAAAGAGTGGAGATGTTTTTACTTTTTTGATGGAGATAGAAAAGATTTCTTTTATGGAGGCTGTTAGAAAACTAGGTAAAGAAGTAGGTGTGGATGTTGATAGATTACTCTATAGGGGAAGTAAAGAGAATGCTTCTTTAATTTCTAGTATTAAACAATTGAATATAGAGGCTCAGAAATTTTTTGTTTACTATCTTCTTAAGGGAGACAAAGATAAAGTGGGAGTAAATTATCTTAAAAAAAGAGGAATTACAAAACAAATCGCAGAAAAGTTTAAATTTGGAATGTCTCCTAATTCTAGGAATGCTTTATACAGTTATCTTAAATCAAAGTTTTTTACGGATGAAACTATCTTTGAGTCAAAGTTAGTTATTAAGACTTCGGGACATCCTGTAGATCTTTTTAGATATAGGATAACTTTTCCTATTGAAAATGAATATAATGAAATAGTTGGTTTTGCTGGTAGGGCTTTATCTTCTGAGGAAAAGGCTAAGTATATAAATTTACCAGAAACAGTGTTGTTTAAAAAGAGAAATATACTTTTCGGGTTTAACCATGCTAAAAACAAGATTAAGAACACTAGAAGAGTTTTTTTAGTTGAAGGTTATTTTGATGTTATATCTTTACATAAGTATGGTGTAGATAATGTTTGTGGAGTTATGGGGACGGCTTTAACCATTGAGCAGGTTAGATTATTTAGTAATATAGCAGAAGAAGTTTATTTGTTTTTTGATTCAGATGAGGCTGGAATTAATGCTGTTGAAAGGTCTATTCCTCTTATATTAGCAAATACTGATTTATCGGTAAAGATTGTAAGTATTCCTCAAAAAGATCCTGATGAGTTTGTTAGGTATAACGAAGAAAAAGGTCAAATTATTGATGAATCCTTGATTATTAAATACTCAAAGGATATATTTGATTTTTTCATTGATAAAAATCAGAATAAAGTTAAGTCGGAAGATAAAAAGGAACGAATTGCATTTCTTATTAGAATGTTTTATTTTATCTCTTTACTTAGGAATGTTTATGACAAGGAAGAAGCACTTAAAAAACTTTCCGAAGTTATGAAAATTAGTGAAGTAGTTATTAAGTCTGAATTTGAAAAATACCAAAATAGGCAGAGAATTAGCACAGAAAATATTACTTCTGCATATTCAAGGCTCTCTTATGAGGATTTGGAATTGATTTTAGCGTATATGGTTAGTAAGAATAATATCCTTTTTGATATTCTTAAGTCTGAAATTGACATACAGGATATAAGAAATGAAACGGTGAGGGCTTATTTTTCATTCCTTGATGAATACCTATTTAGTGAGGAAGTTAACGAAAATCAGATTAATACTCTCTATCTACTTCAATCTGAGATAGAAAGTAAATCGTCCTCTATGATTAAGGGAAACATTGAGATATTGAAAGAAGATTTTGAGTTTTTGCTTAGTATCTATAAAATAAAGAAAATAAAAGAAAAAAAGCAGGAAATTCAGAAAATAATAGAAAAGATATCTTCCGATTCTACCGATGAAGTTTTAGAAGAGTTGCTTGAAGAAAAACATCTTTTGACTCTTGAGGAGAAAAAAATAAAAGAACTTAGGGGAATTTCTTATATTTAATAGTTTTTTCTAGATTTTTTATTTTAGCAAGAAGGATTTTTGTTTCCAGTTGTCTGGATTCTTGGTTATATGAATTATATAAAGAGATAGTAAACTTTAGATAACTAACTAGAATTTGTTTTTATTCACATCTTTAATTTGTTTATGAGTTGTTTTGAATTTTTCTCAATATGGTATGATATCCTTTTAGAGTTTTTTGTCTTAATATTTTGTTAATTTTTCGGATCTTTTGTAGGTATGGAAATATTCTGTTCAATTTATGTTAGTTTCTTTAAAGTTTTTGTTTGTTTTTTAATCTTTTTCTGTTTCAGAATACATTTTGATTAACTCTAAGTAGTTATTTTGTAGTTTTTCTTGATGATTATACTTTTAGTTAGTATTTTATGGAGATGGTTGTATGGTGTTTTAGGTTTCTTGGAGGTTTTTATTTGTTAGTTTTTTATGGAATTTTTTGTTTGATTTTTGTCAAAGTAGGTGTAAATTTTCTGTAAAGGTATGAATTTAGGTTTTTTATGGATAGATGTATGGATAGAAGTTGAAAAAAGGTTTTTTAGATGTTTAGAATTTTAAATCGTTTGAGGGGTTTATTGTTATGGCGAGGTCGGTTAAGAAAGGTCCGTTTGTTGATAAGCATTTATACAAAAAGGTTTTGGAAATGATAGAGAGGAGAGAGAAGACGCCTATAAAGACTTGGTCTAGGAGGTCTACTATTATTCCGGAGATGGTTGGGCTTACTATTTCTGTTTACAATGGTAAAACATTTGTGCCTGTTTATATAACAGATCAGATGGTAGGTCATAAACTTGGAGAGTTTGTTCCGACTAGGATTTTTAGAGCACATGGTGGTAAAAAAGCCGAAATGGCTAAGAAGTAGGAGGTAAGATATGGAAGCAATCTGTAAAGCTAGATACTTAAAAATATCTCAAAAGAAAATGATAAGGTTTATTAATGTAGTTAGGGGTAGGAGATTAGATTTAGTTCTTACATATCTTGATAATTTACCTCATAAGGGAGCTAAACTTCTTGCAAAGGCTTTGAGGTCTGCTTATGCTAATTTGCTCTACAAAGGGTCTAAAGCAACTGCTAAAGAAGTAATTGTCAAAGATATAAAAGTTAATCAATCTTTTTCTTTGAAAAGAGTTATTCCAAGAGCAAGAGGTAGTGCTGATGTAATAAAAAGGAGATTTTGTAGTGTTTATGTTGTATTGTCCGATGAGGTTAGTAAGGAGGGGTAAGATATGGGACAAAAAGTTCATCCATTTGGTTTGAGATTAGGTATATCTGAGAAATGGCTTTCCAATTGGATTGCTTCAACACCTGAAGAACAGGTAAATAATACTATAGAAGATGCAAGAATAAGACAGTTTATAACTTCTAGGTATAGGCTTACAGGAATATCAAAGATAGAAATTTCTAGATTTGCGTCTAGAATAGATGTTATTATTTATACATCTCAACCTGGTGTAATAATAGGTAAGAAAGGAACTGAGATAAAACTTTTAGAAGAAGAGATAAAGAGGAATGTTCTTATAAATTCAGATAAGGAGCTGAATGTTTCTGTTGTTGAGATAAAGAGGCCTGAAACTGATGCTCAAGTAGTTGCAGAAAATATTGCTAAACAGATAGAAATGAGAATGCCTTACAAGAGAGCAGTTAGAAGAGCTTTACAGAGAGCTATAGATGCAGGTGTAAAAGGAATAAGAATAAGAGTTTCAGGTAGGTTGGGTGGTGTGGATGTTGCTAGGTCTGAAGAAATGAAATTTGGAACTGTTCCTTTAAGCACTTTGACTGCAAAAGTAAAGTATGGTTTTGCAGAAGCCAACAGTACCGTTGGTATTGTTGGTATTAAAGTTTGGATATATGAATAAGGAGGTGAAAGTATGCCTTTATTAAGTCCTGCAAATCCCAAGTGGAGAAAACCTCATACTTCAAAGTTAAATGGTATTGCTACTGATACTTTTGTGTCTTTTGGTGAGTATGGTGTTATTGCTCTTGAGCCAACTTTCTTAACAGATAGACAAATAGAAACTGTTAGAGTTATGCTTTCAAGAAGTATGCCTAAAGGCGGTAAATACTGGATAAGAGTTTTCCCAGATAGATCCTATACAAAAAGACCTCTTGAAACAAGAATGGGTAAAGGTAAAGCAGATGTAGATCACTGGGAAGCAGCAGTTGTTAGAGGTAAAGTGTTATTTGAATGGATAGGAGTTGATGAAAACTTTTCTAAAAAACTTGCTAAAAAGATATCTGCTAAAATAGGTATAAGGGTTAAATTAATCAAAAGAACTGAAATTATATAGGAGGAGAGTTATGGCTTTTACCAAAAAAGTTAAACAAGTATACCAAAATATGACTATAGAAGAACTTAAAAAGGAGTTAGATAAGTTAACAAAGGAATATATTTCAATGAATATACAAAAATCTGTTAAAGCACCAGATAATCCAATGAAAATAAGGAATACTAGAAGGCTTATAGCACTTATAAAGACTTTGATAAGGGAGAAGGAACTCGGTATAAGAAAGTAATGATAGAAGTTGTAAATGTTTCTAAACATTATTTTGTAGGAAAAAAGAAAAAGGTTTTGTTTGAGAATGCTAATTTTGAGATTAGGGAGGGTGATTTTATTTCACTTACTGGAGAGTCAGGTTGTGGTAAAACCACTCTCCTTAAGATAATAGCAGGTGTTGAGAAGCCTTCTTCTGGATATATTGCTTATGATGGGGTAGTTCCTAAAATTTTTAAAGATTTTTTTATTTCAAATTTTAGAAACAAGAATCTAGGTTTTGTTTTTCAAACATTTGAACTTGTTGAAGGATTATCTGTTATTGATAATGTTTTATTGCCTGTTTATTTGGATAAGGAGTCAGTTTATAAGTATAAAGATAGGGCTTTAGAGGTGTTGAAGTATGTTGGTATGGAGGAATATGTTTATTCAGATGTTGCTATACTGTCTGGGGGACAAAAACAGAGAGTTGCTCTTGCTAGGGCATTAGTAAAATCACCTAAGTATATATTCGCAGATGAGCCAACTGCTAATCTTGATGAAAAAAATTCTCTTGAAATAATATCTTTACTTGAGAAGATAAATTCAGAACAAAATATTGCTATTGTATTCATAACTCACAGAAAAGATGTTATGGATTACTCTAACAAAGTTATAACTATTTCTGATAGTAAGTGTTATATTCAAGATAATGTTAAGTTGAATAGTAAAAGTAATGTTTAACTTATGATAGTTTTTGTAAAGTTTTGATTTGTCCGACAATGTAAATTTTATAAGTATTTTAGGATAAGTATGTAGTTTTCATCTTTTTAGGTTTGTGTCTTAGGTGATGTTTTCTAAAGATGGATAAGTTAGCACTTATAATATTTTAACTAATTTTCTGTTATTGCTTCTATTTGTTATGTTTATACTCCTCTAACTGTTAGTAGAGATTATATTCTAGACAAAGCATTTAAAGTTTTTGAGTAGTAGATTATAAAGTTAAATAGTGTAGGTTGAGGATTTTTTTACTCTATTCATTATAGCATAACCTATTCCGGTTTCTTCTAAATTTTCAACTAGTATTATTCCTACATTTTCTTTATCAAACATTCTGTATGCGAAGAATAGATTTCTTGCACATTCAATTAGATCGTAATTACACCACTCAAGTTCTACAGTATATTTTGCTCCGATGTAGTTTAGAATGTTTTTTACTTCCTTGATGAAATTGGGTCTTCCTAGTATACCTATTTTATCGTTTATGAATGTTCTTACGATATCTGCTTTCTCAATATTCTTTAGGTTTTTGACTATTACAACATGGGACTTAGGAGAATAGTGTTTGTATTTCTGTCCGGGTGATAATGGGTTTATTGTGGAATATTCTTCTGCGTAAATTACTTCTACTTCTTTTTGAATTTTTGTTGAACTCAATAAATCTTCTATATCCTCTTTTGTTATGAATCCTGGTCTTAGGATTAGTATAGAAAATTTAGAAGGATATTCTTTTACCATTACTACGGTAGATTCTATGCCTATATGGGTTCTTCCACCGTCTATTATGAATGGTATTTTACCAGAGAATTCTTCTATTACTGTTGTTGGGTCAGTAGCACTAGGTTTGCCAGAAATGTTTGCACTTGGGGCACATACAGGAACTTTTGCGAGTTCTATTAATTTTTGTGCTATTGGGTTGTAAGGTATTCTTATTCCTACGGTGTCTAGGTTTGCTGTGGTTATGTTTGAAATAATAGGTTTCTTTTTGAGTATTATTGTTATAGGACCGGGCATTAAGTTGGATATTATTAACTTTTCTATATCATTTGATACTATTGCGAATTTTTCAATATCGCTTTTTGAAGATAAGTGAACTATTAAAGGATTATCACTAGGCCTTCCTTTTAGTTCAAAGATTTTTCTTACTGCTTTATCATCACAGGCGTTTGCTCCTAAACCATAAACAGTTTCAGTCGGAAATGCAACAACTTCTCCTTCCCTTATAGATTTTCCTACTTCTTCTAAAATTTCTATGTCTTTCTTTGTAATTTCACTAGGATTTATCTTTATTACCTTTGTTATCATAATTCACTGATGATATAGTATAATGTGTTATTTTTGAGTTTATCAAGATAGGGATTATAGGAACAAAAGGAATTATAATCGGATTGTTGTATAAAAAGAATAACGATACTATGGTTATGGAAAGTAATGAGAGAAATTTATTTAATTTTGAAGTTTTGTGAAGTTTTTTATACAAACTATCTACTTCTGATTTTAATATGAAGGGGGCTAAGAGTGTATTTGATGTTGTTAGAATTAGATTATTTTTACTGAAAAAAGTTCCGAAGTATGGTATTTTCATCATACCTAAGTCTGAGTTTTTTATTTCTATAAAACTATCTATAGTTGTTTCATTTTCTCTCTCTAATAACCTTGATATGTAGGAGATACTGTTGTGTGGTATATCCGACAAAATTTGAAACTTTTCTATAAGAAAGTATTTTTGTTCGTTGGGAATGTTTATAATATCTTCATATTTTGCTATTAGTATCTTTGAAGTATCAATATTTATTGCTTCTAAGTGTTTGAGTATATCTTTGTTATTCATTTCGCTTATTATGAAAAACTTTAACTCGTTTGTTATTGAATGGGGATATTTTTCAAATGTTATTACAAGTTTGGGTTCTATTGATGAATTTGATATATTTTCTTCTTTAGTAAGAATT
>Ga0105160_1001160_pt1 | contig 10968 bp, 9 predicted proteins | sample GXS110809BmetaG_FD_89591 | JGI IMG/M metagenome (GOLD analysis project Ga0105160, IMG submission 89591) | Hot spring microbial communities from Gongxiaoshe hot spring, China to study Microbial Dark Matter (Phase II) - GXS 110809B | ecosystem: Environmental > Aquatic > Thermal springs > Hot... | reverse complement strand
ATATAAATGCAAGTATAAACTTATTAAAATATGGGGTCACTCACCTTAAGAGTGGTAGGACAGGAACTGTCCGAACTCAAGCCTGTGGAGATAGCTCTGACGGCGGAATGGTAGAGATACCAGTCTACGAGTCATCTACCAATGAAGCAGGAAGCCTCTCAATTTATTGAGAGGTAAGTTCACCAAGGCAGGAGGTAAGTAAGTATTTATAGAATATTATAGATAAGAGAGCGCCCGTAGCTCAGTAGGATCAGAGCATGGGATTTCTAATCCCAGGGTCGCAGGTTCGAGTCCTGCCGGGCGCGCATTCTTACCTATGAAAATCGACTTCCTCTGCATCGGAGCACACCCAGACGATTGTGAAATAGCTATGGGTGGCACCATAGCTAAACTCAGCAACCAAGGATACAAAGTTTTAATACTAGACCTAACAAATGGAGAACCAACACCAAAAGGAAGCGTTGAGAAGAGAATGAAAGAAGCAAAAAAAGCAGCAGAAATACTGGGAGTAGACCGCATAACATTAGACCTTAAAAACAGATTCCTGTTTGATAGTATAGAAGCAAGATTTAAAGTTTCACAAATAATTAGAAAATATAAGCCAGAAGTTATTTTTTGCCATTTAGAAATAGATGCTCATCCCGATCATGTGCAAGCACATCAAATATCCTATGCTTCCAGATTCTATGCAAAACTAACTAAAATACCATTAGAAGGAGAAAGTTGGTATCCAAAAAAGATAATCAGGTTTTTTTCCAATCACTTGAGAATAAATTTAACTCCTTCCTTTGTTATCGATATTTCCGATTTTTTAGAAAAAAAGATAGAAGCCTGTAAAGCCTATGAAAGCCAATTTGGGTCATTTCAGGTAGAAGATTACATAAAAACTTTCGCAAGATATTGGGGGTTATTGGCAAGAACAGAATATGCAGAGCCTTTCTATAACCACGAAATCCTTAAAATTAATCCCTCTACCTTACTTGAATAGGTTTTCTCAATCCCAGATTATGTTAACTTCAATGTATTCTTGACCTTGGTCAATAATTTTTTGAATAGCTTCTTCCAACTCTTGGGCCAATCTAAAATCGTAAGATTTTAAGTGATCGTAATTGCAGAAAAACATCGAAAAAATTTCCGCAAAGAATTCTTCTAAATGACATTTTGCTTGATGCCCTAAGAAATCATAGTTAGTTTTTTTATAGCTTTCAAAAGCTTGCCATAGATAAGGGAAATGAAAAAATCGTGCAAATTTGGGATGTTGGAAAACATGATGCCCCAACTCATGAAAAAATGTTTCCAAATAATCATTATAAACCAAAATCTCTTTAAAATCTCTTTTGTATAATCCTCCCAATCTTTTTATGTGGCTATCTTTTACAATCTTTATCTTTACATCGGACAGAAAAATATGAAAAAGCTCATCTCCCATTAATTCCCTTGCCTTTTCCAGTAAATCATTTAAATCCCTAAATTTTATGTATTTAAATTTCATATTTGATTAAAAACCAATTTTTTAATAGCGTCTTGGAAAGTGATGGCATCATCTTCCCACGCTCTATAAATTTGCTTTAATTCATTTGAAATTGAGATTAATCTTTGTTTATTTTCCAATAATTGATTAATTTTTTCAGATAAATTATGTTCATTTATGATCTCGACAAATTCTTCGACTATTTTTTTTTGTGCGATTATATTAGGCATTGCGATAAATCTCTTATTCGATAAAATATTTTTTTGTGCATATTTCAGAACGAAATATCCTTTAATTTTTTTCCCCATTTTACCAAGGAAATCAAGCCAGCCAATTGCACCCCATATCGGTATCTCCTCAGGTTTTTGAAGTGGTAAAATAACCAACTGCGGTATTCCTAAGTATCCAGCCTCGTTCGTTTTTGTCCCAGGTATTGTAATTAATAACCTTAAATTAGAAAGTAATTCTATTTTCTCTTCTTCATCAACTATAAACCTTAAATTTTTAAATCCATTAAATCCATAGTTTTTTATAAAGTCCAGAACCTCCCTTTCGAAACTCTCCTTATTTTCGAATAAATCATAAATAAATGGCGAAACAAAGAAAACAAATTCAAATTTCCTGTCAATTAATTTAATAGTTCTAAGATATAAGTCAAGTAATCCATAAAATTCATTTTTTCTGCTTCCTAACATGAAACCCAGCAAATTAGAATCCGGGTTGTAATAATTGGATTCCTCAAATTTTTCAAAAAATTTCTCAAAAACCAAGTCTCTGACCTTAACAATCTTAGAATTATCTATTTTTCTTTCAATTAGTTTTCTCAAGTAATACTGATTTGGCACAAGGTAATATTGGAAGAATTTATCCAATCTTTTAGTTCCCCATCCATAAGAAAACAATTTATCCGATTTAAATTTAGTTGAATACCAAATATCTCCGCCCATATGAATAAAAAGGTCATACTTGTTTTTATTTTGGAAAAATATTTTCTTTAGAGTTTCATAGGAGTTAAAAATTTGGGAAAATTGTCCAAATTTTAGTGCGACATCGAACTCCCTTTTAGAAGCAAACATACAGGGAGTTAAATAGAGGTCTATTTTAAAACCCAATTTCTTAAGTATTTTAGAAGCAGGGATAGCCCATCCGGCTACCTCCCCAGGACTATTCGAAACTATCCCAACATTCATTACAAACTAACAGGCTTATCATAAAATATCTTTTTAACCCTTTTATTCATTGCCAACAACTTTATTCCCGTCTTTGGTAATTTTGCTACAAAAGCACTTATTATTGGTAAATCAAACATATACTCTCCACCAACTGATTTAGCCAATTTTTTATCCTCTTCCTCTTTGCATCCATCATAAGTTTGCACAATTACCCTTATCAAAGGTTCATCGGTTTTCTCCATTTCATCCAGTAAATCCTTGTCTATCTTGTCATTCATAATATTTTTTTGTGCCAGGAGGTATTTTTATAGCACCCCATTAATTCCTGGCAGGTGCTAATTGAATTAATAACTCTTCCAAGGGCATAGGTTTAAAAAATAGAAAACCTTGAGCATACTTACAATTCAATTCTTGCAATATTTTAAGTTGTTCAATCGTTTCCACGCCTTCGGCAACAACATCAAAACCTAAAATATAAGCAATATCAACCATTGTTTTAACTATTTTCCTTACTTTTTCATCTTCTTCTATCTTTGAAACAAAGCTCCTATCTATCTTTATCATATTAGCTGGTAATTGGACAAGTGAAGAAAAAGAAGAATAACCACTACCAAAATCATCTATACATATCCTTATTCCTCTATTTATTAAACTACTCGACATTTTCATAAAGTAGTCAATATTTCTAATTATCAAACTCTCGGTTATTTCTATATTCAATTTAGAAGGGTCAAAATTAGTTTCTTCAACTATTTTCAACAAAGTATCAAAATATAACGGATGTTCAAACTCTTTAGCAGAAGCATTAACAAATAACATCTTATTAATGTTTTTCATTTCATTCATCGATTTTCTTAGGACTATCTTACCAATATCGAATATCAAATTATTTTCTTCAGCTAAAGGGATAAAGGAAAGTGGGGGTATTAATTTACCATCCTCAAACCACCTAACTAAAGCCTCAAAACCTATAACGAGATCTTTATTTATAATTTCTTCTTTTATTTGATTAAAATTTTCAATACGACTAATATCCAAGATAGGTTGATAAAATACCACAAATTTTTCCTTTTCTATTGCATCTACTATCTTATTTATCATTTCTATTCTTTGTTTTAGCTTTTCAGCTAATTCTTTTGAATAAAACTCAAAAGTGTTTTTTCCTTTTTGTTTAGAATTGTACATTGCTATATCAGCAAACCTTATTAATTCTTCATAATCTTCAGAATCATCAGGATAAACTGATACACCTATACTCATAGTTGCTGCAATTTTTATATCTCGATGATTAAAATTTTTACAATTTTCAAGTATTCTTCTGCAAACCATTTGAATATCTTCGACTTTAGCGACATCATCTAAAACAACAATAAATTCATCTCCTCCCATTCTACCAACTAAATCTCCAGGTCTCAAAGAATGTATTAAACAGCGGGAAATATTTTTAAGGAATTCATCCCCTACATCATGTCCATAAGTGTCGTTAATATACTTAAAGTTATCGACATCAACAAAAAGCACTGCTACTTTTCTGTTATGCCTCTTAGCCTGGATAATCAATTGTTTTAATTGTTCAATTATATATCTCCTGTTTGGTAAATTAGTAAGGGGATCATGTAAAGATAAATACTCATATTTTTTTTCAATTCGGTTAACTCAGTTAAATCATTAATAACAATAATAACTCCCCATTTTCCTGTCTTAACAAAAGTAAGTTGTAAATGAGCATTAAGATTTTCAAAATTAATTTCAAAAGGAATTACTCTATATCCCCCAGCCATCCAAACTTCATCGACATAATGTTTAATAAAATTCAACATATTTTGAGGCAAAGTATCGTAAAAAGAAACTCCTTCAGCTACCCCTAAAGCCTCACAAAAAGCTTTAGTATGGATACTTGTTTTATACTTTAAAACCTTCAAATTTTTAGGGTCAAGCAAAACTATTCCCTGTGGAATAGAATTAATAATAGAATTCAGAAAATTTTTTTCTCTCTCTATTTCCTCTTGTATTCGCCAAACATTGGTAAAATCATCACAAACAATAAAAAAGTTACTATCTATACTATAAAAACCCATTCTTATTTTTTTGACATTACCATTGATATCAGTATAATCAGAAATTACCTCTTTTTCTTTTTGGATCAAAGCTCTAACAAAGAAACAACAAAATTTATCAATAAGCCATTTTTTATTCTTTAATATTTCTACTTTCTTAACACCAAACAACTTTATAGTATTCCCCAAAACCTCAAGTATCTCACCATTTTTAGGATCAACTCTAAAAATAACTTTATCAATACTTTTTAAGATAAGATTATAAAATTTAATCCTTTCTTCTAAAAACTTTATTTTTTTGGTTATCTTTGGATTACTAATCATCTTTCATAAACTTTTCTTTGAATACATACTGAAGTATTCCACCATTTTTATAGTATTCGATTTCAACAAAAGAATCTAACCTCATGATAGCATTGAATTTATTAATCATATTATTTCCATCGAATACCTGAACTTCCAATTTTTTATTAGGGTAAATTTCATCAATTCCTACAATATTAAATGTGTAGTTAGCGATTTTCTTATCGAGCAGTTTAAAATAATCTTCTTCATTTTCGAATTGTAAAGGTAAAACTCCCATTCCGACGAGATTACTTCTATGTATTCTTTCAAAACTAATGGCCAAGACGGCTTTTATTCCAAGTAAGTGCGTTCCCTTTGCAGCCCAATCTCTCGAAGAACCAGACCCATACTCTTTTCCAGCAATCACAATCAAAGGCACATTTTCTTGCTTATATTCCATTGCAGCTTCAAAAACTGTCTTTATCTGTCCATCCTTTACAGTATATCCACCCTCAACATCAACTAACATATTCTTCAATCTAACGTTAGCAAAAGTTCCTCTGATCATAACCTCATGATTTCCCCGCCTTGATCCATAGGAATTGAAATCTTTCGGTTGCACACCTTTAGAAATTAGATATTTACCTGCAGGAGAATCAACCTTTATACTTCCAGCAGGAGAAATATGGTCAGTTGTTACACTATCCCCTAATAAAAGTAAAACCTTAGCACCCATTATGTTTTTAGGTTCAAAATTGAGAAACTCCTTATCAAAAAATGGAGCCAACCTTATGTAAGTAGAAGAATCATCAAAAGGATAAATTTTACTTGAGTATTCTGGTAATTTTTTCCAATTTTCATCTCCTTCCATAATTTTTTCATAAACTTCTTTAAAGAAATCAGATTTGACATAATTTTCTATAAGCTCATAGATTTCCTTATTAGAAGGCCAAATTTCTTTTAGAAAAACTGGATTTCCCAATGGGTCGTATCCAATCGGATCGTTAAATATGTCAATATCAACGGATCCAGCGATAGCAAAAGCAACAACCAACATAGGAGAAGCAAGAAAATTCATCTTAACCAAAGGATGGACACGAGCCTCAAAATTTCTATTCCCTGATAATACTGCTGAAACAACAAGATTATTCTCTGTTATAGCCTTAGATACCTCAGGATGTAATGATCCACTGTTACCTATACAAGTAGTGCAGCCATAGCCAGAGACGAAAAATTTTAATGCCTCCAAATATGGTATAAGTCCAGATTTTTCAAGATAAGATGTAACTACCTTCGAACCTGGAGCTAAAGTTGTTTTAACATATTTTTTTACACTTAATCCCCTCTGAACTGCTTTTTTAGCTAATAAACCTGCTCCCAACATAACGAAAGGATTAGAAGTATTAGTGCAACTTGTGATAGCAGCGATAACAACATCCCCATCCTTTACTTCAACTTCCTCTTCACCTATCTTAACCTTTACCTTAGTTAAAACATTACCATCACCCTTTTTATAGTTTCCAATCAAATCAATAAAAGTGTTTTTGAGATTGGATAATTTTATTCTATCTTGTGGTCTTCTTGGGCCTGCAACAGAAGGTTCAACTTTACTTAAGTCCAATTCCAAACAATCTGTATAAACTACTTTATCTTCACCTTCCCTCCACAACATATTCTCCTTAGCATATCTCTCTATTAAATCAATTAATTCTTTAGGTCTGTTAGTTAATTTAAGGTAGTCCAAAGTCTTTTGATCTATAGGAAAGTAAGTGATAGTAGATCCAAACTCTGGAGACATATTGGAGATAGTTGCTCTATCGGGAACAGTTAAACTATCCAATCCTGGTCCAAACACTTCAACAAATTTACCAACAACCCCATATTTTCTTAATAACTCGGTAATAGTTAGCACCAAATCAGTTGCGGTAACCCCATCATTTAATTGATTAATAAGCTTTAGTCCAATAACTTGAGGAATAGTAAAATACAATGGTTGTCCCAAAGCGACTGCTTCAGCTTCAATCCCTCCAACTCCCCACCCAACAACTCCTATTCCATTGACCATAGGAGTATGAGAATCCGTTCCTATTAAGGTGTCAGGGAATACAAAGCCGTCATTTACCCAAACAACTTTTGACAAGTACTCTAAATTTATTTGATGGCATATACCTGTAGAAGGAGGAATAAGGCGCAAATTCTTAAAACTTTTCTGCGCCCACTTCAAGAAAGTATACCTCTCCTTGTTTTGCTCATATTCCAACTCTACATTCTTATATAAAGCCAAATAATTCCCGTAACTTTCAACAATGACAGAATGATCGATAACCAGATCTATAGGTATAATGGGATTAACTTTATCAGGATCCTTACCAAGATTATTAACAGCAGTTCTCATAGAGGCGAGGTCAACGATAAGGGGAACACCTGTAAAATCTTGAGCAAGTATTCTATTGGGGCAAAACGGTATTTCCCTGAAAACAACATTCTTTGCATCGTAATTCAGGAGTAAATCAAGATGTTCCTTAGTCACTTTAAAATCGTCAAAATTTCTCAAAGCGTTTTCCAAGAGTATTCTAATTGAGAAGGGCATCCTTTCAATATTTTTAACCTTCTTTAGGTCTATATAATTATAACTACCAAGTTTGTTGATAAAATCGTTCATAAATTATCCCTCCATTCATTATTTTTTGATTTTTTCAATATTTATTTTTTCTTTTATTTCATTAATTATTTCTTTGATTTTACTTTTTATTTTTTCCCATTCTCCGTTCAATAAAATTATATCCTTCTCTCCTCTTGCCACATCGAGTTCATTTATCATTGGTTTTCCAAAAAGCCTATGTGATAAAAAATTAGCAAAAGTATAAATAGCAATAGCTTTTAATAAATTTTTTCTGAAACGTCGAGATGAGGAATAGACGATAGAAGGTAGGAAAACTATCCTACCGTATTTAGATAGTTTAACTCCCAAATCTAAATCTTCACCCGTTTTTAAAGAGGTATTAAATCCTCCAACTTTATCAAAAAATTCTTTCATAACAGCACAATTAGACCCATGTAAAGCAGGAGATAACCAGAAAAAATTTCCAACACCCAAAAATACAGGTATTAATTTATTAATAACTTGTAACTCATAAGTATCATCATCATAGAATTTTATTAATCCCGTGCAAGCAACTATAGGTTTATTAACAGTGTTTATTATACTTTTCTTTATTTTTCTCGGCAAATTATTCAAAAAATTATAATACAATGGGTCATAATTATACTTGAAAATATTGTATATGGTTCTGATCCAGAGAGGAGAAACGATACAGTCAGCATCTGTAGTTGCAACAATCCATCCACGAGCATTCTGAAACCCTGTCTGCCTCGCGAAAGCAACCCCCTGCCTTCCTTCCTCCATCAACAAAATATCTATATTCATTAACCTTCTATCTATCTTCTTCTTGTTATTAAAATAATCAATAAATTCTAACACTTTTTCCTTAGTTTTATCTTGACTGTTATTATCAACAACGATTATTTCATAATTTATCTTGGTTGCTAAATATTGATTAATTAAAGACTTCAAAGAATTCTGAATATATTTTTCCTCGTTAAATGCAGGTATAACAACCGATATATCCATCACAATTTTAAAGAATACTCCATGAATTTATCAACTGTTTTTTTTATTTGCTCTACATCAAATGAAGTTGATATTTGCCCTAAAACTAAACCTTTAGCCCCGATACTATAGAGAGTTGGAAGATCAGAAGGTAATATTTTCTTTTGAGTTGGAATAAAAACTGGTATATCAGTTTTTTCAACCAAACTCTTGTAGTTAAGCAAGTCCTCAAGAGTCAGTGGTAAACCATAATTCTCTTTACCTACAATAGACGCTTCTATACCAAAAATTTTAAACTTGTTAAAGATTTCTAATTGCTCCTTCTCTAATACCCTATCTATCGCAACCATCTTATCCAGATTGCAATTAAGGTAATGAGGAGTAAAAGAATGATAGAATAAATCAATAAAATCGAAAAATACTTCCAATTCTGAGTAATCTATTTCTTCAAATTCCTGCCTATTTGTTAATAAATTTCCTGGCACCAACCCCCACAAAACATAAGGATAATCAATTACCAATTTCAATATCTTTTCTTTTTCCTTTTCATACGAATAAATCTTTTCTTTACTAACAGGATGTATCATATTAAGGTGTAATTTTATGATATTGATCCCTCCGTCTAAAAAAGCTTTAACGGTTGAATAATCGTTCGTTGAAGGAGAACCTATAATCAAAAACTTTTTCTTTTTTATAACCTGTGATACTTTATCTTTTTTTGTTCCTATATTTACTTTCCTATCAATTTCGCCTACATGGATTTCCATAACTAATTTATCACTTTCGCTTTCTTCTTTCTTAATACCCTCTACAATTCTTTGCTTGGAAATACTAAGTAAATCAACAATTTCCTTGCTTGTAAAAAAACTTACATTTTCATAAATTTTTTCGCCAATTCTTGCAATTATCTTGTCACATATTTTAAAAACATCATATGGATAACCAATAACAGGCTTGTAAGGACCTATCTCATTTCTCAATTGCGAATACAAAACTTTGTCAAAAGGAAAAGACATAACCAAATAATTGTTATTCGATTTCAAAAAGAATAGATAATTTTTTTCAACAATCTTCCTAATTCTCTGATTTTTCTCAATTAAATCGTCAATATCAATTTTTATTTCATCAAGATTTACATAAGAAATAGAAGTAAACAATTCTCTTATGGTTTTATCAAATTTATTTAGATAAAAACAATAAAGTTCAAGGAATTCCTCTTTAGAAAAGATATCTTTAATGTAATCTTCTCTCTCAATTTTCTCTATTTTTTTAGAATCCAATTTAGAAATTTCTTTAAAAAATTCTCTTATTTCACTAATTTTAGATTTATCTATTAATTTTGATTTTATTGCTTCCTCGATTATTATTTGAAATTGACTTAAAGGGAAATATTTCATTAATTAACAGAAGTGATTTTATTTTTCCAGTAATAGAAAGAGCTTACCAATTGATAAAGGAATGAGGGTATTCGTTTTCTTTCGATAACACAATCTATTAATCCGTTATTAAGGTTGAATTCTGATGTTTGGAAGTTAGGTGGCAATTTTTTCTTTATTGTTTGTTCGATAACTCTTTGTCCTGCGAATCCTATTATAGCCCCGGGTTCTGCTATTATTACGTCTGCTATACCGACGAAACTTGCTGCAACCCCTCCCGTAGTTGGATTAACAACAACGTTTATAAAAGGAATTCTATTTTTCTTAAGTTTATCAATAGAGCCAACAGTTTTAGCCATTTGCATTAGAGATATTATTCCTTCTTGCATTCTTGCACCACCAGAAGAAGAAAATAAAATTAATGGTAATTCCTGATTATAGCATTCCTCTGCAATAAGACTAATCTTTTCTCCGACAACACTTCCCATCGACCCTCCCCTGAAACCAAACTCCATAACCCCTACACCAACTAAATATTTTTTTTCCACATCATCCAACAAATACCCTAATCCCACGATAACAGCGTCATCTATCCCAAGTTTTTGTGAATCTTTCAACAATTTTTCAGAGTAATCATCAAAATTTAGAAAATCAACAGGTTTTATAGAATTAAATTTTTCTTGGAAACTACAAAATGTTAATTCTATTCTTTTTTTGGAATTAATATAAAAATGATAATTACATTTAGGACAAACGAACAAATTTTCTTCCAAATCTATCTTATTCACTATCGACCCACACTTTTCACATTTAACCCATTGATCAAACATGATTAAGCATTACCCATGAATACTACTCTGAGTGCTTCTTCGACAGTAATAATTCCTTCCAATACTTTTCTAATAGCGTCGTCTTGGAGAGTTTTAAATCCTTCTTCAAGGACAGCTCTTTTAATTTCGTTAGCACTACCTCTTCTGAGGATTACTTCCCTTGCTCT
>Ga0105160_1001156_pt1 | contig 11000 bp, 11 predicted proteins | sample GXS110809BmetaG_FD_89591 | JGI IMG/M metagenome (GOLD analysis project Ga0105160, IMG submission 89591) | Hot spring microbial communities from Gongxiaoshe hot spring, China to study Microbial Dark Matter (Phase II) - GXS 110809B | ecosystem: Environmental > Aquatic > Thermal springs > Hot... | reverse complement strand
GTGAAGGTGGCCCCCACGATGGATCCCCAGGGGCGAATTAGCCTGCGCCGCCTGTGGGAGAGGATTTGGGCTGCAGGGCTTGGGGAACTCGCCTCCTTGGAAGAGGGCAGAGCGGTGCGTCTGGGTAGAGCTAGGGTCTTATTCCTTTCGGCCGAGCCCAACGCCCACGTGGTAGGTCATACTGCCCACCTGCTCCTGGAGGTAGACGAGGCCCAGGAGGTGGCAAAAGAGAAGTTCTATCGCGACTTTATGCCCATGGCCGCAGCCACCGGCGCCACCATCGTCCTCTATGGCACCCCTTGGGACGGTTCCACCTTGTTGGAGGAGATGGCCCAGCTCAACCAGGAGCTGGAGAAAAGAGATGGCATCCGGCGCCACTTCCAGGTGAGCTGGGAGGTAGTGGCCAAATGCAACCCCGCCTACGGCCAGTTTGTAGAGAGGGAGAAGGAGAGGTTGGGAGAAGACCACCCCCTCTTCCTCACCCAGTACGCCCTGCGGCCCATAGGCGATAGCGGCCGCCTTTTCTCCCCCAGCCATCTGGAGCAGCTGCGCGGCACCCATCCCCGACAGCAAAGCCCGCGACCTGGAGAAGTATACGTGGCCGGCCTAGACGTGGGCGGCCAAGACCTGCCAGGTTGGGAAGGACACCACAACCCTACCGTCCTCACGGTAGCACGCGTCCTCCCCCCAGGCACGCCCGACGAAGGCGCCCTCATAGAGGTGGTGGAACACCAGGCCTTTGTGGGCACCCCCCATGAGGAGCTATGGCCCCGCCTGACTGACCTTCTAGGCCGGCTCTGGCGGGTGCGACGGGTAGCCGTGGATGCCACCGGCCTGGGGGAGGCGCTAGCTGCCCACCTGGTACGAGTCCTTGGCCCGGAGGTGGTGATGCCAGTGCGATTCTCGGCCCAGGTGAAGTCCCGCCTAGGCTTCGGCCTTCTGGCAGCAGCAGGCACCGGCAGACTACGCCTCTACGCCCAGGACGGCTCCCCAGAGGCGATGGAAATGTGGAGGCAGCTAGAGGGGGCCCAAGCCATATTCCGGCCCAACCGGACTATGGACTTCACTGCCCGGGGCGGGGACGACTTTCTGGTGAGTTTGAGCCTGGCCGTAGAGGCGGCCCAGACGATAGAGGGGCCGCGAGTGGCCCGTGGCCATATTCGCTAGAGGAGGTAGAGGCTATGAACCAACCCCTTTGGCGCGTACGCGAGGACGCCCTGCCAGAGCACACCCGTTACCAAGATGAGGGATGCGACATATACCCATCATGCCTCTCCTGTCCTTTGCCCCGCTGTCGCTACGATGCCCCCGGAGGCATAAGGGCCCTGCTTGGAGCCCATCGGGACCAGATCATCGTTTACATGCGGGGCCAGGGAATAGGCGTCGATGAGCTGGCCCGTCGCTTTGGCGTTTCCCGTCGCACCGTCTTCCGGGCCCTGGAAAAGGCCCGCCGGCAGAACTTGGGAGGTGAATCTGATGGTCGCTAGGGCCGAGACGTTACCTCAACAGATCGCCCGCATGGACCTTGACCGCTTGCGCGCCTACCGCGAGAACCTGGACTTCTATTCGGGCGTCCAGTGGGAGGGAGCCACAAGACGCCAACGCCGCCTCACCTTCAACTATGCCAAGGCCATCGTGGACAAGACGGCCGCTTACGTCATGCAGGGGCTTCAGGTACATCTTCTGCCTCCCCCTTCCTATCCCCAAGGGGAAGAGTTGGCAAAGGAGGCCATCCGCACCCTAAGGGAGGTCCATGAGGCCAATCGCCTAGAGCTGCTGGACTTGGACAACGAGATCGATTGCTCCGTCTTGGGAGACGCCTGCTACAAGGTGACATGGGACCCGGTAGAGAAGACGATACGGGTAACAGCTCCCGACGTCCAGGGCCTCTACGTATGGTGGGTGGGCGACGATGTCAGTCGCATATGGCGGGTGGCTCTACGCTACACCCTCACCGCCGACGAGCTAGAAGAGGCGTACCCCTACCTGGTGCCTCAGGTGGGGGGAAGACCCAAGGCCAGGCTTTCGGCCTTGCGGGGCCCCTCACACACCTTGGTGGAGGTGTGGACGCCCAGGAGCTTCCAACTTTGGGTAGATAACGATGTGGTGGAAGAGAGGTCCAACCCTTATGGCTTCATCCCCTTCGTCATTTATCCCAACCTGCGCGAACCCAAACAGTTTTGGGGCACATCAGATATCGTAGCCATAAAAGAGGTGGCCCAGGAGCTAAACCGGGCCATGAGCCAGCTATCTACCATCTTGGAGCTGTCAGGCAACCCCATCGCCGTCCTGGAAAACGTCACCGAGGCGCAAGATATCGTAGTGCAGCCTGGGGCGGTGTGGGAGCTCCCGGAGAGGGCACGGGCCTACCTCCTGGATCTGCTACAGGGAGGAGGGGTGAGCCTGCACGTAGACTACGTCAACCTGCTCTTCCGCATCTTGCACGATCTGTCGGAGACCCCACGCACCGCCTTTGGCGACAATGCCCGTGCCCTCTCTGGGGTAGCCCTGCAGATGGAGCTGGACCCTCTCATCAAGAAAGTCCAGCGCAAGCGGCTTATCCGTGCCGTCGCCATAAAGGAGCGGACACGCCTGATCCTTAGGCTGCTGGAAAAATTCCATCACCGTCCCTATTCCCAACTGCACCCCGAAGTCACCTGGGACCCTGTCCTCCCCCCAGACCGCTCGCGCCTGGTCGAAGATGAGGTGCGAATGGTGGCAGCAGGGATCCACAGCAGGCGCACAGCGGCTATGACCCTGGGTAGCGCCGATCCTACGGGCGAGTTCCAGCGATGGCTGGAAGAGGAGAGAGCCGCCCGAAGGGAAACTCAGATAGCGCCCTCCCTTTCCAGTTGATCTATCTCTTGGTCTGAGAGGCCTAATTGGGCCAGGACCTGGCGGGTATGTTCGCCCAGGGCAGGAATCCTTTGTGGCCCTGGATCCCAACCATCGGCCTCGATGGGGAAACGGAGCATGGCGATAGGTCCGCCAGGGCTGTCCACCTCCATCCAGCGGCTCCTTGCCTGTAGCTGGGGATGGCAGGGCAGCTCCGTCACGTCGCGCACGATAGCGTATGGGACATCGGCCTCGTCCAACCTGCGGGCCACCTCCACTAAGGGCAGGGTGGACAGCTTCTGCTCAATGTAGCTTTCCAGGGAGTGGCGGTTCTCTAGGCGGCGCTGGTTATCGGCGTAACGGGGGTCATCGGCGAGCCCAGGTTCTTCCAGCACGATGGCACAAAAACGCCGCCACTCATCCTGATTCTGGATGGCTAGGTTAATGGTGCCGTCCCGGCAGAGGTAAGGGCCGTAGGGGACGATGAGGTTGTGGCGCTGCCCACTGCGCGGGAAGGGACGGCCAGTATGCATCACGTAGAGAAGGGGGACGTGCATCCACTCCAAGATGGCATCGAAGAGGGAGAGCTCCAGGTACCGCCCTTTGCCCGTGCGTTCCCTCTCCAAGAGGGCCAACAGGATGCCGGCAAAGAGGTACATCCCCCCAGCTATGTCGACAATGGACATGCCCGTCTTGGCAGGGGCCTCGGGCGTGCCAGTAGCCGCTATTACCCCTGCTTCCCCTTGAAGGAGGAGATCGTAGGCCTTTTTATCGCGGTAGGGGCCAGTAGAGCCGTACCCGGTGAGGGAACAGTATATGAGGCGGGGGTTTATGGCCATCATCTCTTGGGGGCCTAGACCGAGCCTCTGGGCAGCTCCCGGACCTAAGTTCTGGACGAGGACGTCGCAGGTGCGGGCCAGCTCCCTTATTAGCTCCTGCCCTTTAGGATGCTTCAAGTTGACGGTTATGCTCTTCTTGCCCCGGTTGATCCAAGCGAAGTATGTGCTCTGGCCCCTGACCAAGCTATCATAGGTTCGGGCAAAGTCACCCACCTTTGGCCTTTCTACCTTAATGACCTCTGCCCCCATATCGGCCAGGTGGCGGGTAGCCAAGGGGACAGCCACTGCCTGCTCTAGGGCCAATACTCGGATATGGGCCAGGGGGAGCACAGAGCCCAGTGTAAAGACTGATACCAAATAGGACAACACCTGCCTTGACCCTACCATAGGGGCGCCCTAAATTGAGGTAAGTAACCCTAGGAGGCAGAGATGGAGCTGGAAGGTGCCGTAGCCCTGGTAACTGGTGGTGCCTCAGGCCTAGGCGAGGCAACAGTGCGACGCCTCGTCGCTGGCGGGGCTAAAGCGGTGATTGTGGACCTTAACGCCCAGCGCGGGGAGGCATTGGCTGCTGAGCTGGGAGAGAAGGTGGCCTTCGCCCAAGCCAACGTGGCCGACGAAGCGGGGGTAACACAGGCGGTGGAGAGGGCCCAGGCGTTAGGCCCTTTGCGCATAGTGGTCAACTGCGCTGGCATCGGCTTTGCGGCACGGATAGTGAGCCGCGAAGGCACTCCCCATAGCCTGGAGCACTTCCGGCGCGTTCTGGAGATCAACCTGGTGGGCACCTTTAACGTCCTGCGATTAGGTGCCGCCGCCATGGCCAAGCTGGACCCGTTACCTACAGGAGAGCGAGGCGTTATCATCAACGTCGCCTCTGATGCCGCCTTCGAGGGCCAGGTGGGGCAGGTAGCCTATGCCGCCTCTAAGGCAGGGGTGGTGGGCCTCACCTTGCCTGCCGCCCGTGACCTCGCAGGCCTGGGCATAAGAGTGGTGACCATTGCTCCTGGCATATTCGATACGCCCCTCATGCGCCTCTTGCCCGAGCCTCAAAGGCAGGCCCTCACCGAGAACGTCCCCTTCCCTAGGCGCATGGGGATGGCTGACGAGTTCGCCATGCTGGTGGAGGCGGTAATACGCAACCCCTACCTGAACGGGGAGACTATTAGGCTGGACGGGGCCCTGCGGATGCCCCCTCGCTAGCTGAGAGGGGGTATCACCTGGCTGGCGAAGCGTTCCATCAGCTCTAGGGAAGCTTCCAGGGTGCGGGCTGGGAAGGCCACTAGGGCATGAGATACGCCTATGGCCTTCAGCTCCTGCAGATAGGGGATGACCTGCTGGGGGTCCTGACGCCCCACCCCGTCTAGGCGCACCGAAAGGGCGATGGCAGAAGGATCGCGCCCTGCCTTTCGGGCATAATTTTGCACCTCCTGGAACTTCCCACTCAGCTCCTGGGGAGAGATAAGGCCCGTGGCATGCCAGGCATCGCCGTAGCGGCCTGCCCTCTTTAGGGCACCAGGCGAAACGCCCCCTACCCAAATGGGAGGCCGAGGCTTCTGAAGGGGCTTGGGCGCAAAGCCTATCCCTTGCACCCTCACATGACTCCCCTCAAAGGAGGGGTCGTCCTGGGTCCAGAGGGAGATGATGGCCTCCAGGTACTCGTCGGTGCGTGGCCCCCTGCCAGCGAAGGAGGCGCCCAGGGCGTCAAACTCCTCCTTTAGCCAGCCCACCCCCACGCCAAAGATCAGCCGGCCGCCGCTGAGGACGTCCAGGGTGGCCAGCTCCTTGGCTACGATGATGGGATGGCGCATGGGCAATATAAGGACAGATGTGCCCAAGAGCATCCGTTGGGTGAGGCTTGCAGCGTAGGCCAGGGTGATTAGGGGCTCTAGGAAGGGCATATCAGGGGTGACGGGAAAGCGACCAGACGCCCTACCTGGATAGCGGGTCTCCATCCCCTGAGGGATCACGATGTGGTCGCTCACCCAAAGGGAGTGAAAGCCTAACTCTTCTGCCCGGCGCACAAAGGTGGCGATGTTTTCGCGGCTGGCCAAATGCCCTACATGGGGGATGTGCACTCCGAAACGCATGGGCTCCCTCCTAGCTAGAGATTTTCCTAACCGTGCACCATCAGGCCCGAGGCCTCTCCAGCCATCCCGGGTCGTTCACTTGCAGCTTGTGCCGGGTAAGCAGCCAAAGGAAAGAGATAATCCCCTCCCGAAGGGGATGGGAGGGGTCAGCTTCGCCCTGGTTGATGCGCCGACACAGCTCCTGCAACCTTTCCTTTACCCCCTCCCTTAGCTGAGACGTGAGGTTCGGCATAGGCTGAGGCCCCAATAGACGGTCCAGCGCTTCCCATTCTTGCCGTAGCTGATCCTCCTCCCCCTCCAGCTCCCTCATGACGATGCGCACGGCGTTGGCGGCCACCAAAGCCTGAAACCTCCGCCCTCCCTCTAGGGAAGAGGCCAGCTCCTGGAGGAACCGCTCCACCTCCCTAAGCAGCTCTAGCACTGTGGGGCGATCTTGCATAAGGCTACTGGACCTGGTCCAGGTATTCGGCTATGCCATAACCCACCAGGGAGCCGCACCGATATTCCGTCATCGCCTCGCCGATGCTGGTGACGTGACCAGCACGACGATTGCGCAAGGGGACAAAGCCCCTCACCACGCCATCGATGACCAGATCCTCCCCAGGGAGATGGAGGACAGCACGCATCGCCTTGGGGTAGGGGGTGCCCTCCTGGTACTGGGCCTCCAGCTCTACCTCCCGCGTCTGCTCCAGGTGCTCAGGCCCCCTCACTACCACCGCGTGTCGGGCAACGGTGCCATCTGGGCGACACGTGACGTTGACCATGATCCCCAACTCGGGGCTGAAGGAGCAGGTGAGCCAGCGGTACCAGGGTATAGCCTGCCAGTACCTAGGGCCCCAAGAGTGGTCGCGCAGGCCCAAAGCCTGCAGGGAATAGACCTGCTCGTCGATGGCCAAAGTGCCCTGCACCGCCATATGCTGCTCGAAGTGGGCACGGGCGAAGGCCTGCTCAGGCGATTCCACCCCCCGCTCGCCAGAGGTCGTGCCGTAGACAGGCCCTATCGCCTCGTGCACCAACTCTAGGCGCACTTGGCGCCGCGGACAGGTGCGAAAGGCCAGCCCTGGATCAGCCAAGAGGTAAGGGTCCTCTAGGTAGATGGCCCAACCATCATAGATGGTGCGGTGACGCCGGAAAGGCTCTAGCACCTCAAACTTCATCCCCCCCGCCTCAAAGGCCTCGTTAGAGGAGATGGGAGGGCGTAGGAAGTTGAACACTACCTTGCCCTCAGGCAGAAATAGACACAATGTCACCTCGGCATAACCCTCGTTCACACGGTTGCCGATACGCACGAACCCCCCAAGGCCCTTGGCCATATCGAAGAAGTTGTAGTACGCACTCTCGTTGAAGTTGGGCTCAGGGCCGGGCGAGTGAGTGTAGTCGTCCTGCACCGTCAAGTCCCCATATACAGCTACCATGGCCTCCTCCCTCTAAGTCCTCCTTATCCTACCACCTCCCTAAACCCCTCCACAAGGGTGCCATCTCCCCCTTGGTTATTAGCACTAATGTTCTATTACTTTAAGGGCAGAGGAGGGGGTGAGAAGGATGGAAGATGAGATAGGGGAGATGTGGGAAGTGAGGGCGGAGGTGGAGGCCCTTGAGGCGAAGCTGGCGGATGCCGAGGCGCGGGCGGCCCACTACCATGAGGAGAGGGACAATTTGGCGGCAGCTCTGCGGGAGGCCCAAGGTCGCATCGGCCAGTTGGAGGAGGAGGTGGCGACCTTGCGCCGGGAGCTAGAGGCGGTGCGGGAGGAGGCCCGGGGCCTCAGGGATAAGCTACGTGAGGCCGTTGCCCGCTACCGGGAGGCCAGGCTAGCCGCAGCCCCCCATGTACCTGGGGAGATGGTGACAGGGGAAACGTTGGAAGAGGTGGAGGAGCGGTTCCGCCAGGCTGAACGCATCGTTTCAGAGCTGCGACGCCAGTGGGACGAGGAAGCCCAGGCCTTGCGTCTCCCCTTGGGGTCTCCCCCGCGGCGGCCGCCAGACCTCTCAGGCCTCAGCCCATTGGAGAAGATCCGCCGGGGCCTGCAGCGAATCTAAAGAGCAAGAGGAGGTGGATGGATCATGGCCATGACGCTAGCTGAAGCAGCCAAGCTCTCCAACGACATGCTGCTGGTGGGCGTAATTGAGACGATCATTAAAGAGTCGCCCATCCTGCAGGTTTTGCCCTTCATCGAGATCGTGGGCAATGGCCTCACCTACAATCAGGAGGCCACTGCCCCCACTGCCACTTTCTACGATGTGGGCGACGTATGGACAGAAAGCACCCCCACCTTTGAGCAAAAGACGGCCCAGCTCAAGATTTTAGGGGGAGATGCCGACATCGATAACTTCTTGTTGGCCACTCGCTCCAACGTGCAAGACCTGGAGGCAGCAGTGGTCCAGCTGAAGGCTAAGGCGGTGCGCCACCTCTTTGAAGACACGTTCATAAATGGCGACTCCTCCCTCAACCCCAAAGCCTTCGACGGCATCGACAAGCTGTGCGAGCCCTCGCAGACCATCTCCATGGGGCCTAACGGGGGCACCCTTACCTTGGAGAAGCTGGACGAACTCATCGACCTCATCAAGGGGGGCAAGCCAGATATGCTCCTTATGAGCAAGCGCAGCCGGCGCATCCTTAACCGTCTCGCCAGGCAATCGGGCGCTTTCCTAGAGACCGACCGTAACGAGTTCGGCCAGATGGTCCAGTTCTACGATGGGATACCCATCGGCATCTGCGATTACATATCTGACAACCAGACGGTGGGGTCCTCTAACGATTGCTCCACCATCTATGCCGTCCAGTTTGGGGAAGGAGGGGTAGCCGGCCTCACCGCCCCTGGAGGGCTACAGGTGGAAAGGGTTGGAAGCCTAGAAAGCAAGGACGCCACCCGCATCCGCATAAAGTGGTATGCCGCCGTCGCCCTGTTCAACAAGGTAAAGCTGGCCAAGCTTATAGGCGTGAGGCCGTAGGCGAGGTGAAAAGATGGCCGACGTGCGGGTAGACTCCCAAGGCATCCCTAAGGCCCCTGTATATGAGACGACCCCTCCTGTCCTCCACCGGGGCCCCCTCACCGGGCCTGACACCTCCGACCCTACCCAGGCGGCCCAAGGGCTGGACTGCACCGGCTACCGGATGGTGCGCTTCGACTTGGACACCACAGGCAGCACCGGCCTTACCCTGCTAGGAGTAAGGCTCATGCTCTGGAACCCCAAGGCCCAGCGCTTCTTCGGCGGCGCCGCCAGACGCTTCCAGGAGCAGGAGCTGGCCCACAACCCGTGCCCTAGCCTAGAGGCCGAGGTCCGAGGAGGAGTGGTCTTCCTTAAGGTAGAGGAGGCGCAGGCCCAAAGCCTCTCCTTGCGCATCTACGCCAGCCTCAGCTAGGGGGTGATGAAAGGATGGACCTGGCCACCATGCGCACCCGCCTCCGCCGCGACCTCCACGATGAAGACCCCTCCCATCAACGATGGTCTGACGCCGAGCTAGACCGCCACCTGCAAAGGGCCGTCACAGAGCTGAGCTGGGCCGTGCCCAGGGAGGCAGCAATCACCCTCACCAGTGCAGGAGGAAGAGATCTGGACATATCCTCCCTTACCGATCTGGTAGAGGTAGAGGCAGTAGAGTATCCCCTAGGCCTCTCACCTCCTTCTCTTGTCCCTTTCCAAAGGTGGGGTAACGTCCTTACCCTACTGAGCCCCCTTTACCCGCAGCCAGGGGAGGAGGTGCGCCTTTACTACGGCGCCCTTCACCGCCTTGATCACCAGGGTTCCACTATACCCCCTCCCTTAGAAGAGCTGGTGCTCACAGGGGCAGCCGCCTATGCTGCCCTGGAATGGGCTGGATACGCTGCCGACCGCATCAACGTAGGGGGAGAAGGGGTATGGCGTCGCTTCCTTACGTGGGGGGAAAGGATGCTCTCTCAGTTCCAAAAAGGGCTTGAGGCCCACAGTCGGTGGCGACGGGTGAGATCTAGGGCGTTAAAGACCGCCCCTTAGGAGGTGGATGGTGCGGCCTTTGCACCCAGCGCTACTGGCAGCCCAAAGAAAGGGAGGAGGGATCCCTTACATCACCTTGACCCTTCGACGTCGGGAGGGAGGGGTGGAAAGGCCCTCCCTCTCCCTATGGCATCAAAACCCTAGTGGGCCTCAGGGCCCTCACGCTGCCACCTCCCCCGGTGATGGCTCCCTAGCGCGCGCGACTGTAGCCGGGGGCCAGCTCCTTTACCAGAGGGTGCCATCTCCCGGCCCCCAAAGCGATTACTCCCTGTGGACATCGTTAGGCCCAGCCCAATCGGCGGTGGCCCTCGCCTCCAATGGCGCGAAAGTCCTTCTGGCCTACGTGGAGTCGGGAACGGTAAAGGTGAGGGAAAGCACCAACTATGGCGCCTCCTGGGGATCACCTGTGGCAATAGCTTCCATTAGCGCCTCCTACCTAGCCGCAGCTTACGGCAGTGCAGACGAGGCAGCCGTCTTTTTGGCTACCTCGTCCCAACTTATGGTAGTGAAACGTAGCAGGGGCGTTTGGGGATCGCTTACGTCGTGGCCCCATACCTTAGCCTCCATCACAGGCCTCGCTTGCCATTACCTGGGCGATTACAACCTCCTAGTGACCGGCGTAGATCCCCAAGGTAAAAGGGGCGTCTGGGCAGTGGTCCTGGGAGACGGCTACCGATGGCCCGAAGGCTCTTGGTCACCACGGCAAGAGATCCAGATGGCCGATGCCGAGTCACAGGTCTTTTTCTCTCTTCCTTCCCTAGCATGGAGCCAGGTCTACCGTCTCGCCTTTTTGGAGTCTTTTAGTGGTGTAGTTCCCTACTCTCGCGTTTATCTGTCTTACATCCCCCTTGCCTCCGAATTTGCCGATGGCCTGTGGAGGGAACCTCTGCCTACGCCCCTGCAAGGGGCCATGGTACTTGTTGGGGGGCCTCAGGGGATATGGCTATCTTCGCCTAGGGCCTTGTGGCATGCCCCTATCCCTGGCCCCATCCTGGAAGCAGGCGACCGCCTTTTAGAGCTAGAGGTGAGAGAACGGCCCCTGGATGGACGCATGCGCATCGTCCTAGAAGACGGTGACGGCTCCTTGGCAGCTTCGGGGCTCCTTGTCCCTGGCACAGAGATCGACATCGGACTGGGATACCACACCTCTCAGGGGCCCAAGACATCTCATATGCCTTCCCACTGGATAGAGGCAGTAGAGTGGCGACGGGAGGGAGGGCGGCGCTGGGCCAACGTCCAGGCGCGTCCCTTATGGGGCCTCTTGGAGGCC
>Ga0105160_1001155_pt1 | contig 11002 bp, 9 predicted proteins | sample GXS110809BmetaG_FD_89591 | JGI IMG/M metagenome (GOLD analysis project Ga0105160, IMG submission 89591) | Hot spring microbial communities from Gongxiaoshe hot spring, China to study Microbial Dark Matter (Phase II) - GXS 110809B | ecosystem: Environmental > Aquatic > Thermal springs > Hot... | reverse complement strand
TGCGTAGGGTATCTGCTATAGTCCCATCAAAGTCAAATACTATCAACTTATTCATCTTATCTATAGTAGAGGGGGTTACTTTTAATGTTTTTGAATGCAGGATGCTGCAATAGATTCTAGAGGATTGTTGTAATAGATAGCATAACTGCTTGCTTGATGAGTATCTAACCTTAGTACCATCTAGCATACGCTGCTTTAAGGTAGGTTCTGCCTCCTTGGGAAGCAGCATGTATTAAACAACAGGAAGAACAATAATTATAAATAATAAGTATATCTACTCATAATGCTACATAAGACTTAAATAGTTGAAGATAAAGATACTACGATATGAAAGAAGTAAGTCTATTAATTATAGGTATGGTAGTTGCAGCAACATTAACAATGCCTACATTATATGCTCAGGCTCAGATACCACAGATACCAGGTATCAAAGAGGTGAGCGGGAGGTATGTGAATGATAAGGCTGGGGTTGAGATAACCTTTCCAGATGGATGGAGTGGTATGGAGATGCCATTGATAGGAGGAGGAATGGGCATCAGTACTATTGCTATGGCAGTAGTTATGCCAGGAGGAATAAAGGATCCATCATCAGTAAGCTTTACAGGTCCAATGATTATGTTGAATGTAAGCGTGGTTGAAAAGGCTACACTACCAAGCATTAAAGATACCCAGATGGATAAGAGCGATCGTAAAGGTGATGTAAAGGAGCCAGAGTGCAAATTACTATCCTTCAATAGCAAGAGCGTTGGTGGTGCAGATGGTATAGTGGTAGAGGTAGAGTGTGAAGTAGAAGTTGATGATAAACCAGTTACAATGAGGACAAAGCTATTTAGTGCATCCCAAGAGAAGGATAATACAATAAGAAGCGTTATGCTGGTGTTTGCCTCAAGTGTAGATAAGTACGGTAGTTATGTTGGTGACTTTGATAAGGCATTAGATACACTGAGGATCTCTAATGCAAGATCTATAGATATTAGCCAGAGTGCTAATAAAGATTTTACACAGGAGGTTAGTGTAGATGGTCAGATGATTCCTTTAAATATAAAAAGCAACTCTAATGTAACGAATATCAGATTCGATACTGGAAATAAAATAATTTCGTTCAATGTAGAGGGGGAAGCAGGTTCCCTTGGGATAACAGACATCTATCCCAACAAAGTCCTTAAAGGACCATATGCAGTTACTATAGATGGCGAGCCTATTACACCAATTCAGATAAGAGATCCAGATACGGGAGAAGAAGGGATAAGGATATTCTACATGCATAGCATCCATGAGATAAAGATAGTTGGTACAGAGGTTGTTCCAGAGTTTCCAATAGCAGTCTTGCCCATCCTAGCATTGATTACTGGCATTGCTATATTTATGGCTAGAAGTAAGGGCATGCATGTATAAACTCTAAACTTAAACTGTTGCTCCCTCCATTTTCTTTTGTTATTTATTTGCTCATCTTGCTCATATAAGTACTTATTAGCCATAAGTGCATATTGTATGTGCTCAAACCTGTGAAGAGGATGGAGCAGAAGGATGCATTATCACTCTCGCTTATAGCAATAGCAAGCGTTGCTCTCTTTGAGATAATAGCAGGGATTGCAAGCAACAGCATGGCTGTGCTGAGCGATGGTATACATGCCTCATTCGATGCCCTGCTTACTGCTATACTACTCATCATGCTAAGCATGAGTATGAAGCCTAGGGATATGGAGCATACATATGGGCATGGTAGGCTAGAGACGCTAGCAGGGTTGATAGGTGGTATGGCACTCTTCATAGTTGCCATCTTCATAGTTAGAGAGTCACTCTTCAGGATAGTTGGGGCTGAGGCTATAGCTATAGTCCCTAGCATGCTAGCCTTCTACGCTGTTACTGTAGCGATATGCGTAGCAGTGTTCAGGGCTGTAGTACTTGCATATAGCATGCATGGGATGAGTACAAGGGTTGGATTCTACGATGCAATAGCAGATCTAGGCTCATCAGTGCTAGCACTCATAGGCTTCATACTTGCTAGCAATGGCCTCTACGCTGCTGATGGAATAGCATCTATAGCACTTGCTGGAATGATAATCTTCCTTACATCTAGGCTTGTATACTCATCTGCAATGGAGCTTACAGATGCAATAGATCCATCGTTGGTTGAGAAGGCTAGAAGAGCAGTACTCAGCATAGATGGAGTCAGGTACTGCAAGGATATTAGGATGAGGAAGGTAGGTAGGGATGTACTTGCAGATGTTACAGTATCATTGGAAGGTAGCATCACATTCAGTAGGGCACACGCAATAAGCAGTGAGGTTGAGCAGGCAGTTATGAGTGCTACAAAGGCTAGCAGGGTTATGGTACACTTTGAGCCAGAGTGTGAGCATATGCCTATAGAGCATATCATAGCAGATATAGCGTTAGGGGTTGATGGGGTTAAGGATGTACACAACATCATCGTATCTAGGGAGAGGATGAGCGTAGGGAGGGATGGTGAGAATAAGGGTTATGAGAATGATATGATAGTATCAATGCATGTACAGGTTGATAGAAACCTTAGGGTAGATGAGGCACACAACGTAGCAGATATGGTTGAGTATGAGGTTAAGAGAAGGGTTAACGGTGTGAAGGATGTGATGGTGCATATAGAGCCTATGATGCCAGAGATGCATATCCTTGAGGAGTTGAAGGATAAAGGGTTGGAGGCTAGGATAAGGGATATTGCATATGAGCATGGGATAAGGCAGATCAACAGGATAGATGTGTATAGATGCAATGATATGCTTAGGGTAGATATGCACTGCAGTATAGATGTAGATATAAGTATAGAGGAGGCCCATGAGATCATCTCTAGGCTAGAGAGGAGGATAAGGGATGAGTTGAATGCAATAGCGATGATACATGTGGAGCCTTATGGTTATGATAGTACGAATAGGTCGATGCAGGTTAATAGGAAGTGAGGGTTGAGTTAAGAGTTTACTACTAATATTGGTTGAGTTAAGAGTTTACTACTAATATTAGAGGAAGAGTTAAGTAAAAGCATCAACAATCTTCCCATATGGAGTTTGAACATGAGATGACGTACTTTAGGTTACTTGCTAGGGAAGAGGCATCATCATTCCATTCAAGGTATGAGGAGGGTCTAGCAGATGTTGAGAAGAACCTTGGTAAAGAGTATCAGATGGTTATAGATGGGAAGAGGGTATCATCGGGTAAGTTCTTTGAGGATAGTTCACCAATAGATACAAGGATAGTAGTGGCAAGGTTCCCCCTTGCTAGGGAAGAGCATGTCTCTCAGGCAGTAGATGCTGCAAAGAGGGCATTCATGCACTGGAGTAGGATGGATTACAGGGATAGAGTCAGCATATTAAGGAAGGCAGCAGATATAATGAGTAATAGCAAGTACGATCTTGCAGCATTGATAACATATGAGAATGGGAAGAATAGATATGAGGCTATGGCTGATGTTGATGAGGCAATAGACTTTATGCGTTACTATGCATATGAGATGGAGAGGAATGATGGCTATACTAGGGTTATGAAGAGTGCATATCCAGATGAGAGATGCTATAGCATAATGAAGCCTTATGGTGTATTTGCTGTTATAGCACCATTCAACTTCCCCCTTGCAATAACTGCAGGTATGTGCTCTGGTGCATTGGTAACTGGCAATACTGTTGTGCTCAAGCCAGCAAGCGATACACCATTAACAGCATTAAGGTTCTTTGAGATACTTGAAGAGGCAGGGTTACCAGATGGTGTGCTTAACCTGCTCACTGGCTCTGGAAGCACTGTTGGTAATGCTCTTATAGCAAGCAGGGATGTTGATGGTATAGTATTCACAGGCTCAAAGGATGTTGGTCTAAGCATATATGCTAAGGCTAATTCATCAAGACCAAGACCAGTTATAACTGAGATGGGAGGCAAGAACCCTACAATAGTTACTGCTAGTGCAAGTATAAGCAAGGCAGTTGAGGGTGTAGCAAGGGCAGCATTTGGGTATTCAGGGCAGAAGTGTAGTGCATGCTCAAGGGTTTATGTACACTCATCCATCTACGAGGAGTTTGTATCAAGGCTTGTTAAGTTTACATCAACCCTCAAGGTTGGCAATCCTATAGAGAGGGATACGTTCATTGGTCCCTTGATAAACAAGGCAGCATATGACAAGTATGCAATGTATTCAAGTATTGCAAGCAAGGATGGAAGGATACTCATGGGCGGGAGGCAGGTTACAGATGGCATATTCAAGTATGGCTATTACGTTGAGCCTACAATAGTTGATAACCTTGCTAGTCATAGCACTATACTGAGAGAGGAACTCTTTCTACCATTCCTTGCAGTAGCAAGTTATGATAGGCTTGATGATGCAATAGCAATGTGTAATGATAGTGAGTATGGGTTAACAGCAGGCATATACAGCAATGATGAGGATGAGGTTAGATACTTCCTTGACAGGATAGAGGCTGGGGTTGTGTATGTTAATAGGGGGAGGAGTGCTACAACTGGTGCAATGGTAGGCTCACAACCATTCGTAGGATGGAAGATGTCTGGCATAAGTGGTAAGGGTACTGGAAGCATATACTATCTACCCTTGTTCATGAGGGAGCAGAGCCAGACTATATGTTCATGACAGACTATATGTTGAATTAGGAATGGTTATTCTGAACTACTGCATCTATTTACCAAATCCACCTAACCATTTACCTTGTACCGCTCAACCCTCTTGCTAGATATATTCTTGCATCTATAGCATTCGCAGCCTCTACTGCAGCATTGCTCACAATGTCCACAACAGTAGCACCAACTCAGTATCCTCCAGATATGCCAACAATAGCACTTACCCTTGCTCCGATCACCATCACCATCACCAACACCATCACCATTATCATACATATCCTATCACTTTTTATTCAGCCTATAGTAACCTTGTTGTGAGCTCATCTATAATCCTTTGTATAAGATGTTAGAGTATTACAGTAGTGACCTTGCAAGGAGGAGCAGGTTTGCTGGTCTCTCCCTTATACGCCTATACACATAGCCAGATATGTTGATGCCATATGGTATGTACTCAGCAACCCTGAACCCTTGCCTTACAAGCATATGCTTAAGATCATCCCTTATCCCTTTAAGCATCTGGAACTCAAAATCCTTGGCTGGTTGCTCCTTACTTAAGGCAATAGCCTCCTCTATAAGCATATTGTCATGGGTTGCTATAGCAAACATGCCCTTTGAGTGCTTGAAGAGTATGCGCATGAGCCTCCTGAAACTAGAATTGACATACCTCTTGCTCCTATACACAATTCTTGCATCCTCCCTGTATGCACCCTTAACCAACCTTACTATGCCTCCACTCTCAAGTATATGCATTATATCTAGAGAATGCTCCTTTATGTATGCTTGATATGCTAAGCCTGTATGCTTGTAATGCTTGAGCACATCTAGATACATGCTTACAGTATGCTCATAGTATGGTGATGACTCCATATCTATCCATACGAATGTATCGTATATACTTGCATGCCTTACTATCCTCATCAGGTTGCCTATGCATGTATCGTAATCCACATCCAAGCCTATCTGTGTCAACTTTATGGATATAGAGCCATCAATACCACTAGAGTGTATAGCATCTAGCAGTCCTATGTACTCATCTGTACTGCTCTCAGCCTCCTCCTTGCTTATGCTATGCTCTCCCAAGTAGTTTATTATAGTCTTCATACCCATTGAGTTTGCTTGTCTTGCATACTCTAACGCTTCCTGCATGCTTGAGCCAGCAACCCACCGCCTTGCTATCTTGAGCACTAGATGCTCATATATGCTCATATAATAGTAATTCGTATGCTAAAAGATATAGTTTAGGTTAGGAAAGTATTTTTAGACATTTTTATAACTATATAGAAGAAGGAAGGAAGGAAGAAGTGTATGTTGTTGATAGATACCATGATAGGCATGATAGCAGCAGTTCTAACCACAAGCAGTTTCATACCCCAGATATTCAAGGCTTATAAGAGGAAGAGGTTAGATGACCTCTCCCCTTACCTCATGCTATTATTCATAGCAGGTGCATCCATGTGGCTTATATACGGCATATTCAAGGCAGATGCAATAATAGTAGTAGCAAATGTACTTGCTCTAGCATTCAACTTAACCCTTCTACTTATGAAGGTTATGTATGCTAATGGTAAGATGGCAAGGGAGAATAAATGAATAGATAAAAGAGGTAAAGTTTATGCTTAAGCATCACTACTATCATCGTATTACCCCAATTCTGCTACTGTTGTTGGTTGCATTGCTTGTATCCTCGATCCCTGTAAGCGCTGATATGAATACTAGCACATATACTTGGTATTATGCTAATACTATCATTCCAGAACTACAGAGGGTAGATACAGTAGCAAGAGATTCAATCAACATAACTATACCTAACGATGCGTATGGTAAGGTGTTGAAGTACATAGCATTAAAGAGTAGTGGAGTAGGAGATGAGGTACCAAAAAAGAAGATCAAGTTAGCTGCAGTTGGAGATATATCGTGCAATAACATATTGTATAAGAGACTTGCAGATTCCATAAAGCAGTATGAGCCAGATAAGGTGCTCTTGCTTGGAGACTACTCATATAGGTTGGATGATGCTAGATGCTTCACAGATGTATTCTCATTCCCAGCAGATAAGGTTATTGCTGTTCATGGCAACCATGATAACCATTATTGGGATTCTAAGCATAGACCAACGTATGGGATGATGATGGAGATAGGGAATGCATACAACATCCACATACCTGGATCTTACTATAAGTATCATAATGTAGCATTCATCACCATAGATAACTCATTGGCAAAGAGCCCTAGAGGTTTAGCAAGCATAGATGAGCATAGTGCAACGTATGCATTGGCAAGGTACAATCTAAGCATGGCAAAGATGGATGATAGCATAGACTGGAGGATAGTGCTCATGCACATACCTCTCAACGTTGGGGCAACTGATGCTGTAGCAAAGGTAAGGGAGCCCTATGCAATGATGATGGATGATGCTGGTGTAGATATAGTACTATCTGGGGATACACATCATTACACAAGGACATATCCTATCAAGGGTATAAACTCAGTAGTAAGCAGGGATAAGAGTAGTTACGATTTTGGTAATGAAGGGCACGGGAGGATACAGTACATCATTGGCACTGGAGGGGCAGATCAGAGCAATGCAGATGAGGTTAAAGGTATAGTTGCAGCAAGCATAGGAAGGGAGAGGCTTAGGGGTAATCCAGCATATCTGCAGATAGAGATAACCAACGATGTCAATAACACTACAATGAAGAGTAGGCTTGTTGATATAAATGGCAATATATATGATGAAGCAAGTATAAGCAAGAAGAGAGGTTCAAGCAAGCAGGTCAGCATAGAGGAGGTTTACCTGTATGTTGATGGTGGAATGGTCAAGACTGGTGTTGTCGATGATAGAAGGTTCTTCGATGGCTCTGATGGGAGGATGGCTATGCTTAACCATGATGATAGGATGAATGGCAAGAGACTCAGCATAGCCCTATGGTTCTTGAGTGAGAGCAAGGGTTCCAATAGACCAGCAGTTCTTATAGAGAAGGGTAACCCAGTTATCAAGGCAAATATCTCATTCCTTCTAGGCATAGACTCGAAAGGCTCAATAGTATATGAGTGGGACGGTCAGGATGGGAAGCGTTACTCCCTAGTTAGCAGTGATGGTAAGAAGAAGGATCATCACTACGCTGATGGCAGATGGCACCATCTTGCAGTGGTTAGGGATGGTGCAAGTGTAATCATGTATATCGATGGTATACCTGTTGCAAGTGGAGAGTTTAAAGCAATGCCAGTGAGTAATGAGTACGATATCTACATCAATGCGATGCCAGATTACAGTCAGACAGCAAAGGCAATGATAGATGCTATAGGTGTATGGGATAGAGCATTATCTGCTGAGGAGGTACTTGCACTGTACCATGGCGATGATTCAGCAAGGGAAGATGCTATAGTGTATGAGGGGTTCGATGGAGAGGGCAAGAAGCATGTATTCACTGTCTATGCTGGGGAGAGCCTATCAATGAGATGGTATGGTGTAGATGGCTATGGGAGAGGTACGGTAATAGTTCTATCCAATGGCATCTATATGCATCCATGGCAGAGTATATCTATCTTCAAAGCATCTACTACTATGAATGGCGCACATGGAGCAATGTATCATGAAGCATTCTTTGGCTCCAGTGGTCTATGAGCAGGTTATAAGATGCATACATGTATGTATACATGTTTATTCTGATACATGGGCCCGGTGGGCTTCGATCCCACGACTTGCTGGTCACTTCGCTCCAATAGCAAATCATCATCCTCATCTAGCATATGCTTTATTACTTACTTACTCCGAAGCCAGCCGCCCTATCCTTGCTAGGCCACGGGCCCATGACTCTAACTACAAGCCATACCTATTAGGCTTTATTGCATCTGGCACATCATCCCTGCCTTCAACAAGCGATGCTACAAACCTTGCTGTTGCTGGGGCAAGGGTTATCCCAAGCCTGCAGTGCCCACATGCCACTATGAGATTGCTATCCCCATAATCATCGCCATCACTAACCCTACCTATTATTGGGAGGCCATCTGGTGTGCATGGTCTATACCCAGTCCATCTATCAACTACAACTACATCACCTAACGCAATGTACTTCCTGCTCCATTCAAGGAGTTTAGTAAAGTTCTCCTTAACCATTGCACTTCCAATACTGCACAATTCAAAGAGTGCAGTGATCCTCAAACCTTCATGTACTGATATGGCAACCCTATGCTCGCCACAAAGTATGGTATGATTAGGCATCAACGATGATTCCCTATCTTTAGGTAGCAGTTCGAGCATGTATCCCCTTGCAGGGGCAACTGGTAGATCAAGGCCCTCAACCCTGTAGGCACCAGTGCATACTACATACGTATCAGCATATACACTTGCACCAGCAATCTTGAATGATCTGACCCTTCTCTTACTATTATCATCATCTTCTGCTACTGCTGCTATTGTGGTTGTTGCTTTAGTTGCCCCATCCCACTCTATACTCTCCAGATTGCCAAGGAATACAGCATCCAAGGCGGTCAGTGCATCCCTCAGTGCCTTCATCACACTCCTAGGATTTACAAATGCATCATCTGGGTAGAGGAGCGCACCTTCACATGCATCATTCACAGTTGGCTCAAGTGCATGTATCTCATCCCTTGTAAGTATCCTGTATGGTATGTTGAGTGCAGATGCTAGATGCCTAATATGCTCTACCCTACGCTCTAACTCATCCCTTGTAAGATACACCTCAAGCATCCCTGCATGCCTGTACACAAAACCAAGGATACTGCTCATCCTAGCATACCAGTCCCTGCCCTCCAGAGCCATACTTCTTATTATAGGCATCCCTATCCTTGTGTACTCACTGCTCATCTTTGCTTCAACATATCTTGCAGCACTGGTAGAACCTATGCTGGCAAGGTATCTTGCAGTCTCTTCAGCCTCTCTAGCATTCATAGATAGAGGTCCTAGCGATGGAGATACATATCCAGCATTGCCATAACTGCTTGCCATCCTTGCATCTGTACCATCTAGAACAGCAACCCTGAAGCCCCTAGTACATAACTCATACGCTATAGTTAATCCTATTATGCCTCCTCCTGCTATTGCTACATCATATCTGTCCATATCATTGCTAACAGAGCAGCGTTATATTATATATTATTGATCCAAAGGTTACTATTGTTAGTTATTGGTTAAAAAGTAATCGGATGAGTACAATTGGTGATTAATTTTCGATATATATGGCTTATTCTTTCATATTAGATGATGCAGAAGTATATAGCATTAACGATTGTGATAGCAGTAATAGGCGTAGTATCTATAACCTTAATTACTATGCAAGACAAACCAACCACAGATATATCTACAACAGGTAGTAAACAGCAGGAGTATAACGAAACTGTAGCAAAGATAGAAGGTACATCTTACTTCAATCCAGGTGCACAATTCTGGAATAGAGAGAGGACACGTACAGGAGAACCGTATATTCTAGCATTGGAGATAAGTCCACCACATCCAGATAGAAAGGATATACCAAAGGAGGCAAAGTATGGGGAGTTGCCTTGGTTAGATAAGGCGATTGATAATGTGGGTAAGAATACAAGGGTTAGCGATGCTGAACTAGAAGAGTTCTTCAAGTATACAGAGGATGGCAATACAGACTTTAAGGTATACCTTAGAGATGGTACTGTAAAATTCTATAGACTATACTACATGGAGGTGCCCTGATTGAATCATCCCATAGCATTAACATTATCTGCTATTATTATTGCTGCAGTAAGCATGATAGTAACACCAGTAATTGCAAACCATTCAGGAATCCATGGATATACGAAGATATCTAGTGGTTCATTGCCTTATAGCACTAAACTAAAGTAACTGCTGAAAAGGTTAATTTTTATGACTGGAGAAGATCATCCTCAAGCACTGCCTACTACTCTTTTAACTATGCAGCTGGCTCTACATACTTATGGGAGCAATGAAGAATGGTTACGGTTATGTCTATGATTGGAATGTAAGTCCGCCATCAACCAAGGATTGGTTCTTATCACCAAGATCATATAATGATGTAAAGTTCTTACTGGTCACAGATCAGAATTTCAGATCAGATCATCCCAATCATGAAGCAGATGCTTATTCATTCACTTACACTATCTGCTGCAGAACCATACCATGGTTCAAGGAAGAGCATGGTATTCTATTGGTTAAATATGTATATAAAGGCAATTATACAAGGACTAGCACTGACTGTGCAACTATAGCAAATGAGGTCAAGACAATATACGGTCAACCTTCGGGTACAGAAGCGATATTAATAGTTGTAGGCAGAAACGTAGATCTAAAACTTAATAACGAATCTGTGCTTGGTTGTGCTATAATACCAAATGTTGGAGGGACTTATCCATGGGCAATAGTTAAGGAGGTCTCTAACGATCCTGGAAGGCTCTCTATGCA
>Ga0105160_1001151_pt1 | contig 11033 bp, 12 predicted proteins | sample GXS110809BmetaG_FD_89591 | JGI IMG/M metagenome (GOLD analysis project Ga0105160, IMG submission 89591) | Hot spring microbial communities from Gongxiaoshe hot spring, China to study Microbial Dark Matter (Phase II) - GXS 110809B | ecosystem: Environmental > Aquatic > Thermal springs > Hot... | reverse complement strand
TCCTCCCGGAGGCCCTCGAGGCCAGGTGGCGGGCCCTGCCCGAGGAACAGCGGAAGGGCCTCCCCAGGTGGTGGCCCGCCTGGGACGTGGCCACCGTGTGGCTGGCCCGGTGGCCCGGGGAGGAGCGCCTCCGCTTCCTCGGGACCCTGAGGGAGGTGTGCCCGAGGGAGGCGGTCGAGGCCTTCCGGCTGGCCTCGAGGTGGGGGGTGCCGGTGGTCAACCTGGCGCGCCCCGGTGCGCTGGAGCGGCTGGCCGCGCTGGTGGAGGCCTCGCGGGCGGAGGTGGGGATGGCCCGGTGAGCCTACGCCAGTGAAAGAGGTTAGAACCCACCCCGACCCTGCCCCGGGGTTAGGCAATAAGCCCCACAGCCCGGTAGGGGGGCTGTGGATTGCACTCCTTAAGTAAGGAGGTATGTGGTGAAGGCGATCAATAAGGCGATCAAAGCTAAGCGTGAGGTGCACCGCCATCGTGGGGGCAAGACGGAAAGGGGGGCCGATGAAGCTAACTGAAGGTCAGCAGGAAGCGGTGGAAAGGGCGCAAAAGGGCGGGTCATTCAAAGTAGTGGCAATGGCCGGGGCCGGGAAGACCACCACCCTGCGGGCCATTGCCGAGGCCCTGCCGGGGCCGATCCTGTACCTCGCCTTCAACTCCTCGGTGGCCCGGGAGGCCAGGACAAAGTTTCCCAACAACACGGTGGTTTCCACCCTCCACAGCCTGGCCTTCCGCAACTTCCTGAAGGACCGCCCTGAAATGCTCCTCAAGTTTGAGGAGCGGGCCGGGGTCATCCTGGTGAAGGACATCATGGAGTACCTGGACCTTCCCCAGGAGCTATACGGAATACCCCGGTTCGGGCTGGCCTCGGCGGTCAAGGCTACCCTGGAACGCTTCCTCACCTCAGCCGAACCCGCGCCTACGCCCGATATGGTGCCGGGCACCCTCCTCTCCCTGGTAGAGGAGAAACGCAAGCCCAAGCTGACGGCGGCGGTGCTGGGCTTCACCCAGGCGGCCTGGGAAGCCATGCGGAACCCAGGCCATCCCATGCCCCTCTCCCATGAGGGGTATGTGCGCCTGTGGGCGGAGGCAGGAGCGCCAGGGCTGGACCGCTTCCACACCGTCCTTGTGGACGAGGCCCAGGACCTGAGCCCAAGCCTGATGAACCCCCTTCTCGCTTATTACCAGAAAGGAGGACAGGTAATCGCCGTGGGGGACCCCAACCAGGCCATCTACGGGTGGCGGGGCGCGGTCGACGCCCTTACCCGGCTACCCGGTGAGGAGGTGTACCTGCCCGAGAGCTTCCGGTTCGGGCCGGAGGTGGCCGGATACGCCCAGGCCATCCTGGAGGCCAAGGGCTGGAGGGGACCCGCCCTCAAGGGCCTTGGCGGTCCCTCAAAAGTGGTGCGGGGTGTGGGATTGCCCCGCGCGGGGACGGCCTGGCTGTACCGGACCAACGCCGGGGTGGTGAAAATGGCCGCGGAGCTGGCGGCAAAGGGCTACGGCATAGAAGTGGTGGGAGGCCTGGAGGCCACCGCCAAGCTGATAGAGGCCGGGGTGGAGCTAATGGAGGGCAAGAGGCCGAAGCACCCCGAGCTGGCGGTCTTCAAGGACTACAGGGAGTTCTGGCAGGCGGCGGACATGGACCCCAACCTTAAGAGCTTGCGGAACCTCCTGGACAGATACGGCAAAAGGAGCCTGGACCTGGTCAAGGAGGCACAGAAGGGAACGAAGAAAAAGCGCGTGGACTACATCCTAAGCACCACCCACAAGGCCAAGGGCCTGGAGTGGGATAGCGTCCTGCTTGGGGACGATTACCCCGACAGCGACGCCGGGGAGGAACTGAACCTCCGGTACGTGGCGGCAACCCGTGCCCGGAGGGTGCTGGATGTGAGGCACTGGTAAAGAAGGGGAGGGCAGAAGCCCTCCCCAGGACAAAGGCGGAGGTGAAGCATGAACCAGGTAATCGTGAGCGGTGTGGCGGCTAAGGTGGAACACAAGGCGGACCTGGGCATCCTCGAGGCCACCCTGGTGGCCCGGCTCAGCAACGGCGGGTTCTCCAGGGTTCGGATTAAGACCCTGGGCAAGCTGACCCAGGCCCTTAAGGATGTCGTTCAGGAGGGGCAGGCGTACCTGGCCCTCGGGACCCTGGCGCCCCGGAAGCGGGGGGAGCAGGAAACCGTGGAGGTCCTGGCCTACAACGTCCTGCCCGTGGACGGCGAGAAGGCCAGCAACGAGCGCGGGACCTACCTGGTGAACGGGGTAAACGAGGTCCTCATCAGCGGGGTTCTGGCGAAGGACCCCGAGGTCAAGGCCATCCAGTTCAACCAGGAGGAGGGGGACGTCCTCACCACCGCAAGGGTGGCCGTTTCCCAGAAGGACAAGACCGCCTGGGTCAATGTCCGGGCCTGGGGTGAGGAGTTCTCCGAAGCCCTCGGGAACCGGAAGAAGGGCGACCGCGTAGTCCTCCGGGGGCGCTTCCGGGTCCACCGGTACGAGAAGGACGGGCAGGCCCACTACCTGCCCCAGGTCATCGTGACCGAGGTGCTGGGCACCTCCGGGAGCAGGACCAAGAGTGAACCCCAGGCGGGCGATCTCCCGGAGGAGCTTCCGGACGACCTCTTCTAGCTGGCACAAGGGGGGAGGGGGAAACCCCTCCCCCCTTTTTTTGTTTCACCCTAGACTTCCAGTATGAGCCCCATCTTCCCCTTCTTTCCCAGCGCAGGGTTTGCCCTGGCCGCTGGGAAGCCACCGGAAACCCTTTTCCTTCTGCTTGTCCTCTACTACCTGATCCCCCTGGCCTGGTATGCCGCGGGGCGGGGAGGGGCTTTGGTTCTGGCAAGGTTCCGGCACCTGCCCCTGGAGGCCCTGGTGCTGGTCCTGCCCTATGCCCTGTACTGGCTTATGGCCGGGGCCATCCGGGCACCCCTTCTCAAGGCGTACAGGGTTTTCTTGCGCGGGCCGGGATTGGGCGTGCCGCTCACCGTGCTTATCCTGTGGCCCCTGGGGTACAAACTTCCACCCCTTTTGGGGAGCCTTTTTCTGTTCGCCGCTATCCTTCTGGTGGAGAGGATATGGAGGCGCACTTCGGCAAGCACCTTAACAAAGTCGCAATAGGCGTCAGCTTTCTTGCTGCCATTGCCATCGGTTTGAGGCCCCTTTCGTGCGAGGAGGCCGTGGCTAAAGCGGAGAAGCTCCGGCACCTTTTGGAGAGCCGCAGGTGATGCTTCACCGAAGGGTTGCGCTGGTTGTTGCGTGGGCCATTGGTATTGCGGTGGGGTTGTGGGCCGCTTTTACCAAGCCCACGCAGACCGCTTTCGTCTATCGGAAAGTAGACCCCATGTCCTGCGAGGAAATCCGGGCCATCGGTGAGGAGCTGAAAACCTTCCTGGAGGAGCACAGATGAACCGCATAGCTCTTCTGGCTGTTTACCTGCTGGCGGTTCTGTTCCGGCTGTGGCCGGGCTGGAGAGGCTACCTGGGGGACGAGAGCTTCACCTACTACTTCGCCAGCGCCAATCCTCTCTTCGGGTACATGGACGTCCACCCGGCAGGGTACTACCTGTTCATGAGGGGGATCCTTTTTCTGGGGGACTGGCAGCCGGCGGTCCTAGTGGTGGCCCACGCCCTGTTTGCGGCCCTGGCCGCGCCCCTGGCTTACCTGATCTCCCCCTGGGCCGGGTTTGCGGTAGCCCTCTGGCCGGGGTTGGTGGAGGCGGGGAACCACGCCCGGCACCCTGCCTTCGCCGCCACTCTGGTGGCCGCGTGGGCTTTGGCCTGGACCCGGAGGCGCAACCTTCTTCCTTTCCTGGCCCACCTCATGGTGCTGGGCCACTTCTCCACTCAGGTGGTGCTGGGTCTGTCCTTCCCGCTCATGCGCCGGGAGGAGAGGGTTGCGGTTTTCTCCTCCCTTAGCTACAACCCCCTGGTCTACCTCGAAGTCATCCGCCTTATCACCATGGCGCAGTCCGTGCTGAAGGACGAGGGTGCCCCCCTGGTGCCCAACTGGGCCGGAGCGCTGGATGCCCTGCTGGCCCCGGGGGTCTGGGCCCTGCCCCTGGCCGTGGCGGTGGCCCTCGGGGTTCTCCGCCAGCCCATCCTCGGTTTCTGGATGCTGGGAGTGGGGGTGGCCTACTTTCTGGGAAGCCGGGTAAACCCCCTGTACATGCCCCCCATGGCGGTGCTTGCCGCCATGGCCGCGGGGCTCACGGCGGAGGGAGTGGCGTGGACCAGGTGGGGCCGTGCACTGGCTTTGGCGGGGTTTGTTGCCCTGGTCTTCCTGGCCTGCCAGACCTCGGAAAAGAGGCGGGAAGCCAGGGCTGGGGCGCTGGAGGAGGTGCGAACCCTCCACCAAAAACCCCTCACGCCGGCCCCCGGGCTTCCTATCCTGGTGATGAACGCCCATATTCTGGGGCTTCCTATAACCATTGACGCATGTCGAAAGCCATGATCTATCTACTTCTGCCCGCCAAGGACGAGGCGGAGGCCCTGAGCGCCCTGATCCCCGAGGCCAGAAGGGAGGGCCTCGAGGTGGTGGTGTGCGACGACGGCTCCTCGGACGCCACCGCCGAGGTGGCGGGACGGGAAGGTGCCCTGGTCCTCCGGCACCCCAGGAACCTGGGGCTGGCGGAAGCCCTCCGCACCCTGCTGGACTGGGCGGCGAACTCCCTCGAGGACCGCGACGTGGTGGTCCTGGCCGACGCGGACGGCACCATGCTCCCCAAAGACGCCCGCAGGATCGGGGAAGCGGTGGAGCTTCTTGTCGCGGATGTGGTCATCGGAAGCCGCTTCCGGCCCGGGGGCGGGGAGATCGGGGTGCCCCCGGTCCGCCGCCTCCTCTCCTTTGGAGCGAGGCTCTACCTGGGCCTCACCCTGGGCATCCCCGGGGTAACGGACTACACCACGGGCTTCCGCGGGTACCGGGTGGGGTTTCTGAAGCGGTATAAGGAGGCCTTCCCTCACTGGTTCGAAAGCCGGGGGTTCACGGCCCAGACCGAACTCCTCCTTTTGGCCTATTACAGGCTTGGGGCGCGGGTGGCGGAAATCGGGGCCCCCATCCGCTACGACCGGAAGAAAGGAGCCTCCAAGATGCGCATCCTGAGGACCATCCGGGCCTACCTGGAACTGGGGTGGAAAGGCTACGCCGTCAGAAAAAAGAAATAGCTCCGCCGGAGAGGGGCTTCTATACTGAGGAGCATGAAACGAGCATTGTCCCTTGTAATAGCCGCTGTACCGGCTGGACATTTCTTCCTCATCCCCTGGGCACCCAGGAAACTCTTGGACCCGACCCTTCTCGTGGTGCCCCTGGTGGCCTCCCTTCTGGCCTACTGGCAGGAGGGGGCCGCAGCGGGCACCCTTCTTTTCCTGACTGCCACGGCGCTTTTTGGGGGCATGGAGCTTTTCCGGTTTCTCGGACCCTGGAAGGCCCTGGGGTTGGCCCTGGTCTGGACCGTGGGAACCGCGGCTTTGTGGCTTGGGGCGTTTTCCCTTCGGCTGGACTTTCTGCTGGCCGGGGTGTTGAGCCTGAAGCCTGTGGCGGACAGGGTTTACCTGGCCTGGGGCAATATGGAAAAACCGCAAAGCCTTGACTAGGATCTAGGATGAACCCATGAGGCGAACACTTCCTATTGTTGTGTTCCTATCCCTGGCCCTGGCCCAGACCTGCCAGGTGCAGATGACGCCTCCCGACTACAAGGAGCTTCCCGTATACATGCCCCAGATTTCCCTTCAGGTGTCCCCCAGCGCCCTGACCCAGGGGGGGAGCTTCACCGTGAGCGCCAGCACCACCTACCCTTCCGCCACCGCCTGGGTGCGGGTGCGCTGGGGCGGGGGCCAACTGGCCCTGCAGGACGTAAGCTGGGGCACCCCGGGGTACAGCCCGCTTATTCAAGGACCGAACGGGAGCCAGTGGGTGCAGAACTGCCCCAGCGTATCCACCAGCACCCGTGAACTGGACGACCGGGACAACGGGAAGCACACCTTCTACGCCGAGGCCCTGGTGTACTGGCGGGAGCAGTACGCCAACTTTTACTGCAAGACCCAGCAGTGGGACCCCAGCCAGAACGCCTGGGTGCCCTACGAGTACTACGCCTACTACCAGGTTTACCCCAGCTACACCGCCCCCAGCTACTGCACCGAGCAACCCAACACCCGGTACTGGCAGGTGCAGAGCCAGGTGGTGAGCACCAGCCAGACCGCCTACGCCTACATTTCGTGGGAGCAGAGGGCGGGTACCAGCTATGACACCGCCCTCCAGGAGTTTGCCAACCGCATCATGGAGGACCACAAGCGGGCGACGGCCAGCATGGTGGCCTACGCCTACGCCAAGGAGATCAACGACCCGGTGAAGAGCGCCCTCGCTAAGGTGGCCCAGGGGTACTTCTACGACTGCAACTGGCTGGGCATCTGCAACCGGGCGGACCCAGCCGGGGAAATCAAAATCCTCACCGATGTGCCCAGTATCCTGTCGGGGCTCCTGGCCACAGGGCGGCTCTGTGGGGGGTTCATCACCTTCTGCTTTGGGGCTCAGAACAGCCGAGGGGCGGACATCGGTCCCAAGGTGGAAATCAAGACCTTCCTCATGGTCAAGGGCTGGAGGCACGACTACCTCCTCCTGGACCGGCTCATCCCCAGGAAGTACTACGACCCCTCGGACCGGGAGTACCCCGGGGTGCCCGAAGAGGAAAGGAACCAGGTCCTCCAGTCCTGCCGCCTCTACAAGGACACCCAGGAGGGCAGGCGGTGCCTGGCCCTGGTGGAAACCCCCACGGGCATCGTGCCCACCCTGAAGAGCCTGCTGATGATTGACCCCATGTTCCAAAGGGGGAGGCAGTACCCATGAGGCTTTCCCTTCTTTCCTTCTCTTTCGGTTTGGCCCTGGTACCCCTGGCCCCTGTGATAGGGCTTTCCCTGATGGGGTATGGGCTTTTTAGGACACAGCAGGAGGGTTTATGCGGTTGCTAGCGCTTTTGCCCTTTCTATCCTTAACCCTGGCCCAGGTGGGCCTTCTGGACGGCCCCAGGCCCTCCACGGAAGTGCGGGGGTACCTGGAGGGCAACGCCCAGGAGGGCTACCGGGTGCGGGTGGAGTTCTACCTGGAAACCAGGACCAACCCCACCCAGGGGACCAGCTACCAGTCCCTCACCTGGAACGGCAGGCTCTACCTGTGCGTGGGGGGGTGCGATACCTTCAGCCTCCAGGGCTTCGCCCCGGGCACCTACCCCAACGGGCAGGTGTACGACCTCTACGACAGCCAGAACCGGCTCAGGGGCAAGGCGGGCGTGACCACGGAGTACGACGCCTACAACAAACCCTACCGCTACCGGGTGGAGTACGCCGTCTGGCCCCTTCAGGGCACCAAGACCTGGCAGGCTTCCCCGGACAACCCCGTGCCCATGGAAACGGGAGGGTGGCTCACGGCCAGGCCCCCAGGGGGAAACCCCGAGCGCTACCGCTACCCGGGAATGGAAAGCTATCGGCCCCCTTCCGGGGGGAGCATCTTCGCCGGGATTAGCCCCCAGGACCGGGACCTGGCCCAGAAGAGCCTGATTGACTCCATGGCTAAGCTGAGGGCCTTCTACGGGAGGCAAGTGCGGGGGAGCGAGCTATGGTTCTTCGTGCCCGAGGTATCCCCCTGGACCTTCCAGCTGGCCCAGGAGTACCAGGCCCGGGTGGGGGGAGGGGTGCGGTTTGTGGTGCCCGAGGGCACCGCCCAGAGCTACTGCCCCACGGGCTACCGCAACGATACCCGGTTCCACGTCCTGCCCAGGCCCAGCCTGGACAAGCAGAACAGCCTGGCGGTCATCTGGCCTCCCCAGAACGCCAGCCAGAAGGGGGCGGCCATGGCGGGGCGGTACCTGGTGGACCGGCCCGACTGGCCGGATGGACCGGACTGCCTGAGCCAGACCGTGGCCCTGGTGCCCACGACCTCGGGCCTGCCCGAGGCCCGGGCGTACCTCTACGGGTGCATCTCCCAGGCGAGCCTGAAGGCCCGGGTGGAGTTTAAGGAGAAGACCCTGGGGCAACCCAGCCTGGTGTGGGAGTGGGACGGCTTGCAGTACAAGTACATCTGGACCTACCCCGGGGATTGGGACGGCAGGGCCACCTTCAACCTCGGGGACGGGAACGAGGAGGTGAAGATAACCCTGCCCAATCCGGCTCCCACCTCCTGGACCCAGGTGGAGCCCGTCACGGACGCCCAGGGGCGGAACCGGGGGTATGCCCAGGTGCTGGCCCTGGGGACTTGGAGCCAGGACACCCAGAACCCGCAGTCCCTCAGCTACACCAACCAGGACACCCCGCCCTGGCAGTTCAGCTTCGGCGGCAACTTCGGGCAGGGGTGGGAGAGCTTCACCCTGAAGTGGAGGAACCCCTTTGGCGCATACGTGGCCTGCGGCCAAATCTGGCCTTGGAGCTATACCACCAGCTACCCCATTACCTGTGATGTGGTGAATGCGGGCGGGGTGGTGCGGGGAACGGCCACGGTGAACCAGCAGATGATCAACTGGGACCAGCAGATGATCAACTGGTCCCTCCGCTACGACTACGCCATCCAGGTCTACCCCTGGAAGCTGAGCGTGTCCCAGTGGCGGGTGATGTGGTACCTCTCCCGCTGGCAAATCACCTGGCGGGCGGCCACGGACAACGACCGCCCCGTGGAGCCCGGGGGGTTCGTGACGGCGGAGGGCAAGCGGTACCGGATACCCGGGCTGGAGGGCTATCTCCAGCCCCAGGGGAAGGAGATTGAGGCGGTGGAGGGGGACCCCTATGTCACCTACATCACCCGGAGCCTTCTCCCCGACCGCAATCCCTACGGGAGCCTGAACCGGGAGGAGGCTAAGACCTGGTACAAGCCCCTGTCCACCTGGTGCGCGGAAAGGGGGAGGTGATGCGAGGGTTTGCCCTTTTATCCCTGCTGGGCCTAGCCCTGGCCTCCTCGGGGCCCAAGTACGAGGACTGGACCAAGTACCTCCTCTCCCAGCCCGACTACCGCCTGGAGCAGGTGCTGAAGGGGAAGTGGCCCTACCTGGAGGTTCTGAGGAAGGACCGCTACAGGGAGTACCAGAAGGGCCAGTGCGACCCGCAGAAGGACCCCAATGCCTGCCAGGGGCGGATGCCCTGGAACGAGGCCCAGGCCCACGAGTTTCGCCTGCCCATGTCCAGCCTGGAGGCCACCCGGGAGGTGGCGCGGGACCTCCGGAAGGCCTGGCAGAGGTTTGAGGAGCGGTACTACTGGCGGGTGATAACGGCCCTGAACAACCCTGCCTTTTACCTGGCCTACTGTGGGTTTGGCCTCAAGGGGCCTGACCTGAACCCGCCTCTGCCGGAGGTGAAGCTGAACATCCCCTCGGAGAGCCTGGACACCGCTTTCCTGAGCAAGCTCACCCCCTTTGACCCTGGGGGGATGGCCTCCGCGGGGCTTCACAGCCTGGACCGCTACCTGCCCGTGCCCCAAATACCCAAGGAGGACTTTTGCGACGACCTGGGGATGGAAATCCTGCCCATCATGTACATCCCCGGGTTCAAGGTGATGGTCCAGGGCTATGAGGTCTTCCGCACCCCCGGGTACCCCTCGAGGCCCCTCTGGTTTAACTGGGACGCCGCCGATGCCCGGGTGAAGGCGGCCATGGAACACGCCTGGAAGAAGTACTACCCCGAGTACCTTCGGGAGGTAGCGGAAATCCTCCTGAAGCCCAGGCCCTCGGACCCAGGAAGTTTCGTCAGCAACTTAGGTATAACGGACTTCGCCAACCTGGGTGCCCCCAAGGTCTACCTGCCCGTTCCCTGGCAGGGGCACCTGCTGAACGGCGGGGCGGTGGTGGCCCCCGTGTACACCGAGATGGTGCCCCGGGACCCGCAGGCCTTGTGGCAGTCCCTGGAAGGCATGTGGAACACCTACAAGGGGCTGATTGACCGAACCGGGAGCGAGGTGGAGAAGGTCTACTACTATGTGCACTTCTACCGCTCGGCGAGGACCCTGTACAACTCCCGGGCCTTCTACGGCATTCCGGGGCTGGCGGACACCCTGAAGCAGGGCCTGGTGCGCCTGATTGAGAGCCCCCTGCGCACCCTGACCCAGGGGATACCGGTCCTGAAGGGGTGCACGGGGAGCCTGGATGAGGTGGCGGATTGCGCCGCCAGCGCCCTCATGAAGGTGGACTGGGCGGTGAAGGCGGGGAACGATGTGGCCCAGCTTACGGGCAACAAGCCCCAGAACGAGCCCATCAAGGCGGGGAAGGAAAGTCCCGGCCTCTGGAAGTTTGAGGAGGCCAAGCGGTGGCTCCCGCCTGCCTCCCTGCCCGTCTACGAAGCCTTCGGGTACACCACCTTCTTCCAGGCCATGAACATCCTGGAAAGCACCAACATGCCCGACATCAGGAACATTGACCTTTCCCAGATCAACGCCAGCAACTGGGTGGGCTGGGCCTGGAGCCAGCTATCCCGGCTCATCGTGTACTGGCATGTGCCCATCACCATAGACATCCGGGTGGAGTACTGCCCGCCTTGCGTCCTGGCCTACCCGTCTTTGCCCCTGGAAGGCCCGGCCCAGCCCCTGGGGGTGGCCCCCTACACCCTGCCCTTTGTGGCGGAGAGGACCCACTGGCGCTGGGTGTCCGTGCCCGAGGGGTACGAGGTGCCCGGGGTGAAGGGGACGCCCTACAAGGTCCTCGGGGACCTGGGGGGCATCGCCCCGGACCTTTCGGCCCTGTACCGGCCTCTTTTAGGGAGGTGAACCATGCGCAGGATGCTTGTGCTGGCCACCGTAGCCCTGAGCCCCGCCCTGGCCCAGTTTGACTGGCTTTCCGGCCTGGACTGGGGGGGCATCAGCAACAACCTGCAACAGGTGGGGGCGGTGATGAGTTGCAACCCCCAGTCCCTTTCCCAGCTGGACTTCAGCCAGCCCAGCCTGGTCTTCCGGGGGGTGTACAAGGTCACCAAGTGCGTCCTCTGCCTCACCCTGAAGATGTGCGGCTTTCCCGACGACATGCTCTACCCCGCCGGGTGGAATGAGGTCCTGTCAGGGTTTAACCGGGGGGACATCAT
>Ga0105160_1001150_pt1 | contig 11049 bp, 11 predicted proteins | sample GXS110809BmetaG_FD_89591 | JGI IMG/M metagenome (GOLD analysis project Ga0105160, IMG submission 89591) | Hot spring microbial communities from Gongxiaoshe hot spring, China to study Microbial Dark Matter (Phase II) - GXS 110809B | ecosystem: Environmental > Aquatic > Thermal springs > Hot... | reverse complement strand
CACTACAACCAAGCGGAAAATACCCTGCGGCTGCGCAGCGACGCGGGCACCAGCTGGCTCGGGCCGGTGGCTCCGGGTGCGCAGGCGCTTCTGGAAAACAGCCAGTGCACGATCAACGCAGCGGCTTCTTCAGTGTCTGGGTCGGGAACCGACATGGTGCTGCAGCTAGCGATCAGCTTCAAAGCTGGGTACCGGGGCTCGAAGTACATCTACATGACCGTGGCCGACATTGCCGGTGCGAGTAGTGGCTGGCAGCAGCGTGGCCAGTGGACGGTTCCCTGACGGCTAGTGCGCGGAATAGAACTCGTGGATCGCCGCGACCACGTACTCAATGTCTTCCGGTGCCAGGCAAGGATGCACCGGAAGAGCCAGCACTTGCCGGGCAGCTTGCTCCGCGATGGGAAAGTCGCCTTCGCTATAACCCAGATCGCGGTAGCAAGGTTGGAGGTGAAGCGGGACTGGGTAATAGACGGCCGTTTCGATCCCACGTGCTTCTAGGAACTCCCGCAACGAATCGCGCTCCGGGCATCGGATGACGTACTGGTGGAAGACGTGACGCGTCTGGTAAGGGGCTGGTCTAGGCAGTTTCACCGGCGCTCCAGAGCGAGCTAGGCTTTCGGTGTAGAGCGAGGCGTTGCGCTGGCGCATCCGAGTCCACTGGTCCAAGTACTGCAGCTTGATGCGCAACACGGCTGCCTGTAAGGCGTCCAGCCGCGAGTTGGTGCCAACCATTTCGTGGATGTAACGGTCCCGGCTGCCGTGCACACGCAATAAGCGGACCGTATCGGCCAGTTGCGGATCGTTGGTGAGCACCATGCCCGCCTCGCCCATTGCCCCGAGGTTCTTCGAGGGGAAAAAACTGAGGCAGCCGGCATCGCCCAAGCTCCCGACACGGGTCCCTTTGTACTCCGCTCCGATGGCTTGCGCAGCATCTTCGATCAGCGCGCAGCCAGCCTCACGGCAAAGATCGCGAATTGGGTCCAAGTCCGCTGCGCCGCCGTAGAGGTGGACCACGATAACGGCTGATGGTCTGCCGCTGCTGCGGATGGCTGCGAGCAGGCTTGCTGGATCGAGGTTTAGCGTCTGGGGGTCTACATCGGCGAACACCGGGCGCGCGCCAGTGCGGGAGATCGCGCCGGCCGTGGCGAAAAAGGTGAACGGCGTAGTGATGACACGGTCGCCCTGGCCGATGCCGAGCGCTCGCAGCGTCAGGTAGAGAGCGTCCGAGCCCGAGCCACAGCCAATTGCAAAGCGCGCGTTACAATAGCGGGCAATTTCGATCTCTAGCTGCTCGACTTGAGGGCCCAGGATAAACTGGCCGGAGTCGATGACCTCAGCGAGAGTTTGGTGCAGCCGATCGCGGATCGGCGCATGCAATGCCGGGAGATCCAGAAGACGGATGCGTTTCACCGCGTCCTCGGGGCGTAGGTCTTGCTGAACTGGTTCCGTTCGTTCGTGACGGTGAACCGACCTTCGGGCCAGGCTTCCAGCCGGATGTTATAGCCTTTGCATTCCGCCTCTGGGTTGGCGATAAAGCTTTCGGGAACATTCGCCGCCTCGCCCGCCTTCAAAGCGTAGTGGAGCTGCCATAGGTCTTCCAACCCAGGGCTGGTGCGGACAACCTGCCAGGCTGCAGCATCCCCACCCTTGCGAGCTCCATTGTTCATGATGGCCACGCGGGGCTGAACAGCGTGAACGAGCGCAGGGTTGTTAGAGAGGGCTGAACCATGGTGGGTCACTAGGTACACGTCCACCGTACCGAGCTTGTTCTCCGGGCACGCCAGGCGTTGTTCCAAATTCCAAGTCAAGTCGGCGAGGTCGAGGAACCGAAACTTTCCGAAGCTTAGCCGGAAGCCTATGGACTTTGCATTTTCTGTAGGGTCGTCGGGTTGGTGTGGAACCTCGCGACAACGGGGATTGGCTTGGCCTGCACCAGCGAGTGGACGAGAGAGAACCTCCCCGCGGGCAGCAACAATCTCGAGCGTGACCGGGCCCAGGCGGATTTGATCTCCAGGTTTAACGACCATATGGTCGGCTTTTGCCCGCAGTTCGTAGTAAGGTTCGGCCAGTTGTTCGGCACGCTCGCCGGTTTCTGTGTTATCGCCGTGGTCGATGAAGCGCCGCAGCGGGATTCTCTCCAGCAGTGGCGGCACACCTCCTACGTGGTCCAGGTGGTAATGAGTCACCAGCATGTAGTCGATCTGGTGCAAGCCCAGTGATTGTGCCGCCCGAGCTATACGTTCGGCATCGCGTCCTTCGAAACCAGGCCAGCCAGCATCGACTAGCAGACTTTCACCGTTTGGGGCTACGATGAGCGTTGCTTGACCGCCTTCGACGTCGATAAACACCATGCGAAGAGAATCGGCAGCCAAAGTCGAGAGAGTCCAGCCCAGGGCAGCCAGCAAAACGGAGAGCCTGAAGGAGGCACGCTTCATGCCACGCATCCTACCACAGCGAAAGGCGCGCACCGGCCAAAACGGTGGATGCGCACCGTTATGGAGGCTCAGGGAGACCGGCCGATGGGTCTCCTCGCCGCTGTTGTTCCGGCAGGGATGTTTTGGAGCTCGGTGGTTTACCCGAACCGGTCGTCTAGTGCCAGCGTAGAGCATAATGGAGAACTAGCCTCATGCCATACTGCACGCAATGCGGCAAGCCCGTGGGAGAAGCTGATCGATACTGTGCCCACTGTGGCGCAGCGCAACCCTCCAGTTGGAGGAACGGACTGGGAGGGTTGAACCCGCGCTCAGCGTCGATCCTGTGCTATCTGCCGCTTGTGGGCTGGATCGTGGCAATCATCGTGCTGGCCTCGAACCGGTTTCGAAAAGAGCGACTGGTGCGATTCCACGCCTTTCAAGGCTTGTACCTGTTCGTAACCTGGCTGCTGGTGGACTGGGTGATCGGCCCGATGTCAGCCATGGTGGGGATCAAGCCTTTTCACCCCGGCGTGGCAGCGTTGCTCAAGCTGGTTGTCCTCGCGGCCTGGATATTTATGCTGGTCAAGACGGCTCAGGGAGAGACGTATCGCCTGCCGATACTGGGAGAGCTGGCTGAACGCTCGGTGGCCGAGCGGGAGTAGGGGCCAGCGTGGTATCATTAAGGTTTATTCAGCCAGCTGAATAATTACTCATGGCGTTGCGAGTGGGCATCGTCGGCTTCCGCGGCTACAGCGGCGCAGAGCTGGTGCGCTTGCTCCAGGCGCATCCGCAGGCAGAACCGTGGTTACTGGAGCACCGCCAGGAATCGCCCGAGCGCCCTCGTCCCCGTTCAGCTCCTGACCTGCCACGGATCCCTTGTGAACCCAACGCCGTGGCGGAAGCTGGCATCGAGCTGGTTTTCCTGGCTACCCCTGCGGATGTCTCGATGGAGCTGGCGCCGCGGTTCCTGTCTCGGCAGATCCGCGTGATCGATCTCAGTGGGGCATTCCGGTTGGGCACGGCCGAGAACTACAAGCGTTGGTATCGGGAAGAGCACACGGCGCCGGAGCTGATGCAGGAGGCGGTATATGGGTTACCTGAGTTGTACCGGGATCGGATCCGAAACGCGCGCCTGGTGGCCAACCCGGGTTGTTACCCTACGGCGGCGAGCTTAGCGATCCGGCCATTGGTGGTGGCCGGCGTAGTGGAGCGCTCGGCGGGGATCGTATGCGACGCGAAGTCGGGGGTGAGTGGGGCGGGACGCAAGCCGAGCCTCAGAACGAGTTTCTGCGAGGTTACGGAGAATTTCTCCGCGTATTCGGTCCTTGATCACCGGCACGTTCCTGAGGTCCTGATGAGCTGCGGCCTGGAGGAAGGCGAGTTCAGTTTCGTAGCACACCTCTTGCCTGTGGACCGCGGCATCTTGGAGACGATTTATTTTCGGGCACGCGGCCTCGGCTCTGCTGAAGACTTGCTGGCGGTCTATGAGGAAGCCTACGCGCAGGAGCCTTTCATTCGCCTTTACGACCCTGGGGTAGTGCCGGATCTGCGGGCCGTGCAACGGACGAATTATTGCGACTTGGGATTCCGCTTCGACCCCGCTACGGGAAGGGCTGTGGTGGTAGCAGCGATCGACAATCTGGTCAAGGGGGCAGCAGGCCAGGCTGTCCAGAACATGAACTTGATGTGTGGGTGGCCGGAGACTATGGGACTCGCATGAAGTGGCTCGTCAAAATCGGTGGCAGCTTGCTCGACGATCCCGGGGCGCGGCAGCGCCTCGCTGAGGAGCTCGGGGCGCTTTGGCAGGCCTATCCCCAACTGGTGGTGGTTCACGGCGGCGGGAAACAGATGACGCGCTACCTGTCCGAACATGGCGTGGAGAGTCGGTTCGTGAACGGCCTCCGGGTGACAACGCCGGAAGTTCTCGATGCGGTGCTGAAAGTTTTCACTGGAACGGTCAATCGCGAGCTGGTCTCGACGCTGATCGCTGCAGGGGTTCCTGCTGTAGGTCTGAGCGGGATTGACGGCCAGCTAGTCGAGGCGGAAGAGCTAGACCCGAGGCTCGGTGCGGTAGGTCGGCCGGTGCGATCGAACCCGGGCGTGCTGGAGGCCCTGTTGAGCCATGGCTACGTCCCTGTAGTGGCCTGTGTAGCCGGCGATCGGCGAGGCAGGATCTACAACGTCAATGCCGATCAGATGGCTGTGGCTTGCGCTCGGGCTTGGGGAGCAGAACGGCTAGTATTCCTTACGGACGTAGTGGGTGTGCTCGACAGCTCTGGCAATCGGATCTCGACGCTTGACCTGGAGGGGATTGAAGAGCTGGTGCGAAGCGGTGTGGCTACGGGTGGAATGTTGGCCAAACTGACGGCTGCGCGAGCCGCGTTAGAGGAAGGGCGGTGCGAGGTCTGGATCGCTCCAGGTGCCGAACCAGGGATTCTCAGGCGGTTGCTGGATGGGGAAGCGCTGGGGACAAAGCTGACACGGTAACGGCTCATGGTGACGATCCGTAAGGCAACGATGAAGGACGTCCCTCAGGTGGTGGAACTGGTGAACCGGTACGCCGCTGAGGGCATCATGTTACCGCGAACCGAGTTCGAAGTTGCCGAAACCCTCCGGGACTTTACTGTCGCCGAGCTGGAGGGTCGCATCGTCGGTTGCGGCGCGCTGCATTTTTATACGCCGGAGACCGGAGAGATCCGTTCCATAGCGGTTCAGCCGGATTGCAAAGGCCGTGGCATCGGCCGGAAGCTGGTCGAAGAATTGGAGGCGGAAGCCCGGCGATACGGCCTACGCGAGGTGTTTTTGTTCACGTACGTGCCCGAGTTTTTCCGCAAACTGGGGTTCGTGGAGGTCGACCGGGGAGAGCTGCCGCTGAAAGCTTGGAGAGACTGTTTGCGTTGCCCGAAATTCCGTAATTGTGACGAGGTGGCGATGATCAAGCAATTATCTGTGGCTGGCCAGCCTAATCGGTCCTTTGCGGACGGGCAATTAGTGGAACTGCCTAGCCGGGCTGCTGGCTAATCTGCTGGGATCTGAATATTGCTGGTGGCTCAGGGAAATTCCTGGAATTTTTTCCGGAAAAAACCTTTACCCACCGCCGGAATTCTGGTATAACCGGTTTAGTACCGGAAGTACTAGGAGTACCGAGCATGCGCGCTCTCTCCGTTCATGTCAGCCAAGCTGTAGGGCGGGTTCTCTCGTGTACCATCTACCGGCCTGGTGGGCGCAAGCTGTTGGCTAAAGGTCACCTGATTAGCGAAGAGGACGCCCGGCTGCTCGAGAGCGAGGGAATGCAGGAGGTACTGGTCACCGAGCTGGAAGAAGGCGAGGTCAGCGAGGATGAGGCGGTCTTAGCCGTTGCCCAGGAGGCGGGTTGCGGAGCTATGGAGATCCGCTTGGCTCCGGGTGGCCGAGCGAATCTATTCGCCACGGCCGACTGCTGTGTGCTCGTAGATGAGGAACTGCTTCGCCAGATCAATTGCACCGCGAGCATCGTTATCGCTACGCTTGCCAACTTCACCTACGCCCGGGCGGGGCAGCGCGTAGCCACCGTGAAAAGCGCCCCATTCGTGGTGCCTGCAGACCAATTAGAGGCGATCGTTTCGATCCTCCGCGAGCGGGGTCCCATCTTGCAGGCCCGGCCTATCTGGAATCCACGTGTGGCGGTGCTCTATTCCGATCCTGTCGATCCCGAGAAGGCACGCCAGCAATTCGATCACATCCTTCGCCAGAAACTTGAGAGGCTGGGCGCGCGGGCAGATTATGTGCTCGGCTGCGTCGAGGACGAGGAAATCCTGGTGCGACGGCTAGACCAGTTGTTGCGGATAAAGCCGACTGTGGTGCTCATTGCTTCCACTACGGCGCCAGCGGGTCCAGACGACCCCGTTGGGCGAGCCATGCGGCGCGTGGGATGCATGCTCGAGAAGTTCTTGGCTCCGGTCGAGCCCGGCAATCTGCTCCTGTTCGGGTATAAGGACGAGATTCCCGTCGTCTCAGCTCCTGGTTGCTACCGCTCTTCGAAGCCTAACGTGGTGGACTTGATCCTACCGCCGTTACTGGCCCGCTATCGATTGTCAGGGTGGGAGATTGCTTGCTTGGGGCACGGCGGGCTACTCGCTTGAGCATGAGCATGGCCCCCGCTGGCCCTACACTGAAGCGGTGATCAGCCACAACTTTGTGGGCGCGCCGTGTAAAATGGCGAGCAACGATTAGCCCACTAACGTAACGCGCAGCGCCGCGGTGGGCATCGGTGCTGGTAATGGCAGAGCCATGAACTAGGCTGCGGGGAGGCCAATACGGTGCGTTGCTGGATTCTGATGGTTGTCCTCGGGCCAACTACGGCCCAACTCGTCACAGGAGTCGAGATCACAGTTCACGCAACGGATGCAATTCTGGATCATTTCGAGGGCGTGGGATTCCACGCGTCCCACCCTTTGCACTGGACCACAAAGGAGCACTTCGAGCAGGTGCTAGCCAAGCGCTGGCGGGAGCTGGCGCCTAGTTTCGCTCGGGTTAACCACCGTTGGGCCCAACGCCGGCCCGTTCAAAGTGATCGGCAGGCGCTCGAGGCCTTAGCTCGCCACCTGGTGTTCATGAAGGAGAACACTGGAACCGTCGTTTACCTGACGACCTTCGGCATGGGCGAGACTGAGCCTGGAGAGGAACGACGCCGGTATGCTCAAGCGGTAGCCAATGACTTGGAATTCTTGCTGAAGGCGGGCGCCACTAACCTGAGGTATTACTGTGTCACAAACGAGCTTTCTCTCACTGCCTGGGCCTCGTTGCGGAACGACTTAGCGACGTTCCGCGACTATCACCAGGAAATCTTCGCTGAGCTCCGGAAAAGGAATCTGCCGGTTCTCTTGCTGGCTACGGATGCGTCGCCGATCCGCTATTGGTCGACGCTAGAGTGGGCCGCCGAGCACATGGACGAGATCACCGGCGTGTACGGAGGGCATCACTACATCGAGTCCGACGACCCTGGAGACCTGGAATTTTACGACTACTTTTACAAACAGTGCCTTTGGGCGGTACAACTGGCGCGGTCGAAGGGCAAAGACTTCATCCTGGGCGAGTTCGGTTCGCGCCAGTATCACGACCGACGCTGGGGCATACGCTGGGACACGTGCTTGCACTATGGGACTCAGCGGGAGCCTCAGGCGGCCCTCCAGGTTTGCGAGGCCGCGTTGGCAGCGATCAATGCAGGCGTGTGCGCCATGGCCTACTGGACGTTCACCGACTATCCTGACGAGCCCGGCCTGGCGCGGATCAATCAATGGGGTGTTTTCAAGTGGCTCACTAATGGTTGCGAGACCCGGGCGCCGTATTACGCTTACGGGTTGCTGACCAAGTTCTTCCGAGGTCCGGCCACGGTGGTGCGTGTGGAGGTGAACGATGCGCTAGTGCGTGCTAGCGCGGTCCGTAATAACGAGACGGGACAATGGTCGGTCGCGATTATCAACCGGCGGACCTCGGCGATTCCTTTGTGGTTACGTTGGAACGGCTCGGCCCCAGTCCGGCCGTTTCGGAAGTATGTTTTCGAGGTGGCAGCTCCGCCTCGGACCGACGATGGCGACCTGCAGGAACCTTTGGGGAAGGTGGGCTTCGCAGACGGCGTACTTGTGGACACCCTGCCCGCTAATAGCTTGGTGGTATACACCACAGCCTATGATGAGGAGCCGCCGCCTGCGGTCGAGGGTTTGAAAGTAGAGCCAGTGGCTGGCGGTCGGCGTTTGAGCTGGTTGCCGAGCCCGGCCACCGACTTGTGTTATTACCGCATCTATCACAATAACTTGCGCATCGGTTCGACGATTACTACCGAGTTTTTGGACACCGGGCCTACGCGCAACCAGCCGGGCCGGTACCGCGTCGTCGCCGTGGATACTTCCGGCAACGCCGGCCCTTGACCGCTCCGGCTGGTGTAGGCCGAGCCGCGTTAACAGCCTGAGCAACTGCGTTAAGGCCCGCTCAGAAGAATGCCAAGGTTGATGCGCGAAGATTTCGACTGCGAGTAAGCATGATAGGCTGGATCGCAGCGGGTGCCGCCGCAGGCATTCTGACCGCGTTGGGCGCCTATGCTGTCCGGGGTCGATCCTCCCAATGGTTGTGCACCAGCTACTGGCGGGGACGGCCGAATGTGCCAGCGGTCGCTTTAACCTTTGATGACGGGCCCGGGCCGGCTACTGCTGAAATCCTTTCAATTCTGGACCGCTACGGCGTGCCGGCGACTTTCTTCTTCTGTGGAGAAAACGTAGAGCGGCGACCGGAGCTCGCACGGCGCGTGGTCGAGGTTGGGCATGAGCTGGGTAATCACAGCTACAGTCACCCGTACTTTTGCTTTCGGAGTCGGGAGTTCATTCGGCAGGAGTTACACCGGACCCAGGCCATACTCGAGCAAGTGACCGGGTGCCGTCCGCGGTGGTTCCGTCCTCCTTATGGGATCCGCTGGTTGGGTTTACAGAAGGTGTTGGACGAGCTGGGCCTGGTCTGTGTGACCTGGACGGTTATCGGCAACGATTGGAAGTGGCCTGGACCGGTGGTGGCAGAGCACGTGTTGCAGCGCGTGGTGCCGGGGGCGATCATTTGCCTACACGACGGTCGTGAGACCCGGCCCGAAGCAGCAGCTGACCCGACTATCGAGGCGGTTCGTATCCTAGTGCCAGGGTTGCTGAACCGGGGGTTCCGATTTGAGACAATAAGCAATCTATTATGCTGGACGAGCTCGAACAACGCGTGATCAAATGCATCGCCCAGACACAGCATCTGCCCGTTGAGAAGATCACCTTGGAGAGCACCTTCGAGGAGCTGGGCATCGACTCGCTCGACGGGATTAACATCGTGTTCGCTTTGGAGAACGAGTTCGACATCGAGATTCCGGACGAGGCGGCCCAACAGATCCGGTCGGTTCGGGAGATGATTGACGGCGTCCGCAAGCTGGTGGAGCAGAAACGCGCGGGCACAGTGGGGGCGTAGCGGATGCCGCGGCGCAGGGTCGCGATCACGGGATTAGGGGTCATTGCGGCGATCGGGCGCAATGTAGAGGAGTTCGAGGAGTCGCTTCGGGCAGGTCGCTCGGGAATCGCGCCGATCGAGCTGGTAGACCGGTCGCAGCTGCGGTTCTCGAACGGGGCCGAGGTCAAAGGCTTCAACCCGCTCGATTACTTTTCGCCCAAGCAGGCGGCCATGCTCGACCGGTTCGCGCAGTTCGCCCTGGTGGCTGCTCGGGAAGCGATGGCAGATGCAGGTCTGGATCCCAGAGGGATTGGCGAGCGTGGTGCTGTGGTCACAGGGTCTTGCGTGGGTGGACAGACCACCTCCGACGCCGGTTTCGTGGAACTGTACCAAAAAGGGCGGCCGCGGGTAGCACCACTGACGATCCCCATGACGATGGCCAATGCCGGTGCCAGCTTCATCTCCATGGAGTACGGCATTCGGGGTCCCGTGTTCACCCTATCCACTGCCTGTTCCTCAGCCAATCACGCTATCGGACTTGCTTACTGGCTGGTGCGGGACGGTGTGGTCGACTGGGCGATCGCCGGGGGCAGCGAGGCAGTCTTCAGCCTGGGTTTTCTGAAGGCTTGGGAAGCCATGCGGGTAGTTTCGCCCGATACCTGCCGGCCGTTCTCTAAAGACCGCCAGGGCATGATCTTGGGGGAGGGAGGGGCTATGCTGGTTCTCGAGGTGCTGGAAGCGGCTCAGGCGCGGGGGGCGCGAATTCACGCGGAGATCGTCGGCTTTGGCATGTCTTCCGACGCTCACCACCTAACGCAGCCATCCGTGGATGGCCCGGCATTGGCCATGCGCTGGGCATTGGAGGACGCAGGGATTCATCCCGAGCAAATCGGCTACATTAACGCCCACGGCACGGGCACGATTTCTAACGATCCGATCGAGGTGGCGGCCATCCGCAAGGTGTTCGGGCGCCATACTGACCGCTTGGCCGTCTCTTCCACTAAGTCGATGCATGGTCATGCCTTAGGGGCCGCCGGGGCGATCGAGGCCATAGCCACCGTGTTGGCTTTGCGTGACGGATTCTTGCCCCCGACGGCAAATTTCACCGAACCGGATCCGGAATGCGACGTGGACGTGGTGCCAAACCAGGCCCGCCAGCAGCAGGTCGAGTATGCCCTCTCCAATTCGTTCGCTTTCGGTGGGCTGAACGCGGTGGTGGTGTTCAAGGCCCCGCCCAGGTGAGACCTGCCGTCAAAGGAACGACCGTGGAATCGGTTCGTGCAGGCTCCGATGTTCGATCTCAACCGACCTGCACGGGTTCCCGTGGTTGGCGGCTCTGGATCCCGGCCGCCACTATGCTGTGGGTCTCCCTGATCAGCTATCTGGATCGTAATACCCTGGCTGTTCTTGCGCCCACCATTTTGCGAGAGACCTCTTTGACGGCCGCGGAATATGGCTGGGTGATCTCCGCCTTCTCGGTGGCCTATATGGTGGCGAATCCGCTGTGGGGACGCCTGCTGGATCAATGGGGCGTGCGCTGGGGAATGTACGCTGCCGTGAGCTTGTGGACGCTGGCTTCTGCCGGCCATGCCCTGGTAAATGGTTTTTTGGGCTTCGCTTTGATGCGTGCGTTGCTCGGCTTCGGTGAAGGAGCCACTTTCCCTGGCGGGCTTCGGACGGTGAT
>Ga0105160_1001148_pt1 | contig 11087 bp, 5 predicted proteins | sample GXS110809BmetaG_FD_89591 | JGI IMG/M metagenome (GOLD analysis project Ga0105160, IMG submission 89591) | Hot spring microbial communities from Gongxiaoshe hot spring, China to study Microbial Dark Matter (Phase II) - GXS 110809B | ecosystem: Environmental > Aquatic > Thermal springs > Hot... | reverse complement strand
GGGATGGCTGCAGCCGGTAGAATCCCTCCTGGCGGTCCCCCTGACGCCCCTCCAGCGCCTCATGGCCGATCTGGGACGTAATGCTCTGGGCGCTGTGGGGTTCCTCCGTGAGATCCGGAATCTCCGGGAGGAGGTGGAACGTTTGCGGGCGCAGGTTGAAGAGCTGCAGACGGAGAACCTGCGCCTCCGGGAGCTGGCCGCCGAGAATGCAGAGTTGAAGGCCCTGCTGGGAATTATCCAGGAGAACCCCCAGACCACCTTCGTGGCTGCGACGGTGATCGGCTACGAGACGGATCCCTATCTTCGCTTTCTCATTCTGGATGTGGGAACCCGCCAGGGTGTTCGAGAGGGGATGCCGGTGATCACCCGGGGCTCGGCCCTGGTCGGACGGATCGCTGCTGCGGATCTCAACCGCTCCCGGGTGCGCCTGCTGAATGATGGAGGAAGCCAGGTGGGGGCGCTGTTGCAAACCACCCGGGCGACCGGGATGGTGATCGGCCAGCCGGACGGAAGCCTGCTGCTGGATTTCGTGCTGCCCGATGAGGAGATCCTTCCAGGGGATGTGGTGCTGACCTCCGGAGTGGGCGGCCAGATCCCCCGGGCGCTGGTCATCGGTCAGGTCATCGAGGTGCTGGGATCCGGAGAGCCCTTCCAGCGCGCCCGGATTCGGCCAGCCGTCGACCCCCGGCGCCTGACTTACGTGCTGGTGATCACCGGCTTTCCCGGGATGGAGACTCCTGCCTCTTCCAGGTAAACAGGGGGAAAGGACTGGACCCCCAACCGGGGATCCGGAGCGATAGAATTTCCACCGGCCCTTCCGGCACAGGCCGGCCATCCAGGCCATGATCAGGGGATCAACATTCTATGCGAAGGCGATGGGTTCAGGCCCTGAGTGTTCTGGGCATCGCGGCGCTGATCCAGGCCACATGGATCCCCTTGGGAATCCCGGACCCCGGGCGGCCGAATCTGGTTTTTCTGGTCGTCGCCACGGTGGCCTTCCTTGCCCCCCTGGAAGAAGGCCTGGGATGGGCGCTGGCTGGGGGGATCCTGCTGGACCTTTTTTCTGGTGGGCCGATGGGGCTTAGCGCTCTAACCCTGATGGCCGTGGTTCCGCTCGCCCACGGGTTCAGCCGGCCGGTTTTCCGGGGACAATTGATCATGCCGGCGCTGGTGGCCGCCGCGGGCACTTTCCTGATGGAAGGGGTTCGAGGGATCCTCCTGATGGCCTTACAATATCCGGTGGACTGGAACGCGGCGTTCCGACAGCTGATATTGCCGGAGGCGCTCTGGAACACCGTGGTGATGCTGTTGCTTTATCCGCTGCTTCGAGCGCTCCGCCCGCGCCCGGAACGGCCGGTGTTGCGCTCATAAAGATGCGGGCATGGGCCGCCGGCCATAACCTGTGCCCTCTTAACTCTGGAGCATGTTCAGGATCCGGCGATGTCGGAACCTTATCCACCTCGTGCGGAGTCGGAAGCTCTGGATAGCGTGGCGGTGTTCCGTCCCCCTCCACCGCCTCGCCCTTCCCCATATCTTCGCCTGATCCTTTGGGGCTTATTCCTTGTCTTCTCGTTCGCCGGGCTGGGCTATCGCCTCTACCGGCTCCAGATCCTGGAGGGGCCTGGATATCAGGCCCTGGGGGAACGAAACCGCCTCCGGGTGATCCCCTTATCAGCTCCCCGGGGGCTCCTTCTGGATCGCCAGGGCCGCCCGCTGGTCTGGAATGACCCGGCTTTCCGGGTCCTGGTGATCCCAGGGGACCTTCCGGAGGATCCGGCCCGAAGAGAGGCTATCTTCCGTCAGCTCAGCCAGGCCACGAATTCCACGAATGACATGAATGAGGACACGAATGCCATTCGTGCTCCTGTTCGTGACATTCGTTCCATTCGAGACCGGATCGAGGCGGCCGCCCGGGAGGCCCCCTTCCAGCCCCTGGTCTTAAAGGAGCCGGTGGATCGGGAGGTTGCCTTCCGCCTGATGGAGGAAGGCGAGCGTCTTCCCGGCGTCCGGGTGGAGCCCGTCCTGCAACGGCGTTACCCAACCGGCGCGCTGACCGCCCATGTGGTGGGCTTTATTGGGCGCATCCCGGCAGAGCAGGCCGCGCGCTACCGGGCAGAGGGCTATGATCCGGCCACGGATCAGGTGGGGCTCAGCGGCCTGGAATATGCCCTGGAGTCCTGGCTGCGGGGCGTGAAAGGAGCGCGCTATGTGGAGGAGGACGCCCTGGGACGGCCGGTGCGGGTGCTGGCGGAGATCCCCCCACAGGCCGGAGCGCGGATCACGCTGACCCTGGATCTGGATCTGCAGGCGGCGGCGCGGGCGGCGCTGCAGGCGAAGCTGGATGAGCTGAATCGCATCGCTGGCCGGGAGATCACCCGACGGGGGGTGGCCATCGTGATGCGGCCGACCACGGGTGAGATCCTGGCGATGGTCAGCCTTCCGGACTACGACAACAACCTGTTCGTTGGTCCGGATCTCCCTCAGGCCTATCCTCGATTGCTGGAGGATCCCTTCGGCCCGCTGTTAAACCACGCCATCGCCTCGCAATTCGCGCCCGGCTCCTCGTTCAAACCCATTGTGGCCGCGGCCGCTCTTCAGGAAGGCGTGATCACCCCGCGAACCCAGCTGTTCGACCCCGGAGAGATCGTCATCCCCAACCGGTATTTTCCCAACGATCCGGGGCTGGCCCAGCATTTCTTCTGCTGGCTGCGCTCCGGTCATGGCTGGCAGAATGTGGTGGATGCCCTGGCCAATTCCTGTAACGTGTTCTTTTACAAGGTGGCCGGAGGCTACGATGTGCCGGGGGAGCCGGCCTTCGAGGGGCTGGGGATCGAGCGTCTGGTGCGCTATATGCACGCTTTCGGCCTGGGCCAGCCGACGGGGATCGAACTGCCCGGAGAGGCGGCCGGGCAGGTGCCGGACCCGGAATGGAAGCGCCGCACGTTCGGGGAGACCTGGTCCACGGGGGACACCTACAACCTGGGGATCGGGCAGGGGTATCTGCTGGTGACACCGTTGCAACTGATCAACGCCGTCAGCGCGATCGCCAACGGCGGAACGCTCTATCGGCCGACGCTGGTGCGGGAGATCGCGGATGCCCGGGGGAATCCTCTCCGGTCTTTCCGGCCGGAGATCATCGGTCGACTCCCCATCGCGCCAGAGCACCTGGCGATCGTGCGGGAGGGCATGGTGGCAGCAGTGGAACGCGGGACGGCAACCCGGGCCCAGATCCCCGGGATCCGTATTGCGGGCAAGACCGGGACGGCGGAGTTCTGCGATGATCTGGCGTTCCGGATGGGATTCTGTCAGGGGCGGCGGTTGCCCAGCCACGCCTGGTTCGTTGCTTTCGCGCCGGCGGAGGCACCGGAGGTCGCCGTGCTGGTGTTCATCTGGAACGGAGGGGAGGGATCCCAAAACGCTGCGCCGGTGGCCCGGCAGATCCTGGAGGCCTATTTCCGGCGGTGAGCGGCGATGGCCGGATCACCCTATCTTCGATCCGGGGGGAATCCTATGTGGCGTGCGCTCTTCGTCTCGCTCTCGCGTAACCGGACGATGAAGGAACGGGTGATGCGCTGGGGGTTCGTATGGCGAGCCGCCTCACGCTTTGTGGCCGGCGAGACCCTGGAGGATGGCCTTCGGGCCATCCGGGAGCTGGAAGCGCTGGGGATCCGGGGGATCCTGGATCATCTGGGGGAAAACGTGGAATCGGAAGCTGATGCGAACCGGGCGACGGAGGATTATCTGCTCGCCCTGGACCGCATCGAGACCATGAGGCCTGGAGGGAGCCTTGCCCTCTCGTCTCTCCCCCATCTGGCGGTCAAGCTGACCCATCTGGGGCTGGACATCCACGAAGAGCTTTGTGAGCGCAACCTGCGGCGGGTGATCGAACGGGCAGCCAGGGCTGGGACCGTAGTGGAGATCGATATGGAGAGCAGCGCTTATACGGAGCGAACCCTGAACCTCTACCGGCGCCTGGCCTCCGAGTATCCGAACACCCGGATCGCCATTCAGGCCTATCTCTATCGTAGCCGGGAGGATGTGGAGCGCCTGATTGAGGAAGGGATCGCCCGGATCCGGTTGTGTAAAGGGGCTTATCAGGAGCCGCCTCATCTCGCCTATCCTCGAAAACGGGATGTGGACGCCAGCTATGTGCGGTTGATGGAGCGATTGCTCTCCGCAGAGGCGCGGGCCCGGGGTGCTTATGTGGCCATCGCCACCCACGACGAACGCATCATCCAGCGCGCGCTGAGCCGGATCAGGGAATGGGAAGTGCCCCGCGATGCCTTCGAGTTCCAGATGCTTTATGGAATCCGACGGGATCTTCAGGCGGCCTTAGCCCGTCAGGGGTTCACCGTGCGGGTCTATGTGCCATATGGGACAGAGTGGTATCCCTATTTCATGCGACGCCTGGGGGAACGACCCGCGAACGTCTGGTTTGTGGTGCGGAATCTTTTCTACGCTTAGCGAAGTGCCCGCTATGGGCGTTCGCAAAAAGACTACGGGCACTTGCATGCCCTACTACGAACAGGAAAAGCCTTTTGTTTGTAGTCGGGCACGGAGCGAAGCGGAGTGCCCGTTATGAGCGTGCACAAAAAGAGAACGGGCACTTACGTGCCCTACTACGAACAGAAAAAACCTGTTTGTAGTCGGGCACGGAGCGAAGCGAAGTGCCCGTTAATCGTTCCCCGGAATAGAACAGGTGCAGATGCGCCAGGCCGTGGGTCAACTCCATCGATCCACCATGAACCCGATGACTTACAGGTTGGGATCCTGGACGCCAGGTCGAAAAATCCTGCTCGGTCTGCTGCTCCTCAGCCTGGGGTTGCTGGGCCTGGGGCTAACCGGCCAGATCCTGCGGGCTCGCTGGCGGGGAACGACCGCCGGGTTCCCGCCGCCGATCCCATGGTCCGGCGAGCCCCGGGTAGGTCTGAACATCCCCCTGTTCGGGCAAAGCCCCGAGATCCGACAGCGCGATCTGGCCCAGATCCGCGCGTTTGGGATCTCCCGCATCCGCGCGTTCTTCCCGTGGTCGCGGATCGAGCCGGAGCGGGGGCGCCTGGACTGGGAGGAGGTCGACGCCGTGATGGCGGACGTGCAGGCGGCGGGCCTGGAGTTAGTGGTGGTGCTGGGAGATAGCCCCTCCTGGGCCGCCCGACGATCCGGCCCCATGGCCCCCCCGCTGGATCCCATGGACTTCGCCCGGTTCGCCGGGGCGTTCGCGGCGCGTTACGGGCGGCAGGTGCGGTTCTACCAGATCTGGGATGAGCCGAACCTCACCATCGGCTGGGGCGGCGGGATCCCGGATCCGAAAGCGTATGCCACCCTGCTGCAACAGGCGGCCACGGCGATCCGACAGGCGGATCCCGACGCGGTGATCGTGCTGGCCGGACTGGCCCCGACGGTGGAGCAGGGCCCATGGAATCTTGCCGACTGGCTGTTCCTCGAACGGCTTTATCAGCTTGGCGCCCGGGATTTCTTCGACATCGTCGCCGTCAAGCCCTACGGATTTAACACCGGTCCCGATGATCGCCGGGTGGATCCCGATGTCCTGAATTTCTCCCGCGCGATCCTTCTGCGCGAAGTGATGATGCGCTATGGGGATGAAGGGAAGCCGGTCTGGGCCAGCCACTGGGGGTGGAACGCGTTGCCACCGGGCTGGACCGGTCATCCCTCCATCTGGGGTCAGGTCGATGAAGCCACGCAGGCCCGCTATATCCGGGAGGCGGTTGAGCGGGTCCGGCGGGAATGGCCCTGGATGGGCACCATGTTTCTGGAAACCTGGCGACCGGACGCCCCGCCGGATGATCCCCGCTGGGGCTTCGCCGTGGTCGATCCCTTCGGGCGGCTGCGACCGGCCGCCGAGGCGCTGCAGGCGGCGGCCCGGAGCGCGCCCTTTACCCCCGGATACTATCCGGCAGCGATCCCTCAGGAAAGCGCGAACGGATCCGCTTATGGACCGCCGCCCGGGGCGATCTACGAGGGCGCTTGGCGCTTCTCCGCCCTGGGGGCGGACATCGGACAGGAGGCGGGGGATCGCCTGAGTTTCACCTTTGAGGGAACGGGACTGGCCCTGCGGGTCCGACGGGGAGGGTATCGGGCCCATCTGTATGTGTGGGTGGATGGGCAGCCAGCGAATCGGCTGCCCCGGGATACGCAGGGGGCTTATCTGGTCCTGACGTCTCCGGATTATGCCACCCCGGAGGTGGTGACGATCCCAGTGGCGGAGGGATTGCCCTATGGGCCTCATACGGTGCGCATCGAGGCGGAGCGGGGATGGGGACAGTGGGCCCTCGTGGGGTGGAGTATCTCCGGCATCGGGCCGGCGGTCCCATGGTATCGAGGGGCGCTGATCCTCAGCCTCCTGGGGATCGGGCTTGGAGGATGGCTGAGCATTGGCGGCCTGATCCAGGGCTGGCGAGCCGCCCCGGGGACCCTTCCAGGAGCCTGGTCCGCGCTGGCCGATCGCCTGGGATGGTGGGGGGCATGGGGGCTATCCGGCGCGGTCTATCTGGGGATGTGGTGGACGGCCATGGAGGCCTGGGGGAATCGCCGATGGGGAGAAGCTGGCTGGCTGGGTTTGGGGCTTGCGGTGAGCGGGATCTTTTATCTGGCGCCGCGAATCGCGCTCACGGCGCTCACTGCATTGCTGCTCCTCGGGCTACTCCTGGCGCGTCCGACGGTGGGTCTGGCCCTCGCCGCTTTCTGGGCACCCTTCTATCTTTACCCGAAGCCGTTCTTCGAGAAGGCCTTCTCCATGGTGGAGCTTTCCATCCTGATGACCACAGCAGCCTGGGTCATCCGCCGGGCGCTCCTCCAGCGAAAAAGCCCCTGGGCAGGGTGGAAATGGGACGAAGCCGATCGCTGGATGCTGGTTTTCTTTGGGGCCGCCACGCTCAGCGCCGCCCTGGCGACGTTCCAGCGGGTCGCGTGGCGGGAATGGCGGATGGTGATCCTGGAGCCTTTGCTATTCTATGCGCTGGCTCGGGCGATGCGACCCACCCGCTCGGAGTGGGGGGCGGTGCTGGGCGCTTTCATGCTTGGAGGGCTCGGGGCGGCCGGCGTTGGGCTCGCCCAGTGGATCACCGGGATCGGGCTGATCACCGGCGAGGCCGGTGCCCGTTGCGTCCGGGGCCCATTCGGTTCCCCCAATAACCTGGCCCTTTATCTGGGACGGGTGTTCCCCTTCCTGCTGTCGCTCCTGTGGAGCCAATCCGGTAAGCCGGGAGGCCCACACTCCCATGGCTCTGGAGGACTGGCCTGGATTCGCATCCTGGCTGGGATCGCGCTGATCCCGGTCAGCCTGGCCCTGGTGGGAACCTGTTCCGAGGGGGCCGGGTTCCTGGGGATCCCGGCCGCGCTGGCGGTAATGGGCGGGTTGTGGCTTCGGGATCGCTGGGGAAGGCTGTCCGGACGGGCGCGCTGGGGACTGAGCGTCCTGATGCTAACAGGGGTGCTGGTCTTCGCGCCGATGATCGCGCCGCGCCTCGGTGAGGCCCTCGCGCAGCGAGCGGCAACACCGGGCAGCACGGTGTTCTTCCGTATCCGCCTGTGGGCCAGCACGATGGATCTGCTTCGTGAACACCCGATCTTCGGCGTTGGACCGGATAATTTCCTCTACTGGTATCGAAGCCGCTACATCCGTCCGGATGCCTGGCAGGAGCCGAATCTTTCCCATCCTCACAATGTCTTCCTGGATTTCTGGGCGCGGACGGGGCTACTGGGGCTGGGGGCCTGGATCGCGTGGCAGACGTTGTTCTGGCGTCGGGTTGGTCGCCGCGGGGCCTCTCAGGATCCCTGGCGCTGGGGAGCGGCTGGGGCCATGGCGGATGTGCTGGGGCACGGTCTGGTCGATAATGGGTTCTTCCTGGTCGACCTGGCGATGGCGTTTATGATCGTCTTCCTCACGGGAACCCGTGGGAGCATAACGCAACAAGAAGAAAGCGTTGGGGAAGCGGGTTAAGTCAGGCATAGAAACCGGTAATGAGAGCGGACCGGATGGGGAGGGCGATCCATCCGTAGGAGATTCCGCGCAGGACTCTCTCCCGACATGGGATCGGCTGCCCATCCACCTCCACGCGGGTGAGGCGCAGGCTCTGGAATTCAAGGGGCATCCCGATCTCCCACTGGAAAGCCAGAGGGGCTGCCGGGATCACCCGGAAGCGGAGCTGCCGGGCCGTCGGATTCCATCGAACCGCCTGGAAGACAGCCCCCATGCGGGCTTCCACGAACTGAAGCCAGCGCTGGGCAGACCATATAGGAAGCCCATACGCCACGGCGGCATCCAGCACACCCTCCAGCCAGGCCGCCTGGGCCGCGGCCGCCTCGCCGCCGATCGCGAAGGGATCGATATGGGCCTGGAGGCCGATGGCCCCCCAGGCCCCCTTCGCCGCCCGCTCGATGAGCGCTCGGGAGATCTCCACCGCCTTCGCCGGCGGGAACCTGGGCGCCCCTTCCCAGGTCCACCCGATGAGCTGCTCGTCCACCAGATGGGTGGGCTGCTGATAGATCGCCAGCAGCCTCCCCTGTTCATCCACAAACCGCATTGGGAGGCCGCTTCCGGTGAAGTAGCCGAAAGCCCACTCTCCATCCGGCTTCCGAAACAGCGGGCCGATGAGATAATAATCCAGGTTCATCCGGATTCCATACTTCGCCTGCACCTGCGCGGTCTCCACCCAGCCACTCCACAACACGCGGTGGGTGCGCACGGTCGGGGGAACCGGGCCATAGCCCATCCCGGTGAAGACCTCCCAGTAGCGCCGCCATCCGGCCTCCAGCCCCTCTTCGACATAGGGATGGATTCCGAACTCGTGCCCGCGTTCCCGCCAGGCCTGGACGTGTTCCGGTTGCACCACGTGGGCCGCGGATCGCTCCAGCCAGTTCTGCAGACGATGCCACGCTCGCTGTGCGGGGTTCCGGGGTAAAGGAGCGTAGTAGACGCTGAACCAGCCGCTCCGCTGTTCCACCCGACGGAGCGCCTCCTCCACCGCATCCGGGGGCGTGTTGTGGGCATCACCGGTCGCAACGAGCATGCCGGGCGCGCCGGCCGGGAAATACCACAGGCGGGGTAGGGGGAGTCGATCCGCGAGCATCCAGGCGATCAGCCGGCTGAGCAGGCGCATCTGCTCATCGGCCTGCGGGATCTCGATGCGATCCAGGTCGATCCATCCTCGAAAGAGCCGGTGGGCTCGCATCTCCACCGGCTTTCTCCCCTCGAGAGCCGCCAGGGCGGGGTTCCCCTGGCGGGTGAGGGCGACGCTCCAGGCCAGATCGAAAACCCACAATGCAGCCTTCCCCAATCCAGACCGGTGAACGGTCACGGCGGGGAATGGCAGATCGCCCGCTTTCGTTGCCAGCCGCGCGATCTCCTCCGCGCCGGCTAAGCGATAATGATCCGCTGTTCCATGGAATTGCAGGGACTCCGGGGGAAAGCCTCGCCCAACCGGATGTTCGTAGAGGATCCGGATATAGCCATCGACCGTTTGCGCGGAGAGCGGCTCTACCCCAAAGAGGTCAGCCAGATGGGGAGGCGGACGCATCGCGATCAGGGATCCCCCACGGGCCACATACCTGCGTAGCACCTCGGCGGATGTGGTATCCAGAGACCCAGCGCTCAGGAGCACCAGGGGAAAGCGCTCCAGGAGCTCCTCGCGCAAAGCTTCCAGAGAGATTGTCCGAAAGGCGTTCAGTCCCTCCGCCCGCAGGATCTCCGCCAGATAAGCCCCGGTGGGCGGCGTGCCCCGGTCATTCCACACCAGGAGGATGGGGGCTTCCCGAAGATCGGCTGTCGCTTCCCCCCAGTTCTCCACATAGGGCGAGCCCTCTGGAGGGAGTTCCCCTCTCACGGTCCGCCAGAGAGTGTAGCTACCGGTCACACCGGCGGAGGCGGCCACCATCCCGGCCGCCCCCGCCGCTTTCAGAAATCGCCGTCGGGTCCAGTTGCCCATTGCGTCGTCACTTCGGGTTTTACAGATAGGACTTCCGCGTTTCCTGTGCAGCAAAGTCATGCGGGGAGAAAGGATCCCCCGCGCCATGCAATGCCCTTATCCCGCAGTCTCAGAGCGATGCTCCTCCTGTCGCGGGCCTGCAATCGTTTAGCGATAGATCATCGGGAGGAACACCCGGAAGCGAACCGTCGTCGTAACGACGGCCTCGTTTTCGCCCGGGTTAGGATCCACGGCACGGCCTGAAACAATCGCCCGCACCGTCACCGCTGGACCGGGCCATTGCGTGACATGCACCTGCCAGCGAACTGTGGCCGTTCCTCCCAACCCCAGGGATCCCAAATCACACTCCTCGCCGTCGCATGTCCCTTGCGAGGGCTGCACATCTAATATCCTCACGCTGGATGGCAGGTTGAGGCTTGCCCTCACGCCGGATGCTGACGAGGGCCCTGTGTTGGTGATGGCGAGGGTGTAGGTGACCACGTCTCCCAGGAAGACCAGCTCGGGATCACCGGTGAGCGCGGCCTGGAGATCGGCTTCCAGAGCCACAGCCGTGGATGCAACGCGGGTATTGTTCGTCATATCCGGATCGGCAGTGTCCGAGGATCCCTCGGCCTGAGCGATCAGGACCATGCCCTCCGGGAGGTCGGATGGGATCGTGGTGGTAATGGCCATAATGAAGGTCCCTTGCGCCGGCAATGGATCTATATCGCATCGAATTTGATTTCCGGATTCCACGCAGGTGGCGGGCGAGAAGCTCTCCAGGGTGATTTCTGCAGGAAGGGTCAGCGTCAGCCGCACATTCCGGGCATCCGACGGACCTGAATTAACCATAGTGAGACGGTAGAGCAGCGACCGGCCGGCCACTACCGGATCAGGCTGATCTTCCAGGAATAGGGCCAGGTCGGCCTGGGTCTGGATGGTCGTGGATATGGTGACGGTGTTGTTACCGGTGTTGGGATCAGGAGTGCTCGAGGTGACCGTGGCCTGGGCGCTGACCGGGCCCTCCGGAGCGCTGGGGCTCACCCGCGTTTGCAGTGTGACGGTGGCGGAGACGCCAGCGGGCAGAGTGCCCAGATTGCACGAGCCTTCCCCACACGTGCCCTGGGAGGGAATGGCGCTCAGCAGGGTCACCCCACCGGGCAG
>Ga0105160_1001145_pt1 | contig 11119 bp, 10 predicted proteins | sample GXS110809BmetaG_FD_89591 | JGI IMG/M metagenome (GOLD analysis project Ga0105160, IMG submission 89591) | Hot spring microbial communities from Gongxiaoshe hot spring, China to study Microbial Dark Matter (Phase II) - GXS 110809B | ecosystem: Environmental > Aquatic > Thermal springs > Hot... | reverse complement strand
CCCCAGCCCGGCGTTGTAGGCGGCCAGGGCCAGCCTCCAGTCCCCCGTGGCCAAATAGAGCTCCCGGAGGTGCTTGGCCGTGGCCCAAAGGGCCCACTCCGGGTGAGCCCGCCACTCCGGGGGAGCCCCCGTGGTCCTCTGCCAGGTGCCCGGCATGAACTGGCCCAGGCCCACCTCTCCCGTCCGCCCCACCGCCTGGGGGCAGTAGCCGCTTTCCACCCAAACGACTGCGGCCACCAGGTAGGGGTCCACCCCCCAGGCCAAGGCGTGCCGCCAGGTGAGGTGCCACAGGTCCTGGGGGATGTACCCGCAGGCCCAGGCCGCATTCACCCCTACCAGGATGACCGCTGCGAGTTTAAGCTTCCTTGCCATCCCCCTTCCCGTTCAGGTAGACCATCTCCTCCACCGTTTCCAGATGGGCCATCCACCTGTCCCAGATGAGGGGCACCCCCCAGGCCAGGAGCACGGCGTACGGCGTGAGCCACAGGTCTACCAGGAACACCACGGGCACCTCAAGCCACAGCAGCACCTTTGCCCAGACGGGAAACCTCATGCCTCACCTTCCCTTCAAAAGCCCCAAGCGCCGCATCACATGGAGCAGGGCGGCGGCCTCCAGGTTGTAGTGGAAGGGCCTGCCGCTGGCCATAAGCCTCTGGGCGTACCCCCACCAGGCCGCCGCCTCCTCTTCCGTGAGGGAGCGGGTCCTGCCCTCCGGGTCCGCTAGCCCTGCCACCTGGGGGCCGATGACTCCCCTGCGCCCGTCCACCACCACGAAGGACCCCTCCGGCTTTAGGGGCCAGGAGTCCACCAGGTAAAGCCCGGCGTTCCAATGGGAGAAGACCAGGAAGTAGCTGGCCTTGTCCATTGGGGCTTCTCTGGAGCCTATGAGGTAGACCCCTCCCCTTCCTGCCTTCAGCCGCTTCCACAGGGCTTCCATCAGGGGATACTCCCGGAAGACGGGAGCCGCCACCACCACCCTTTCCCCCCGCTCCACTAGGGGCAGAAAGCTCTCCCAGGAAAACCCCTGGGCTTGGCTACTCGTAAAGCCAATCCAGATACTTACTGCCAGCAGGCTTTTCAGAAGTCCGCTTTGGAGTTTCCTGGGTTCCCTGGGGTTTCTGGGTTGGCTCCTGGCGGTTTCCATCCCGGTTATCCCAGGGGTATTCTACCACGGCAGGCAGTTTTACGCCTTTCATTCCCTTGCGAGTAGACTGCTTGGGAGACAGGAGCTCTTTGACCCGGGGAAGCTCCTCTCCGAAGATGTCCCGGTAGACGCTTTCCGGTATCACAAGGGAAGCCTCCTCAAAGTAGGCCATAGGGGCCTCCACCTCGTCGGAGAGGCCCTGGACCAGGTTGCGGTGGTCCTTTACCCAGCGGATGAGCTTCCAGGCTAAACCAAGGCGCTCCAGGGCTTTCAGGGTTTCCCCAGGCAGCACCTCCATTCCCTTGCCCAGCAGGGTGATGACCTTGCCGTTGTTCTCTAGGCGTACCCAATCCTGCCGCTTCCACTCGGGGAGAAAAGGCGGGGTAGCCAGGGGTTCCGGTAGGTGCTGCCGCTCCACCCCGATCTTGGTGAGGGCCAGGGTTTCCGGGTCCCGGTAGAGGCGCACGGGGTACTGGCCTTCCAGAACGGCCCCCACCCACTCCTTGAACCGGGCCAGGGGCGTGTCCTTCCTTTCCTCCCGGGGAGCGAGGAGGTGCCGCTCCACCTCGGCCATGACCTCCTCGGGAGCTTCCCGCAGCTTCCCCAGGTGCTTCCCGTAAGGGTACAGGGGGTTTTTGTATCCCCCTATTTTGGGCTCGTCCACCCGGGGAAGCCAGGCGGTCACCGGATAGATACCGGGACCCACCACCAGGGCCTGCCCCTCCTGGAACTCGTTCATCTCCAGGGGGGAAAGCAGGGCTCGGGCCACCTCCTTTTCCACCACCTGCAGGTGGGGGTCAAAGATGGGGATGGCTCCCTTCCACCCTCGGCCCACGGCGGTTTCGTAGACGGTCGTTTCCCCCATGAAGCGGCTCAGGTACATGCGGTCTTCTATGGAGATGGCATAGGGGAAGATGACCCAATGCCCCAGGTTGTTCACGATGGCCCGGAACTCCGCTTCTCCGTAGTCCTTCACCCCCTGGTGCAGGTTCTGCAGGGTGAGCACATAGGCGATTTGCCGCTCCCTCACGGTGGCCAGCATCACGTCCATCCCGGGCAGGTAACCCAGGTTGGCCCACTCGTCCAGGTAGATGATCACCGGCACGGGGCACCGTCCTCCGTGGTGCCGGGCTTCCCGGAGCAGGGTGCGGTTGATGTACCGCACCAGCATCTGCAGGAACACCTGGCCTACCCCTTCCATGAGCTGGTCCTGGGGGATGCCGATGTAGAAGAAGGTCTTCTCCCGGGCAAGGCGGGTTACATCGATCTCCTCCTCCTCTTCCCCTCGGCTGGTGGCCTGCTCCAGCCGGGGGTCGTCGAAGGGCTGCAGCTTGCCCAGGAGCCCGGCGATGAGCCCCGCCCTTTGGTTGGGGTGGAGGTCTATGAAAAAGCCCATCTCTTCCTTAGCCCGCTCGTCCCCCAGATCCAGCACGAAGCTCTTGACCTCCTCGTATCCCCCCTTGAGGAGTCGCACCAGGCGGCCCAAGGATCCCGTGCCGGCTGTTGCCTCGAGGCGCAGGAGGACGGAGAGGATGGCCCGCTCCTGTTCCTTGTAGAAGCTCATCACGTTGGTTTTCTGGTCCACGGGGATGATACCCTCGGCGATCTCCATGGCCACCAGGGGGTCGGCGGCGTCCTTCAAAAGGGGAAGCTTCTTGGTCCCTTCCGTGTAGGGCAGGAAAAGCTCTATCCGGTGGCCCGTGCTCTCAAAGAAGGGTATGAACCGGGGGAAGCCTTGGGTGTTGGGCCACTTCAGGTCTATGACCACCACGCTGTTGCCCTCCAGGGCGTCCATGACCAGGTTGGGCTCGTAGAAGCGGCTGGTCTTGCCCGCCCCGGGCTGCCCTAGAACCAGGGTGTGGGCGAAACGGACCCGCTTGGGATATTGCAGGGGCTTCCCCTGGTAAAGCCCCAGCCACCCGCTCCGCTCCTTCCCGTGGAGGTACCGGTGCAGGTCCCCTTCCGTGGCGAAGCGGGACATCCCCGGGGCCTTCCGGGGCTTCTCGTTGAGCTTCACCCTGGCCAAAGCCGCCAGGGGAAGCAGGGGAAGCAGGTAGTAGGGCAGGTTTGCGTCGAAGCGGGAGGCGGCCCTGTCCTGGAACCAGCGGCTACAAGCCCGGTTTCCCAGGCATTGGAGGGGGCTCACTCCCCCCTTTTGCAGCTCCTGCCAGGCCTCCATGATCCCCCTGGCGAAGGTCCAAAACCCGTAGGCCATCCCCCCGAGGATGAGGAGGATGGAGAGGATGAACACCAAAAGCCATACCCGCTTGCTGGATGCGTTTTCCGTTCCCGCTTTCACAGCCTACACCCTTATGGCTCCCGCCAAGCGGTTGATGGTCCAGGCGGATCCCACGATGATAGCCATGGTGGAGACGAGGAAGAGGGCGATGCTCACCAGCCCCGATACAAGCCAGGTGCTAAGGGCGTTCAGCATGTTGTTGAGAGGAGCAAGGAGTCCGTTGAAAGCGTTGTTTACAGCGTTGGCTACATTGGAAACCGCTCCTCCAACCCAGCTTGTGAACCTGTCCCATGCGTTTTGTGGCTGCTGCCCGGAGGCGTTGTTGACCTCCTGAGCGTAAGCCTCAACCTCGCTCCGCAGCCGGGCGATGTTGGCCTCATTCTGCTGCCTGATCTGCTGGGCCTGGGCCATAACCTGCTGCACCTGTTGCTGGATTTGGGCGATGCTGTTGTGGCTCAGCAGCCGCACAGAGGCCCCGAACACCAGGGGGGAAACCACCCCCAGCAGCAGACCGGAGAGGTAGAGGGTAGCCACCGCCCGCACCAGGCCTGGGTATCCCAGGGCCAGGCCTGTGGCTGCCAACGGGAGCAGGACCAAGGCTGTATACGCCATAATCCCCGAGATCATCATGGCGGCCACATAGGGGACGCCTAGCATGAGGGCTCCCCAGCCCACCCGCTGGGTGCTGGTCCTCACCGCTTGGTACACCCCCGTGCCCCCGATGCCTTTTTGCGCTCCTCCCAGCTTCCCTTTGGCTTCTGTGGCCGCCCGTACTGCCACTTGGGCTCCCTTTACCCCGCCTTTGAGCACCTGGGCGGTAAATCCCCCCAGGGCAAAGGTGCTGGAAACAACAAGCGTTTGCTTGGTCAAGTCCTTGAGGTCGTTGAGGGCGTTGCCCAAGGCTAGGGCTACGGGCTGTACCCCTCTCTGCACGGCGGCCCTGTGGGCTAGCCTCCACCCGTCGTAGAGGGAGCTTCTTAAGGCTTGTCCTTCGGGACGGGTGCCCAGGTTGAAGAGCAGGAGGGCCACCATCGCCCGGACGAAGGTGGCCTGCGCCCCTATGCGGTTGCCCCAAGCGAAGAGGGCGATGGCCCAAACGAAGGCGAAGGTGATGGCGGCGATAGCAGCCCCGTTGAACCAGCCACTCAAACCGATGCTTTGCACCCCGTTGATGAACTCGGCTATGAAGTAGCTGTAGTCCGGGATGCCGGGAATGTTCATCCCTCACCTCCTCACCATTGGAGCGATGCCCCCTCTGGGATGTTGTCGGCTATGCTGGCGATGTTGGTGAACATGTTGCTGATGCTGGCTAGCTCCAGCTCCGCTTCCCGGGCTCCTTCCTCTGCTGCAATAACATACGCTTGGAGCTCAAACTCTGCCTGTCCCGCCTCCTCTTCGGCTTGTTGCGCCAGCTTGTCGTAAAGCCCCACCAGGGAACCGTTGGTGTATAGCTGGGCCTGCAGCTGGCTTTGCATGAAGTCCAGCAGGATGGGGTTGGAAGCGGCCTGCAACCGCAGGAGGTAGGAGAGGGCCTCCACGGTTGTTTCCATCACCTCCCGGGTGGAGGCTGCCGTCCTCGCCTTGTCCACCAGGGTATCCGCTATACCAGCTTTGATCACGCCGTCGGATCCTTGCTCTGCCTCCTTGGGCATGTTGATTTCCTTTGCTAGTTTGCCGATCTCCGTGATGGCCTCTCCCTTGTTCTTCATCTCTTGTGCAATGTTGGACATCGTTTCCACCACGGCGGCCCGCTTCCCGATGTCCCGCACCTTGTTCATGAACTCCCCCAGGTACCCCGTGGCGATGGTGGGGTTGGAGCTTTTCTGCCGCTCCAAAAGGTCCGGGGGGCTGTTGGGGGGATACCTTCCGGTCAGGGGCAGGTACTTCATCTTGGCGTCGTCCAGCATGGCCTTGGCCACGGCCTGCCTCAAGCGGTTGGGCAACCTGCGCACATCTTGGGCGAAGTTGGCCAGGTTTTCCGCCACCTGGTTGACTCCGGGGCCGATGTACCACCCCAAGGACTGCATGGTGCCCTCCAGGGCACCAATCAGCATCTGCACGCTCAGGTCCTGGACATAGTCCTGGAAGTTATCTGCGATCCATTTGAAGTTTCTGTATACGCTTCTGATGGTGCAGATCCACTCCCAGTTGCTGCCGAAGTTGAACTGCCCGGTGAGGTTGCACCCCTGGTTTAGGATGTTGCCCAAGGTGTCCCAGAAGGACTGGGCCTTTACTGGGGTTCCCAGGGCTGTTATCACCAAGGCAAGAGCAACCCACCTGCGCATTCCCGCCTCCTCTTCGGAGCCCTTCAGGCCCTTTCCTTTGCCAAGGCCAGGAGGGCTTCCTTCAGGCTACCACACTTCTCTACCATTTTCTTCCTGCGCTCTTTGTCCTTCTCATCTGTAGTATAGGCCCAGTATTCTAAAGGGGAAACCCTTACCCGCACCACCCCTCCTTCCAAACCCGTGCCGGTACGGAGGACCACCAGAACCTCGGAATACTCCCCCTTCTTGAACTCGAGCCTCTTGTAGACCCGCTCAATGGCCCTCTTGGGTATCCCAAAGAGGTTCATGATGTGCTCCTCCTGTCCGGGGGCGGGCAAGAGGTAGTGGTAGTAGGTGTTGGTGATGATGCCCTGGGCGTTCCCCGTGGAGAGGTCCTTCAGCTCCTGGGTGATGGCGTAGATGGCGGCACCGAAGGTGCGGCTCCGCCGGTAGAGGGCCTCCACCACCGCCGCCCCGTGGGGGTTCTTCAGGAGGGCCCAGGCCTCGTCCAGGACCACCAGCTTGGGTCCGGGGCGCTTGGTGATCTTCTTCCAAATCAAGTCGGAGATGAGCAGGAGGCCCACCTGGGTCAGGGGCCCATCGGAGCCAAGCTTGCTGGTTTCAAAGTAGATGACCTGGTTTTCCAGGCTCACTGTGGAGGGGCGGTCCAGGAAGCGCCCGTAGACCGAGTTGCCTGTCCAGTTGTCCAGCACGTAGGCCAAGCGGTTGGCGATCTCCCTCTCCCCTGGCCCCATGGGCTTGCCGTTCACCTGTTCCATGGTGCGCAGCTTGCGCACCACCGTGGACAGGGTGAAGGGTTCCAGGGTGCGCCTCCCCTTCTCGTCCTCCTGCTGCTGCATGAGGTAGGTCTGCTCCACGGCGGCCATGAAGATGGCCTCCTCTATGGAGGCTTCCTGCTCGTTCTGGGGCAGGGGGACCATGGCCCGGAAAAGCGCCCGGAGGATGTCCTTCTTCTCCTCGGAGGGGAAGATCTCCCCCTCCCGCAGCTCAAAGGGGTTAACGCTGTCCCCTTCCACGGGGTCCATCACCACCACGCTCCCCCCGAGGAGCTCCACCAGGGACACGTAGTTGAAACCCCGGTCCACGATGATCACCTCTACTCCCCGGAGGGCTGCCTGGTTGATGAGGGACTGGACGAAAAAGCTCTTTCCCCGCCCGCTTCCCCCCACCACGATCCCGTGCTTGGCGGGGAAGCGGTCCGAAAAGAGGTCTATCTGCACCGGAACTCCTCCTGCTCCCTCGTATACCGCCATCGCCCGGTCCAGCCCCCTCCAGGGGGTCCAGGTGGGCATCAGGTCGGAGGCGTTGTCCTCCAGGAGGCTCACCTTGTAGTAGGGCACCCTGCCGGAACCCGGGGAAAGGGCCGTCCATGCTTCAAAGAAATCGGCCACCGGTATCCCCTTGGCGGCTCCCAGCCCAGCGAACCGCCCTTTAGCTGCCGGGATCTTCTTCCTCAGCTCCCTCAGTTCCCTCTCCAGAAGCACCAGGTGCACGCCCACCTGGAAGATGTGCCGGTTTTCCCCCTGGACCCGGCGCATGGCCTCCTGGTAGTTTTCCGCCCGTACGAACACGCTGGGGTCCAGGGTGGTGTCGCTCCGGGCCATGGCGTTGGCGGTGCGCAGGGAAGTGGACATGCGCCGCACCTCGGGCTCCAGAGGCTTGTGGTACCAGTCCACCACCAGGTAGAACTCCCCCTCGGTTTCCAAAAGGGCGTCCGCCACCCCAGGCCAGGTGGTGTCAGGAGAAGCCGCCATGGCCACGCCGCCCACCCAGTAGCTTCCTAAGCGGATGTAGGTGGGATAGGCGTTGTCCACCTCCGTTTGGGCCAGCTGCTGGGTCAGCCCCCGGTAATCGGGGGTTCCGTAGGGTGCCCTTTCTCTGGGCGGTTCGTACCTGGGGACGGGTTTGTCCGGGTTGAACCACCGCCACATGACGGCGAAAAGCTCCTCGTCAGAAATGGGTTCTACCTTTATCCCGGCGGAAGCCAGTTGAACCGCCATTTCCCCCCTGAGGCTCTGGGCCAGGTCCATGGCTTCCCTGAACTCCCTCTCGGAATACATGCCCCTTATCCTTCCCCGGGGAGGGGTCAGGCTGAGGAAACCGTAGTATTTCCATGTACGGAGGATCCCCTTTTGGGCAAGCTTCTGAAAAAGGCGGAGCTTTTCCTCAAAGAAGAGCTCGCCCATGCTGTGGGTGAAGGTGGACCTCTCCTTGCGGATGGCCTCCAGGTACTCATCGGCCTCCCTTCGGGCTTCCACCAGCAGCCGAAACCTTTCCCCCTCCGGTACTGTGAGGCGCAGGAAGCGGGCAAACCGCTCCCCGAAGTCCCGAAGGTCCTCATCGGAGAAGAGGAGCATGGGGGGCAGGTGCATGCGCACCCCCACCTCCATGCGCCCATCCCGGGTAAAGACCACCCCCTCTTCCAGCTCCCATTGGGCCAGCTCATCTGCCAAGGGCAAGGTTTTCGTCCCTAGCGCGCTCATCCGCAGCCTCCTTTTCCTCCAGCCCCGCCCGGGAAAGGGTCAGGGGGATCTCCTTCTGGGGTTCCGAAGGGTAGTACACATCCGCCCGGGTGATAAACTTGAGAAACCGCCAGCCGAACCCGTACCCGTAGTTGTCGTTCAATAGGATGCTGACCCGGTAGATGAGCACCACCGCCGCCAGGGAAACCAGCCCCCTTATCCAAAGGTTACTTACCAAGGTCTGCACCACCTGCAAAACGAGGAACCCCCCGAACAGGGAGGCCAAAACCACCCCGATAGGCAGGCCGAAGAGGGTGATGGCCGTGTCCAAACGGGGAACCTTCCGCCTCACGCTCGACTCACCTCATGCAAAAAAGGGGGGATCACCCCCCTTCTGCTGGAGCCCCTTCCTCAGCACCCCGTAGCGCCCAAGATGGCGTTTCCAAGCGCCTTGGCCGCCAAAAGCAGCGCCCCGCCCGCAATGGCGGTGACGATGAGTCCTATAGAGTTCCGGTTACCGATGATCAGCCCGCCAAACCCCACGGCCAGCATGATGATGGCCAAGGCCGCTCCGAAGGGCCCAGTAACCCCATCCACAACTGCGCAAATGATGTTTTGGATGCGCTGCATGGGGCCCGAAAGGGGGTTGGTGACCGTCTGCGCCAGTACCGGGTTTCCCAAAGCCGCCAGCAGGGCCAGGGCCAAAGCAGGGTTCCGCTTCGCCAAGCTTGCGAGCCTCACTCTTCACCTCCTGAAAGGAAGGCTAGCACGGTTCTCTAGGGTTGTCAATATCCCTATCGGTGCTTTAGGATTTTATCGTGGAAGAGAAGCGCAAAGTGGATAGGGAGGCCCTGAAGGCCAGCTTGAAGCAGAAGTACCCCGAGATGCCGGAGCCGGGTACCCAGGCTTGGGTGGACTTCCTCAAGAAGCTCAAGGAGGCGTCCCCCGAGGACTACCGCTCCGCCCTTCTCCTGGGTGGGGGTATAACCCAGGCTTTGCAGAAGGAGATCGCCCGTTCCCGGAGGAGGGACAGCCTCAAGGAGCTCTTCAACCGCCTCTTCATGCGCCAGCACCCCACGGGTGCCGTTCCCGACAAGCGCAAGATCGGCCTCATTATCTTTCTCCTCGTGGGCGGGCTCTTTGTCTTCGCCTTCTTTTTCAGCACCGCCCCCAAGAAGGAGGCCGAGGGAGGTGGAGTGGGTACCGCCTTGGCAGGCCAGCTGGCTTCCGGCAAGGCTGAGGTAGGGGACGTTCCTGTGGTGAGGGCTGAACCCAAGGCTCAAGGAACCTCCCGGCCCGGCTCCGACAGAGAAGCCGCTGGAACCTCTGGGTCTGCCTCGGCGTCCAGCGGGGATTCCGGAGCGCCGCTCACACAAGAAGGTTCCTCTTTGACCTCCCCTGCTGGGGCTAACGGAGGCGTCCTTCCCCCTCCGCCCTCCACACCGGGTGGGGAAACCCAGCCCATCCCTTCTCCGCCGCCTCCCCCGCCTCCCGTCTATGGATCCTTTGGAACCTCCTCGCTTCCTCCTGACCCCAGCCTTGCCGCTTCCGGTGTCGCTTCTGGACCCGCTGCACCCCCCATGGTCCTTTACGCTTCCCCGGGGGTTTCTGCCGCCTCTCCCTCCGTTTCCTCTCAAACCCCTTCCGCTCCCGCTTCTGGTCCCGCTCCTGAGCCTTCCTCCTCGGGGTACGCCTTGCCTGGGGGTATGTACGTCTACTCCGTCCCTTCTGGGGGGATGATGGTGGTGGCTTCCCCGCCTTCCCCATCTGGGATGACGGCAACCTCCCCCAACACCTCTGAGTCCAGCGGGCAAGAGGTTCCTCCCTTACTGCCCCCCACTCCCGGTATGCCTGGAGGTAATCGGTGAAGCGGATCGCTTCTCTCCTGTTCTTAGCTTCCCTTTTGGCTTCGGCCCAATCGGCCCAAGGGGACACCTGGATACTCTACCAAGCTCCTAAAGCGCCGCCCCAAGCTCCGCCAAGCCCGCCTTCCGCCCCATCTTCCCCTACCCTTCCGTCCCTTCCTTCCTTGCCCTCTTTGCCTTCTCTGCCTTCTTTGCCTTCTCCCGGGACCCCCGCTTCTTCCCCCGCTTACCGGCCCGGAGCCCTTCTTCGGGGGAAGCTGCTCACCGGCATCTACCTCATCCCCGGTAAACCGGTGCCCGTAGCCGTGGAACTGGAGGACGGGGCTGTCCTGGTGGGCAGGGCCAGCTTTGAGCCCACGGGGCGGGTTTGGCTGGACCTGGATACCCTGGTGAAGGACGACCAGGTTCTTCCCGTAAGGGCGGTGGCCCTGGAAGCCTCAGAGGTTACCCAAGGCCTCCCCGCCAAGGTAGGGGAGGAGGCCCCCAGCCTTCTGGCGGATTTGGTGCGGGGCTCCCTGGGCGGCATCTCCGATTTCGTCAAGGCCACCTTGGAGGCCACCACGGTGGTGCCCCTGCCCGGGGGAGGCCAGGCGGTGCAGCGCTCTGTTCCCCCCTTGGAGCTCTTTCTCCTGGCCCGGGCCGCCAACCTGGTGGCCCTCCCTCAGGACCAGACGGCCCTGGTGCGCACGGTGAAGGTGGATCGTGGCACTCCCCTCTATGTCCTCTTCCTACCCGGTGGTGAGCAGGCTTCAGGCCCAGAGGCTCCGGCTTCCCCTGGAAGGTAGGTACCACCGCTTGGTGGAAGTCAACGGGGAAAAGGGCAGGGGAAAGCGCCTCCAGCTTTCCCTCTACGCTCTTCCTCCCTTCCACACCCTACCCGACACCGCCCTCTACCACGCCTTCCTGGCAGGGCAAGCGGTGGCCCTCCTGAAGCCCCAGGCTTGGGAGATCCCCTTTCACGGCGGCCTTCTCATCCCAGATGCCTACATGGTCTTCCCTTGGGGCCTGGGCTATTTGGAGGTGGATACCGGCCACTACGCCAAAAAGGTGGTGCTGGAGAAGCTCCACCGCTTCTCCAGGGAGGCCGATACGCTCTACTGGGCTTCCCCTAGCCGCTCACGCCT
>Ga0105160_1001144_pt1 | contig 11126 bp, 7 predicted proteins | sample GXS110809BmetaG_FD_89591 | JGI IMG/M metagenome (GOLD analysis project Ga0105160, IMG submission 89591) | Hot spring microbial communities from Gongxiaoshe hot spring, China to study Microbial Dark Matter (Phase II) - GXS 110809B | ecosystem: Environmental > Aquatic > Thermal springs > Hot... | reverse complement strand
GCCCCGCTGAGGCCCGCGGACGGTTGAGCCGTCCGGTTCTTCGCCACCACCGCCGCGCGGCTGCGCTGGTGACGGAAGGGCAGCACCGGGCAGGCCACCCAGTGTCCCGGGAAGACCTCCTCGAAAGGCGGCTCCTCCCTCCGGCAGCTCTCCACCGCGTACATGCAACGGGTGTGAAAACGGCAGCCCGAGGGCGGGTTCACCGGGCTCGGCACGTCCCCCGGCAGGATGATGCGCTCCCGCTTCACCTCCGGGTCCGGGATGGGGACCGCGGACAAAAGGGCCTCCGTGTAAGGGTGCTGGGGGTTCTCGAACAGCTCGTCCGCGGGCGCCAGCTCCACGATCTTGCCCAGGTACATCACCGCGATGCGGTCCGAGATGTGCTTGACCACGGACAGGTCGTGGGCGATGAAGATGTAGGTCAGCTTGAACTCCCGCTGCAGCTCCTCCAGCAGGTTGATGACCTGAGCCTGGATGGAGACGTCCAGGGCCGAAACAGGCTCGTCGCAGATCACCAGCTTCGGGTTCACCGCCAGGGCCCGCGCGATCCCGATGCGCTGTCGCTGGCCGCCGCTGAACTCGTGCGGGTACCGGTTCACGTGGTAGGGGGAGAGCCCCACGATCTCCAGGAGCTCCTGCACCCGGCGGATCTTCTCCCGCCCCCGGGCCAGGCGGTGGATCTCCAGGGGCTCGCCCACAATGTCCCCCACCGTCATGCGCGGGTTCAGGGACGAGTAGGGATCCTGGAAGATGATCTGCATGTCTCGCCGGAGGCGGCGGAGCTCCTCCTTGTTGAGCCGGAACACGTTGTGCCCCTGGAAGATGACCTCGCCGGAGGTCGGTTCCATGAGCCGCAGGATGAGCCGGCCGGTGGTGGTCTTGCCGCACCCGCTCTCCCCCACCAGCCCCAATGTCTCGCCCTCCCGCACGGTGAAGGAGACCCCGTCCACCGCCCGCACCGCGCCCACCGAGCGCTGGAACAGGAAGCCTTTGGTCACGGGGAAGTGCTTGACCAGGTCCCTGACCTCGAGGATCACGTCCCCCGCCATAACCTCCCTCCTACACTCCCCGGGCGCTCGCGAGCAGGCCCGCCTGCTCCGCCGCGCGCCGGTCCTCGGGGGTGGCGTGCTCGCTGTACAGGTAGCACCGCGCGGTGTGGTCTGGCCCCACGGGGTATTCCGGGGGGTCTGCGGTGGTGCAGACCTCCATGGCGAAGGGGCACCGGGGCGCGAAGGCACAGCCCGGCGGCAGGTCGATCAGGCTTGGGGGCTGCCCTTCGATGGGGATGAGCCGCTCAGCCCGCTCGTACAGCTTCGGGACCGAGTGCAGCAACCCCCAGGTGTAGGGGTGTTTGGGCTCCTTGAAGGCCCGGACGACGTCGCTGCGCTCCACCGGCCGTCCCGCGTACATCACCACCACCTGGTCGCACATCTCCGCTACCACCCCGAGGTTGTGGGTGATGAGGATGATGGCGGTGCCGAACTCCCGCTGCAGCTCCCGCATCAGGTCCAGGATCTGGGCCTGGATGGTCACGTCCAGGGCCGTGGTGGGCTCGTCCGCGATGAGGACGGCGGGGTTGCAGGACAGGGCCATGGCGATCATCACCCGCTGCCGCATCCCGCCGCTGAACTGGTGCGGGTAGTCCCGGGCCCGCTCCCGGGCGGAGGGGATACGGACCCGCTCCAGCATCTCCACCGCGCGCTCCCACGCGGCGCGCCGGTCCAGCCCCTGGTGGAGCATCACCGCCTCCGCGATCTGCTCGCCCACGGTCAGGACGGGGTTCAGGGAGGTCATGGGTTCCTGGAAGATCATGGCGATCCGGTTGCCCCGGATGTGCCGCATCTGGTCCTCCGAAAGCTGCAGGAGGTCCTGGCCCTCGAACAGGATCTGGCCGTCCACGATCTTGCCCGGAGGGCTGGGCACTAGCCGCATGATGGACAGGGCGTGGACGCTCTTGCCGCTGCCGCTCTCTCCCACGATCCCCAGGGTCTCCCCCCGGCGCAGGTCGTAGCTCAGCCCGTCTACCGCCTTGACCACGCCCTCATCGGTGTAGAAGTACGTCCGGAGGTTGCGCACCTGTAGCAGCGGCTCCGACAACCCTCCCTCACCTCCTAGGTCCTCAGGCGCGGGTCCAGAGCGTCCCGCAGCCCGTCCCCGAAGAAGTTAAAGCACAGCACGGTCAAGAAGATCATGAGGCCGGGCCAGAAGGCCAGCAAGGGCGTCCGCCAGATGAAGTCCTGGGCGTTCTGCAGCATGTTGCCCCACGACGGCGTGGGCGGCTGGATCCCGAACCCCAGGTAGGAGAGGGCCGCCTCCGTCAGGATAGCGCCCCCCACCGCCAGGGTGGCCGCCACGATCACGGGCGCCAGGGCGTTGGGGACCAGGTGGCGCCACATGATCCGGGCGTTGGAAGCCCCCAGGGCCCGGGCGGCCTCCACGAAGTCCGTCCGCTTCAGCCTCAGGACCTCCCCCCTCACCAGGCGGGCGGTGCCCATCCAACCGAAGGCGGTGATCACCGCCACGATCCCCACCAGGCTGCCGCCGAAGTAGCGCGCCAGGATGATGAGGATGGGCAGGTCCGGGACCGAGAGCATGATGTCCACAAACCGCATCAGGACGTTGTCCAGCCAGCCCCCGTAGAACCCGGAGACCAGCCCCACCACGGTGCCCACCAGGGCCGAGGCCACGGCCGCGCTGAACCCGACCGTCAGGGACACGCGGCCTGCGTACAGCAGGCGCGTCAGCACATCGTGGCCCAGCTCGTCCGTGCCCAGGGGGTGCTTCCACGAGGGCGGGCTCATGCGGTTTTCTAGGTCGATGTGGGTGGGCGGGTACGGCGCGATCCAGGGGCTCAGAAGGGCCGCCACCAGGAGGACGAACACCACGCCCGCCCCCGCCATCCCAAGCCGGTGCCGGCGCAGCCGCCTCCACGCGATCTGCCAGTAGCCCTGGCCCACCGCGGGCCGCGGGGCCGGCTGCTCAGCCGCAGGCCGGCGTACGGCCGCGCGCGCCTTTCCCGTGGACACCTGCCCCCGCACGGCCGCCTCAGTCGTACCGGATCCTGGGGTCCAAAAGCGCGTACGCCACGTCCGCCAGCAGGTTAAACACCAGGACCAAGACCGCCAAAAACAGCAGCGCCACCTGCGCCGTGGCGTAGTCCCCCCCGCCCACCGACTCCACGATGAGCCGGCCGATTCCGGGCCAGGCGAACACGGTCTCCGTGAGGGGCGCTCCCGCGAACAGGTTGGGGATCCCCAGGGCCAGGATGGTCACGATGGGGATCATGGCGTTGCGCAGGGCGTGCTTGCCGATCACCACCCGCTCCGCGAGTCCCTTCGCCCGGGCCGTCCGGACGTAGTCCTGTCGGATCACCTCCAGCATGCTGCTCCGGGTGTACCGGGTCAGTGCCGCCATCTGCAGGAGGCTCAGGACCACCACCGGGAGGACCATGTACTGCAGCCGGTCCACCACGGTCGGCCAGCCCGGTGCCACGCCCGGAGTGGCGAACCCGCCGGGTGGCAGCACCCGCAGCACCACCGCGAAGACGTAGATCATCATGATGCCGAACCAGAAGGCGGGGATGGACACCCCGAAGAAGGTGAAGAAGGTGGCCGCGTAGTCCAGGGCCGAGTACTGCCGCAAAGCCGAGATCACCCCCACGGGGACCGCCACCGCCAGCGCGAGCAGAAACGAGGGGATGGTGAGCCACATGGAGTTGCCGATCCGGTCCCACACCAGCTGCAACACGGGCACCTTGTACGTTCGGGAGTAGCCGAAGTCGCCCCGTAGGGCGTTCACGAGCCACTTCACGTAGCGCACGTGCAGGGGGTCGTCCAGGCCGTAGATCTTCCGCAGAGCCTGGATGTCCTCCGCCCGCACCTTGGGGTTGCCGGCCAGCAGCAGGTCCACGGGGTCCCCCGGCGCCATCACCAGCACCATGAACACGATGACCGAAATCCCGAACACCAGGGGGACCATCTGCAGGAGGCGGCGCGCGAGGTACCCGCCCATCCGCGGACTCCCCTCACCTCCCGTCCGTCACGGCAGGAGCCGGGAGGCTGCACGGGCAGCCCTCCCGGCTCCTCCGCGCCCGCCGGCTAGCGGGCCCACCGCCACTGGGTGGCGTTCCACGTCACCGGGGTGTCCGCCCCCGTGGGCTTCCAGTTCTGCAGGGTGGCCTTGTGCCCGGTGTAGTCCGCCCGGTAGTAGAGGGGGATCACGGGGACTTCGTCCACGAAGATCTCCGCGAACCGCCGCAGCATCTGGGCCCGCCGGTTCTGGTCCAGCTCCTCCGGGACCGCGTGGCAGATCCGGGTGACCTCGTCGTTCTTCCAGCCCGGGTAGTTCTGCCCGTTGGGCGGCAGCGTGTCGCCCGTGTACAGGCCCTCGCAGTCCGCCGTAGGGCCGAACACCCACGCGTACATGGCCATCTCGAACTGCCGGCTGGGCAGGGTCTGCCCGAAGTACACCCGCGCCGGCTGGTTCTGGATGCGGATCTCCACCCCGATCTCCCGCAGCTGCTGCTGGATGATCTGCTGCACCTGCTCCCGCACCCGGTTGCCCGCGGTGGTCATGAAGGTCAGGCTCAGCCGCTGGCCCCCCTTCTGCAGGATCCCGTCCGGGCCCGGGGTGTAGCCGGCCTCCTGCAGCAGCTGCCGCGCCCGCGCGGGGTCGTAGGTGTACCGGCGGACCTGCGGGTTGTGGCCGTAGTGCTTCTGCGGGAACACCTGGTGGGCCACCGGTTGCTTGCCCTCGAACAGGGCCTGGACCATCTGCTCCCGGTTGATCCCGTAGATCAGAGCCTGGCGGACCCGCTTGTCCCGCAGGTGCACGTTGTCCAGGTTCAGGTCGATGTGCTCCCAGATCAGGCCCGGCTCCGCCTTGAGGACCCAGTCCCGCCGGCCCTCCCGCTGCAGGCGCTTTTCCAGCTCCAGACCCTGGACGAAGGGGATGGCCGTCTCGTCGAAGGCGTCCACCGACCCGGCCAGCACGTTGGCGATCTGGGTGTTCGTGTCGGGGACGAACCGGAACACGATGCGGCGCACTTGCGCCCGGGTCCGGTACGAGCCGCCCACGGCTTCGTAGGGGAACTGGTCCCAACGCTCCAGGGTGATGGACGAGCCCCGCTGCCACTGCACGATGCGGTACGGCCCGGTGCCCACCGTCTGCTCGGAGGTCCCCCACGGCTGCTGGGGCAGCTTGGAGGGGTCCCGCTGGTACGCGGGCCCCAGGATGTGCCGGGGCAGGTAGCCCGCCCCGTTCACGTTGAGGTCCGCAAACGCGTACTTCTTCCTCCACTGAACCACCATGGTGTACGGGTTGGGCGCCAGGATGTTCTCCACCCGTTGCGACACATCCCGCCCCGAGGAGGGGAAGCGCGGGTTCATGTTCACCCGCCACGCGAAGATCCAGTCCTCCGCGGTGAGGCTCCGCCCGTCGTGCCACCGGAGCCCCCGACGGATCCGCCAGGTGACCTGCATCTTGTCGCCCGGCAGCAACTTCCAGTCACCGTCCTTCAGGCTCGGCAGCTTCTCCACCGCCACGGGCTGGAACTTCCACTCGTCCGTCATCTCCACCGTGGGCAGCAGGATGGGCTGCGAAACCATGGTGGCCACGAACATGGTGCAGGCGTCGCAGATGCCCAGCGCGATCACCGCAGGTTCCTGTTGGGTCCCGATGACCACCGTGTCCGGCCCGGCCACCGGCGCGGGCGCCCCGAGCGCCAGCGTCGGCACGGCCAGCGACGCTACCAGTACCAGCGCGACCCACCGGCTCCTCATCCCTGATCCCTCCTCAAGTACCGAAGTGCGCCACCCGCACGAGCGCCTCCCGACCGCCGGACCACCCCCCTTCGCTCCGCCGCGGGTTACCTCCATAAGAAACTACGACGGCGCCGAAACAGACCCTGCGGGCTGGCTTCAGCCCACCCGCTCCAGGGGCGCGTAGCCCAGCGCCAGCCGCTTGGTGCCCACACCCTGGAAGTTTACGGTGGCCACCGCGGCCTCGCCCTCCCCCTCTACCTCCACGACCCGGCCGGTCCCGAAGTGTCGGTGCCGGACCACGTCGCCTGGCGAGAGCCGCGGCACGGCCCGGGGCGCCCCCGCGGGAACCTGGGCCTCCCACGGTTTGGGTCCGGGTTCCGCGCGTTCCAGCACGTCTTCCGGAAGCTCGTCCAGAAACCGCGAAGGCACGTTCGCCGTGGTTCGGCCGAACAGGCTCCGCAGCTGGCCGTAGCTCAGGTAGAGCCGCTCCCGGGCCCGCGTGATCCCCACGTACGCCAAACGCCGCTCCTCCTCGAGCTGTCGCGGGTCGTCCAGCGAACGTACGTGGGGGAAGATTCCCTCCTCCAGCCCGCACAGGAAGACCGCCCGGAATTCCAGCCCCTTGGCCGCGTGCAGGGTCATCAGAGCCACCCGGTCGGCACGCTCGTCGTACGTGTCCACGTCCGTCACTAAGGACAGGTGCTCGAGGAAGCTCGCCAGGCTCGAGTCGCCCGTAGAAGCCTCGTACTCCTGCGCCACCGTCACCAGCTCCCGCACGTTCTCCAGCCGCGCCTGCGCGTCCTCCGTCCCCTCCTCCTCCAGGCTGGCCCGGTAGCCGCTGCGCTCCAGGACCTCCTCCACCAGCTCCGCCGCTCGGGCGGCCGGGGCCCGAGCGCGCAGGTCCTCCACCAGCGCGACGAAGGCCCGCAACCCCCGCCGCGCGGCCGCGGGCAGACCCGGGATCTCCTCCGCCCTCCCGACTGCCTCCCACAGGCTCCAGCCCCGCTCTGCGGCGAACGTCCGCAGCCGCTGCACGGTGGTCTCTCCGATTCCCCGGCGGGGCGTCGCCAGAGCCCGTAGCAGGCTCAAGTCGTCGTCCGGGTTTACCAGGACCCGCAGGTAGCTCAGCAGGTCCTTGACCTCCTTCCGCTCGTAGAACCGCACCGCCCCCACCACCTGGTAGGGGATCCCCGCCCGGAGGAACGCCTCCTCGAACTGCCGGGACATGGCGTTGATCCGGTACAGCACCGCGCACTCCCGCAGCTGGAAACCCTCCTCCTGCAGCCGGCGCAGCCGCTCCACTACAAAACGCGCCTCGTCGTGCTCGTCCGCGGCCGCGTACACCACCACGGGTTCGCCCGGAGGGTTCTCCGTCCACAGACGCTTGGGGTAGCGCCGGGGGTTCTGTTGGATGAGGTGCTCCGCGGCCCGGAGGATCTTCTGGGTGGACCGGTAGTTCTGCTCCAGGGGCAGGACCCTGGCTTCCGGGAAATCCCGCTCGAACTCCAGGATGTTCCGGATGTCCGCCCCACGCCACCCGTAGATGGCCTGGTCCACGTCCCCCACCACGAACAGGTTGCGGTGGCGCTCCGTCAAGCGCGCCAGGATCCGGAACTGAACGGGGTTCGTGTCCTGGTACTCGTCCACCAGCACGTGCTGGAAGCGGTCCTGGTACAGCTCCCGGATTTCGGGCACGTCCTCCAGCAGCCGCAGGGTCTCCAGCAACAGGTCGTCGAAGTCCAGGGCGGATCGCTGCGTCATCAACCGCTGGTACTCACGCCAGCAGGAAGCCACCACCCGTTCGAAGGGAGAGGTGGCACGGGCTTCGTACGCGCTCAACGCCACCCCGTCGTTCTTGACCGTGGACACCACCCCGAGCACGGCCGCGGGCGGGTAGCGCCGCTCGTCCACCCCAAGGTTCCGCAGGGCCTCCCGCATCACCTGACGCTGGTCGTCCTCGTCGTACACGGTGAAGTGCTTTGGCAGGCCGATGCGGTCGCCGTGGGCCCGCAGGATTCGGGCGCACGTCCGGTGGAACGTCCCCATCCACACCCTCCGTGCCACCCGTTCGCCCACCAGGCCCGCCACCCGCTGCCGCATTTCCTCCGCGGCCTTGTTGGTGAAGGTGACCGCCAGGATCCGGTCGGGTGGTGTGCCCAGCACCCGCACCAGGTACGCGAGCCGGTACGCCAGCACCCGGGTCTTCCCGGACCCAGCCCCGGCCAGGACCAGGGCCGGGCCCCCGCGGTGCAGGACCGCCTCCCGCTGCTGGGGGTTGAGCTGACGGAGGAACTCTTCCGGCCTCACGCCTGCAGCCTTCCCACCACCAGACTCAGGAACTCCTCCACGGGCTCCCGCTCCCCGAGGGCCGCCAGCACCCGCCCCTCGTCCAGCCTCAGGTGTAGCCGGCTCATCGCACCAGGGAGCGGAGCACGGTTTTCTCGTGACGCTGCAGGAAAAGGGGCAGGTCGGCCGCCCGCGTCGCTCTCGCGGCCCGCCTGTCCCGCCGGGTGGCTTCCGAACAGGAACGCGGCCACTAGCGACACCGGTCTCCGCTGCGTGAAGTGCGCGCGCAACCGCTCCACCAGCTCGTCCACCTGCTGCTTCACTCCCACTCGATGGTAGCAGGCGGCTTGCTGGTGACGTCGTACACCACCCGGGTGATGGCGGGGACTTCCCGGGTGATCCGGGCCGCCACCGTCTCCAGCAGCTCGTGGGGCAGCCGCGCCCAGTCCGCAGTCATCCCGTCCTCGCTGGTCACCGCCCGGACCGCGCAGGCGTAGCCGTAGGTCCGGCTGTCCCCGGCCACCCCCACGGTCCGCACCGGCAGCAGCACGCAGAACACCTGCCACAGCTCCCGCCACAGGCCCGCCCGCCGGACCTCCTCCAGGAGGATGCTGTCCGCCTCCCGCAGGATCTCCAGGCGCTCCTCCGTCACCTCCCCCAGCACCCGGATGGCCAGGCCCGGGCCCGGGAACGGGTGCCGCCAGACCAGCTCGTCCGGCAAGCCCAGCTGCCGGGCCACCTCCCGGACCTCGTCCTTGAAAAGCTCCCGGAACGGCTCCACCAGCTGGAAGCGCATGCCCTCGGGCAGGCCGCCCACGTTGTGGTGGGTTTTGATGCGGGCCGCAGTGCGCGTGCCGGACTCGATCACGTCCGGGTACAGGGTGCCCTGGACCAGGAAGTCCACGGGGCCCATTCGGGCTGCCACCTCCTCAAACACCCGGATGAACTCTTCCCCGATGCGGCGTCGCTTCTCCTCGGGGTCCGTGACCGCCTGCAGCCGCTCCAGGAACCGCCGCCGGGCGTCCACGTGCACCAGCGGCACCCGGAAGTGGTCCCGGAAGGTGCGCACCACCTGCTCGGCCTCCCCTTTGCGCAGGAACCCGTGATCCACGAACACGCACGTCAGCTGGTCCCCTACCGCCCGGTGCACGAGGGCTGCGGCTGCCGAGGAGTCCACCCCCCCGGACAGCGCGCACAGGACCCTGCCGCCTCCCACCTGACCCCGGACCCGCTCTGTGGCCTCCTCCACGAAGGACCGCATGGTCCACGTGGGCGCGCACCCGCACACTTCAAAGACGAAGTTGCGGAGCACGTCCACCCCCCACGGGGTGTGAGAGACCTCGGGGTGGAACTGGACCCCGTACAGACGGCGCCGGCGGTCCTGGATGGCCGCGTGGGGAGAGTGGTCGGTGCGGGCGATCGTCTCGAACCCAGGCGGGAGATCCAGGACCGCGTCCCCGTGGCTCATCCAGCAGAGCAGGCGTCGCTCCAGCCCGTCAAACAGCGCGCTGTCCTGCTCCACCCACAGGCGCGTGCGCCCGTACTCGCGGGCCGCAGCCGGCCCGGTACGGCCCCCCAGCACGTGGGCCATCCACTGCATGCCGTAGCAGATGCCCAGCACCGGAACCCCCAGCTGCAGGATGGCCGGGTCCGCTTGCGGCGCTCCGTCCTCGTACACGCTGGCCGGGCCCCCGGACAGGACGATGCCCTTGGGCCGCAGGTTCCGCACCTGCTCGGCCGGCGTGTCGTACGGCACGATGCGGCTGTAGACCCGCAGCTCCCGGATCCGCCGCGCGATCAGCTGAGCGTACTGGGCGCCGAAGTCCAGGACGAGGACGAGGTCTGCGGCTGGCCCCTGGGAGTCCGCTAGCTTTGTGGAGTCGGCCTGGACGCCCGCGTCCACCATCCGCGCTCCGGAGCTCCGCCTACCTTCCCTGCCCCACCCGCTGCGCGAACTGCGCGGCCTTCCCCTCCGTCAGCAGGGCCGGCGCCAGGACGATCTCCACCCGGTGCATCTCCCTCAGCGTCCGGGCACCGCACATGGCCATGGCGGTGCGCAGCGCCTCCACCAGGTTCTGGCTGCCGTCGTCCACCTGCGCGGGCCCGAAAAGGATCTGACGTAGGGTCCCCGTGGTGCCCACGCGGATCCGGGTGCCCCGCGGCAGCGCCGCGTGGGGGGTGGCCATCCCCCAGTGGTAGCCCCGGCCGGGAGCTTCCGCCGCACACGCCAGGGCCGAGCCCAGCATCACCGCGTCGGCACCGCACGCGACGGACTTGGCCACCTCCCCGCCGACCCGGATCCCGCCGTCCGCCACGACGGGCACGTGCCGGCCGGTCCTCTGCCGGAACGCGTCCCGCGCCGCAGCCACGTCGCACAGGGCGGTAACCTGCGGGACCCCCACTCCCAGGACCTTCCGGCTCGTGCACGCTGCGCCGGGTCCCACGCCCACGAACAGCCCGGCCACCCCGGCCTCCAGGAGCTCCAGGGCAGCCTGGTAGGAAACGCAGTTGCCCGCCATCACGGGGATCCGCGCGTTTTCCACCACCTGGCGGACGGACAGCGCGCGCCCCCGGGAGGAGAAGTGCCGCTCGGTGATCACCGTGGACTGCAGCACCAGCACGTCCAGCCCGGCCTCCTCCGCCACGGGAGCCAGCCACGAGGCCGAGGCCGGGGTGACAGACCCGAAGGCCAGGGCGCCCCCCCGCTTGATCTCCTGGATGCGCCGGGCGACCAGTTCCTCCCGCACAGGCGCCCGGTACAGCTCCTGCAGGACCCGCACGCACTGCTCCTGCGGCGCCGAGGCGATGCGCTCGAAAGCTTCCGAGGGGTCCTCGTACCGCGTCTGCAGGCCCTCCAGGTTGAGGACCCCGGCCCCTCCCAGCTCGCCCATGAGGACCGCGGTCCGCACGTCCGTCACGCTGTCCATGGCTGCGGCAAGGACGGGGATCCGCAACCGGTGGCCGCCCACCTCCCACGCGACGTCCACGTCCTCCGGGTCCACGGTGGCCGCCGCAGGTACCAGCGCGATGTCGTCGTACCCGTACGCCCTGCGCGCACGGCGCCCCAACCCCAGCAGG
>Ga0105160_1001143_pt1 | contig 11131 bp, 9 predicted proteins | sample GXS110809BmetaG_FD_89591 | JGI IMG/M metagenome (GOLD analysis project Ga0105160, IMG submission 89591) | Hot spring microbial communities from Gongxiaoshe hot spring, China to study Microbial Dark Matter (Phase II) - GXS 110809B | ecosystem: Environmental > Aquatic > Thermal springs > Hot... | reverse complement strand
TGCGCTTTCGGCAAGGGTTCGGTCGGCTGATTCGTTCTAAGACTGACAGAGGGGTGGTTGTGGTGTTTGACAGCCGAGTGCTCACGCGCAATTACGGCGTGGCGTTTGTGAACGCGCTGCCCAACCCGACCATCGTGCGCGAGCCTCTGCAACGTTTGCCTGCTTGGGTGCAGCGCTGGTTATCACCCGTAGCCGAAAACGCTCGCTGACCCATCAAGGACTCCGAATGCCATGATGCCCTCAATCGCCGAAGGGATTTTGTTCACGGATTTCTACCAGCTCACGATGGCGCAACTTTACTTCCGCGCGGGCGTCCATCGTGTCCCTGCCCAGTTCGAGCACTTCTTCCGCAGCTACCCAAACTACGGCGATCATCAAGCAGGTTATTGCGTGAATGCTGGTTTGGGCACGCTGCTTGAGTGGATGCGCAGTGTGCGCTTCGACGAAGCAAGCCTCGATTGTCTGCGCGCGCAGCGAAGCCGCTCTGGTGCGCCGTTGTTTGCCGGAGATTTTTTGGATTGGCTGCGGCGCGAAGGGGATTTCGGCACACTCACGTTGTACGCGATCCCTGAAGGGCGCGTGGTGCACCCGCATGTGCCGCTCACCGTCGTCGAGGGGCCGCTGGCTATTGCTCAGTTGTTGGAGACGGCGCTGTTGAATCAGTTGAACTACCAAACCTTAGTGGCGACAAAAGCTGCGCGCATGCGTGAGAGCGGGCAGGGGAGGGTGGTGCTGGAATTTGGCGTGCGTCGGGCGCAAGCGGGTGGAGCCAATGCAGGCACGCGCGCAGCCTTGATCGGCGGCGCGGATTTTTCCTCGAACGTCGGCATGTCGTGTGCGTTGGGCTTCCCACCGAAAGGCACCCACGCGCACAGCATGGTGCAGGCGTTCATCGCACTAGGCGGTTCAGAGCTCGATGCTTTCGAGGCGTACGCCGAAGTGTATCCCGATGATTGTGTGCTCTTGGTGGACACAATCAACACCTTGGAGAGCGGCTTGCCCAACGCGATCCGCGTCTTTGAGCGGTTGCGCGCAAAAGGACATCGCCCTGTGGGGATTCGGCTCGATTCAGGCGATCTCGCCTATCTCAGCATCCAAGCCGCAAAAATGCTCGACGCGGCGGGCTTTCCCGATACGATCATCGTGCTCTCCAATCAGCTCGATGAGTTGGTGATATGGCAAATCACCTCGCAGATCCGCGAAGAAGCGCCGCGCTACGGTGTGGATGCCGATTCAGTAATCCGCCGTTTGGTGTATGGCGTGGGCACGAATTTGATCACCTCGATGGGCGATCCGGCGCTGGACGGCGTGTACAAACTGGTTTCCGTGCAGCGCGAAGGCAAGTGGGTTCCTGCGATCAAAATCTCTGAAACGCCAGAAAAGACCTTGACGCCTGGACAAAAATCGGTGTGGCGGCTATACGACCGTCGCGGCATGGCGACAGCAGACTTGCTTTGCCTGCGCGAAGAGGACCCACGCGCGCAAGCCGTGCTCACGCTACGTCATCCCACCGACCACACCAAGCAGCGCACCTTGCGCGCGGAGGAGATCTCGGCGATCGAGCCGCTCATGGTTGAGGTGCTCCGTGAGGGACGGCAGGTTTACGAAACGCCGCCGCTCGAAGCAATGCGCGCCGCGCGCCAGCAGGACATTGAGCGGCTAGACCCCGGCGTGCGCCGCTTGATCCGCCCGCATGTGTATCACGTCTCGCTGAGTGAATCGCTCTGGGCGTTGAAGCAGCGGCTCATCGCAGGGCATGGGAGCTGGGAAACTCCCTGAGGGCGCGGGTGGCGCGCCGTTTAGCGTTGTAGGGGGATAGTTGGTGATCACGAGTTCGGTGATCTTCCCCCGCCGCGTGCCAATGCAGTTGATGGCTCGGGGCGCAAGCACAGTATCAATGAAGAAGCAAGGCGCGTCATACAAGGCGCGTACCGTTGGCGTATCGGAGTTGGAGAGCATGAGATAAACCCCGTTCTGGCTGAGGGTGATGCAGAGATCGCGCAGTCGCTCTTGTTCGTGTATTCCGAAGCCCTCGGCATAGTAAGCCGTGAAATTCGAGGTCCGCGAGAGGGGAACATAGGGCGGATCGAAGTAAACCCAATCTCCGGGCTGTGCACGCTCCGCAACAGCCTCAAAGGGGGTGCAGAGAAGCTCGACGTTTTGCAGCGCCTTGGAGACTGCGAGCAAGTTCTCGCGGTCGAGGTAATTCGGTGACTTGTACCGCCCAAAAGGCACGTTGAATTGACCTTTGCGGTTCACGCGATACAAGCCGTTGTAGCCTGTCTTGTTTAGGTAAATCATGCGCGCAGCGCGCTCAGGCAGGCTGAGCTTCCAAGGGTCTTGGGCGCGGAGCGCGTAGTAGAACGCCTTGTCATACGGAAATTCTGACAGGAAACGAATCACTTCCGTGACGTGATCACGGATTGCGATGTAGGTGTCAATGAGCTCGGCGTTGAGATCGGAGAGGATCGCGCGCTGGACCAGCTTCTCTCGGTATAGGCGGAAGAAGATTGCGCCGCTTCCGAGGAATGGCTCGTGATAGGTGCTAAAGCGAGCAGGACTGCGCGCGAGCAGCTCATCCGCAAGCTGCGTTTTGCCACCTGCCCACTTGAGGAAGGGCTTAGGGAGTGCAACACGCATTTGGCGAGGCGCGCCTCCACCACGACGCGAAGCGCAGTGCAGAACGAGATTACACCACGCCCTGGGCGACGGCTGCCTCCGCTTGCACGACCCCACGCACCTCGCCCTGCATGCTCCAAGCGCCCGCCCAGGTGATCGTCACGTGCGCCAGTTGACCGAGCCAGTTGCGGCTGCGGTCTTCAAAGAAGACTAGCTTGTTTTGCGGTGTGCGCCCGCGCCATTTGCCTTTGTGCTCGCCGTCCACGAGCACCTCGACGGTTTGCCCGACGTACTGCTGATTGATCTCGCGCGTGATGCGTTCATGCTGCGCTTCCAACAGGCGGAAGCGGCGCTCTTTCTCCTCGGGCGGCACGTCGTCGGCGAATTCGCGCGCGGCGACGGTGTGCGGGCGCGGCGAGTACTTTGCAAGGTGCACAACGTCGAGTCGCAGCTCCTCGAGCAGCTCGTAGGTGTGCATGAACTGCTCCTCGGTCTCGCCGCAAAAGCCAACGATCACATCGGTGGCGATGGCGACGTTCGGGATCTTCTCGCGGATGCGCGCGATGAGACGGCGATAGTCGTCGCTGGTGTAGCCGCGGCGCATGCGCGCGAGCACTTCGTCGTCGCCCGCCTGCACGGGTACCTCGATGTGCGGCATCACTTTCGGCAGCTCGCGCACGGCGTCGAGCAGCTCGTCGGTCATCCAGTTTGGGTGCGAGGTGAGGAAGCGCACGCGCAGCAGCCCTTCGATCTCAGAGACGCGGCGCAGCAGCTCCACAAGCGGTGTGTGGAGCGGAATGGCGGACGATGGGACGCCCGAAGCTGCGCCGGGGTTGTAGCGCTTAATGGCGTAATCCTCGCCGAGCAGGTCGTAGCCGTAGCGATCCACGATCTGCCCGAGCAGCGTAACCTCTTTCACGCCCTGCGCGACGAGATCGCGCACCTCGCTCACGATCTCGTCCATGGGACGGCTACGCTCCACGCCGCGGCGGAAGGGGATGATGCAGAACGTGCAGGCGTGTGAGCAGCCATACACAATCGGCACGTTCACCGAGACGCGCTTGCCCACCTCATGGGCAGGGAGGCGAAAGCCGCCCGCACGCGCAAGCTCGGGCGAGGCGCCATCTTGCAGCGCAAAGCGCGCTTGGGTTTCCTCTTCGGCGAGCCGCTTGCCCTCGCGCTGAAGCAAGAAGTTCACCAGAGGCGCAGGCTCGCTCGGCGCCATGAACACATCCACCCACGGGAAAGCGCGCTGCAAGGGGGTGTTGCCGCGCACGCCGACCAAGCAGCCCATCACGCCCACAACCAGATCAGGACGGCGTTGCTTGAGCGGCTTGATCGTGTTCAGGTAGCTGAGTGCCTTGTCCTCAGCGCTCTGGCGCACGACGCACGTGTTCACCACGAGCACGTCGGCTTCTGCGCGGTTCTCCGTCGCGCGCAAGCCGAGCTTTTCCAACTCCGAGGCGAGTCGCTGCGAATCCGCCTCGTTCATCTGGCAACCGAAAGTTGTGATGTGGTAACGCATCATCTCCCTCATGAGAATTCTACCTTGCCGCCCAAGCTTATGGCGTATATCATCCATCATATGCAGCAAGCGATAGCCCTTCGTCCACTTCAGCGCATCGGCGTTGTGATGCGACCGCAGCCGGATAATCCCGATGAATCCATGGGTGTGCTCAACCCCGCCACAGCGCGCGCACCAGATGGCAAGCTGTATCTCTTCGCGCGCGTGGTCGCAGATGGGAATTACTCGCGCATCGGCATCGCCGAGGTCTTGTTCGACGAGAACGGCGATCCGCGTGAGGTGAAGCGCTTGGGCTATGCGCTCGAGCCGACGGAGCCGTACGAGCGCAACGCGCGCACGGCGGGCTGCGAGGACCCGCGCATCACGTTCGTGGAGCCGTTGGGTTACTACGTGATGACCTACACAGCGTATGGTCCGCTGGGCCCGCGCGTGGCGCTAGCCTGGTCGCGCGATCTGCTGCACTGGGAGCGCATCGGTCCTGCAAAGTTTGCCTACATGCCGCGCTATCGCGTGGATTTCGACCTCTACGACAACAAAGACGCCTATCTCTTCCCGCAGCCCGTGCGCGATCCAAACGGCAAGTGGGCGCTGGCGATGATCCATCGCCCGGCGCATCAGCAGGGCGGGCTGATCATGCCGCCGCATGGCGTTGACGAGCCGCGCGCCAGCATGTGGATCTCTTACTGCTCCCTTGAGGACGCGCAGCGCGATCCTGCAGCGCTACTCCTTTGGCGCGATCACACCTTGCTAGCAACGCCCCAGCAAGCGTGGGAGCACGTGAAGATCGGCGGCGGCACGCCTCCCGTGCTCACGCCGTGGGGTTGGCTGACGTTTTACCACGGCGTCTCAGGGCGCATCGTCGAGGGCGTGGATCATCAACGCGAGGTGCGCTACTGCGCCGGCGCGTTGATCCTCGATCGCGACGATCCGCGCCGTGTGATCTATCGCACAACGGAGCCGCTGCTTTGCCCCGAGAACCCCGAGGAGCAAAAAGGCATCGTGGACAACGTGGTGTTTCCCACAGGCGTGGACGTGCGCAGCGCAACGCGCATTGACGTGTACTACGGCATGGCGGATTACTACATCGGCGTCGCGCGTTTGGACCTCGAAGGTTGATCGCCGACGCCTATGAACGCACTCTCCCAACCGCGCACCGCGCTCGGCGCCGCCACGCTCCAATACGCACGCGATCTTATTCGCCTCGACACCTCGAATCCGCCGGGCAATGAGATCATCGCCGCCGAATACATCGCAGGGGTGCTGCGCAACGCGGGGATCGATCCGCTGGTGATCGAAACCGCGCCTCGGCGTGGCAACGTGATCGCGCGCTTGCGCGGCGATGGCAGCGGCGCGCCCCTGCTGCTCTACGCGCACACCGATGTCGTGCCTGCCGAACGCGAGCACTGGAGCGTGGACCCTTTCGGCGGCGTCGTGCAAAACGGCTATCTTTACGGGCGCGGCGCTTTGGACATGAAAGGGATCGCTGCCATGCAGCTCGCCGTGTTTGTGGCGATCGCGCGCGAAGCAGCCTCAGGCGCGCTGCGGTTGCGCCGCGATCTCATCCTCGCTGCGACGGCGGATGAGGAGACCGACGCCAATCAGGGCATCGGTGTGTTGGTCGCGCGGCATCCCGACTTGTTGCGCGCTGAATATGCGCTCAGCGAATTCGGCGGCTACACGTTGCATCTCGATGGCAAACGCTTTTATCCCATCCAGACGGCAGAAAAAGGCAATGTGTGGATGCGCCTCATCGCGCACGGGCAACCCGGCCACGCAAGCGTGCCGAGCGCGCAGAACGCAGTCGTGGTGCTGGCGCAGGCGTTGGTGGAGCTGGCGCAGCATCGCTTCAAGACGCACATCACGCCAACCGTGCACACCTACCTTGCGACGCTTGCCGAGCATCTGAGTCGCAAGCGCGGCACAGCGCTGCGTGCGTGGCTTGAGACCGAAGCGCTGCACGATGCGGTGCCGCTTCATCACATTGTGCATGACGAGCGCCTCGCTGCCGCGCTACACGCGATGACGCACGTGACGCTCACACCCACAGGACTGCGCGCAGGCTACAAGACGAACGTAATCCCCTCACACGCCGAAGCAACGCTCGACTGTCGCACGCTGCCTGGCGTGAGCGCGGCTGCGGTGATCGATGAATTGCGCAGCACGTTGGGCACACAGCTTGGGCAGCAGGTTCAGTTCGTCGTGGATAGCGAGGGCGCCAGTGTTGAATTCCCGTTCGAGACGCCGTTATTCCGCTTGATCGCACAAACGCTGCGACACCACGATCCTCAAGCGATCCCAACGCCCTACATGATGACGGGTGGGACAGACGCGAAACACTTGGCGCGCTTGGGCGTGATCTGCTACGGCTTCTCGCCTTTGCTGCTCAACGAGGACGAGCACTTCGTCGAGCTGGCGCACGCGCACGACGAGCGCGTCTCCATCGCCGCGTTGGAGTGGGGCGCGCAGGTGCTCTACGAGGTTGTGCGCGCGTGGGTCGGACGCGCGGCAAGCTAGCGCCTGCTCACATCTGTGCGCGCAGGCGTGCGTATCCTCGTGCACATGCTGCAACGCACTGCTGAATCAACGCTGGCGCTCAGCGGGCAGCGCTTCCACGTGACCTATCGCCTGCTCGGCGACGTGCGTGAGGCAGAGGCACGCGCGCGCGAGATCAGCATCGAGCAGACGGTGGAGTTCCCCGAGTCGCTCATCCACTCACCCGAGATTCGGGAGCACATCATCGGTCGCTTGGAGTCCATTCAGGTGGTGGACGCAGCGCATTGCGACGTGACGATCAGCTACGCAGTGGAGACTAGCGGCTTCGAGCTGACGCAACTGCTCAACGTGATCTTTGGTAACACCAGCCTGCAACCCAACGTGCGCGTTGTTAACGTTGCGTTGCCCGATGCGCTGTTGCAGGCGTTGCACGGTCCGCGCTTTGGTCAAGCTGGGCTGCGCGCGCTGCTCGGAGTGCCGAAGCGCCCACTGCTGTGCACGGCGATCAAGCCAATGGGGCTTTCACCCAAGGCATTGGCGGAGCTGACCTACGCATTGGCGCTCGGCGGCGTTGACATCATCAAAGACGACCACGGTTTGGCGGATCAGCCCTTTGCGCGCTTTCGAGAGCGCGTCGAGCGCTGCGCCGAGGCGGTCGCACGCGCTAATCAACAGACTGGCTACCGCTGCGTGTATGCGCCGAACGTCTCGGCGAATGGCGAACAAACGCTGGAGAACGCGCGCTTCGCCAAGCAGGCAGGCGCGGGCGCTTTGCTCATCGCGCCGGGTTTGGTGAGCTTTGGGCTAATGGCGCAGATCGCCGCCGACGACACAATCGGCTTGCCCATCCTTGGGCATCCGGCCTTCCTCGGCGGCTTTGTTGCGCATCCTTCGGGCGGCATTGCGCACAGCGTGCTGTTTGGGTTGTTCATGCGGCTTGCTGGCGCCGATGCGACGATTTTCCCGAACTACGGCGGGCGCTTCGCGTTCTCACGCGAGGCGTGCGAATCCATTGCGCATGCTGCGCGCGCGCCGCTCGGCGCGCTCAAGCCGATCTTCCCCACGCCCGCAGGCGGCATGACGCTCGCGCGCGTTCCCGAGATGCGTTCAGTGTACGGCGACGACGTGATCTTGCTGATTGGCGGCGGCTTACACAGCGCAGGTCCAGATTTACTGAGCAACTGCCGCCGTTTCCGTGAGATGGCAGAGTCAGAGTTGGTTCACCCAGCGAGCGCCTGAACCAGCTCGCGGTTGAAGTCGGGGATATCGGCGACCACGCGCCCCCACACCAAGTTGCCGTCGCGAAAGGCAGGTGCGTCCACCCATGTCGCACCGGCGTTTTCGAGGTCGTCTTTAATCGCCACGCTGCCAGTGGCGCGGTGTCCACGGACGATGCCGGCGCTGATGCCGACCCAACCTGCGTGGCAGATCATCGCCACGATCTTGCCCTGGGCGTATGCCTCGCGCACCAACTGCTTGACGGCAGCGTAGCGGCGCAGCTTATCGGGCGCCCAGCCGCCTGGCACGACAACCGCGTCGAAATCGGCTGCGCGCACGTCTTCGGCGGCTGCCTCGCTTGTTGCCGAAAGCCCACCGCTTTTGCTCTTGTAGCTTGTGTTGGCTTTCGGCGCAACGATGGTGATCGCGGCGCCTTCTTCTTTCAGGCGCAGGTAAACCGCCCAGAACTCAAGGTCCTCAAATCCTTCTTCGACCAAAAAGGCGATGCGCTTGTGGGCAAGCTTCATGGTGTCCTCACTTTTTCAGCAGGATAAGCCCTGTGCGAGGGCCTAAGGTGACGGCTGATTCAACCTCGGTGCCTTGTGGGGTGCGATACACGGCGTTGAGCGTGACGCGCTTTTGCTCCTCGGTTGGGTTCACGAGCACCAGCGCGTTGGCGAATTCGCGTGCATAAGCGCCGCTTGAGAGCTTCGTATAGGCACCAGTTGGCGTGCCGATGGGAGTGTTGAGGTGGGATCACTGCTCAGCGAAGGGTCACCAGCGTCGAATTGGAAGTAGGTGCGCGTGCCGTTGCGCCCGAGCAAAAACGAAGCGATGCTGTAACGCAGCCAGCGTTGTTTGTCTTCAGCGCTTGCCTCGGCGGGCACGCGTGTGCTCACGAGCACGATCTTGTTATCTTGCGAGATCGCGCTGAGGAAATCCACATCGCGCTTCCAGGCAGCCTCTGGTTTGAATTCGTTGGTGCGGCTGATGGGCGCGCGCAGGAAAGCCTCGATGTGAACGCCATCTGCGAACGAGGCAAGCTGCTGGGCGGCTTGTGTGTTTGCCGCGTAGGCAGCGCCGTCGCGCCAAGCGTAGCCACCCACGATAAGCACCTTATCGGGCAGGCGCTCGCGCAAGGCGCGGAGCGATTGCTCAACTGCGTCGCGGCGTTCATTCTCGGTGAAGGCACGCGTGCTGTGAAGACGGGGGTGGCGTTCGCGCGGATGAGGTCATCACCCACATTGGTGACGATCACGCCCTGATACGGCCCGCGTTGCACAGCTTGCGCGGCGCGCTCAACCAGGAAAGCGCGCACGCTCTCGTTGCGAATGTCGAGCAGTGGCGATTGGTTATCCGCGCTGGCGAACACAGGCCTGCGGTTGCGGTCGTAGAGCAGCCACTCTGGGCGCGTATTGCGCAGCATCTCGAAGTCGCTGGCGGGCGCTGCGTAAGCCTGCGCTTGCGCAAGCGCAATCAACAGAGGGTTTCTTGTGCTGCGGTACGCAAGCGCAGCTTCTCCAACGGCGAGATCGAGAAACCCAGGCCAACCTGCTGCGTCCGCCATGCGATCTGTCCACAGACCAACTGCGCCGATGGACTCAACGGGCAACGGCTTTGGTGCCGGCGTTGGCGGGGGCGCTGTGGACGTTGGTGGAGGCGGGAGCGTTGACGTTGCGGTGGGAAAAGGCGGCGGTGAAGCGGGGATGATCGCAACAGGCGAAGGAAAAACCGCAGCGTCTAGACGGGTTGCGCCTGTGCTGCACGCGCCGAGCGCTAACACCACGCTCGCGAGCAGCAGCGCAACTCGCTTGCTGCGAAGTGCCGCGTCATACCCCGAAGACATCCTTGAGTTTCTCAAAGAACCCTTTCTCCTGTTGCGGCACCACTTCGCGCCCCAACGTGCGCGCTAGCTCGGTGAAGAGCTTGCGTTGCTCTGGCGTGAGCGATTGCGGAATCTGCACGTTCACCACCACGATTTCATCGCCGCGCCCCGTCTTGCGTAGGTGTGGCACACCTTTGCCCTTCAAGCGGAACGCTGTGCCGCTTTGCGTGCCCGGTGGGATCACCAACTTCTCCTTGCCGTCCACCGAAGGCACTTCGATCTCGTCGCCAAGCGCGGCTTGGGCGACGTTGATGGAGACCTCGACGATGAGGTCGTCGCCTTTGCGGCGGAAGAAAGGATGTGGGTTGACCGAGATCACGACGTAGAGGTTCCCTGGTGGGCCGCCGTTGATGCCCGGCTCACCCTCGCCATTGAGGCGGATCTGCGTGCCTGTGTCCACGCCGGGCGGGATGTTGACGACGAGCGTGCGCGTCACGCGCACGTATTTGCGTCCGCCGCACTGGCGGCAGGGCGTGTTGATCACCTCACCGGTGCCATTGCACGTTGGGCACGTGGAGACGCTGACGAACGACCCAAGGATGCTTTGCTGCACGCGGCGCACCTCGCCCGTGCCGTTGCAGGTGGGGCAGCGCACAGGGGTTGTGCCTGGCTCGGCTCCGGAGCCGTGGCAGCGCGGGCACACCTCGCTGCGCGTGACTTCGATCTCTTTCTGTGCCCCGAGCACAGCTTCCATGAAGTCGAGGCGTAATTCGTAGCGGATGTCGCTACCACGGCGCGGGCTGCGACGGGCTTGGGCGCTGGCGCGCGCAAACCCCCCGAAGAACTCGTTGAAGATGTCGTTGATGTCAGCGAAGTCAGTGAACCCACCCGCGCCAAAACCGCCGCTCGCGCCAGCGTGGCCGTAGCGGTCATAGGCGGCGCGCTTTTGTTCGTCGCTGAGCACCTCGTAGGCTTCGTTGATCTCTTTGAACTTCGCCTCTGCGTCGGGCGATTTGTTCACGTCGGGGTGGTATTGGCGTGCAAGTCGGCGAAACGCCTTCTTGATTTCCTCTTGGGTGGCGTTGCGCGGCACGCCGAGCACTTCGTAGTAATCACGCTTGGGGGTGCTCATGCTTTTCTCTCACCTGCCAACGGAGTGCTCGCGGCACGTCTGCGCTTTGGGGTGGGCGAGCGGATTTGGTTGGTTAGCGCGTCTCACGCACTTCTCCCTCCACGACATCGCCATCGCTTGAGCTGTTGTCGTTCTCGGGTGTGCTGCCTGCCTGCTGATAGAGCGCAGCGCCGGCGCGGCTGAGCGCATCGCGCAGTGCTTGCGTGCTCTGGCGCAGAGCGGCGGTGTCAACGTCTTGCTTCTCAATCAATTGGCGGACGGTCTTGATGCGCTCTTCCACTTCTGCCTTCAGCGCAGCAGGAACCTTGTCGCCGCTCTC
>Ga0105160_1001138_pt1 | contig 11164 bp, 11 predicted proteins | sample GXS110809BmetaG_FD_89591 | JGI IMG/M metagenome (GOLD analysis project Ga0105160, IMG submission 89591) | Hot spring microbial communities from Gongxiaoshe hot spring, China to study Microbial Dark Matter (Phase II) - GXS 110809B | ecosystem: Environmental > Aquatic > Thermal springs > Hot... | reverse complement strand
GCTGGTGGGGGCGTCGGTCGCTAGGATTGACCCTGGGAGGGCTACGGTGATTGTTGCAGGGCTTGTGGATGAGGAGGGCACGGGCCAGGGGGCGAGGGAGCTGCTCAGCAGGGGGCTGAAGGTTGACGGCGTCATAATAGGAGAGCCCACCGGAGCCACTGGAGTCGCTGTAAGCTATAGAGGGAGCCTGACTGTCAGAATCTCGGCAGTGGCGAGAGGAGGCCACAGCTCCGCACCATACATGGGCGAATCGGCCCTAGACAAGCTGCTCGACGCAATACAGGACATCAGGCTAGCCTTCAAGGGCAGGAGCTATGAGGCCCCCACATCCGCCGTCACGCAGATACGGGCTGGAGACTGGCCGACAAAACTCCCCGAGAGCGCAGAGGCGATAGTAAATATTCGATATCCGCCCGGCGTCGAGTCATCTGCGATTCTCGAGAAGGTTGAGGCGACTGTAACACTACATAGATGCAAGTTGGAGATCCTAGACCTGACAGAGCCTGTGGCTGCCAGCCTCTCCTCACCGGTGGTCAGGGCGCTAAACCGCTCCATCCTGAAGCATGGTAGAAGGCCGCGGATACTCAAGAAGACCGGCGCCAGCGACATGAACCTACTCTACAGGCTTACGAGAAACATAGCTGCCTATGGGCCTGGAAACTCCCTCCTAGCACACACCTCCGGAGAGGCGGTGAGTGTATCGGAGCTTGAGCTCGCCGCCAGTGTAGTAGCGGGGGCTGTTGAGGAGTTTCTGGGAGGCCCAGCTACATGACCTGAGGGTTAAAGGCCCTCTTCACAATACCCTCCAAAACCCTCCTATTCTCCGAGACCCACTCTCTAAGCTCTGCCATCCTACGCCGCATCGCATCGGTCATTCTCCTAACTTCGCCCGGACTCGCGGAGCCCCTAGTAGCATATGAGGCGACTATGCTCCGCGGGTCTAGAACCCTGTAGACCTCCTCCAGACCCAGCGCTACATCTATTCCCTCAGCCTGCAGCGCCTCCCTAAGCCCCTCCTCCGTCAGCCGCTTCTCGACAAGCATCCTAGCCAAGCGGCCACACGCCCTGTGGGCCCTCCTGAACCCCACGCCGTGCTGCAGTGTCAGATAGTTTGCTAGCTCCACCATCCCCGCCAGGAGGCCGCACCTCTCCAGCGCGGCGTCCACGTCAACCCTCAGAGTCTCCACAACTCTCGCCAGCATCTCGAGAGCACTGCAAGCCTCTTTGAGAGACCTCCAGATGGATGGCGTAACCTGCTGGAGGTCGAGGACATACCCACCCACTCTCCTCTGAATAATCGATGAGGCCCTCACAGCCTCGCCGAGAGCCTCTGAGGCCTTTGTCCTTATGACCTCAAGCACCACGGGGTTCCTCTTCTGGGGCATTATGCTGCTTGTTGAGCAGAACTCGTCCCCTATGTCGAGAAGACCTGCCGTGAGGTCGTGGATTAGCCACTCGGCGATGTCCGAGGCTATGACTAGGAGTTTCAGGGATAGTGAGAGGAGGTCTATGACGAAGTCTCTGCTCGATGACGCGTCTAGGGAGTGCTCGAGGACGTGTGTGAACCCCAGCTGGGATGCCAGCCACCCCCTATCCATCGGTAATGTGGAGCCGCAGCATGCCGCAGAACCCTGCGGGCAATAGTCTAAAGACGCGTAGACCCCGATTAGGCTCTCAAGAGAGTATAATAACCTCGAGGCGTAGGAGGAGAGGATGAAGCCGAGGGTGGCTGGTGCAGCCACCTGAAGATGTGTGGTGGCGGGGTAGATAGTCTCAGCCTCCTCAAAAGACCGCTCCAACAACCTACTAGCCAAGTTGAGAGCAGAGTCCGCCAGCTCAAGCATCCGGGCCTTCGCCCTCATCCTAATGGCGGTAGCCACCGAGTCATTCCTACTCTTACCCAGCGCCAAGTTCTCACCAGCCTCGGGCACAACCGTCACAAGATAGTCCTCAACCACCATGTGGACATCCTCGAGGCGCGGGTCATCCAGGCTCAGTGGTTTATCGTAGGCCTCCTTCAGGGCTGCGAGCCCCCGTGCCAAGGCGTCGGGGCTGAGGTATCCCATCCTCGCCAGGCTCTTCAGGTGGACTGCATTTATCAAGAGAACCTCTCTGTAGATCTCGCGGTCGAAGCCGAGAGAAGAGGTATACTCTGCGACGTCCCTCGGCGCATCACCACTAAGCCTACCTGTACGGAAGGCCATGTCCTAACCACTGCTCAACCAATACTTGGAGCGGCTCCAGGATAAATGCTAGCACCAGAAGTCTCCCATTTAGCGTGTAAGCCTCACTAGGTTCTCCCTACCCTCCCTAACGCGGACTATCCTACCCTGAGACTCCAAGACCTTGAGAATAGTGCTGACAGTGGACTTTGAAAGGCCGCTCTCCCTAACAATCTGGGACTGATAGATGACTCCACTATGCATCCTAATTATCTCCATAACGATGTCCAGCTCGCTTTTCTGTGGCAATCTCCTAACCCGCATCCTAGAAACAAAGTATATAATTGGGACGGATGCCGCGGCCCCTCCTCCAATAGCATAGAGCAGGATAAGCCCATCCATCTGAGGGGGCAGCCCACCACTCGCAGGAGCCGTAGCCGGCTTCAAAACCAGTCGCGGCTCGCCGTCAGGGAAGACCATCCTGCCCCTCCACTCGACATAGTCGGCCCCTCGACCGTCCGGGGCTGGCCTAGCCTCCACCACCTCGAACCCTGCTGGAATCTTGACCCTAAGGGTCTCGCCCTCGGATAGATAGAACCCACCTATGAAGACATCTCCCAGCTCAATCGCACCTGAGGATGAGAGTTTTCCGAAGCCCCGCCAAGTAAACTCAATCTTAATGAGCCCCATCTTGCCGCTTACAGTCTCCACCGTCTCGACCTCTACGCTGAACCCTTCAATCGACATGCCCCGCCCCACTATTCGCGACGCGTCAGAAGCTATTGCGCCGATCCTCGCGCTGTAATCCGAGGTAAGGTTCTCCGGCTGGATTGCTACCGAATTGAATATCTCTATTTCATCAGGTGTAGAAAGGGGGAATCGGTGCTCGATCACCCAGACGGTGGAGCCGTCGGGAAGAACTGTTAGATGATAAATGGTGTAGGAGGGTAGTGTCAGGGCCAGCGCCAATGCTATCATCAACAGCATCTCCATCCCCACTGTCAGGCCAGCAGTAACTGTTCTCCAGTCTACATCATATAATTGTTTTCCCATCACACGGCCAGGGCGATTCGACTATCTTGCCTACCCCCCGCGCTGTAAGATCACGTCCGTTCCTCGCCTCTATATCTATTCCTCTCCGCTTCAACATTTACGACTGCGATGTATGTCTATGTTGCTTCATGACCTCTTCCCCTATTTTCACGCTCATTCCCCCTCTGCTGCTCTCCAGCCCCCTCAGTCTGTGGGGCTGTTGTAGCGAAGGAATGGCGGCTTCTCCCTATCCCCCTACTATCATTATTTTGAGATTGGACCGTTGTGGTGGATGTCGAGTTCGTCTCCTCCCCCTCCCTCAGCTCATTCCTAATCCGTTCCTTTATCTTTCTCGCCTCCTCGGCGACACTTCTCCCAAATTCTCTGTTTATCTCCCTCAACTTCTCGACCTTCTCCTTGACGATATCCTTCATCTGCGAGGAAAATTCTTGCAGTAGTTTGCCGAGCTTCTCCGCAGACTTGGCTAAGGCCTTAAGCTCACTCCTCAGCTCGGTGAGCCTCGCCAAGTATTCTTCCCGCGTAATGTTCCCCGCCGCGTATAGCGCGTTAAGGTCGCGTATAGCTTCCTTTATCTGTAGAGTCCTGTTAAGCCTCTCCTCGATAAAGCCTTTAATTATCTCTGTCTTATTTTCTATCAACTCCTCATGCATCAGCTTGAACTCCAGAATAGTGCTCTTAATCGCCTGCTTGTGCTCCTCTATTATAGTGTGGAGCGTCTCGGTTATCTGCAGTCCGAGTGGTAGGTCGTCTACCTCCTCCTGTGCAGCCACTCTGTAGGTAAACAGACCAGCCCCTAGGAGTATGAGTATTAGAGCAGCCGAGAGCCATTTTGAGTGGCTCATCATAAGCTGTACGGCAGTTATGTGGGGTAAAAGGCTTCCTAGATTAGAATAGCCTGCATCGCGGTTCATGATGGTTTCTAATCGTTTTAACAGTCTCTCGGCGGTGTGGCGAGGGTTGTAGAGAGGGTGATTGGCTGAGGCGGGCGAGGAATCCTATGTTATTTCTCTGACCGCGCCGTCCCTCATCCCGACTATTACTTTATAGCCCCTATTTGGGAAGATGCCGGCCTCTACAACCCCAGGAATCATCTTCAGCTCCCTCTCAACGAGTGGCGGGTCATTAACCACTCCCATCTCAACAAGCATCAACACGTTCCCATTATCGGTTACAACTGGGCCAGACTTGCCCTCAGAGGTCTTAACCCTAACATTCCAGCCCTTCTCCCTCAAAAGTCTAGGTATTGCAGGCGCAGCGTATGATAGGACTTCGAGAGGGACAGGTATGGAGAGTTTTTCGACCAGCTTCTCCTCAGTCCCTATCAGGAGCACAGACCTGGCCAGCCTCATCAGGAGTTTCTCCCTAGCCAGCGCTCCTCCCATTCCCTTGACAAGGTCGCCCGAGACGTTGCACTGGTCGAAGCTGTCGACATAGATTTCAATGCTTTCATAGTTGTAGAGGCTTCCAATCCTGAAGCCTGCCTCTGAGGCGGCGGCCTCGGACTGTATTGATGTAGGTATTACGGCCTCGACAATTCTGGGCCCTTCTTCTGCCGCCAGCGACTTTATGAAGGCCGCCGAGGTCCTACCGCTCCCAAGCCCAAGGACGACTCCGCCGCCTAGGCTCTTAACACTCTCCACAGCGACTTTAACAACGGCCTCTAAAGCCCTATCCACCGTCAACCCACCAAGGCTCCGCGGCCATAACTAGCCCATAAGTCTATGGCCCTAGATTGTATGGAACTGAACAATGGTAATCCCTAGAACGGGTTATGCCTAAGAGGGCACCCCACTTTAATAACCTCGATGGAGCAGATATCCGGTGCCGGAGTGGGCCTTGAAACTGCTTGGGTGGCTCTTTAGGCGGCTGGGGAGGCGGCGGCCGTCGAGGCTTATAGCCCCGTCAGATGAGGATAGGGTTCTTGCTGAGGGGATACTTAAGGGTGTATCGGGTGGCGACCAGGTGTCGCGTCTTGAGGCTAGGCTTGAGTCTTTGAGGAGAGGTGTCAGGGAGCTTAAGGAGAAGCTTGAAGATGAGGGGGGAGGGGGTATTTAGGGCGGTGGATTTATATAGGGATGGATGGATACTCCATCCATGCCTTCTTGGACTCGAGGCACGACAATCCTGCTTGTAGCTTTTCTCGTCGCTGGGTTCATCGCGGGTATAGCGGTAGCCGCCATTACACCTTTAACACCATCCCGCACCTATGCGACAACGCTCACAAACACTCAGACAACCACTGTGACGAAAGCCTACACAACAACACTAACACAGCCCTCCACAGTAATGAGAGCCCATACGACGACCCTAACACTCCAGTCTGTAGTAGTAACCCAGACGATTACAACGAGCGTCCCACACATACCGCTAACGTTCGAGGTCAAGTATTCTAGACAATTTGAGATAAGGCTGGTTGATGGGTACAAGATTGTCCGAGACGCTCTGAATAGGACGCTCATACTTGTGCCGCGTGGGCAGCAGCCACCTCCGGGCCTGAATGGCGTCGTGGTCTACACTCCGGTCGAGAGGGTTGTTCTCATGTCTGCGACACAGGTCGCATTAGTTGAGAGGCTTAGGGAGCACGCGCCCTGGATACTTGATAGAGTCGTGGGTATAATGTGGGGTGGCCAGTATGAGTGGTATTTTGAGGAGGTGGCGGAGAGGCTTTCGCAGGGTGTAATAAGGGATGTGGGGCCTGACTACTCGCCGAACTTTGAGGAAATAGTAACCCTAAGGCCAGACCTCGTGATAATATACACCTTCCCTGGCTCGGACCTGCCTACCAGGCTGGAGGAGCTCGGCATCCCCTATGTCGTGGATAACGAATACCTGGAGACAACATCTCTCGGTCGCTTCGAGTGGATTAAGCTGATAGCAACATTCTTCAACTTGGACGAGGAGGCATACAGGATATTCAGTGAGGTTGAGGGTGAGGTTAGCCGCATCGTCAGTGACATAAAGAGAGCTGGGCTGGCTCAGCCCGTAGCCTGCTGGTTCATGGTCTACAGGGGGGTTGTCTACGTGGCTGGTGGCCAGTCCTTCCCGGCCAACACCCTAGCGATGCTTGGGGCGAGATACGCCTTCTCAGACTTAGAATCCAAAGGCAGCGTAACCATCAACATCGAGAAGCTCCTCTCCAGCTGTAGGGACGCGGATGTTGTCGTGTATCCGACAAGCTTCATCTCCTCAGTGCAGGATATTCTATCCGAGGCACCAGAGCTGGGCGAGATCAAGGCATTCAGAGAGGGCAGAGTTTATGCCTACGCGCCGACGATCTTCCAGCTTGGCTACTATGACACGGAGGGCTGGATTCGGGATCTAGCAATCATACTCTATCCCAACCTCTACCCTGGCCAGACTACAACGTACTTCATCAGGCTAGGTGGTTGATGGATGAGTAGAAGACTTGATAGATTGTTTGGAATGGCATCCGAGCTTCCGAAGACAAATAACATCCATATGTTGCTCCTCATATCCGTCCCAGTAACTCCACTCTTCATAGCCTCGATAATCTTCGGCAGCTACTCGATAACACCATGGGATGCGTTAATGGCCATAGCCGGCAGAGGGACCGCCGAGTCCTCACTCATCGTAAATTCTATCCGACTGCCACGCGCCTTAGCTGCTCTGCTTGGAGGGGCATGCCTCGGCGTCTCAGGGGCAATACTTCAGGCCTTATTCAGGAATCCTCTGGCAGACCCCTATATACTTGGCGTCACCTCAGGCTCAAGCCTCTTCCTCGCCCTCTCAATACTCACGGGCTCGGTCCTCGGCCTCTGGTCTCCTTTTAGCCCTTATTCGCTATATCTGGCAGCATTCATTGGGGCCCTAATGGTTGTTATTCTGATGGTCGCTCTGTCTGGTGTTGTCCGCTCCACAACGACGATACTGATCATTGGCCTAATGATCTCCTATCTCGCGTATTCGCTGACAAGTATATTGCATGTTTTCGTTGATATTGAGAAGCTTAGGGCCCTGGTTTACTGGATGATGGGAAGCTTCGCAGGGGCTAGGTGGAGCCTCCTCTCACCAGGCATACCTGTCCTTGCCATATTCCTATTCACCGTGGTCTTGCTTTGTAAGCCTTTGAATGTCCTGCTTCTCGGCGAGGAGTATGCGCGGAGTATGGGGATGAGTCTTGGGAGGATGAGGATGTTTCTAGTCGCTGCTGCCGCTCTTCCGGTCTCGGTTGTCACGACGCTCTCGGGCTCGGTAGGGTTCGTCGGGCTCTCCGCCCCCTACCTGGCCAGGCAGCTCACACGAACCTCAAACCACTTCGCAATAATCCCAGCCTCAGCCCTCCTAGGCGCCACCCTATCAATGACTGCAGACCTGATCTCACGCCTCGCGCTCCAGCCCATAGAGATACCTGTAACAGCCGTCACGGCTCTCTTCGGCGCCCCCCTCGTGATTTATCTGCTCCTGAAGGGTAGGGGTGTCCAGCTGTGATTGGGGCGGTTAATCTTTCGGCTGGATACGGTGGCACCCAGGTTCTTAGCGCAGTAAATCTATCTGTGGGGGCCGGGGAGTTTGTAGCCGTCATCGGCCCCAACGCCTCGGGTAAAACCACACTCCTGAAGACTCTCGCCTCCCTCTTGAAGCCGCTATCGGGAGTGGTTTACCTAGACGGAACTATGGTCTCTAAGCTTAGAGCTAGGCAGATTGCACGGCTTATAGGTGTCGTCCTCACAGAGCAACTGAGGCCCACGCAGCTCACAGTTTTCGAGGTTGTCGCCTTGGGTAGATACCCATATACCAACCCCCTAAACACGCTAAGTGAGACAGACAGTCGCGAGGTCTTGAGGGCTCTTGCGGATGTAGGAATAGAGCACCTGGCCGCCAGACGCTTCTACGAGCTAAGCGACGGCCAGAGGCAGAAGGTGATGATAGCGCGGGCGTTGGCGCAGGAGCCCAGGGTCCTGATACTCGATGAGCCTGTGACCTATCTCGACCCGAGAGCGAGGGTGGAGGTGCTCCTGACCTTGAAGCGCCTATCAAAGGAGAGGGGCGTGGCCGTCATCGCCTCGCTTCACGAGGTTGAGCTTGCCTTGAGGGTTGCAGACCGGCTCATAATTGTCTCTGGGGGGCGCGTGGCTCTTTACGACTCCCCTGAGGAGTTTGTAGCGAGGGATGGGCCCGAGCTCCTCTACGGCCTCGGAGGGGAAACCGCATTCTCGCCCGAGCTAATGTCAATAGAGTTTAGGCCCCCGAATAACGGCGGGCCCAGGATATTCGTTGTTGCCGGTGGCGGGAGCGGCTCCCTAGTCTATAGGATGCTTGCGAGGCTCGGATACCGGCTCTCCACAGGGGTCCTGCACGCCGGTGACATAGACTATTACCTAGCGAGCCTGCTGGGGGGGCGAGTGATATCTGAGAAGGCCTTCCATCCCATAAGCCCGGAGAAGATGCAGCAAGCCCTCAGCGAAGCCCGAGACTGCCAAGCAGCCATCTATACATCCCCACCGATAGGGCCGCTAAACTCTGAGAACAGAATACTCGCCGAGGAAATAGCGCGGCAGGGACCTCCACTCATCGTGTTTGGAAACGCCGTGATAGAGGGTGCCATAGCGAGGGTGGACGATCCTGCGGCGCTTCCGGAGTTAATAGGGAGGGCTCTCGAGGATGGCTTAGAGGCCAGACCGGCGGCTGTGAGGCGCTGAGGGCCAAGCAGTCCCAAAATAGGACTTAGATATATCCACGCCCATCTCCTTTAGCCCTGTGGCTTGGCCCACTCCCACATAGTCGATTTCTTCACGGAGGTTCAGCGGGCCCTATCAGTCCTTATACGCGTCTCACCCCTCGACACCACGAGCGTTAAGACCATATGCGGGCTTGATGTCTCCTACAGTGGAGGGGAGGGTGTGGCGGCGGCCGTCGTCTGGTCTAGAACCAGCGGCGGTGTCGTCGAGGCCGCGACCTTCCGCGGAAGCGTCTTATTCCCCTACATCCCAGGCCTACTATACGCCCGTGAGGCCCCCCTAATCCTCGCTGCCCTCAGACAGTTATCCAGCAGGCCTCACCTACTATTGGTCGATGGCCACGGGCTCGCTCATCCTAGAAGGGCGGGGCTCGCCAGCATCGTCGGGCTCCTCGCAGAGACACCCTCGATAGGTGTTGCGAAATCTCTCCTCCACGGCGAGACGAGAGTTGTGGATGGTGTGGAGTTTCTTGAGGTTATGGGTGTAAAGGTTGGCATGGTCCTCAGGGGCGTCGGCGGGAGGAGATACTACGTTAGTGTAGGGCACTTGGTTGATGTGGATTCTCTGCTGAGACTTGTCGGCATGCTCGGATACGACGTGCTGAAGCCCCTACGCGAGGCGCATAGACTCTCCAAGAATATTTTAAGAAGCGGCTAGGCTGAGGGGGCCTCCTCCACGCGGCCGGTCTGATACTCCTTCTCCAGCCTCTCAGGCCATCCCTCCTCGATGAACCTTATGGCCTCCATAGCTGCCATACATCCAAACCCGGCGGCGGTTACGGCCTGTCTATACCTTTTGTCGTGGACGTCGCCGGCGGCGAAAACGCCCTTCACATTTGTCTCGAGGCCGTTGTAGACCTTTACGTATCCTGCCTCGTCAAGGTGGATCTTCCCCTTCAAGAACTCTGTGTTGGGGGCGTGGCCTATAGCGACGAAGACTGCGTTGCAAGGCAACACCCTCTCCTCTCCTGTCAACTTGTTCCTAACCCTGACGCCCTCAACTCTATCTTTCCCCAGAACTTCCTCAACAATGCTATTCCAGACAAACTCTATCTTAGGATTGTTGAGGGCTCTCTCCTGCAAAATCTTAGAGGCTCGGAGCATATCTCTTCTGTGGACAACCACAACCTTCTCCACTATTTTTGTGAGGAAGAGGGCATACTCCATAGCCGTGTCTCCACCCCCGATCACAACCGCGCACTTAGCACCCTTGAAGAGCGGCCCGTCGCAGGTTGCGCAGCTTGAGACTCCGCGCCCGATTAGACGTCTCTCAGACTCAAGCCCCAGCCACTTCGCCGAGGCTCCAGTCGCTATTATCACAGCCCTAGCGAGGATGGTTTTGTCGGTGGTCATTATCTTTCTGGGGTAGGTGTTAAAGTCCACGTCAACCGCGTCATCATATATTATCTCCACGCCTGCGTTCTCCGCCTGTAATCTCATGTTGTCCATCAGCTCGGGCCCCTGCACACCCTCGGGGAAGCCGGGGAAGTTCTCAACCAAACCCGTCAACATCAACTGGCCCCCAGGCGTGACGCCAGCTATTATTAGTGTCCTGAGGTTAGCCCTCGCAGCGTATATACCGGCCGTATATCCCGCGGGTCCAGAGCCAATTATGACTATGTCGTATAGGCTGTTGGGCTCTTTAGCTCCCATACACTAGCTTGTATGCGCCGCTCAAATATATATCCATGAGGGCTACAACGAGTTTTCGTGATTAGGAGGCGCCATCTCTTCAAATGCACCAACTGCGGGTATGAGATCTATCTCCAGGCCTGGAAGGCCGAGTGTCCCTCATGTAGAAGTGGGTTTACGCTCGTCATGGTTGCTGAGGAGGAGAGGCGTGCCAGGCCGCGGCTTCTAGGATACATTCCTCCAATACTCCTAGGCACTTACTTAGCGTTGACGGTCTTCTCCCCGGGTTTCACGGTGGCTCGTCTCCTCCCATGGCCCTTAGCACCAATAATCCTGCTAGTCGTCCTCATGCTCTCACTAACCTCCTCGACTGTGGGAAACATCGCAACAGCCGGAGTAGGTGCGGCCCTAACAATTGCACATATAGCCCTGCTGGGGCAGCAGTCCCTGGCCGAGGTTGGCGCAGCCACAATTCTAGCAGGGCTTACCGCCCTAAGCATAATTAATGAGGCTTCCATTAGGAGAGTGGAGCCTAAGGGCTAGGTGTTGCGGGTCCATGCGCCTCTATGTCTTGGAGTTCTTCGTCCAGGGCCGGGGCTGGGTGAGGCAGGAGGAGCTG
>Ga0105160_1001137_pt1 | contig 11165 bp, 5 predicted proteins | sample GXS110809BmetaG_FD_89591 | JGI IMG/M metagenome (GOLD analysis project Ga0105160, IMG submission 89591) | Hot spring microbial communities from Gongxiaoshe hot spring, China to study Microbial Dark Matter (Phase II) - GXS 110809B | ecosystem: Environmental > Aquatic > Thermal springs > Hot... | reverse complement strand
TCCCTTACGACTACATCATCGAGTGCACGGAGCAAAGTTTGAGAAATCTCGGCGTCGAAACGATCGACCTGCAACAACTGCACGTTTGGAATCCCGAATGGCTCGACGCCGACGATTGGCGGCGCGCCGCTGAGGACCTAAAACGCTCGGGCAAAATTCGCGCCTTTGGAATTTCCGTCAACGATCACCAGCCCGACTCCTGCTTGGAAGTCATCCAGACGGGTTTGATTGACACAGTCCAGGTCATTTACAACATCTTCGACCAGTCGCCTGAACAGAACCTATTCCCGCTTTGCCAGAAGCTGGACATAGGTGTGATCGCGCGTGTGCCTCTGGACGAGGGTGGACTGACGGGTCGCATCAAGCCAGACACAAAGTTCCCGCCCGGAGACTGGCGGGAACTTTACTTCCAAGGTGACCGCAAACGCCAGGTTTGGGAGCGTGTCCAAGCCATCCAACGGGACATCTCCGGGCTGGTTGAAGGGACGATCGCCGAGGTGGCTCTGCGGTTTTGCCTGTCTCACCCGGCGGTGAGCACAGTCATTCCGGGCATGCGTCGGGTCGAGACGGTCGAGAGCAGCTGTTCGGTCAGCGACCTAGGCCCCCTTCCCGAGAACGTGCTCGCTGTTCTACGTAAGCATGCCTGGCCAAGGAACTTTTATCCAGACTGATGAATCCTGGGGTTTCTCCGGAGCTACTTGTGGGGCGTGCGAGGATATGAGGTAGGGCAGCAGCGGATGCCGGCAACCGTCCTGACGCGCCGCGAATGGCTGGCCAGGAGTTGCCTTGTGACTGGCTCTCTGGCACGAAAAGGGTTAGCCAGCCAACGCCGTCTGCCAAACCTGGTGCTGATTCTGGCCGATGACCTCGGCTATGGTGACTTGTCCAGCTACGGGGCACCCGACATCCGCACGCCAGCCATCGACTCCATAGGAACCCAGGGCATCCGCTTCACCCACTGTTACGCCAATGCCCCCGAATGCACCCCCACTCGAGCTGCGCTATTGACTGGGCGTTACCAACAGCGTGTGGGCGGGCTCGAGTGCGCTATCGGCGTGGGCAATGTGGGGCGTTACAATGAGGCTGTCTGGCTTCAGCAACGGGGCGAGCTCGGCTTGCCTGCGTCCGAGTGGACCATCTCGCGCATACTCAAGACCCACGGCTACGCCACTGCTTGTGTCGGCAAGTGGCACTTGGGCTACCTGCCTAAATTCTGGCCGGACAAGCATGGCTTCGATGAATTCTTTGGCATTCTTGGCGGCAACGCGGACTACTTCCGTCACGTCGAGGCTAACGGTCAGAAGGTGCTCTACCACGATGGGAAGCAAGTAGATCGCGATGGGTACCTCACCGATCTGATCGCCGAGCATGCCATCCACTGGCTGCGACGGCGCAAAGCTGAACCTTTCTTCCTCTATCTGGCCTTTACCGCACCTCATACGCCGGTGCAGGCCCCAGAGGACCGCGACAAGCCCGTCGACGAGAGCAATCGGGAGAAAGGTGATCGAGCGACCTACGCTCGGATGGTCGAGCGGATGGACCAAATGGTTGGAGCCGTGTTGGAGCAACTCGACCGCATGGGCGCCGCGGAGAACACACTGGTGGTATTCCTCAGCGACAATGGAGGCTACGTCTTAAGCCGCAACGAACCTTTCCGTGGCCGGAAGAGCCAGCTCTGGGAAGGTGGCATACGGGTGCCGGCGTTGATGCGGTGGCCAGCAAGGTTCCCACAAGGAAGGATCTGCGAACAGGTCATCATCACGATGGATCTCCTACCCACCTTCCTAGCTGCTGCGGGCCTGGCCGCTCCTCGAGGAGTGAAGTTCGATGGGGTGGACATAACGCCTGTACTCATGGGGGCGCGCGAGCCGTTCCCTCGCAAGCTCTTCTGGCGGTACAAGCGGGCGGAAGTTTGCCGGAAGGCGGCGCTCGATGGCAGTCTCAAGTACCTCTGGAACAACGGAGAAGAGGAGCTCTACGACCTGCAAACCGATCCCCGCGAAGCCTGCGATCTCAAGGATCGGCTACCGGAAATCCTGAAATCTATGCGTCTAGCTGTAGAGGCGTGGGAGCGAGAAGTGCAAGCACCTCGACTGAAGGCTTTTCGAAGCACTGCCTGCAAAGCCCATCAAGCCGTCAGTTTCCGGGTCTCGCGCCGGGTGGGTAGACAACGTTGAGCAGAGGGCGGCCGGCGGCTAAACGGTTCAGATTCTCGGCTACGTCTCGGATCCGGCCTTCGAGTGTACAGCGGCTCCAGCCAGAAATGTGCGGCGTCATAAGCACGTTGGGAAGCTCGTGGAAAGGGTAGCGGGAAGGCCAGCAAGGTTGCGCGGGATCGGTAGGATACTGGTACCAGACGTCGATTGCTGCTCCCGCGATCCTGCGCTGGCTGAGTGCTTCAAACAAGGCCCGCTCGTCGACGACGGGCCCTCGAGCGACGTTGATCAGGAACGCGCTCGGTTTCATGCGCGCGAGCACATCGCTGTTGATCAAGCCTCGCGTGGAAGGCCGCAAGGCACAGCAAACCACCACAAAGTCCGCCGCCGGCAGCTCCTGGTGAAGGCTGTTGTACGGAACCAGCTGATCGAAGGCGCCAGCGTCTTCGGACGCATGATCGGTCACACCGACCACGCGCATCTGAAACGCCTTGGCGAGACGGGCTACAGCCCGCCCGATCCGCCCCACACCTATCACCAACAGCATTCGTCCTGCGAGCACGTCCAATTGGGGTGCTTCCCCCCAGATGCAGCTGTGCAGCCACTCGCCACGCCGCAAGCTCTCGTCGTAAAGGTGTGGTCTCCGCCAGAGTACAAGTATGGCCATTAGGACGTGTTCGGCGATGGCAGGTTCATGATGGTAGGTATTGGCCACCACCGCTCCGCTGGGGATGAGATCGAAAGGAACGCCATCGACCCCCGCGCCCATGACCTGGATCAGCCGAACCTTGCGCGCCAGCGCCACCACTTCGGCGCTCAACGGCCAACCGACAATAGCATCGGCCTGGGCCAGCAGTTCACCGTAACGTGCGGCATCCTTTTCATCTTTTAAGCAAAGAATTTCGTGCTCACGCTCCAGCAAGGCCTCGATCTTTTCGCGTGCGTTCACTGCAATCGGCCCGATGAGCACGATCTTCATGAGGTTTCCTCCGAGGTGGGTCAACTACCGACGTACCGCGCATATAAGCTGCGCGCTAAGCCAGGATCGGTCGTTCCCTTGATGATGGCCCGTCCATCGGGAAAGACGGTGATTTCATACCTGTCAACAAAAAACCGAAGTGCGAAGTCGTTCACCAGCACTTTGCCCAAGGGTTCGAGTTGGCGAGCCAGCTGGCGCAACGGGACGGGGCGATTGCGTTCATGGATCTGAACCGCGTTGCGGCCACATAACGTGATTGGGGCACGGCGGGAAGCTTCCAGATAATGGAAGTGCCGCTCGGCACAGCAAGGGCAGTCGGCTCGCGGAGGCCCCAGAACGATTCGTCGGAAAGATCCCTCCCATGCGTCCAGCGTCACCAGTTCTGCAGCTACCGGCTCGCCAACAAGGATCTTTAGGGCTAAGTTGGCTTGCAGGGCGCCCACTATGGTCGTAACCGTGTTCAGCACGCCAGCAGTTTCACAAGTAGGTTGAGCACCTACGGGCGGATCAGGGTACACACACCGAAAACAAGGGGTATGGCCCGGTACGATGGGCATCAACAACCCGTAGCTTCCCAGAGCAGCTCCATAGATCCATGGCCGGCTTTCACGCACGGCATAGTCGTTGATGAGGTACCGGGTTTCGAAATTGTCCGTCCCGTCCAGAATCAGGTCCACTTGCCCGAGGAGCTCGTCGACGTTCCCAGGCGTCAAATCGGCGACCACAGGCTCGATCCGGATCGTACTATTGATTTGCTGAAGCCGGCGGGCAGCACCAATCGCCTTAGGCAACGCCTCAGCTGCCATCGACTCGTCGTATAGCCACTGCCGGTGCAGGTTGACCAGCTCCACGTAATCGCGATCGATCAAACGGAGAAAACCCACGCCGGCACGGGCCAACAAGCCCGCTTGGGTGGTACCCAACGCGCCACAGCCCACGATGGCCACCCGGGCACGAGCCAGCCGTTCCTGCCCCGCCTCGCCGATTTTTTCGAAGACGATCTGCCGGGAATAGCGGAGTCGTTCGTCGGGTGCCATGCGCTAAAGACGATGCTAGCAATCTGGGCTGGTATCATGGCGGTTAGTGAACCGAGGGCGTGCGGGCACGCTGATCTGCGGAGCCCTATGGATAGCCAGCGCCTTGGCTCAAGATCCGCTGGCTGAATTCCGCGGAAAGCTGATTACGCGCATTCAGTTCGATCCGCCGAAACAGCCATTGCCAGCGGAGGAGCTTAGGGCCATTCTGCCGTTGCAAGAGGGCGATCGCCTCGAAGCCCAAGCGGTCCGGGAAACAATCACCCGTCTTTACGCCACTGGCCGGTACCGAGACATCGTCATCGATGCGCAGCCACTCAATCCTGGCTCTGTAGAGCTGGTGGTTCGCACTACCCCGAGCTGGTTCGTGGGGAGCGTAAGTGTCGAGGGCGTGCCGCCACCGCCCGGGCGAAACCAGTTGATTTACGCTACCGGCCTGGAACTCGGACGCAGCTTCGACGAAGCTGATGTCGACCGGGCTGTAGAGAACTTGCAACGACTGTTGCGGGCAAACGGGTTCTTCGAGGCGCGTATACGCCCAGAGTTGACGCGCGATCCTGAGTTCTATCAGGTGCACCTGCGGTTTGTGATCGAGCCAGGGCCCCGGGCGCGCTATACAGACCCGCAAATTTTAGGCGTTCCGCCCGATACCGCCCGCCAGCTGGCCCGCAAAACCCGATGGGAACGCTTCTGGTTCCTGCCGGGATTCAACGCCGTCAACGAGCGGCGCACGCGCACGGGGCTAGAAAGGATTCGTAGAGCACTGCAAAAAGAGCAGCGCCTGCTCAGTTCGGTCGTACTCGAGCAGCTTCTCTACGACCAGCAACGGCGCGTGGTGGTTCCCGTCGTCCAAGTGCGGGAGGGCCCCAAGGTCCGAATCGAGGTCACTGGGGTGCGTCTAAGTCGTGGTTTGCTGGAGCGGCTGATCCCGGTGTACCAGGAGCAGTCCCTTGATGAGGACCTGCTGGTGGAAGGCGCACGAAATATCGCCGAGCACTTTCAGGCACGGGGGTACTTTGACTGCGAAGTGACCTACCAGCGACGGCGCGAAGGTAGTGATCTGGAAGTCATTGAATTTCAGGTCCAGCGCGGGCCCCGCTATCGGTTGGTGCGCCTGGAGATCCAAGGGCACCGTTATTTCGACGAGACGACCATCCGCGAGCGTCTACAGATTTTGCCAGCAACGCGCTTTCGTTATCGCCGCGGCCGGTTCAGCCGGTGGTTACTCCAGCAAGACTTGGAAGCCATCCGGTCGCTGTACCAGGCAAACGGGTTCCGCGATGTCAAAGTGAGCGCGGAGACGCGCACCGGTGTCGGTGGAAATCCGCAAAACATGGCCGTGGTCATCCGAATTGAAGAAGGAGAGCAGTGGAAAGTCGCCGGACTAGAGGTCGAAGGAGCCAGCTCTGAAAACCTGCCAGCGGTGTGGGGACGCCTCGCCTCGCTCCCGGGCCAGCCTTTTAGCGAGGCCAACCTGGTGATTGATCGAGACAACGTCCTGGCCTACTACTACGACAATGGGTACTACGAAGCAAACGTTGAATGGAACGTCAAGCCGGGCGAGCAAGCCGGGCAGGTCTACTTGACTCTGCGGATCCACGAAGGGCCGCAGCAATTCGTCCGAGCTGTTGTGGTGAGCGGGCTTAAGCAGAGTGATCCGGATATGGTTTTCCGGCGCATTCTTTTGCGCCCGGGGCAGCCACTTTCTCAGAGCGCCATGGCGGAGACGCAGCGCCGGCTGTACGACCTGGGCATCTTTGCGCGGGTGAATATCGCTGTCCAAAACCCCAGTGGTCAAGAGCGGTACCGGAACGTTTTACATGAGGTCGAAGAAGCGAGCCGGTACTCGTTCCACGTCGGCTTCGGTGCGCAAGTGGCTCGGATCGGTCGCGGAGTCCTGGACTTCGACTCCCCTACAGGCGCCCCGGGATTCAGCCCACGGCTATCCCTTGGGGTCAGCCGCGCCAACATGTTCGGCGTGGCTCACACGGCCAACTTACAAGCGCGCCTCTCGGACATCCGCCGGCGCGTGATGCTCAACTACTTTGCCCCGCAGTTCAAAGGCAGTGAACGCCTCAGCCTGACCGTTACGGCGCTCTACGACCACTCGCGCGATGTGAACACCTTCGAAGGCACACGTTGGGAAGGATCCATACTGTTGAGTTCGCAGATTTCCCGGGCCCTATCCTGGCAGCAGCGATTCGCCTACCGCAGAGTGACCGTGAACCCGGCTACGCTCAAGATTGACCCAGTACTCATCCCAGTTTACGCGCAGGCAGCGCGAGTAGGGTTTTTCAGTACGGGCTTTATCCGAGATCGGCGCGACGATCCCATCGAAACCACTCGGGGCGTGTACACCACCCTGGAGGTGGGCTTGGCCTCCAAGTACTTGGGCTCGCAGACAGACTACTTTCGCTTGGTCGGCCGAAATTCGGTCTACAAGCGCCTTAATGGTGGCGTCGTTCTCGCGGAGTCAGTGATGATCGGCTGGCTTCGTAACACCGCCGCGGACCCGAGTGCCCGACCGATCCCGTTACCGGAACGGTTCTTCTCGGGCGGCGCCTCCTCGCACCGGGGATTTCCAGATAACCAAGCCGGTCCGCGAGACCTGGAAACCGGTTTCCCGCTGGGCGGTAACGCTGTGCTCATGCATAACCTGGAATTGAGGTTCCCGTTAGTGGGAGATAGCCTGGGAGGGGTGATCTTCCACGATACAGGAAATGTGTTCACCGATATGAGCCGCTTCTCGCTGCGATTCCACCAGCGGGATAAACGTGACTTCGACTACCTAGTTCACGCGTTCGGCCTAGGGTTTCGTTACCGCACGCCGATCGGGCCCGTGCGTCTTGACTTCTCCTTTAGCCCCAACGCGCCGCGGTTTTTCGGGTTCAAAGGCACCCGCGAGGACTTGATCGGAGGAACAGGGATCAAGACCGACCAACGGGTGGGACCATTCCAGTTCTTCTTCTCGCTCGGGCAGACATTCTAATGCGCTGGCCTGTGTTCACCATCGCGATTTACACCTGTGGCACCGGACTGAACGGGGTGACGATCGACCGGATCGTGGCCACCGTAGACCAGGCAGTGATCACCCAGAGCGACGTGCTCAGGCACTTGCGCATTGCTGCGTTCTTAAACGGCGAACCTGTGGATGTCGGCGCGGAGGCCAAGCGTCAAGCCACAAGGCGGCTCGTCGAGCAGGTCTTGCTCAAACGCGAGATGGAACTGAACCGTTACCCTCTGCCGACTCCGGAGCGGATCGATCGGGCCTTAGAGCAGATCCGCCGCCAGCGCTATCCTGACGGCGCGGCGTTCCAAAAGGCGCTAGCCGAATACAGCATCACTGAGGCCGAGCTGCGCGAGGCCCTCGCGCTGCAACTAGCCATCATGGACTTCGTCGAATTCCGTTTCCGACCCAACGTGACGGTGACTCCAGACGAAGTCGAGCGGTACTACTACGACTACCTGGCCAAGGGAGCAGCCACGGATGCATCCGGTCGCTTGCCGCCATTGGACGAAATCCGCGAAGAGGTCGAGGAGGCGCTGGCCCAACGAAAGGTGAACGATCTTTTGAACGAGTGGCTGCAGGAGGCGGCGCAACAGGTGCGCATACGGTATCACGAGGAGGCGTTCCAGTGAGCTGGCGACGGGTCTTGGTCAGTATCGCAGGGCTGCTCGGAATCGCCATTGTCGTGTCGATGGTTGTCTTCCTGTTCGTGGTCCTGCCGTCCGAGTGGTTTCGTGAACGCCTGCGACAAACCTTGATCTCGCGAGCCTACGCAGCCACCGGGGGCAAGCTCACGTTCCAAAGCCTGACCATTGATCCGCGCCGCTTGGAATTCCGCATTAGCGGGATCGTCTTCCGCGGCACCGAACCCATTGACCATCGGCCGTTGTTCTCCGCAGAGCGACTAGAACTGAAACTGCGACTGGTGTCATGGGTGCGCCGCGATTTCAACGTGGAATGGATTCGTTTGGAAAAGCCGGAGTTTTCTCTCCAGGTCGCCGAAGACGGGACGACCAACCTCCCACGCCCGCCGAGGCCTGTAGCCCGCCAGGACGTGATCCAAATCTTGTTGCGATTGGCAGCCCGCAGGTTCGAAACGCAAAAGGGCGCGTTCTACCTCAACGACCGGCGATTCGATCTCGATTTAGAAGCGCGCGAACTGGTCGTACAGGCTCGCTACGACTGGAAAAGCAATGCCTATTGGGGAGAGGTACGGTCGGGTCCGGTCCGCTTGATGGCCCTAAAGTCTTCCTGGCCAGCCATCGCTCTTTCGGCTCGGTGGCAGCTGCGGCAAGGTGCTATCGATTTGCCAGCCTTTCTCGTCAAGCTACCAGCCGGTTCCCAGATTACTGGACAAGGTACCGTAGCACTGTACCCCTCGACCGTCGCTCGCATGAACGTCTCGGCGCGACTGTTAGCCCGCGACCTGGCCGGACGGTTACAGTTCCCATACCGACTGGGTGACCGAGGGGAAATCGATTACCAAGGGAGTGTCATCCTTGGAGGTGAAGAGCGTTACCAGCTGGCCGGTTCACTCGCCGCGCAGGACCTGCGCATCCAAGCAGGGCAGTTACAAATCCCTGTGGCACGTGCGTCGGCTCAAGTGAGATTACGCCCCGCAGAGCTGTCCTGGCAGCAACTGGAAGCGAGGCTTTACGGTGGCAAGTTGCAGGGGGAGGGTCAGTTATCCAATTGGAAAGAGCTGGTGTTCCGCGGCAGACTGCAGAACGCGCGGCTCGATGCCATCGCTCGCGCCGCAGGATACCGCACACTGCCGTGGACAGGGTTGGTTTCCGCGCGATTCGACATACGTCCAGATCGGCTTGGAAATCCCAGTGGCTGGGCTTCCGTTTACATCCAGCCTCAAGGTCCCGGCATTCCGCTCTTTGCCCACCTTGAGCTGGGATTGGACTTCGCCAGGCAGCAGGTGCAGCTGCGCTCGGCAAAGATGAGTTGGGCAACCACCGGAATCGAAGCCCAGGCTACGGGCAAGGATCAAATCCGCTGGGCGCTTCGAAGCTCGGATTTGCAGGATTTGAAACCCGCGGCAGAGCTACTGGGATTCGGATGGGCCGATCTGAACCAGGTGAAGCTCGCGGCGGCTCCGATTCAAGCGGAGGGGAGCCTAGCCGGCCTGTCCGACAAGCCCGTAATCAGTGCGAGGTTGCGAGTAGGGACTGTCCAAATCGACCGCTGGCAGCTTGGTAACGTGACAATCGAGGCCGAACTGAATCCCCATTACCTTGCCATCCGCCAAGTCCGCGCAGAGTGGGCAGGAGGCAAGCTGGCCGGGCGCCTCGGCATGGAGTTGCACCGTTACCGGCCAACACGGCTAAGTCAACTAACTGGGTCCTTGCGCCTCGACGGGGTCGAGCTAGCGGCTGCGAGTCAACCTCTGGATTGGAAGTCGCCTGTGGAAGGCACACTGTACGGGTCCTTGAAGTTTAGCGGTACGTACGAAAAGCCGGACGTTCGAGCCACACTCGAGGCTCGAAAGCCGGCCTGGGGGCAAGACCGTTTCGAGCGACTCTGGGTGGAGGCCCGAGCGACCAAAGGCGAGCTAGAGATTCTGCAGGCGCGCCTGTCCTCGAAGGCAGGCGAGCTAACCTTGAGCGGGTACTACCGATTCGGGACTTCCGATCCACGGACGGGGCGACTGGAGGTCCGATTGGACGTGCCCAAGTGGCGACTCTCGGGCCTTCAGGTGTTTCGACAAACGGCCCCTGAACTGGATGGGATCGCGCGAGGCAACGCGCGTTTCACCCTAGAGTTAACCAACGGCCAGCCACGTTTAGACAACTTGCAAGGTGAAGCCGCCGTTTCGGAGATCACACTCCGGGGACGGAAGATCGGTCAGGCAGTACTCGAAGCGGGCACCGGCCGGAGAATCCTTCGCCTGGTGGCCTCAGCCAAACTCGGAGAAACGGTGACCAAGGCTCTGGCTGAGTGGAGCTTGTCTGGGGATAACTTAGGGCTCGGGCAGTTGGAGTTTCAAGGACTCACTCTGGAGACCCTGCAAGCACTGGGCCTGTTTGGTGGAGGCCAAGCCACACCGCCTGCTCGGGTGGTTATGGATGGAGAGATCGGTTTCTCGGGTCCGATCATGGAACCGAAGAAATGGCGGGGTGTAGCACGGGTCAGCCGGTTCGAGCTCGTTCCCACTTCGTCCGAGGGGCGCCCGTGGCCGGAGCTGACGCTTCGGAACGACGGGCCGTGGTTGTTTGAGATCGAGCCCGCGCGTCTGCGCGTAGAGTCGGCGCGGCTAGTCTCGGAACGGGCGAACGTCGAGGTCGATGGCGTGGTGGCCTTCGACCGCAAGCGCCCATGGAATGTACATGCGTCGGGCAAGGTGGATCTGGGTGCGCTCCAGTACTGGAATCCCGATTTGAAGGCTTCGGGGATTGCCCAGCTGGATGTGACGGTCCGGGGTCCGCTGTTGCAACCCGAAGTCACAGGAAAGCTCGTATTCTCGGGGGCCTCGTTTTACCTGGCGAATCTACCCATGGGCCTCAGTGAGGCGACTGGGGTGGTGCGGTTCGATCGTTCGCGCGCCTACCTGGAAAAATTCACGGCGAACGCTGGCGGAGGCACATTGCAACTGAGCGGTTCACTGAGCTTTGCGGGCGGCCAATGGGTCTACCAGCTTCATGCCGAGGGTAAATCCATTCGCATACGCTATCCCGAGTCTGTGAGCACAGTCCTCGACGCCTCGCTGGACTTGACTGGAAGCTCGCAGCGCAGCTTGCTGTCCGGAGAAGTAACCATCCAACGGGCTGCCGCTGACCCCAACCTGGATGTGGCGAGCCTGCTTAGCCGCCTAGGGAGAACCTCTCCCCCGGGGACAGTAATGCATCCATTTCTGGCTGGAATGCAGTTCGACGTCCGCGTGCGCACCGGCGGCGAGGCAGAAGTCTTGACCTCGTTGACCCGCGACGTCGGGGTCGAGGCCGACCTCAGACTGCGAGGTGGCCCATCCCGCCCTGTTCTGC
>Ga0105160_1001135_pt1 | contig 11174 bp, 10 predicted proteins | sample GXS110809BmetaG_FD_89591 | JGI IMG/M metagenome (GOLD analysis project Ga0105160, IMG submission 89591) | Hot spring microbial communities from Gongxiaoshe hot spring, China to study Microbial Dark Matter (Phase II) - GXS 110809B | ecosystem: Environmental > Aquatic > Thermal springs > Hot... | reverse complement strand
TCGGCCAGCTTTCCCTTCAGGTAGAGGGCGGCATCATAGGGATCGCCTTTTAGGCGTAAACGTGCGAAGGCTTCCTTAAACTGCCACGCCCATGCCTCTTGGAACCTTAGGTAGGTTGGAAATTCGTGGTTCTCATTACGGATCCGGTACGCTGCCCGAAGGAAGAGGCGCCACAGGCGCGATGCATCACCCTGCAGGCCCTGACGGCCGAGGATCTCAGCAAAAGCGGCAATGAAGTCTTCTTCCTGAAAATCGATGATGGTGCCATAGGCATCGAAGGCGATGGCCCTTACCCCAACTAGGGCCTTCTTTCTGCCAACCATGCTGCTACCTCTTTGGCATGGTAGGTGATGACGATATCGGCCCCGGCGCGGCGGATGGCCGTGAGGATCTCCCAGGTAATGCGCTGCTCGTCCAGCCAGCCCAGACGGGCTGCGGCCTTGACCATGGCATATTCGCCACTGACGTTGTAGGCAGCGATAGGCACTCCAAAAAGCTGTCGGGCCAGGGCGATGATGTCCAGGTTGGACAAGGCAGGCTTCACCATGACGATGTCTGCCCCCTCTTCAATGTCCGCCTCTATCTCTCGCAGCGCCTCCCTGGCATTAGCAGGGTCCATCTGATAGCTGCGCCGGTCGCCGAACTGGGGAGCAGACTCGGCCGCTTCTCGGAAAGGGCCGTAGAAAGCGGAGGCGGCCTTGGCGGAGTAGGCCATGATGGGGACGTGAGAGAAGCCCTCTTCGTCTAAGGCTTGGCGGATGGCCTTTACTCTCCCGTCCATCATGTCAGAGGGGGCCACCATGTCTGCACCTGCTGCGGCGTGGGACACAGCCATCCTGGCCAAGAGGGGCAGAGTGCGGTCGTTGTCCACCTCTCCTCCCACCACAATGCCGCAGTGGCCGTGGGAGGTGTACTCGCAGAGGCATACATCGGTAATTACCACTAGCTCGGGGTCCGCACTTTTAAGGGCCCTGATCGCCCGTTGCACGATGCCCTGGGGATCGTAGGCCTCGCCGCCTTCCTCGTCCTTTCGGGCAGGGATGCCAAAGAGCAGGACGGCCCCAATGCCCAGAGAACGGAGCTCACGGGCTTCTTCCGGGAGCATGTCAGGTGATAGCCGAAACTGCCCAGGCATAGACGGTATCTCCTGCTTTACCCCTGTGCCATGGACTACGAACAGGGGATAGACCAGGTGGGAGGGAGTGAGCTCTGTCTCCCTCACCAACGAGCGTAGACCCTCAGTCCTACGGAGTCGACGAAATCTGCGGAACGCCTTAACGGTCGTCTGCACGGCCATGGTCATCCCCCCCTCTTGTGCTTGTCCAATATGCCTTGAGTGCTTCCACCAACCCGGCCACGGTATGCTGGGAGGCTATCACCTGTGGTTTACGCCCTATTACTTCTAAGACTGCCCTGGCTGTTGCGGGGCCGATACAGGCTATAACTACCTTTTCCAGAACATGGACATCTGGGCCCAAAAGCTGGGCCAGATGGCGCACAGTGGAGCCACTAGTAAAGGTGACAGCGTCCACCTCGCCCCGCCTCAGCACCTCTAATAACTCGGGAGGAATGTTTTCGGGAACCCGTACCTTATATATCACTATCCGGTCCACTTGTGCCCCCACCTCACTCAGGGCCTGAGCGAGAAAGGGGTTGGCCTCCTGGGCGCTGGGCCACAGGACGAATTCTCCTGGCCTTAACGATGCCACTAAGGCCCTGGCCAGCCCCTCAACGGTGAACACAGGAGGGATTAGGTCAGCCTTGATGCCTTTGGATGCTAGGGCCTGGCTAGTACCTGGGCCCACTGCTGCCACCTTCACGCCGGCCAAGGCACGGGCATCGAGCCCTCTATCGGCCAAGTGGTGAAAGAAGACGTTTACGGCGTTGGCACTGGTGAATACTGTCCAGGAATAACCTCCCTCTTTCAACCGCTGGAAGGCTTCGCCCAGGCCCTCAGGGCATGGCAACGTTTCCACCTCGATGACGGGCAGTACCCAAGGCTCTGCCCCTTCCCAGGCCAAAAGGGTGGAAAGGGCCTCCGCCTGATGCCGCGCTCGCGTGACTACGACTCGGAGGCCGAAGAGGGGTAGCTTCTCGGCCCAGGCGAGGCGAGGGCGCAAACCTACTACCTTGCCCACCACCAGCACTGATGGAGGGCCTATTTGCGCTTCCGCGACACGTTGGGCGATATCGCCTAGGGTCGTGCTTATTGTACGCTGCTGGGCAGTCGTGCCCATGTATATGACAGCGGCCGGGGTAAGGGGGCTCATGCCATGCTCCATAAGCTCCCGCGCTATTTGGGGCAAAGTTTTGGCCCCCATGAGGACCACTATCGTATCGGCGGCGTTTGCCAGGCGCCCCCAATTGACAGAGGGTTCATCCTTCTCAGGCGACTCATGGCCAGTGACGATAGCCACCGAAGATGAGATGCCACGATGGGTCACAGGGATGCCAGCATAAGCAGGCACAGCGATGGCCGATGTCACCCCTGGTATAACAGCGTAGTCGAGCCCGGCAGCTGCCAGCGCCTCAGCTTCCTCCCCGCCACGCCCAAAGACAAAGGGGTCTCCTCCCTTCAGCCTCACCACGCGTTTGCCCTCTCGTGCCTTGTTGACGAGGAGGGCATTTATGGCGTCCTGGGACATAGGCCCAGGCCCTCCATAACCCCCTTTGCCAACGTACACGAGCTCCGCATCGGGACGGCAAAGGGAAAGAAGTTGGAGGGGAATGAGGCGGTCATACACCACTACATCGGCCTGAAGGAGGGCCTGTAGACCTGCCCAGGTGATGAGGTCCGGATGGCCAGGCCCGGCACCTACCAGCCACACTTTACCCGTCATCGTTCCTCCTGGGTGGCAAGGGACGATTTTGCCGAAAGCATGTGGGCCAGGCGGTGGCCCAGCCATCGCCCATCTTGGGGATGGCCTTCTATTTTCCCCTTTATTAGCTGGCCAGGGGCAACGGCTAAAAGGCCTTGCAAAACGAGCTTACCCTCACATATAGTGGCGAAGGCCCCGCCCGCGCCGTGGCAGCCGATGCCTAACCCCTCCTCGAACGCCCTCTCTGCCTCCACGCATGCCCGCACCGTGGCATCATCAATAGACTCAGCCAAAGCCAGAGCTTCAGCATCGTCATTCCTCACCTCAATAGCCACGGCCCCTTGTCCAGCTGCTGGCAGCATCTCCTCGGGGCTGAAGATGTAGTCCGCTTGTATTCCGAGGCGGTGGAGGGCGGCTGCGGCCACCACCACCCCATCGTAGCTCCCATCGCGTACCTTGCGCACTCGCGAATCCACGTTCCCCCGAATGGGCACTATCTTTAGGTCGGGACGCAAGGCGAGGAGTTGGTAGGCGCGGCGCAGACTACTTGTCCCCACTACAGCTCCCTCGGGTAGGCCAGCAAGCCCATTTGCATGACGTGTCACCAGGGCATCCCGGGGATCATCGCGCAGCGGGACAGAGGCAAGGCACAGCCCTGGAGGCAGACGCGTGGGGAGGTCTTTAAGGCTGTGCACGGCCATATCTATGCGTCCCTCTCTAAGGGCTACTTCCAGCTCCACCACAAACGTACCCCTACCCCCTAGACGGGCAAGGGCTACCCTTTTGTGTCTATCGCCCGTGGAACGAATGACTACCACTTGGAAAGGGACATCTGGATGGGCTCTCTTTAGGGCCTCCAACACTAGTTCAGTCTGGACAAGGGCCAGCCTTGAGCCACGCGTGCCGATACGGAGGACATCTCTCACGCTGACCTCATCTTTGCGAAATGGCACCATCTAGGCCAAACATCTCGATTACCGTCTGATAGCAGGTGCCTATATGACCCATCCGTTTCAGGTAGGTAATGGGCTGATGCAACATCTTCTTGGTGATAGCCAAAGCCATCGCCTCAACGATCCGTCTTTCCTCTGGCGAAAGGTGAGGCAATCGTCGCAGGGCCTTTCTCAGTTCCTTCCGCTGTACCTCGTCAGCGTGCCGGCGCAGCTGAGCTATTACAGGCAAAACGTCTAAAGACCTGTACCAGGCCAGAAATCGACCCAACTCCTCTTCTATGATCTTCTCCACCTGAGCTATCGTCTCCTCATCAACCTCTCCTTTAGCCCACTGCTTCAGATCATCTATCGCCAGGAGATTCACCCCAGGGACAGCGGCCACCTCGGGGTCTATGTCACGTGGGACTGCCAAGTCTATAAGGAGGAGAGGCCTTTGGGGGCGCCCACTCATGACTTCTTCGACTAGCTCTCTACCCACCACAAAGGTGGGTGAGCCCGACGTGCTGACGACCACGTCTGCCTGTTTCAGGAGATGAGGGAGCTCCTCTAGAGGGGCCGCCTCACCACCTACGCTTTGGGCTAGGGCTAGCGCCTTCGCGAAGGTACGAGTGGCCACTAGGCAACGAGCACCCATGGCCCGCAATGCCTTGACGGCTAATCTGCCCATTGTGCCTGCACCCAAAACTAGGGCAGTCACTCCCTTGAGGTCGCCTAACTGTTTGGCCGCCACCTGGACAGCAAAGGAGCTCATGGAGATGGCCACTTTCCCCAGGGCTGTCTCCCTGCGCACCCGCCGGCCTACAGCTAAAGCGCGATGGAATAACCGGGAAAGTATACCGTCGATGCAGCCTGCCCCCGATGCTAAGACGAAGGCTTTCCGTACCTGCCCCTGAATTTGGGCTTCCCCTACAGCTAGGGAATCAAGCCCGCATACGACGCGAAATAGGTGGCGTACAGCCTCTTCGCCTTTAAGGAGGTAGAACCGCGGGCGCACAGCTTTGCCACCCAGCTGGAGTAGAAAGTCCACTAGCCTACCACCATCCTCGGAAGAGGGGAGATGGGTGTAGAGCTCTAAACGATTACACGTGGATATGATGACGCCCCGCTCCAGCGTCTCTTTTACCGTTCGGAGGACGTGATCCCATGCTTCGTCCCTAATCGTCAGCTCCTCCCTCTCCTCCAGCGGGGCTGTCCGGTGGCTAATGCCAGCGACCCATATAGTAGGAGTGGCCATTATTCGCCTCGATAGGAGCTTAACAGTGTGGCAAGGAGGTACTCTTTGGCCTCTTGGCGACGGCCCTGCCGCAAAAGGTCAAGCAGAGACTCATTTAGCGCTCTGTTCCACGAATCGGGATCTACCTGAATGCCCTGAGCTCTTAAATGGTCGCGGGCTTCCGCCGCTACTTCTAACATAAGCGAATATTCGTCCCCCAGGAGGCGCTCTAACTCCTCCCTCAGTTTACGAGCGGCAGCCGGGCTAGCACCTCCGGTAGATATCGCTACGGTGATGTTGCCCTTACGCACTATTGCTGGCATTATGAAGTCGCAGTTGGCGGGATCGTCTACAGCGTTGACCCACACGCCGCGTTGGCGTCCCTCCTGGGCAACTTCCCTGTTTATGGATGGATCATCGGTAGCCACAAAGGCCAGGACGAACCCTTGCAAGTCACCCGGTTGATAAGGGCGGGGGATGTGCTTTATTTTGCCATGGGTTGCTAAATCTGCCAGCCCGGGCTCTAGGTGGGGACTCACTACTGTCACTTGCGCCCCTGCTTCCAAAAGCCCGCGTACCTTCCCATACGCTACCACCCCACCGCCGATCACCACCACAGGTTTTCCCCGAACGTCTAAGAACACCGGGTAGTAGCGCACGTAGCCGCGCCCCCTAAGGAGAGTATGCCTCTCCTATGGCCAGTAGAACCTGGTCTCCCAAGTCGGAGACGAAGTCCCAAAGCTGGGATACTTCGTCTGCTCCTAAATTGTGTCGGCGTGCCACCTCAGCAGCCGCGTCCTCAAGGCCTTGCCGGAAGAAGACGAAGGCCGCCACTACGTCTTTTAGAGATAAGCCGGCTTCCTTCAACTGATGGGCGTACTGGTAGCCCACCTCCCGTGCTTCCTTCAAAAGGCGCCCCCCTTGGCTTCTCCGCTCAATGAACTGGCCTAGGAGGTCAGTGAGGCGCCGCCCTAAAGAACGCAGCTCCTCTCGCATCGGGCCGGCAAGACGGTTGTACCATTCGGCAGCCACCGTCTTGCCCCGCCGCAGACGTCGTTGGATCCGTACAGCTACTATAGTCCCTAGCTCCTGGCTAGCTCCCCACCTTCCACCTAGCTGACCTCCCACAAGGGATTTCAAATCATCCTCGGAAAAGCGCCTATGGCCTCCCATTGTCCTGAAGGCCCGCACGTAGCCGGCATCCGCCCATCGGCGTAGCGTTGAACCGTTGACCCCCAGAAACCGGGACGCCTCCTTCAAGGATAGCCAGCGGGTAGGCTTTGCCGACGTTTCCTCCTCACGCACGTGGGCATCCATGACAAACCCCATCAATGTTTATTAAATTTTTTGGCCCTCGGTGATATAACCTCAAGTGCATGTTAACACTTAGGGCCTTTGCAATCAAGGGTTCAGGTGGGGGGTAACAGTCGCCTCAGGGGAGGTGTTCTGGTTGATTCAGGGGACTTCGGGCGCATAGTCCATACCGAGGAACTCCTGGGCTTCTAGCTCCTTGTACTCCTCATCGGAAACGCCCAGGAGCTCCTTGTATACATACTCGTTGTCCTCACCCAGGCGCACGGGGGCCCGCCAGATCTGCAAGGGAGTCCGCGAGTAGCGCCATAGGAAGCCCGGATATAGGTGGGTGCCACAGTCTTCCTGGTACAGCTCATGGAAGAAGCCCCGCTCCTTAAGGTGCGGATCTTCGTAACAGTCCTTGGGGTCCATCACTGCCCCAGCGGGCACGCCATGGGCCTGAAGTAGGCGCATCACTTCGTAACTGGTGTGCTGACTGGTCCAGGAGGCGATGTGTTTATCAAGCTCATCCTGGTGACGGCGGCGACTGATGGCGTCGGCCCACTTGGGGTCTTTGGCCCAGTCGGGATCGCCTAGGGCCTGCCGAAACGCCTCCCATTCTTGGTCATCCCTTATGCTGATGACTACCCAACGGTCCCGACCTTCCTCTTTACATGGGTAGCAGCCTTGGACTGCTACCGGGTCACGGTTGCCCAGGCTAGACTGGATGCGACCATTGAGAGCATAGTCCATGTAGGCCTGGGCCAACATGGCTATGGCGTTTTCGGCCTGCGCTAGGTCTATATGCTGACCCTTGCCCGTTCGGCGTCGATAGTATAGGGCAAGTATAGTGGCGAAAGCACCCACTGCCCCTGCTAGGTAATCGCCCGTGTAAACAGCGCTTGTCTGGCTTGGGTCTAGGTCGGGGTAGGTGCGCAGAAGGGTGTGCCCCACAGATCCTTCCAGATGGACTCCCAAGGCGCGAAAGTTCCGATAGGCGCCTGTCGCCCCATATCCAGGCACCTGGACGTAGATGATGTCAGGTTTTATGGAGCGTAGGTAGTCATAGGTAATCCCCAACTTTTCCATCGTCTCTGGGGGGTTGTTCTCATAGACGACATCGCTTATGGATACTAACTTGGCGAAGAGCTCTTTGCCTTTGGGATGCCTGAGGTCTATGGTACAGGAGCGTTTATTGCGAGCATGGGCATTGAAGAGGGGAGCGCGGTTCCAGGGGCGACGTCCCGGCTCCCTTTGAGGGAATCCTAGAGTCCAAGGCTGGTAGTTGGCTGCTACCTCCTTAGGAGGGCGCGCCATCAGCCCCCGCGTGTACGTCTGCCAGACGTGGATGTTCTCTACCCTTATCACCTCTGCCCCGAGGTCGGCCAGCAACATGGTACCGAAGGGGCCCGCCCATACTACCGTTAGGTCTACCACCCTTACGCCTTGCAAGGGCAAACCCATGGGCCCACCTCCCTTATATGACTCCAGACTGGGCTAGAATGACCATCTCCTCCTGGGAATAGCCCAGCTCCTCAAGGATCTCCTTAGTGTGCTGTCCCAGGAGGGGTGCGGGGAATCGCAATTGCCACGGCGTCTCACTCATGATGAAGGGGCGCCCAGGCATACGGAAGGTGCCCACAACAGGGTGAGTAACATCCACGAAGAAGCCACGAGCGTTGAAGTGAGGATCATCGTAGACGTCTGCTGGCGTATTAAGGGGGGCACAGATCACGTGATTGGCCTGGGCGATATGCCAGATCTCCCGTTTGGTCCTCTCCATAAGCCAAGGGATGAAAAAGGCCATAAACTCTTCGTAGAGCTGGGGATCAAGCTGGGCTCCGGGGCTCGTCCACTTGGGGTCCTTAAGGAACTCGGGCTCACCCAGCATTTTGACGATCCGGTTCCAGTGGGCAGAGCCACCCACGATCTCGATATAGCCGTCCTGGCAGGGGTATACACCCGCAGGATACCCCCTCACCCCCATCCCACCAGCACGAGGGGTAATCTCCCCTGTGTACTGGTAGCCGATAAGGGTACCGGCCCTCCTGTCGATGCCTCCACAGAGGGCTTCCATCATAGAGACTTCTACGTATTGACCTGCGCCCTCCATGCTGGCCAAGTAAAAGGCCCCCATGGTGGCCAAGGCGGCTATGGCCCCCGCCTGGAACTGGGAGGCCGTAAGAGCCGTCTTGATAGGCTCCCTTTCGGGGATACCTGTGCTGTACATTTCGCCCCCCATGGCGTAGAGGACGATCTCGGTGCCCTTGAAGTCTTTATATGGGCCTGTCTGCCCAAACCAGGTGATAGAGGTCATTACCAGGCGGGGATTGAGACGGGACAGTTCTTCATACCCAATCCCTAACTGGTCTAAGTAGCCTGGGGGGTAACTCTCTACCAGGATATCGCACCTTTGGACAAGGCGACGTAGAATTTCGCGGCCTGTAGCCGTCTCCAGGTTAAGGGTCATGCTACGCTTGTTGGTGTTCAGGTAGAGGAAGAGGCCGCTTTTCTCCGGAGAAGGGTCGTCATCCTTGAAGGGTCCCATGTGGCGGGCGACGTCGCCCACGTGAGGGGGTTCCACCTTTATAACATCGGCTCCGTAGTCAGCCAGAAGCTTGGTACAGAAGGGGCCGGCTATCTCCTGGCTAAGGTCTAGTACCTGCACGCCTTCTAAGGCACTCTCCATAGACCCTCCCAATCTGAAAGACTCTGGCGGAATTTTATTGAATATGGCTGGATAGGGTCAAGACGGGCCCAGATGAAAGGGACTGGCCCCCTTTACGCCACAGCCCCTTTATGAGGACGGCACCCCTTATAATAGCCCTAGGAGGCACAAGCATGCCCATATACCAAGTCCCCATCTCCATTGACGACCCTGTCAACAGGGCTATCCTCTCAGTCTCCGAAGACAGCCTTACAGGGTTTTGGCGTCGTCCTTTTGACGAGATCGCCCGTCGTACCGCCATCCCTCTAGAGACGGTTCTGGAACGCATTAGGGCGATGTTGGAGGCTGGCGTCATACGACGGGTGCGCCAGACTATCATCTCCACCAACTTGGCCCAAGGGGCCCTTGTAGCTTGGGACGTCCCTAGGGAACGCCTGCACGAAGCCTTCGATTTTATGTATCGAGAAGACCCTTTCAGCGGCCACGTTGTAATACGTACGACTGATCCTACCAGCCCTGGGGCACGCTATCGCCTCTGGACCACCATCAAGGTACCCCAAGGATTCTCCCTTGAGAGGCATTGTCAGCTTTTGGCCCATAAGGTAGGGGCCCGAGCCTTCTGCCTTATGCCCCCAAAGGTGATGTTCGTCCTAGGAGTGGGGCACGTGCGCAGGCAAGGATTAGAGCCAGGTGCTATGGCCCCTCACCCAGCCGATGCGGTGCCAGTCCAGATGGAGGAGCTCTCAGAGCTGGAGTGGCAAGTGCTGGACATCTTGAAGCGGGAGCTTACCCCAGAAGAGGTAAGGCCCGACCTTTGGGAGCTAAGGGCAAAGGAGGCTGGAATCGACCTGGGCACCTTCTACCAAGTGGCAGAAAGTCTCGCCCGCCGCAACATAGTAGGCCGGTTTTCCACCTTCCTTGAGCACTATAAGCCCGTGGCCGATGGGAGCAGAGTGGCCCCCTACAATGCCCTTTTCCACTGGGCAGTAGCACCTGGCCAGGAACTTGAGGCAGGCCGCCAAATTGGACGCTTCACGGTGCTTACCCACTGCTACTGGCGGGAGGCAGGGCCACAGTTCCATAATGTAAACATCATGGCTGTAGCTCATGGCCAGGACAAGGCCTGGCTTTTGGCCCATAAGGATGCCATTGACTCTCACCTGAGGTCTTGTGGGATACAGGTGCTTTACACCAATATTTTCTGGGGCGGCAGAAGCGAGATTAAGCCTTCTGAGGTTTCGCCTCGAGCCTACCGCGAGTGGTTACAGCATATGGGGGGCATCCACCCCGACGATATGACGTCCCAGTCGTGAGGGTCGGGAGAGGGGCATAGCAGCGTGGAGATAGGCGCCTTCCGGCTAGAAGACCCAGTCCCTGAGACAAAGGGCTCGATCCTCCTTTTGGCGCTACAGCCTTGGATAGATGTGGGGGGCGTGGGGACTACCGCCTTGTCTTTCCTGGAGGAGACATGGCAGGCCCGCCCCCTAGGATACCTGACAAGACCGGGACACTTCTATGATTTCACCCGCTACCGTCCCATGCTCCACAGGGAGGGGGAAAGGCGTATAGTTACCCTCCCCAACACCTACATCCGCTATGCCCAGGACCCAGGTGGAGGCCACTGGATATTCGTCCACGCTTTAGAGCCCCACGCCCACGGCGAAGAGTTTTTGGAATCATTAGTGGGAGTGATGGAGAAACTGGCCGTCCAGTGCTACGGACTCATCGGCTCCTACTATGGCCCCGTTCCCCATACACGACCTCCCATCTTGACAGGGGGCGCCACCTCACCTATCTGGAGGGAGCGCCTAAAGTCAGCAGGCGTTAGGGAGAGCCGTTATGAGGGCCCCACGACTATTCTGGCCCTCCTAATGGAATACGCTCAGGCCATAGGCGTAGAAGTCATCTCAGTTTTGGTGCAAGTCCCGGCTTATGCCCAAATGGAAAGGGACTACCGTGGCACCTGGGCACTGCTCATGGCCCTCTCCAGGCTTTTTACCCTGCCTCTTGACCTGGAAGGGATCCGCCAGGAGGGCGAAAAACAGTACGCCGAGATCGATTCCCAGGCACGCCGCGACCCCCGTCTTCAACGGTGGATAGAGGAGCTGGAACGGATCTATGACGCCGAAGCAGCCCAAACAGAACAGGCCCCCAAGCTGTCTCCGGAACTAGAACGGTTCCTCGAGGAGCTGGAGCGCCGTTGGGAAGGCCCCTCTCAGGCCTAACCC